>Ga0137306_100213_pt1 | contig 92604 bp, 80 predicted proteins | sample Inofroosms_March_FD_97187 | JGI IMG/M metagenome (GOLD analysis project Ga0137306, IMG submission 97187) | Mouse cecal microbial communities from Vienna, Austria - N-Acetylneuraminic and N-Acetylglucosamine D2O microcosms_March | ecosystem: Host-associated > Mammals > Digestive system > Large... | reverse complement strand
ATTTCTGCACTTTCATAATCGGTATGTCATACTTCACTGTTCCGCCCGGTGTAACAATCACATATTTCATTTTGTCCGGTGTTTTTTGGTAAGTACGGAGATACAGAACTGCCGTATTAGGAAATGTCACTGTCAGCGTTTCTTCCGTAACTTCACCCTCGTCAAGCGCTATTTGTGCGTCATATTCAAAGAGCCTTATGGTGATTCTTCCGTCCGGCAGGCTGCTTTCACACTCAACATGGTATTTCTTTGGTATCTTCCCGAAAACCGTAAAATTCGTATCCGTAATCCGTTCCTTGTCCGCTTCGTCCTGCTGGTCTAAAAAATGCTCGTTGGGGAAAAAACGGATTTCTTCGTCCCCTGTATATGCTTCCCCAAAAATTTCATTGATTACGGGGATTATCAGCTTCCGGCAGTCATTTAATATTGTCCGGAATGCCCCGTCATATATATTTGCCATATCCTGTTCCCTTTCAGCTTGTGCCCTTATCATATCATTTTTTTATCTCAGATTCAAGAATTTCACGCTGGTTGTTTCATCCCCTTAAAATGCCCGAAGCATTCTCCGTGTTCTTCCTGCCTTTGTCTTTCCGGTAATTTTTTCCAGAAAGAGCAACAGGAACACATCTCTCCATGATGCGGTCATAGATGCACCCACGCTTCAAGTCTGCCGATTGCGCAGTTTTTCCAGTGACAGGTTTGGTGTTATGATAAACGATTTCCCATTTTCGTAGCGTTCATCAATCACAAGATAAACCGTTTCCAGCACATAGGGAGTGTCACGCTCCACGCCTAAATCATCAATGATAAGAAGCCCATATTGGTTCAGGCTTTTCAGATACTCATTCTTTTCGCCGCTGTACAGCCCTCCGAGAGCATTTAGCAGTTTCGGGAAACCGGGGTCTTTTCTGCCTTACGGCAGTCAACATTGTCTATCTGACGATAGCCAAGGGGAAAAGGTCAGCAAGCTGCCCTGCCCTTTAGTGAACGTTGTGTTCTGTCCGCCACGTTTCGACAGATTGTTTCATTTCGTCGGGGACTGCTGTTTTGCTTTTCCTGCTAAAATATTCTGCAGGATACTTTCACCTATCCTGTTTTTATTTCATATGAGCCAGAGCGTGTTTGAAGAAAGCATTTTTCAAACACGCTCTAAGATACTAAAACCAAACATAATTTTACTTCAAACCACTCATTTTCCTTGGAACAGCATATCAGCTTTCCACCCATACCTTTCATAAGGTATTCCGCTATATACAGCCCCATTCCTGAACCTTCTTTTTCTTTAGCATTGTTTCCTCGAAAGTATTTCTGTGTCAGGAAAACTTCTTCTTCCTTTTTTACTCCATTTCCAAAATCCTTTATACAGACACATAAATAATTGTCTTCAAAATATGACCTGACCTCAATTTCTGTATCAGCGTATTTATAACTGTTTGATACAACATTATCAGTAATTTGTGAAAAACGTATTTTATCCATCATAATTAAACATTCAGGTATTGGAAAATTTTCTATACGTTTTTTGAAATCAGCCTGCCGGAGAGCCTTTTCTATTTTGGAAGATTCCACTGCTTCCGGATTTACTTCAAGTTTCTCTAAATCGTTCATTGTACTTGTATGCAGGTTTTTAACTAACCCGTTAATCTGATTTGCCTTTTCTATAATTGTTCGGAACTCCTGCTGTAACTCCTTTGAATCAATCGTAAAGAACTGATATTCTGCAATTGCCTGAATTGAAGCAACCGGATTTTTAATATCATGACTGATAGAAGCGATCACTTCCCGCCTCTGCTTATCGGCTTCCTGTTCCTTCTTTTTTGCATAAACCAATTCTTCCCTCATAATATCAAAACTTTCTGAAAATTCCCCCAAAAAGCTACAATCAACCCTGCCAACCGGAATATCCAGATTTCCTTTTGAAATCAGCCTTGCAAATTCACTTATTTTCTTTACTGGATATAGTACATTTTTTCTCAAATATAGAACTGTTAATATGTCTTTCAGCAAAAATAGCATAATGATAATGACACAAAATAGCTGGTATTTCTTCTTTGTATCAGGCTCTGTATTGACAAATATTATCTTTCCCTGAATCTTTCCATCTTTTATTATTTCAACACTATAATCCCTATGTATATAATCATAATTATAATCTGTAACTAGCTCCTGCCTTGATGCACCTGCTTCTTTGCCATCTTCTCCAATCACTATATAGTCAGTTTCATATCCTTGCAATATATTTATTGCAGAGTCTACATCTGGATAATATTTCTTGATTGTAAAAACGATATCATTGACCTCTGCATTTTTTATTTTGCTCCCTGAATCATCAGAAAATAAACATATCAGCAATACACAAGCCAAAAGATAAAAGCAAACAGTTTCAGCAATAAAACGCTTCACCTTACTTCTCCTTTAATACGAAAATATAGCCCTTCCCATACTCTGTGATGATATAGGCAGGATCGGAAGGATTTTCTTCAATCTTCTCCCTCAGTTTCCTTATATGGACATTCAATGTTCCATCGCCAACATAATCTTCCTGCCATACATCTTTGAAAAGTTCCTCTTTTTCAACTACTCTGTTCCTGTTTTTTATAAGGTGGAGAAGCAGTTTCTTTTCCATCCTTTTCAACGAAACCGGCTTCCCCTTCCTTAGTACTGTTTCTTCTTCCATATTTACTTCACATTCTCCAAAAGAAACAATCCCATTTTCTTCTTTTACAGAGTATCTTCGTAACACAGCCTTAATTTTAGCCAAAAGAATCGGCAATGAATACGGTTTGCATATAAAATCATCTCCACCGACATTTAACGCCAATAATATACTTTCTTCTCCTGTCTGAGAACTGATGAACACAATAGGAATTTGTGTTTCCTCCCTGATCTGCTTGCATAGATTGTATCCGCATCCATCCCCAAGATTGATATCAAGTAAAATCATGCGTGCAGTATTGGCATCCATAAATTCATAATATCCCTCTACACTAAATACCGCCTCTGAACGGATTCCCGACAGATTTAAGTATTTGCAGGTGTTTTCTGCTAAAGGCTTCTCATCTTCAACAATCAGACAATCATATGTCAAATATATCATATCCTTTCTTGCAGCAGATCCGTCGGTGTCTTACTCCGCCCTTATGAGATTACAGGGAACGATTTTCCTGATTTTTAATGCCGATACAACTGCGGTAAACGCACCAGCAGATTCTGCACATAATATGAGTGAAACAATCCAGATTACCGGAAACGCAAACACAATTTTATGAACGCCCATTCCGCTAAACAAGGTTACGATCAGGATATTGGAACAACAGTATAAAAAAATACTGCCTATAATGCTTCCGACTGCAATATAGAGCATAAATGTCATCACAGTCTGAATTACGATCTGTCTGGTAGAATATCCTAATGCTTTCATTATCCCAAAATCCCCTTTTCGTGTCAACAAGATAGAATTTGTCACAAAATATCCCATAATTATGATGATCAATAGCATAACAATGATAATAAAGAATACAATTGCCGATACGCTGCTAACAATAGGTGAAAACTGTGAGTAAAATATCTGGTCAAAACTTCCAACATATGACAGCCTGCCTTTAAATTCATCTTCCAGTGCAGCGCAGAATTTCTCTGTGTCAACACCCGCTTCTAAATAGACATGGATTGTCTGCCATTCTGCTTCCGGTTCGATCAGCCTTAACCCTTCCAACGTAAGGTATATATCCATTCCTCCCGTATAAGTTCCCTGCGTAAAGCCAACAACTAGAAATTCTTCCTCTTTTGTCGTTTCCTGAAAAATCTGACTTATTTTTATTGTATCTCCGATATTCTTATCTAATGCATTTGCCAGATTACCTGAAATCGCAACTTCATTCTCGTGTTTTGGATAACGACCTGAATATACAGAAGGGTTTTCCAATGCCCCATAATCGCTGTACACACCTAAAGATGCGTACACAGTCCCTTCACATAAAAGCCTTGAAGAACCCGGCTCAATAGCGGTCATAACCTTACGCACTTCCGGTTTTTCCAATCCACTTGCTATTTCCCTTGTTTCTTCTGGTATAACCGTCTGAATATTTACGGAATAAACCTCCGCACCGACAATCTGCAGCAGTCCATCATCATCCTTTACCAGCCTTGCATATAAAATAACGGCAAAACCAGCCACACACATGATTACGGCTATTGTAAGACTTATGAATATGCTTTTTACTCTTTCAAAATCTATCATCTTTAGCGAAATGGATAAATTTATAGGAAATGGCATTTTCTCTACTGTCAGCTTGCTTTTTTTACAGCAGGATAGGCTGGTTCTTTCCTGAAAAGCCTCCACTGGTCTAAGCCTGATGATTCCCTTTGAAAAAAACAAAGTAATAGCGCCGATCATTACCAGAATAATCAAAATATCCCATATCACAGTTTGCCCTGCAAATGCCATATTCCATACAAAGCCGATATCTGTAGCGATACTTCCTACAATCACAGGCATAATAGATTCGGAAACAGCTGCGCCAGCTACAGAACCGAGCAGCCCAAGCAAAACAAACTGTATCACATATGTCATTACAAGCCAGAATCCTGTATAACCAATTGCCTTTAATGCCCCTAATTCTCTTAAATCTTTATCCAGCGTATTTTTCATATGAAATCCAATAACAACAAAACAGACAATGATACCTATCAGTGAAGCGGCATTCATGACCGCAACATAAATACGGATATTATTGCTCCGACTATTTTCGGCATACTCTATATCTGAATTGGAATAGAAATCCAGATCATTTCCTTTTTGGGCTATAAATTCTGAAAATTTATTTGATACTTCGCCCGCTTTACCTTCTGCCCTGATTAAAACAATCGCTGCCTCTGCATCTGTTCCTGCCTTCTCTCTTAAAGAATAAAATTGAATTTCCGGTAAATCAAAAGCAAGATATGACCTGCTGCCAAAAAGTACATCCTCTGTAAAACCTGCAATAGTAAATGATTCCTGTTTATTTCCGAATGAGATATTAAGCGTATCGCCTAACTCGAAACCAAAAAATGTTTTGCACACATAAGGCGCATAGATACCATCTGCCGGCATCTCATCCAGCCTTTCTGCTATTTTCAGGCAAGACATTTGTTCCGTCCTGTTGGCATTCCTGAAAGTCCATCCGCCATTAATTAAATCCCCATCACCGTCCTGGATATTTGAATTTTTCAGTAATATTGCGTCAATTATTTCAACCTCTGATATTTCTTCATTCACATGTCCAAAATCAATAATTTGATTCTCATATTTTTCACAAAAAGCGTTAGGCAGAGTTGCCGCAAAATCAGCGCTGTCTGTTTCAGCAATTTTTTCCTGATACAGCTTTTTAAAACCTTCCGTCAACTGGCTTCCTGTATGATATAACAATACTGTAAGCATAATGAAAAAGAAAAAGGCAGTTGAAGTCTTCCTGCTTTTTTTAATGTTTGATTTGATTAGCAACAACATATTTTCTGCCATACTTTTACCACCCCATCCTTTCAAGGAAATAAATCAATTTCTTATTCCTTTCCTCTGAGTCGCCTTCATATGTCCCGAGCACACATTCACCATCTATCCGTCCATCCCTGAGGTAAAGAATCCTGTTCCCCCTTAAAGCGGATTTCAAATCATGTGTTACCATAATAACCGTCTGACCTCTATGATTAAATTCCGTCAGCAGATCTAAAACTGCCTTTCCGGACGCAGAATCAAGTGCCCCCGTTGGCTCATCGGCAAATACGACCTCAGGATCATTGATCAGCGCCCTGACAATCCCTGCCCTTCCCATCTGTCCGCCTGAAATCTGTGAAGGGTATTTTACCCATTCTTTCTCTGTCAGGCCTACTTCCATAAACAGTTCTTTTCCTTTTTCGACGATCTTCTTTTTATTTTTACCTGCAAGCAGACCACTTATCAAAACATTATCCATAAGATTCATACTGTTAATAAGATAAATCTGCTGAAAAACATAACCGCAGTTAACCCTCCGAAACTTCGCCAGCTGCTTTTCAGAGTATTTTGTGAAATTAGTGCCTTTAAAGTAGATTTCCCCCATGCTTGCCCTGTCCATTCCCGAAAGCATATGGAGCAGAGTGGATTTTCCGGAACCAGATGGTCCCATGAAAACGGTAAAATCTTTGTTAAAAAGCTGAATATCCATGTTTTTGATGACGTGCTGCTGTACTTCACCATTTGTATAACTTTTACATAACTTTTTTGTATTGATAACAACATCCTTAGATTTATCCATCTGTTTCCTCCTAAAACAATCCCTCATTATTTAATTTTTTTCTCACCTTTTAGGTTGTTACTACTCCCTATGCCACATATAATAGCATTTAAAATCTTAACTGTCTTTACCTGAAATCTTAACAATCCTTAAAAAATGCTATCTTAAATGCCTAAGCTGCGCTTCGCTCAATGTCCTTGGTTTTCCAATCCTGACAAGGTTTTTTGGCAGAACGTAAGCCTTGATTACTTCCGTCCATGACTTTAACCGGATTATTTCCGGAAACTCATGCTTGACTTGGAGATCTATGTGGACGGTTTTTCAATCATTTTCCGATCAACTGCGTTATTATATATAGAGGCACACAAAATACAACCGGAAGGGAGCTGGGAAAATGTGAGTGATGATGAACTGGTCAGGCAGATCAGACTCGGCGATGACGGCGCGGCAGAGGAACTGATCAGGCGCTATTATGCTGCGGTCATGCGCTACTGCAGGTGGCATTGTTCCAGTGCGGAGAAAGCGGAGGATCTGACGCAGGAAACTTTTCTGAGGCTGTTTCGGAGCCTGCCGGAGTACAGAGGCAGGAAGAAGTTCAAAGCGTATCTGTATACGATCGCAAACCACCTGTGTATCGATGAGAGCAGGAAAGTGCAGCCGGTTCCGCTCGAGGACGGGGAGAACATCGCCAGTGAGTGCGGTGAGCTCCATCAGGTCGAGGACAGGGAGGAGGTAAGGCAGTTGTTGGACCGGTTGTCTCCGGAACAGCGGGAGGTGATCATACTGCGGTATGGCGAGCAGCTAAGTTTCGCGGAGATCGCAAAGATCATGGAAAGCAATGTGCGGACAGTGCAGAGCAGGGTGCGCTATGCACTGCAGATCATGAGGAAGGCGTCTTATGATTAGAGCGTTTTTGAAAAATGCTCTAAAAAAAGAAAGGGGGAGTGCATATGAGAGATCAGAAATTGGAGGAGAAACTGCAGAGCGTTCTCGGTCAGAAAGAGTGTCCTGTAAGGCTCCAGAAAACGATAGACCAGTGTATGCGCATCACACGGGAACAACGAAGCCTGCAGCCGGAGGAGCGCACCGGATTCTGGCAGTATCTGTCAGATGTGCTGCGGTTTGAGGGCATGCATATTCTTGGACTGCATGCAGTGATCCTGCTGCTTGCCTGCGCGGCAGTGTGGTCGGCGGTAGATATTCTGCGCATACCTGCGTTCATGCCGCTGTTTGTGCTGGCTGTGATGCCGGTATTCCTGCGGAGCCGGTATTACGGCATGAGTGAGATCGAGGCAGTGACGAGAGCGTCAGGGGCGCAGATCATACTGGCTAAGCTGCTCCTGGCGGGGGCTGCCAATCTGGTGAGCATCACGATCGTGTTGTCACTGGGCGTATCTGCGCAGAGCGCTTATGAAAATATAGGGCGGCTGGTGCTGTATTGTCTGGTGCCTTATCTTGTGTGCATGAGCGCCCTTCTGAGGATCGTCAGACTGTCCCCCAGGGGCAGTACGCTGGCCTATGCGGTATCAATGACCGGTGCTGGCGTCTGCTGGGGCATTTTTGCAGGCACGAAGACATGGATCTATGAGACATCGGCGATGGGATTCTGGATCGCGGCATTTTTGTTATTTTCTGCTTTTTTTGTCAGGGAGATCTGTTTTATCATAGGATCGAGAAGGGAGGGGAAACTGTATGGAATTATCGATTGACCGTCTGACAAAACATTATGGGCGAAAGATCGCAGTCGACTGTGTCAGCGCATCGTTTAAGCCGGGGCTGTATGGACTGCTGGGTGCAAACGGTGCGGGAAAGACGACACTGATGCGCATGCTGTGCGCTGTGCTGGAGGCCACGTCGGGGGAGGTGTTCCTGGACAAAAAGGAAGTGACTGCGATGGGGGCGGACTACAGGGATCTGCTGGGGTATCTGCCGCAGGAGTTCGGTTATTATCCCGGTTACACCGCGATGGAATTTCTGATGTATATCGCCGCGCTCAAGGGGATCCCGCGGGATATCGCCAAAAAGCGCGTGCGGGAGCTGCTCGAGGTCGTGGGACTCGAATCGGTGTCAGGCAAAAAGCTAAGGACCTTTTCGGGCGGCATGAAGCAGAGGGTGGGCATCGCGCAGGCGCTGCTGAACCAGCCAAAGATTCTGATACTCGACGAGCCGACGGCGGGCTTAGATCCGAGGGAACGCGTGCGCTTCCGCAACCTGCTCGCCGATTATGCAGGCGAGCGGATCGTCCTTTTATCCACGCATATCGTGTCTGATATCGAGGCGATCGCCGATGAAGTGCTGATGATGAAAAAGGGGAAATTTGTCCTCCAGGGGACGATCGCCGAACTGACCCGGAAGGCCGCCGGAAAGGTATGGGAGCTTGCGGTCTCCCCAGGCGAGGCGAGAAGGTGGCAGGATGAGGCAATAGTTGCGAATCTGCGGCATGAGGGGGAGCAGGTCGTGCTGCGCATACTCTCGGACACGTTGCCCGACGGGAGGGCAGTGCCCTGTGAGGCATCGCTGGAGGATCTGTATCTGTATTATTTTGGTTCGGAGGAGGGCGTGCGGTGATGATGGAATTATTTTTGCTCGAACACAGGAAACTGTGGCGGAGAGGCACGACGAAAGTATGTGTGTTCGTATGCTTTGTATATGCGGTGCTGTTTGGCAGTGTCCTTTCTTTTCAATGGTTTTCGTTTGGAAGCTCCAACCATACGGATTCGTTCGGAAATAATTTTGACGGATACCGCATGATACGCGACTGTCAGGAGTATTCGCGCGCATTTGGCGGTGAGCTGACAGACGAGTCCTTCCAGCAGATGGTGAGGGATTACCAGGAGGCGGAGGCAGCTCACATGGACAGAAGGCTGCAGTTGACAGACCGACAGGGGATCCAGGGCTGGCTGGAAGCGTTATATCCGGAATTGAAGGACAGCAGCTCTCTTAAGCTGATGGTCAGCTATGTCGATCCGGATGAACTGACGGGTTTTTATGAGAGACGGCAGCAGGCGGTCGGGACCTTTTTGGAGATCAGCGGACAGGAGGGGCGCGAAAAGGAGTACCTGATGCAGATGGAGCAGAGTGTGCAAAAGCCCTTCCGATATGAGTGGACGGAGGGCTGGTCAGCGGTACTTTCCACTATCGCCGGTGAGACTGGAACTGTGATGGCAGTCTTTCTCGCGATCGTCCTGTCGCCGCTCTTTGCCGGGGAGCGGCGGGATGGAATTAAGGTATTGATGCTGACGACAAAAAACGGGTGGCGAAAGACGGCTTTTGCCAAGATTCTCACCGGACTTTGTTTTGCGCTGGAGTTTTTCGCGGTCATTGCGGCCGGACAGGTCGCTTCGCAGCTCTTTTTTCTGGGGACTGCCGGCTGGGATATGCCGATCCAGAACATCAAGCTGATCGCGGTCGCACCGATGAACATGCTGCAGGCCGAGATCTATGAGTACGCGTTCACGCTGCTTGGCATGATCGGTTATGCGGGGATCGTCATGCTGCTGTCAGCTGCTGCGGGGAGCAGTGTGCTGGCGATGGTTTCCAGTCTGGCGGCTGTGCTCGTGCCGACCTCACTGGAGAACTATCTCCCGTTCTGGCTGCAGAAGGCAAAGGATCTCATACCGCTCGTGGGGACAGGCACGGACATTTTCAGGACGAATACACTCTGTATCTTCGGCAGATACATCTGGTCTCCGTATCTGTTGATCACGATCCCGGTCCTGATCGGAATGCTCTGCGTGCCGTTTGCCGTGAAAGGCTGGGCGAGACGGATGCGGGTTTAGAGTATATATTATATATTGTGGGAAAAAGAAACAAAACGCATTACAAGGAAGATGGTATGTATCTATCCAACATTCTGGCATTGTATTTGATATCGCATACAGAATGGCTGTTTTGAATCCGGATTTAATCCAGATTGGAATACTAGTTGTCGCCCTTGCGAATTTGATTTATCAGGTTTACAAGGGAAAAAAGAAATAGCCGCCACTACTGTCAATAGCGACGGCTTACCTCATAAGAGGTTTTAGCTTAGTTGTTTGAGGGGTAGAGCCGCTTCTATGGCTTTCCCTTTTTCTATGTTTAATATAGCACATTTGGCAGCAGGATTCAAGAGCTAAACAACACGTTTATTGTAATGTGCCTATGTGATCGCAGGGGAAGAAATCTTTTAAAAGTATAGAAAATATCTATACTTTTTTGTTTTTTGTGATATACTGTAGGTGAACATATATTTGAAAATGTGCTTTGCTTTGATACAGGAAATATCAAGGATGGGGGCAAGACACCGCAACAGAGAGCATTGGAAGAATTACAGCGTTTTCGAAAACGGAGCAATGTAGAGATTGATTATAAAGCCGAATTGGCAAAAGCCAGAAATATGCGTATATTGATTGATACAAATTTACATTTTACGTCAGTATATGGCGAAAGAAGAACGCAGAGATGCATTAAAGGATATTTGCAAAATTTAAAGGTCGAAGGAATTGATTCCTTTAAAATACGTTCCGCTTTGGACAATGAGGAATTTCACGATTTTGAAGACTGCCTTTAGGAAGTATGCGCTGGAGGAAATGACCTTGTATGCGTTAAGCGACGTGGACGCCATTAACGTCGGGAGCAGGGATGCGGGGAATATCCGGGAGATCACGTCCCTTTTGGGGAAACTATTGGATTAACCGTCCAATGCGGATAAGATCATTTTGTTTTATGATATTCCTGTAACGAATATTTAAAATTCTGGAGGTATTGAATGGATAGTAAGACATTGGTAAACATAGGGGAGCAAAGATTTGACAGGCTGATTGAACAGGAAAGGTTTTACATTGATAAGACGAACTTTATCAAAGAATGGTGGGAGACTTCGTCGACTGTGACGCTTATTACGCGTCCGCGCCGATTTGGAAAGACGCTCAATATGAGCATGCTCGAGTGCTTTTTCTCGATTCGATATGCAGAAAGAAGCGATTTGTTTGAGGGGCTTTCTATTTGGGAGGAGGAAAAGTATAGACAATTACAGGGGACTTTTCCGGTAATATTTTTGTCCTTCGCGAATGTTAAGGCATCAAATTATGCAGATATGGAGTATTGCATCACGAAAGTGATATCTGATTTGTACGAGCAAAACAGATATTTGTTTGACAAGGTTGTGCTTAGCGATAACGAGCGCGAGTATTATGGCAGTGTGAAGCCTGGAATGGATGGGATACTCGCGGCAGGAGCTATTCATTCCATGGCATGCTTTATGCAGCGCTATTATAAAAAGGATGTCATTATCATTCTTGACGAGTATGATACACCGATGCATGAAGCATGGATCAATGGTTATTGGGATCAGGCTGTGGAATTTTTCAGGAAATTTTTTAATAGTACTTTTAAAACCAATCCGTTTCTTTACCGGGGCATGATCACGGGGATCACCAGGATATCAAAAGAGAGCATTTTTTCCGATCTGAACAATCTCAATGTCATCACAACGACATCGGACGAGTACGCGACAGCGTTTGGATTCACGGAGGAGGAAGTCTTTCAGGCGCTTGACGATATGGGGCTGGGTGCGGAAAAACAGGAAGTGAAGCGGTGGTATGACGGTTTTACCTTTGGCGAATACACGGATATATACAATCCATGGTCCATCTCCTCATTTATCGCAAAAAAGGGAAAGTATGATGCGTACTGGGCGAATACGAGCGGCAATGGACTTGTCAACTCGCTGATCCGGACAGGAAACGCTGATCTGAAACAGACGATGGAGATGCTTTTACAGGGAAAAAGCTTCGTGACAGAGCTTGACGAGCAGATCGTGTATGACCAGCTGGACGATGATGACAACGCCGTATGGAGTCTGTTATTGGCAGCAGGGTATTTAAAGATCGTAAATCTGGAATATGTTGGTATCCGGAAAACGAAGACGTACACACTCACGATTACAAACATGGAGACACTGGGAATGTTCGAGAATATGGTAAAAGGCTGGTTCAAGGGCAGCGTCAGGATTGTGTACAACGAGTTTATCAAGGCGATGCTCAATGACAATGTGCGGATGATGAATGCATTTATGAACAAGGTGGCGCTGAATACATTCAGTTCCTTCGACAGTGGGAACAAACCCTCAGAGGAGACAGAGCCGGAGCGATTTTACCATGGATTTGTACTCGGCATGGTGGTCAATCTGGCGGACACATACAAAGTACGGTCAAACCGTGAGAGCGGTTATGGACGCTATGACGTCATGCTAAAGCCGCTTGACAGGAGTGGAAAGGCATTCATATTTGAATTTAAGGTACTGAATCCCTACGAGGATGAAGAAACGCTCGAGGAGACACTCGCAAACGCTCATTACCAGATCGAAGAAAAAAAGTACGAGGCGGAACTGATCTCGGAGGGTTTTGCCCCGGAGCAGATACGCAAATACGGGTTTGCGTTTCAGGGAAAGACATGCCTGATCGGGTGAATGCGTTTTTGCGGCGTGGAAGAGTATTTGGATTATCCCGGTCTATATGAAAAGTTGATAGAAAATTGTCTCCGGCTGACCGCGAACAATTTATAAAGGATTACGACCCTTGTCTCTGTATGAGACAGGGGTTTTGTTATGCGCACGGTCGTCCAGAGGAAAAATGTCAGCATACGCTGACGGACGCCCGGCGCGGCGAGCAGGGAAAGTCTTCCCTGCTCGATTGCATATGAATATCCAGGCATTCGGGTGTTGTCATAACAGTCTCACCTATAATGCACCGGATATCGATAAAATCTTCATACCAAATTCATACCCATATGCTATACTACCAATATCAATAGTCAGACGATTCTATAAACAGGGAGGTAACGATGAACACAATAACCCATAAAGTCCTGTTTCTGGAGGATGAACCTACGATCAGGGAGGTGCTGACGGAATACATGCTGATCTCGGGATATGAAGTGACTGCCGTGGAGCGGGGCGATACGGCGATCGGTCTATTGCGGGAGCAGGCGTATGACATCGCGGTTCTGGACATCATGGTGCCGGGGGTGAACGGCTTTGCCGTGCTCGAATATATCCAGCAGCACTGTGCGGACACGGCGGCGATCATGCTGACGGCACTGGAGGACGAGAAGACGCAGGTGAAGGCATTTAATCTGTACGCGGATGACTATGTCATAAAGCCGGTGTCGCCGATCATTCTGCTAAAGCGCATGGAGACGATCCTGCGGCGCACATTTAGAGGTCACTCAGGGAAAGAGATACAGGAGGACGACGCTGCGCAGAGAGGACTTTATCTGAAAGAGGAAGCCTACTGTGCCTATTATCAGAAGGAGAAGCTTCCGCTCACCCTGAGCGAGTATCTGCTGCTGCAGACGCTATTTAAAGAGCCGGACAGGGTGTTTACGAGGGAACAGCTCATCTTGCGGATTTTCAACGAAGATTATATCGGGAATGACAGGATCATCGACGCCCATGTGAAAAATCTCCGCAAAAAGCTTCCGGTCTCCTGCATCAGGACTGTGATCGGTGTGGGCTATCAGTTTGACGGGGAAGCGGCAAAGAAAGGAGAGGGCTGGAAAGAATGAGATCAAAGGTCAGACTGGGAGGACGAAATCTGTTTTACAGCATGGTTCTTGCGGGGTGCATGCTCACTTTTCTGGTCGGATATTTTGTGTATATGCTGCCCTCCCTCTCCAGCACCCGAGACCACCAGGCCTCCTTGATCGGTATGCCGCCGGAAGAGCTGATGACCGAGATGGCCTCTGGATAAGCCCCGAAGTCCCACAGGGCATCGATCTGGCCCTCCATGCCGGGCGTGCGGAAGTGAGAGAGCATCTTGATGAGGGTCATGCGCAGTCCGGGGGCTCCCTCACCATCGCAGGCCTTTTTGAAAAAAGTCTTCTGTTTGGAGGGTAAATTCTGGAATTTATAGCAGCTCTCTACAATCTCAATACGGGTCTGTATGTCCTCCGTTCTCTCGTACAGTTCCGTTAGCTCCTGGGGCTTTCCGTCCAGATACAGGCCGAAGTACATCTCCTCGTCATCATAACCGGCGATCACCTCCCGGGTCCAGCGGTCGTACCAGGTCAGGAAGTCCGCTTCCCGCATGAGGGTGGGCGGCGAGCACTGGTCCTCATCGTAGTAGATCACTCGTCCCCGGTCAGGGCCGTCAAGGACCAGGCCGGTCATCAGAGTACAGCCCTGGGTACCCAGGGGCAGAACCGCTCCGTCAGGGTAGTCCGGGAGTTGTCCGGGATCAGCTGTTTCCAGGGAGTACAGGCCATAGAAAGGCCCTGCCCCTCCGTTTCCCATCCGCAGCAGAAAGTCCCGGTATCCTTCCGGCAAAGAGATACCGAAGCGGGTTTCAAAGGCGGCTATCGTTTCCTCCGAAGCGGGTGGGTTCAGCCGGTATTTGTGACTGTCAGCACCGAAACGGGAAAAATCCAGGTCCTTTTCTCCGGCGCGTTTAAGTTGTCTGCGCAGTTTTGCAACCCAGGCAGGCTGCGTGCTTTTTGCCAAAATCGGTTCCCTCCTCTTTGCCGTTTTTACGGTCATCTGCCGTCTGTTATGCCATAGTAGGTTGTTGCTGAAATGCTCGTACCGGGTTCTTCGACAGTCCCGGCTCCTGCAGAACCGCCGTTATCGCCAGAGATCGATGTCTGCATAAAGGAGTATCCGCCGTCCTCGTCCTTCGTGATCTCCAGGGAAACAGTCTCATCATCGTGTGTCAGGGTGAGGCTGCAGACGCCGTTCTCGTCGAACGAGTCTGTGACGTCGATCTTCTGATCGTAGTAATAGATCCAGACCCTGCCGTCCTCGTCCACATCGATGTCTGCGGACTTGCTCAGCCCCTCAGCCAGCTCATCTGCGGACATCCATGTCTCATTGCCGTCCTCGTCAAGGCTCACACCGCCGACACCGAGCTCCTTTGTCTCACCCTCCTGCGTGTACGTGAAGGTGTATCCGCCGTAACCGTCCTCATTGTTCTGGGTCACATTGACCTCTGTCTGTGCACCGTGCAGCCACATCGAGATCTTCTGCTGGATACCGCCGATGTCGGCTGCGTATGCGGTTCCTCCTGTACCGATTACGACTGCGCATGCGATTGCCGCTGCGGCTGCCATATTTTTTCTGTGGTTTCTGCGTATCTGTTCCATCTCTCCTACCTCCAAAGTGAACTGTCCGGAGGAGTGAAGCGTTGAAAAAGCCTGTTTGTACCGTTCTCTATCTGTCATCGACCCATTCCCCCTCCAATTCTTTTCTGAGCATGGCACGGCCGCGCGACAGCCTTGTTTTTACGTTGCTCTCGCTGAGCTTCAGGATATCCGCGATCTCACTGACAGCGTAATCCTCATAGTAATACAGATGGATCACGATGCGGTATTTTTCCGGAAGCTGCATCACAGTCTCAAACAGATCCGCTGATTCTGGCGTCTCGAATGTCAGCGTCTCCATATAATCCTCGATGGAGATTTTGTTCCGCCTCCAGAAAGTCCGGGTGACATTCTTCGCCTTGTTGATCGCTACCCGGATCAGCCACGCGCGTATGTGCTGCTCGTTCTCAAATTCTTTTTTTGTTGTGTGATACTGGATGAACGTATCCTGGATCACGTCCTCCGCGTCCTGCGCATTCTGGCATATATTGAACGCTGCGGCAAAGAGGTTATCCTGATACATTGCGGCCAGTTCGTGCAAGGATTGTCTCATGAGTGCTCCTTTTATGCGGGCAGGGGAAGGCTGTTTCCCTGCCTGGTCATAAATAATGATTCTGACGTTTGAAAGTCCTTTCACTAATAACACAACTGAAGAGGGAGATAGGTTACAATATTTTTATGCTTTTTACTCCTTCAACCGGAATCTGGACACCAGCTCCTTCAGCGTAGCAGCCTGGCTGGACAGCTCCTCGCTGGCGGCGGCGCTGGATTCTGCCGTGTCGACATTGCTCTGCACCACAATGGAGATCTGATCGATCCCGTGGCTGATCTCCGATGCCATGGTGGCCTGCTGCGCTGTGTTGTCTGCAATGTCATCGATCAGGTTGCCCATTTTCTCAGCCAGTCCGACTGCCGCCATCATGGACCGTACAGTATCGTCGGCTGCGCGGACGCCCTCTTCCATGGAGTTGATGGTTTCTCCCAATAGTTCCGTGGTCTCTTTTGCCGCATTGGCGGATCTGCCCGCCAGCGTCCGGACCTCCCCGGCAACGACTGCAAAGCCTTTCCCGGCCTCCCCGGCACGGGCAGCTTCCACCGCTGCGTTCAGCGCCAGGATATTGGTCTGGAATGCGATATCATCTATGGTCTTTACGATCTTATGGATCTCGTTTGATTTGTCACTGATCTTCTGGATCACTTCTGCCAGGTTCTGCATCTTTGTGTTGCTGGCAAGGAGGCCGTCCCGCACCTCATCTGAGAGGCTGCTGGTCTGCTGTGCACTCTGTGCGATCTTCTGCACGCTGGCGGACACTTCGCCAATGTGATCCGCTAAGGCTTCCACTTCCGCCGACTGTTCCATGGAACCCTGGGACAGGTTCACGGCGCTTTCAGATACCTGTGCCGCGCCTGCAGCGACATCCCGGGACGAAGCCTTTAACTGCCCCATCGCGGCATTCAGTTCAACGGCGATCTCGTCCAGGGAAGCCTTGATCTTTGTGAATTCACCTGTATATTCATTTTTAAGTTCAAATGCCAGATTTCCTCTTGCGATCTCTTTTAGCGTGTCCGATATTTCATCGATATATTTTATGTACTCGCGCAGCCGCTCGGTGACTCTGTTGAAATTAAATGCGAGGATCCCCAGCTCATCCCCTGACTTGTAACGGATCGTCTGATCCAGCTCACCCTCCGCGATCCGGGTGGCGACGCGGCTCAGTTCCTTTACCGGCCTTCCGATGATACGGCGGGTCTGTATGATGACGAGCAGCGTTACCACGAGCACCGCTGCCGCTGATACCTTTGCCATGGTGCTTGTCAGCTCATAAAGCTCTGACAGCACTTCCGCCTGGGATACATATGCCACCGCGATCCAGTTGCTGCCCTCGACTTCTGCGATCTGGATATAAGTGTCTCCGTACAGGCTCAGACCGGTCCTGCCGGCTTTGATCTGTTCGTCGGCATAAGTGTAGAGACCGCCCGATGTGCTCAGCTTTTCCCCGACCACGGATGAGTCCCTGTGCCCGATGATGGTGTCTGTGCGTGTGTCCACAAGAAAGATCCCGCCAGTGTCCTCGATCCGGATGCCGCTGACGATGTCGGAGATCGAATCCAGATATACGTCCGCCGCCGCAACGCCGCGCACTGCGCCGCTGTTGTCCTTCAGCATGCCGGAGGCGCCGACTACATACGACTGGCTGTCCTCGTCAAAATACACGTCTCCTAATATGAAGTCTTCGGAACCGATCCCATCCTGATACCAGCTTTTGGCCAGCGCATCAAACTCTGGTCCCGGCACAAAGGATGCGTGATACAGCGAACCATCTGTCAGCGCCACATACAGTCCGGCAGGGTAAGCATCATTCTGGCCTGCTGTGTGCCTGATGTATTCTGTCATCTCCGGGATCGTCATATCCTCGTACTCTATGGTATCCCTCTGGGATTCCAGCATGGTGAGTGTTCGGTTCATCCACGCCTTTGTTTCCTGAAGTGTCTTGTCGGTGGTGGTGCGCAGCATTTCCTCACTCTTTTCCAGGAGAGTCTGGGACATCTGGTCAAATACGACCACCAGCAGTGCCGAGCCGGCAATGATCACGCTGACGACGATCGCTGCCACCAGCTTTACGGTGATTCCCAGTCCGCGCCGCTTTGATGCATTGGCCTGGCTGTTTGCTTTTTTTTGTCTGGTTCATCTTCGATTCCTCTTTCTTTTGATGCTTTGTCATATTAAAATTGTACCATAATATGTCAAAAAGTAAAGCATGATCATATTTTTGCATACTTTAGACCCTGTGGCTGGGACTGATCTTGCGGATATGCCATTTTTTTTATGAATTTTTTGAGAAAAAAGTGTTGACACTTTATAAATTGAGTGATATAGTATTTATTGTTCGATGGACAACGCAGAGAAATCGGATGAAATGACCAGTCATGCACCGCTAGCTCAGTTGGTAGAGCACCTGACTCTTAATCAGGGTGTCCAGGGTTCGAGCCCCTGGCGGTGCACTGAAAGCACTATTTTTGAAGCAGAGCGCTTTGGGGATGGTGTTTTTTTCGTTTCTGAAACAGATCAATGTGCGTAAAAAGATATTTTTGCGAAAAACTGTCGGTGACAAATACAGGAGCGCTATGGTATAATATTGCTATTCAGAGAGGAGAAAACATATGGGAAATCAATTGGTATGGAATAAGCGCTACGATATCGGAGTAGAGATCATTGACAAAGAGCATAAAAAGTTGTTCAGCATCCTCAATAAACTGTTTGATTTCGGACAGGAAGAGGACAAAAGACAGTGGGTTTGCCAGGAGTCGGTAAAATATTTTAAGGATCATGCACTCCAGCACTTTGCGGACGAGGAAGCTTACATGGCTTCGATCGATTATGAGGGGCTTGAGGTACACCGGCGCATCCATAATAACTTTCGTGAGATAACAATGCCCGCCCTTGAGAAAGAATTGGAGATGACAGGTTATTCCGAGAATGCCGTCGATCATTTTCTAGGCGTGTGTGCAGGATGGCTGATCGGACATACCACGATAGAGGATCACGCGATCGTGACCGGGAAACCCATAAAACAGTGGGAGAAGCTCCTGCCCGACGAGGAGCAGGCGGTGATGGGGCAGTCGATCGTCAGCCAGCTGCACAGCATGTTCCGGTTAGAATCCCATCTGATCAGCAACTGTTATGGGGGTGAAAAATTTGGCAGTGGAGTCTATTACCGCCTGATCTACACGACCAAAGAAAAAAAGAGGTGGGAATTCCTGCTGGTTCTGGAGGAGCAGCTGATCATGAATACGATTGGCAGTGTGATCAAGACCACGACTGCGGCGGTAAATACCATGTTGATGAATGCGGCCAGGTACACGGCGAGGCAGCTTGTGGAGCACATCAAGGTGCATTTTTCGGAGCTGGAGAAGGCTGAGATCAAGGAGGAGCAGCTGCTATCCTACGAGCAGTTCCACAAGGTGTTTGAGAAGCATAGCCCGCAGTACAGCCTGCTGTTTGACACCGGAAAGGGATACTTTGCATACTGCATGACGACGGTTGACATGGTTGCGATCGAGGATGGAGTATCGATCATCACCGAGAATGCCATGTCGGCAGTTGAGCAGTATCTGGCACAGAATGAAGCGGAAAAAGCTGCGGCCAGCGGGCGGAAGAAGGTGCTGATCGTGGACGACTCGGTCTTTATCCTCAAGACGATACAGGATGTGCTGAGTGCAGATTATGAAGTGGCGGCAGTGTCGTCGGGCGTTGCCGCGCTCAGGAGCATCGTGCTTGACAGACCGGATCTGATCCTGCTGGATTATGAGATGCCTGTGTGCAAGGGCGATCAGATATTGGAGATGATCCGTTCCGAGGAGGAATATGCGGACATTTCCGTCATTTTTCTGACCAGCAGGGTGGACAAGGAGCGCATTGAGAAGGTATTTGCGCTCAAACCGAGCGGCTATCTGTCCAAGACGCTGTCTCCGGAAGCGGTGAAGAAGGAGGTTGACCACTTTTTTGGGAGAAGCGCCAACGCGTCAAAGACTTGATCAGGCGGTCAAAAATGGAGAGAGGAAAGCGTACAGGGCAATGATTTTTGAGACACATGCACATTATGACGACGAGGCATTTGACGACGACAGGGATATCCTGCTCTCAGCCATGCAGGAGAACGGCATCGGCTGGATCGTCAATGTGGGCGCAAGCCTGAAAAGCACTGCGGCAAGTATCGGTCTTGCAGAAAAGTATCCATTTGTCTACGCGGCTGCGGGAGTGCATCCGAGTGAGACGGCAGAACTGAACGATGAAAACTTTGCAGGCTTAAGGACGCAATGCCTTCATGAAAAGGTAGTGGCGGTGGGCGAGATCGGGCTTGACTACTATTGGGACGAGCCTGATCATGAGATACAGAAACTGTGGTTTGCGCGTCAGCTGGAGCTCGCCCGCGCGGTCAGAAAGCCGGTGATCATTCATTCCAGGGATGCCGCAAGAGACACGTATGATCTGCTGACAGCCCATCATGCGGAGGAGATCGGCGGCGTCATACACTGTTTTTCCTACAGCGCGGAGATGGCGCAGGAATATGTCAGAATGGGATTTTACATCGGGGTGGGCGGCGTGGTCACCTTCAAAAACGGCAGGAGATTAAAAGAGGTGGTGGAGGCGGTTCCGGTCGATCGGATCCTGCTCGAGACGGACAGCCCGTATCTGGCGCCGGAGCCAAACCGCGGCAGGCGAAACTCTTCGCTCAATATACCGTACATCGCACAGGGGATCGCCGGGATCAAAGGAATGTCCTATGATGAGATAGTATATGTGACGGAGCAGAATGCAAGGCAGGCATATCAGATCGGGATGCGGTGGGGGAAGAGAAGAGGGAGATTCGTACATGACGACGCTTGGAAATCCGACAAACACGATCGCAGTATTGCAGCGATATGGTTTTAATTTTCAGAAAAGATACGGACAGAATTTTCTGATCGATGCCAATATATTGGAAAAGATCATCGCCGCCGCAGGGGTTGGCAGAAATGACTGCGTGCTGGAGATCGGACCGGGTATCGGCACGATGACACAGTACCTCTGTGAAAATGCGAGGGAAGTTGTCGCAGTAGAGATCGACAAAAAGCTGATACCAATCCTTGAACAGGACACGCTGTCAGCTTATGACAATATCACGATCATCAATGAAGATATCCTGAAAGTCGATATCAATGCGATCGTGCAGGAAAAAAATGACGGAAAGCCGGTCAAGGTGGTGGCAAACCTTCCATATTATATCACGACGCCGATCATCATGGGGCTTTTTGAGAGCCATGTACCGCTGGACAGCATCACGATCATGGTGCAGAAGGAAGTGGCAGAGCGCATGCAGGTGGGGCCGGGCACAAAGGACTACGGTGCGCTCTCGCTGGCAGTCCAGTATTACGCCAGGCCAGAGGTGATGCTGACCGTTCCGGCGGGCTGCTTTATGCCGCGCCCCAATGTCGACAGTGCCGTCATCAGATTGACGTGCCACGACAGGCCGCCCGTGGCCGTATCAGACGAAAAGAGGATGTTCGACGTGATCCGCGCGTCGTTCAACCAGCGCAGGAAAACGCTCGTGAACGGTCTTGGCAATGCCGCGGGACTGAATGTAAAAAAAGAGCAGGTCCTGTCAGCACTGGAAAAGATGGGACTGCCGCCGGCGACCCGCGGTGAGACGCTCACGCTGGCAGAGTTTGCGGTGCTGACAGATCTGCTGAACGAGTAGGGAAGATGACCTTTCCCTACTCGTTCGTATTCTCGTCCTCAAGCTGTGAAGTGCAGTGCGGGCATCTGGTGGCTGCGATCGCGATCTCGGACTTGCAGAAAGGGCAGGTCTTGGTAGTCGGGGCTTTGGGCGGCTCTTCTTTGTGAATGCGTGACATTGCCGTGTTCATCACCTTGACGAGTAAAAACACGATCAGCGCCATGATCAGGAAGTTCACCACGGCGGTGATGAATTTGCCGTAATACAGTGTGACATCGCCCGTGATATTCCATGCGAGCTGGTCAAAGTTCATGCCGCCGAACAGACCCAGGACCGGGTTGATGATGTCGTTTACCAGGGAAGAAACGATGCTTGTGAAGGCGCCGCCGATGATGATACCGACGGCCATGTCCATCACGTTTCCCTTGCCGATAAACTTCTTGAATTCTTCAAAAAACTTCTTGATCATAAGCGTACTCCTTTTTGTGATATTGTACCTGCCTTTGCAGCAAAACGCCAAAGATTACGCTGACGAGGCAGGACAGGGCTATTATAACATATAAAGATCTGCTGTCAAAGACTTTTGTGATCTCCCCTCGATTCTTTTTCAAGCAGTTTCTCCAACTCGATGCGCAGACGGTCTTTTAAATCCTCCAGTTCGTCCGGCGCTGGCAGATATGCATCGGATACCAGCTCCGTTCCCAGATTCCAGACAGGTCCGCCCGTGTCCGTATCCCCTTTTCTTCTGGGGAAGATATGCCAGTGCATATGGACGCCGTTTCCCCTGCCCAAAAGCTCATAGTTGAGCTTGTCCGGATGAAATGCGTTGTAGACAGCTTCCGCCACGACCGCCATCTCATGGAGAAACTGATCCCTGAAAGCCGGCTCCAGAAAATGTAATTCCGCCGCATGCTCCTTGCACAGAAACAGCGAGTATCCTTTTATGCGCTGGTGGTTCCCGATCACGACATAGCCGGTGCTCAGCTCTTTGACAAAGTACGGATTTTTGCCGTTTTTGATCCAGTCGATCCGCTCACAGATCATACAGTCTTCCATCGGTCACGCCTCCTTTTCGGATCCATTTTATCATTTTAGATCCGGATTGTCTATGGATTTGTGGTCGATTATGGCATTTCAGAATATATGGTCATATCGACAGTCTTTCCGGCATACATTTAACTATTAGAAACGCCGGGGAGGTTTTTAATATGGAGCTGTTAAAGAAAAATATCCATACAGAGCGGATAAAGTCGAAGGCGCTTTTGCAGATACCGCTGGAGACGGACATCAATGTGTCCGATGCAAAGCCGGATGTGGCGAAGGTGATCTACGACTGCGGCACGGTTAAGATCGACGAGATCAAGACAGGCATGAACAAGATCTGGGTGAAAGGGAAGCTGTGCTATCAGCTCCTGTACCAGACGGAAGGCGGTTTATCCGGCGACAAAGAGGATAGGACGCTCGCGGGAATGGATGGCGAGGTTCCGTTTATGGAGGAGATCTATCTCGACAAACTGGAGGGAACGGACAGGGTAGTCTGCAAGACAAACCTCGATGACATGAGGGTCCACATCATCAATTCCCGCAAACTCAGCATCCAGTCCGTGATCACGCTCGAGCCGAGAGTGGAGGAGAGCATATCGGAGGAATTGTGCGTGGAGCTCGACAACACGGGGGAAGCGGATCAAAAGCTTGAGTACCGCAAGAAGAGCCTGAATTATCTCGAGACCATCGTGAAAAAGAGGGACCTGCTGCGCATTCACGAGGAGACGCGCCTGCCGGCCGGCATGCCGGATATCGGAACCGCCCTGTGGAAAAATGCGGTGATCAGCAGTATCAGTTTTCACCCGATGGATGAAAAACTGGGCATCACGGGTGAGATCAGCGTCTTTATCGTCTATCGCGAAGACACTTCAAATAGAATGAACTGGTATGAGACAGTGATTCCATTCAACGGAAGTGTGGAGTGCCAGAACAGCAGGGAAGGCATGATCGCGGATGTGATGTATGAGATCGGACATGAGGAGATCACGATCAGGGAGGATTCGGACGGCGAATTCCGCGTCATCGGCGTCGAGACGACTGTCGAGCTGGAGATCAAACTCTATGAGAAGGAGAGCACCTCGATCGTGGCAGATGTGTACGGCGTGAGCTGCGAGGTGCAGGCGGAGATAGACAGCAGGCAGTTTCGCGATCTGTGCAGGGAGCTTGATATCGAGGAAAAACTTACCCGGAGCATTCGGCTCGAGGACGCGGATCCCAAGATACTGCAAGTGTGCCACAGTGATGCCAGGGTAAAACTTGCCGAGATGGTCCTGATGGACGGTCAGCTCAGACTCAACGGCGAGATCGAGCTTCAGGTGCTGTATTCCTCCAATGAGAGCGGTTCGGGTCTCTGTCCGGTCAGGAGTACTGTGCCGTTTGAGATCGTGAGGGAGGTTTCTGATGTGGAGGAGGCGCAGCCCGAGCAGTGTTCCCTGTCTGTATGGATACCACAGCAGGCGGTGAGTATCAAGGACAGCGCACAGCTTGAGTGGAGGGGCACTGTCAATGTCAGGCTTCTGATCTATGACACAAAAAATGAGGACATTCTGACAGATCTGAAGATCGAACCGATCAATGCGGATGTCCTGGAGAAATTGCCGGGCTTTGCGATTTACTATGTGAAACCGGGAGATTCCCTCTGGCAGATCGGCAAAAAATATTATGTCAGTGTCGGGCGCATCAAGGAGATGAACGAGCTGACGGAGGATGAGATCAAGGCAGGCGACAAGATCCTCATCGTAAAATAGGGTCAGCATACGCTGACCCTATTTTACGTATCTATTCAGTTTCAGTTACTTATTTTGCGACAACAGTGCCATCCTCAGTCGTTGTGACAGTATCCTTCTCAGGAGCCTTGTCTTCTGTCTTAGGATTCATCAGCTTGTCAAATTTTTCAAGAACAGCATCGTAGGTTTTCTTTGAGATCTCCGGAAGCTTTCCGCCCCATGTCTTCTCCGCCTTCTCATATCCCTTGAGGAATGCATCGCGCATTTTCTCAAGCTGTTTGGAATCATTGCCCGCAAGTGCGGTCGCAAAAGAAACGATCCGGTCGGAAGTCTGTTTTACACCCCAGTATCCATCTTCTGAGATAGCCTCCTGCGCCTTTTTCTGTGTAGCGGCATCGACAGTGTACTCGCCCTTTGCCAGAAACTGCCAGATGTTGTTTGCCTGGCCGAACGTGTTGGTCTGCGTGTTGAGCATGTTATGTACGAGATCGGTCAGCTGTGACTGACGCTTTTCCTGATCAGCCTTGAGCTGTGCCACGATCGCCTTTCTGTCGTCCGCGGATAGATTGGACTTGTCGTAAACAGCGGCGCCGTTCTCATTCTTGTTGGCACCTGCTGTGGTACTGCCGGATTCTTCTGCTTTTGATGTGTCGTTTTTCGAAGCAGTGCTCTCCCTCTTCTCCGCCTCGACTGCGTACAGATCTGCTGCATTGTTATGTCCGATTCCTGATAAACTCATATGGTATCCCTTCCCTTCTTTAATAAATGATAAAAACATTTCCCTCCATGGTTTTAAGTTTATATCGTCATTATAGAACAGAAACTTTAGGCAGAACAGTAATTTATCATATTATTTTTTAAACATGCTTTAAAGCAGAATAGACTAAAATTTTCCAAATATAACAGGATTCTATAAAATCTGCACAAAAAACTATTGAAAAAGATACAATAGTATGATATAAATAGTCTGACGGAATCGTTACCGATTACCGGAATGTCCAATATGGGCACAGGACATGGATCATGTAGGAAAATCTATATAAAGTATAATGATAAATAATGTATAAAGGGGGAATTTATATGGATTTCGTGAGTGAAAAGGGGGCGGCCCAGCTTGTCAATTCCTACATTGAGAGAGAAATGACAGAGTACAGGATAGTTACGGAGAGGGAACTCAGAGTAGGAGGGATCGCACCGGAGGCGAAGGCAGCTTTCAGCAGAAAACCATATTATGGCGGTTCTGCGCTGAACCTCAAGGACCGGCCGAGTCTCAGGTAACTTCAGTTCATCAATGACATCGCCTGAACCAGTCACTTTGGTTTGGGGGGTGTTTTTTGATGCTTGACAAGAGCAGGGGCAGAGAGTACGCTATAACAGATAACAGGAGGAACAGGGGGGAGCGGTATGAAAGATAATCCGGTGGTGAAGGCGCTGCTGTATGCGGTAAGCGGCAGCCTGATCGTGTTTTATCTGTATGTGATCTATCTTGGGACGGACCCGCAGGTATCAGATGAATACAGGGCATACTATATCGACCAGACGATCCCGGAGTGGCCGTATTGAGCTAGAGCGTGTTTCAAACATGCTCTAAGATCAGGAGGATTTTATGCAGACAGGCAGGAATGATATGATCAGAAAAATGAATGCAGGTGTAAAAGAAAATACAAGGATCTTCGCGGCAGTGCTGATCCTGTTTGTGCTGTCAAGGATGCTGCTGACATTTGCGGCATGTGCGTACAATTATGCGGCGGGCACATACACGAAGACGTGGGATCTTCTGTACAAGTTTGATGCGCTGTGGTATGTGGATATCGTGGAGAACGGTTACCAGTCCGTGCCAAACAGCGTGACAGGATATGCAAACTATGCGTTTTATCCCTTTTATCCGATCGTTGTGCGGGTGGCGAAGGGGCTGCTGCCCGACCGGTTCACGACCAACCAGGTTGGTATCATGGTGTCAAACCTGTGCACGCTGATCGCGGGATTTGTGGGAGTGAAGGCCGTGCGGGCAAAATATTCTGAGGATACGGGATATTTTATGGCATTCCTGATCTTTTTCGCGCCGCATACGCTCTATTTCTCGATGACCTACACGGAAGCGATGTTCATGATGTTTACGATCTGCTTCTTTTATTTCTGCGGGCATAGGAAGTTCCTTCCCGCCGCCATCGCGGCTTTCTTTGCGGCGTTTACCAGGATCGCCGGTGTTTTTCTGGTATTCTCACTGCTGCTTTACATGTATGAAGCGGACTATGGCTGGAAGTTTGGCTGGCGGAATATAGCTGATTTCATCAGACAGATCTTTCTGTGTCCGCTGCGTCTGTTTGAGATACTGATCTGCCCTCTGGGTATCTTTGGATATTTCTATTATCTCTACAGGCTGACGGGGGATGTGTGGGCGAGCGCGCATATACAGGTCGCGTGGCACAATTCATACGAGGGCATCCTGCGGACGCTGTTCTATAACCTGCTGGATTCCGGGAGCGGGACATCGTCCCAGTACTGGGCGCTGTATGCGGTCTTCGGGATCGGGATGTTTGTCTACCTGTGCTGGCGGAAACAGTTTGCCGCAGCAGTCTTCGGGATCCTGGCAGTCGGGATCTCGCTGAGGACAGATGCCATCGCGATCTCACGCTATATCATGGGAAATTTTGCCACGTACATTGCGCTGTACGAACTGCTGCGCGGCAGGGAGACCGTCAGGATGGTCGTCATGAACGTGTGTATCATCGTGTCCGGACTGATGTATTATATGTGGTTTGCGGGGGAGTGCTATTTTATCTTCTGACGATGTTCCCGGACTGATCCGGGGAGAAAATCATTTTTTCATGGAAACTCCGTATAAAATATGATAGAATATTATCAAATATATATCGAAAGGACAAAAGGAAAAAAGATATGGGAAGTGTAAGCATTGAACGCGTAATAGAAAAGTTTAAACTCAAAAATCTCACGCCGCAGATCAACGTGGAGAATATCAAGATCCACCAGCCGGACATCAACAGGCCGGCGCTGCAGCTGGCGGGTTATTTTGAGCATTTTGAGGAGACGAGACCCCAGATCATCGGGTTTGTGGAGTTTTCCTACATGGAAAATCTCCCGCAGGAGCGGAAGGAGGAAGTGTATCCCAGGGTGATATCAGAGAAAACGCCCTGTATCATTTTTTGCAGGGGGCTTCATCCGGATGAGATGTTCATGGACATCGCGGTGAAAAATAACGTGCCGCTGCTGGTGACGGAGAAGACGACTTCCGCGTTTGAGGCGGAGATCATCCGGTGGCTGAATGTCAGGCTGGCGCCCTGTATCTCTGTCCACGGCGTGCTTGTGGACGTCTACGGCGAGGGTGTGCTGATCACCGGGGAGAGCGGCATCGGCAAGAGCGAGGCGGCGCTGGATCTGATCAAGCGCGGACACCGTCTGGTGTCGGACGACGTGGTGGAGATCAGGAAAGTGAGCGATGATACGCTGATCGGATCCGCCCCCGACATCACGCGGCATTTTATCGAGCTGCGCGGTATCGGGATCATCGATGTGAAGACCCTGTACGGTGTGCAGAGCGTCATGGATACCACGAACATCAACCTCGTCATCCGTCTGGAGGACTGGGATAAAGAGAAGAAATATGACAGATTAGGTCTCGAAGAGAACTTTACGGAATATCTTGGTAATAAGATCGTGTGCCACAATATTCCGATCCGGCCAGGCAGGAACCTTGCGATCATCTGCGAGTCGGCGGCGGTCAACTACCGTCAGAAGAAGATGGGATACAACGCGGCGCAGGAACTGTACCAGCGCGTGCAGAACTCGCTGTCAAAGCCGCGTGATGACGATGAGGAATAAAATAAATATAGGAATATACAAGGAGGAGAAAATGGGTAGATATTGTTTTGGTGTGGACTTAGGCGGGACTACGGTGAAGATCGGTCTGTTTGACACAGAGGGGACCGTGCTGGAGAAGTGGGAGATACCGACCAGGAAAGAGGAGAATGGCAGCAGGATCCTCTCCGATATCGCAAAGGCGGTACTGGATAAGATGGAGGAGAAGCGCATCACCAGGGAAGACGTGGTGGGCGTGGGCATCGGTGTTCCGGGACCTGTGGACGACAATGGCGTCGTACATGGGGCGGTCAATCTCGGATGGGGAGTGATGAACATCAATGAGACCCTCGGTGGACTGCTGCAGATGCCGGTGAAGGCGGGAAATGACGCGAACGTGGCGGCGCTCGGCGAGATGTGGTGCGGCGGCGGAAAGGGATGCACGAACATGGTGCTCGCCACGCTCGGCACTGGCGTCGGCGGCGGCATCATCATCAACGGAAAGATGGTGACAGGCACGACGGGCGCCGGCGGGGAGATCGGACATATTCATATCGAGGACAACGAGCCGGATGCGTGCGGCTGCGGCAATCATGGCTGTCTGGAGCAGTACGCATCCGCGACCGGTGTGGTGCGCCTGGCAGAGCGGAAACTGGCGGCATCCAGTCAGGACAGCGTGCTCAGGGCGGCAAAGGAGAACGGAGGGATCAGCGCCAAGGCGGTATTTGATGCCGTAAAGGAGGGCGACGCGCTCGCCTGTGAGGTCGCAGAGCAGTTTGGCGATTATCTCGGGAAAGGACTTGCCGCGATCGCGGGCGTTGTCAATCCGGAGGTGTTCGTCCTTGGCGGCGGCGTGTCCAAGGCAGGCGAAATCCTGTGTGAATATGTCTCGAAATATTACATAAAATATGTATTCCACGGTTCAAAGGATGCGCAGTTTAAGCTCGCCACGCTCGGAAATGACGCCGGGATCTACGGGGCGGCGAAGCTGGTGCTGGAGTGAGGCGCCTGAAATAAAAGATTGCAGTAAATAATAAGAGGTAACCATTTGAAAGAGTTTGATGACAAAGCAAAACAAAAACTCTACCAAAGACTGTCCGGGATCTTACAGCCGGAGCAAATACTGCCAAATGAAAAAATGTCAGCTCACACCACCTTCCGCGTGGGTGGTGAAGCTGACATCTTTGTGGAGATCAAAACTTCCGGGGAGCTCGCAAAAGTGCTTGCTGCGCTGAGGGAAGAAGGCGCCTGCGAGCCTGGAAGGGACTACTATATCCTGGGAAACGGCAGCAATGTGCTTGTCAGCGACAGCGGGTTCAGGGGTGTCGTGCTGCATCTGTCAAAGGAATATGGAAACATGATCCTGAACGGTGCGGGCGGCACGCGCCTTGTCTGTGAGTCGGGAGCGCCGCTTGCGGCAGTCGCGCACAGGGCATACGAATGCGGATTGACCGGTTTTGAGTTTGCGGCGGGGATCCCCGGAAGCCTGGGCGGTGCGATCGTCATGAATGCGGGCGCGTATGGCGGGGAGATGCGTCAGGTGGTGGAGAGCGTGCGGCTGATGGCACCCGACGGAACGGTCACTGAAAAGAGTGCGGAGGAGATGCGTTTTTCCTACCGGCACAGTATCTTAAAAGAAGAGCCGCTGATCGTGCTGGATGTGACGCTCGCGCTCGCGCCGGGCAGCCGGCGGGAGATCGGGGCGCTGATGGAAGATCTGGCATCGAGAAGGCGGGAGAAACAGCCCCTGGAGTATCCGAGTGCCGGATCCACGTTCAAGAGGCCGCCGGGACACTTTGCGGCGAAACTCATCGAGGAAGCGGGACTCAGGGGATTTTCTGTCGGCGGGGCCCAGGTCTCCGAGAAGCATTGCGGATTTGTTGTGAACAAAGGAAATGCCACTGCGGCGGACATCTATGCACTGATCACAAAAGTGCAGGAGCAGGTGAAGAGGTCGTCGCAGGTCACACTCGAACCGGAAGTCATTTTGCTGGGGTTTTAGGGAAAGGTTGATAGGATGAGATTTGTAATTGTTACCGGAATGAGCGGAGGCGGGAAATCGACTGCCATGAAAATGCTCGAGGATGCCGGATATTATTGTGCGGACAATATGCCGGTGCCCCTGATCGAGAAGTTTATGGAGCTTCTGGCAATGCCCGACAATGGGATCCTGAAGGTAGCGCTGGGGCTTGACGTCCGGGCGGACCAGTCCTTTGAGGATGTCAATCAGCTCGTGGCGCGCCTGCGTGAGACGTACACCTTTGAGATCCTGTTCCTCGAGGCGGCAGACAACATACTGCTCAAGCGCTACAAGGAGTCGCGGCGTGTCCATCCACTGTCCGTCGACGGCGATCTGATGAGCGGGATCACGAGAGAGAGGGCGCTGCTTGCGAGTATCAAGCAGGCAGCGGACTACGTCATCGACACGACAAACCTGCTGACAAGGGAATTAAAAGCGGAGCTTGACCGTATCTTTGTCAGCAATCAGGCGTACAACAGCCTGATGGTCAATGTCATGTCCTTTGGATTCAAGCACGGGATTCCACAGGATGCGGATCTGGTGTTTGACGTGCGCTTTCTGCCCAATCCGTTTTATATTGATGAATTGAAACAAAAGACAGGGCTTGACCGGGAAGTGCAGGACTATGTCATGAGTTTTCCGGAGGCGCATGAGTTTGTGGACAGGCTGACGGATATGATCAATTTTCTGATCCCGCACTATATTAATGAAGGAAAATACCAGCTGGTCATCGCGATCGGGTGTACAGGCGGACAGCACAGGAGCGTGACGCTGGCGGGGGAGCTCTACAAGCGGCTGAAAGACAGGGGCGATTATGGGCTCACGCTCCGCCACAGGGATACAAAGTAAACCTGCATCATACACAGTATGCCGATTGGCGGGGCAGAATAAGAGGTGGGATATGTCTTTTTCAGGGGAAGTAAAAGAAGAGCTTGTAAAGCTCGAAAACGATGCCAGGCACTGCCAGATCGCGGAGCTCGCATCGATCCTGCTCTACTCCGGCGCGGTCAGGGCGGATGTGTCCGGCGCAGGGAGGATCGAGATCCCGTCGGACGCTCCTCTGGTGGCAGCCAGATGCCATATGCTCCTTGAGAGACTGCAGCTGACACAGGAGAGCGGGATCCAAAAGGACACGAATGTCATAAAAAAGACGCTGCAGACCATCAAATACAGAGAGGGCGACAGTATCGTGAACCCGCTCGTGATCAGGAGCCTGTGCTGCAAGCGTGCCTGTCTGCGGGGGGCTTTTCTGAGCACCGGTTCCATGAGCAATCCGGAGAAGGGGTATCACCTGGAGTTTGTGTGCGGTGACGCGCAGCAGGCGGGGCAGCTCGTGGATACACTGGCATATTATGAGATCTATGCCAAAGTCGTGACACGGAAAAAGTATCAGGTCGTGTATATCAAGGAGAGCGAGGAGATCGTGGAACTCCTGAATGTCATCGGCGCACACATATCCCTGATGAACCTTGAAAATCTGCGCATACTCAAAGATATGCGCAATTCGATCAACCGCAAGGTCAACTGTGAGGCGGCGAACATCACAAAGACAGTCAATGCGGCGGCGAAGCAGATCGACGATATCCAATATATCAGGGAACACTATGGTCTTGACAATCTGGCGGACAATCTGCGGCAGGCAGCGGAGCTGCGCCTGGAGTATCCCGACGCCACGCTGAAGGAGCTGGGAGGATATCTGACTCCCGCGGTGGGGAAATCGGGAGTGAACCACAGGCTGAGAAAGCTGAGCGAGCTTGCGGAGAAGCTGAGAGGAGAGTGAGGGATCCACATGAAAAAAGCATTGTTTATATTCAATCCACATTCTGGAAAGGCGCTGATCAGGAATCATCTGATGGAAATCGTGGACATACTGGTAAAGGATGGATACGAGCTGACGGTGTATTCCACACAGGGCAGGGGCGATGCGTGCCGTGCCGTGCGGGAGCGCAGGAAAAGCTATGAACTGATCGTGTGCAGCGGCGGGGACGGGACGCTCGACGAGATCGTGACAGGGATGATGCAGTCCGGCTTCAGGACGACGATCGGCTACATCCCGGCGGGGAGCACCAACGATTTTGCCAACAGTCTGAAGATTCCGTCCACCATGAAGAAAGCGGCGGAAGCGGTGGTGGGCGGTACTGTATTCTCCTGCGACGTGGGTCGATTTAACGAGGATTTTTTTGTGTACATCGCGGCATTCGGTCTGTTTACCGAGGTCTCCTATGGAACACCTCAGGAGATGAAAAATATGTTGGGGCACCTGGCATATATTCTGGAGGGTGTCAGGCATCTGCAGAATATCAGATCCCATCACCTGAAGGTGACGAGTGTGTCGGAAAATGGCGAGACCGTGGTGATCGAGGACGATTTTATCTACGGGATGGTCACAAATTCCTATTCCGTGGGCGGGTTTAAGAGCATTGCGGGCAATGTTTTTAAAGGAAAGATCGCACTTGATGACGGTCTGTTTGAGGTGACGCTGATCAAGATGCCAAAAAATCCCATGGAGCTGAATTCGATCCTGGCAGCGCTTGCCATCCAGAACATTGACACTGCGTATATGTACAGTTTCAAGTCCGGCAGACTGGTCATCGAATCGGAGGATGACATCGCGTGGACGCTCGACGGAGAGTTCGGCGGGGTGCACAGGGTGGTCACGCTCACCAATGAGAGACAGGCGATGGATATCATGGTAAAGGAATAAAAGACGGCAAAATGCATAGATTATAAGTGATTATATGCGCGGGGCAGGTGAACCGCCCGTGAGAAAACTGACCAGGATCGTGGTCTTTATCGTATGCCTGCCATTGGTCGGGAGCATCCTGATCAAGCCGGATAAACGCATGTGGAAACAGGAAGAAGAGGACACGAGTGTCATAGATTACAGTTTTAAGATTGCTGTCGCGGAGGATGTCGGTGTATTTTATTATAGACCGGAAAGCCTGACTGGTCTGATGATGTACCGAGTGATCCCGGCGGACGCCATATTCAGCGGCTCCGAGGATTATATCGTCAGGATGGACGAAGTGTGGGATCCTGAGCAGGAGTACCTCAAAGCGCTTTCCATCGTCTGCCGCAGCAATATCGTGTACGCGTGGGAGGCCGAACAGCATCCGGATGTCCTGGAGTTTGGCCGTATGCAGTTTGGCGAGGTCGGTTTTCACGATATCATACAGGCAGACGCCGCCAACGAGGTGTTGTCAGATGACAGCAGATCGATCAGATTAAATGAAATAGAGCGGGCGATAGACGCCACGCAGGGAGCTGTGCTTACGAGAGATGGGAAAGTGATCACAGCTCCTTTTTTTACCACCACTGCGTCCGACATGCTTGTCTCAGAGCCGGGAGGCGGCGTTGGTTTTTCACTGAATTATGCGTATGAGCTGGCAGTCGAGGGCATGAATTTTTATGAGATCTTAAAGTATTTTTACGATGATTTCAGAGTCACTATTTACGAGTAAATCCATGAATAAAAACCTCCTAACGAGTCAATGCTATGGTATAGGAACCGCAATGATTCCCGTGAAGGCGACAGACGATTTCGCGGGAAGACGGCCATATGATCTGCGGAGGAGCAGGTGCGTTGTGGCTTAAAGTTCCTTGGGCAAAAGGCAAAGGGCTTGCCGGAAATGGAGGGAAAGGATGAACAGACGAAATAACAAACGTCCTGCCTTGCAGAAGGAGAAGATCAGCATCATTGCTGCATCTGTATTTGTGTTGTCGGCACTTACTCTTGCAGGCGTATATATGTCAGCGCAGGACGACAAGAAAAAAGAAGAAAACCGCATAGATTTTGCAAAGCTGGAGCAGGAAAACATTACGGCGGAGGAAGGCGATACCGGTCTGCCGGACACCAGATTTGTGTCGGGAAAAGCAGAGTCGGATATCGAGGCGAACAGGAAGACACAGAGGGACAGCAGGTTTATCGATCCGGATATCTATGACCTGAGCGACAACAATGACATGGATGTCGATCCGTCATTTACAGAGGCAAATTCCGGGCAGGTAGAAAATACCCTGCAGGATAACACGACAGCGGCGGGCACAGACAAGGCAGCAGTGTTTATGGAAGGTCAGGAACAGGGGCAGGAACAGGAGATCATAGCGGAGACGCCGCTGAATTTCTCGGAGGAGGATTCGCTGGCACTGCCGATCATCGGTGATGTTCTGCTGGATTACAGCATGGACAAGGCCGTGTACCATTCCACGATGCAGCAGTACCGTTACAATCCGGCACTGGTTGTCGCGGCCAGCGAGGGACAGGATATCACCGCGGCGGCAGACGGCATCGTATCGGATGTATACTACGACTCTCAGACCGGAAACTCGATCCGGTTTGATCTCGGGAACGGATATATGCTTACCTATGGACAGCTCGAAGATATCACTTTGAATCCGGGGGATAAAGTTTCGGCGGGCGATATCGTCGGAAAGGTTGCAAAGCCGACGATCTACTTCACCGAGGAGGGAACGAATATTTATTATAAGCTTACGAAGGACGGAGAACCGGTCGATCCTTTGCGCAGACCAGCTGGCGAGGATCAATAAATGGGAAGGGCATGGTCTTACAGGAATGCTTTTATTGGAAAATGCTGCAATCCGCAGTATGAGTGACAAGATCTGCGAACGGTATCACACAGATATCTTTGAGGGAAGCATACTGATCCAGGATGGGAAGATCCTGGAGGTATCTCCCAGGATCGAGCTTCCTCAGTCTGCGGACTGCATGAAAATAGATGTGAACCATCATCTGGTAATGCCGGGTCTGATCGAGGCGCACTGTCATATGGGCATCACCGAGGAGAAGAAGGGGCAGGAGGGTGATGACTGCAATGAGACAGTTCATCCCGTCACCCCGATGCTCCGCGCGATCGATGCGATCAATACGATGGATGCAGCATTTGCTGATGCGGTGAGAGCGGGCATTACCTCCGCAAACATTGGTCCCGGCAGCGCAAACGTTGTCGGAGGCCAGTTTGCCGTTGTGAAGACGAGCGGGAGGCGGATCGACGATCTGATCTTAAGATTTCCATCTGCCATGAAAGTTGCCTTTGGTGAAAATCCCAAGGTAAATTATGCAGGGATGAATACGTCTCCCGTTACGCGCATGGCGATAGCCGGGATGCTCCGTGAGGAGCTGGTCAATGCGCGCCAGTATCTGGAAAAGAGGGATCAGGACAATGCGGATCAGAATCTCCACTATGAGGCGTGGCGCCCCGTGTTTGAGAAAAAGATCCCGCTGAAGGCGCATGTGCACCGTGTGGACGACATTTTTACCGCGATCCGCATAGCGAAGGAGTTCGATCTGAACATGACGCTCGATCACTGCAGCGAGGGACACCTGATCGCGGAGGAGATCCTCGAATCCGGTTTTCCGGCGATCGTGGGGCCGGATCTGGCCACGCGCAACAAGATCGAAGTGCAGAATGCGGCGTTTAAGACAGCCGGTATTCTCGCCAGGGCGGGCGTGACAGTATCTGTGACGACGGATCATCCGGTGTCGCTGATCGAGTCGCTGCCGCTGTGTGTGGGTCTGAGCGTCAAGCATGGGTTGTCGATGGAGGATGGATTCCGGGCGATGACGATCAATGCCGCCAGGATCTGCGGCGTGTCGGACCGGATCGGCAGCATAGAGCCGGGTAAGGACGCTGACATCGCTGTCTTTGACGGAAATCCGATGGAGGTGTTTACCAATACGCTGATGACGATCATCGATGGGAAGATTGTCTACAGGAGGGAAGAGGCGGATCAAAGCCTTTGAACCGAACGTTTTGTATAAATTTGTATGTGCGCAGGAACAAAATATAGTGAAAATGATGAAAAGTAAAGAAAGTGTAAAAATTACTTTTCAATTTAACAGATGTGTAGTATAATCTATAAAAGTGTGGTGTGAAGCATCTGCACAAAATAATATCGCTTACATCGTATGCGAGTTCGACTCGCTATTCGCTCTCTCAATAACGCCCGCAAGTCTGCATGGATTTGCGGGTCTTTTGTGCACACGGGCACCCAGAGGAAGATTGTCAGCATGCGCTGACGGACGCCTGGCGCGCGAGCAGGGAAAGTCTTCCCTGCTCGATGCACACGGGCGTTCAGAGGAAAGGAATATAAATATGAACATCGGTATATTTGATTCGGGTATTGGCGGCATGACGATCCTGCACCAGGCGATGACGCTGATGCCGCGCGAGAATTTCATATTTTATGCGGACACGGACCATGTTCCGTACGGGACCAAGTCAAGGGAACAGGTCATAGCGTATGTGGATGAAGTGCTTCGCTTTATGATACGGCACAACTGCAAGGCGGTGGTGATCGCGTGCAATACGGCGACTGCGGTGGCGGCGGAGCCGATGCGCGCCAAATACAGGTTGCTTCCGATCATAGGGATCGAGCCGGCAGTGAAACCGGCGGTTGCCGAGAGCAGGGGGAGGCGTGTGCTTGTCGTCGCCACGCCGCTAGCGGTGCACGAGAAGCGGCTCAGGAATCTTGTGGAGCGCGTCGACGACGCGCACCTGGTGGATCTGCTGGAGCTGCCAGGGCTTGTGGAATTTGCGGAGCGCGGTGAGTTTGTGTCCGACAATGTCACGGCGTACCTTCAGGAGAGGTTTTCGGGGTATGCGCTTGACAGGTACGGGGAGCTGGTGCTGGGCTGCACGCATTTTAATTATTTCAAGGATACGTTCCGGGCGCTGATCCCCCCGCAGATACATATCATCGATGGCAGTCTCGGAACAGTGCGGCAGCTCATGCGGGTGCTGGATGCGAGGCATGAGCTGGCGGAAACTGCCGCAGGACAGGGTGTGGACTGGGAACAATGCAAAAACGATATATGTGTCAGATATTTCGAGTCGGGTCGCGAGATAACGGATGCGGCAAAGCTTGGCAGGATCGGACAGCTTCATGAGAGGCTGGAACGGATGCGGAAGATATAAAACGAGCGCACAGGCGCTCGTTTTATATTTCGGACAGATCGTTATTCCAGATTTAACCTTTTGGTCATCATATGCAGATTGATAAAGTACATGGCAACGGCCAGGACCGTGACTGCCAGAAGCGTCAGATTCAGAGTCGGGGACATGAGTCCAAAGAATGTGAGATCGCTGTCGTAGTTGGTGATGAGCATCTTGGTGTACATCGGCAGGGACGTGAAGTATCCAGCGATCTGCAGGATGAACTGCACGCCAAAGTAGGCGATGATCGCGCCGATGATGCGATGCTTGGTAAAGAGCTGTCCCAGGGACACACAGCCGAATATCGTCACGATATTTGCGATCATGGCAATGACGCTGTAGACTACCATATATACGATGAACAGGCCAAAGCTGATGCCGAACGATTCCTCAAAATCGCCGAATACATAGGAAAATTCCTGAGAAAGTTCCCGCATCATCTCCTCATATGTGTACCCTGGGGCAAACGAGAGAAAGTGATGCAGCCCCACCTGCACGATCAAAAACAGCGAGAGGGCTATGGATAAGACCATCAATATGTCAGCTGCAACGGCGGCGATCAGCTTGGCGTTCAACAGCTGTCCCGCGGTGACGGGCAGCGTGTGCGTCAGATAACCCTGATCCGTATAACATGTCTTGTAGAAGCGGATCACGACGATCAGCGAGGTTCCGATCGTGCAGCCTATGATCCCGAAATAATACAGGAAGATAGAGAGCATGAGCGCCATGACTGAGTACCACGCGAGCGATTCATCGTACATGGGATTGATGGTAAGGATGACGCCGCATGTCAGCAGGGTCGTCGACGCCAGTACAATGAGCAGGATCAGGAACGGGAACCGGAGTCCCCTCCATTCGTATTTTAAAAGTTTTCCTAACATGCGTACACCTCCCTGAAGTAAGTATCTACGGATTTACCCATCTGGCTCCTGATCGAGTCGACAGATGTATACAGCATAAGGGATCCGTTTTTCATAAAGATCACATCGTCGAGTACATTTTCTATGTCGGAGATCAGATGTGTTGACAGTATGATCGTCGAGTTCGGATTGTAGTTGGTGATGATGGTGCGCAGGATGTAGTCTCTTGCGGCGGGATCCACACCGGCGATCGGTTCATCGAGAATGTACAGGTCCGCCTGTCTGCTCATGACCAGGATCAGCTGTACTTTCTCCTTTGTGCCCTTTGAGAGCGTTTTCAGGCGCGCATCACTGCTGATCCCGAGTGCCCCGAGCATGGCGTAAGCCTTCTCCGGCGAGAAATCTTCATAAAAATCCGCGAAGTATGACACCATCTGTGAGACCTTCATGCTGTTGTCCAGATAGGTGCGCTCCGGCAGATAGGAGATGATCTTCTTGGTCGCAGGACATGGCTCCATGCCGTTGATCAGCACGGTGCCGCTCGTCGGTGTGAGAAGGCCGTTGATCATCTTGATCAGTGTCGTCTTTCCGCATCCGTTCGGGCCTAACAGTCCGATGATCCTTCCCCTAGGGATGATCAGGTTCATATGGAAGACAGACATGTAGGTTCCCATGCCGGGATACCGTTTGCACAGGTCATTGAGCTGCAGGAGCGGGAGATTACTGTATACCGCGTCTGCGCCGGGGCTGCTTTGTATGTTCCCGTTTGGCGTGCAGACCTGATCGTTCGGTGCAGTACCGTTCTGCGCGCGGCTGCCCTGTTCATGATCCGGGGTATTTTGTGGATAAGTGTCCTGTGCCGGTCTATCCGGGGTGTCTGGTTTCTGCAGGCTGACGGCATGATCTGGTGCATTATCCTGAGCCGTATCGGTCTGAGTCGCATTATTCTGTACCAGATCGGTCTGAGCTGTATTATTCTGAGCCGTATCAGTCTGAGCTGCATTATTTTGCGCCATATCAGTCTGAGCTGCATTAGCCTGAGCCGCACCATCCTGTGTATACACGGAGTAGTTTTGCGGGCTGTCACTCGGCATGCTGTCATTTGGTGTGTATGCCATACTGTTGTTTTCGTTCACATTTGTTCCCTCCCTCGATATTTCTGTTTATTTCAAAATTCCATTTCCTGACTGTCGGTTCCATTTTAGCCGACGATGCTTTGGATCAGATCCATGATCTCCTGATCGCTGTATCCGAGCTCGCGCATATTTGCGATAAAGCTGTTTACCTGCGTCAGTGCCAGCTGGTGCCTGGCGGACTCGATCTTTGTCCTGTCTTCTGTCACGACGCGCCCGCTGTTTCGCTGCGTCACGATCAGCCCGCTGTGCTCGAGCTCGGCGAAAGCCCGCTGCATCGTATTGGGATTGACATTTGCCTCGGCTGCCAGATCCCGGACGCTCGGCAGCCGGTTTCCGGCTTTATAGATGCCGCATACGATACGGACCAGTATTTTGTCATATAGCTGTGAGTAGATCGGCCGTTCGGAATTCATTTGCCATGCCATATACCTGCCTCCTTTTGTGTTGAATGATTAATACACTAATACAATAATACATTTGGAATGAAATGTCAATAACATAAAATAAAAAATAATTATGAATCTGGGGCTTTTAATGACCGGAGTTTCATGTTACAATGAACCTTATGGATAAATTGAGACAACTGTTAATGAATTATATAGAAAATAAGGAAGTGATCCTGTGCGCGACGGCGAGCAATCCCCGCATACATGATGAGGAAAGGATACAGAAGCTTCGCGTGCGGCCTGTGCGCATCAGGGAGGAGCTGTTCTATCAGGAAGAACGCTATGCAGGCACGAAAGTGTATCATCAAAATCTCCGTCCCGAGGCGCTGCCGGACCTGCTCGTGGGTGTGATGACAGCGGATCTCAGACAGCTCGAACTGGAGACTGAGCGCACCAGGGTGACAGTGCTCGTGAGCAAAAAGGGAAAGGTGACAGTCAGGGAGAAGGCGAAGGATCCGGCGGACAAAACTGCATCGAAGAAGTGCGGGACAGACTTTTCGCACGACAAACACAAGCAGTACATTCTGCCGCAGGATGAGCCGGTGCCGTTCCTTGTGGAACTCGGCGTGCAGACACCGGACGGAAAGGTTGTGAAAGCAAGGTATGACAAGTTCAGGCAGATCAACAGATATCTTGAATTTGTGCGCGACATTCTCCCCTGTCTTCCAGTGGAGGAGGGGCGGCCGCTGAAGATCATCGATTTTGGCTGCGGCAAGTCTTACCTGACGTTTGCGCTTTATTATTATCTGAAGATCATGAATCATTATGACATATGTATCACAGGCCTTGACCTGAAAAAGGACGTCATGGAAAACTGTCAGGCACTTGCGGATAAATTTGGATACGACGGGTTAAAATTTCAGGTAGGAGATATCGGCTCGTATCAGGGCGATACGGAGGATGTGGATATGGTGGTGACGCTGCACGCCTGCGACACTGCGACGGACCATGCGCTTGCAAGGGCGGTGCAGTGGAACGCGCGCGTGATCCTGTCGGTTCCGTGCTGCCAGCATGAGCTGAACAGGCAGATCTCGTGCGACGCGCTGGCTCCGGTGTTAAAATACGGCCTGATCAGGGAACGCATGGCAGCCCTGATCACGGACGCTGTCCGGGCGGACCTGCTTGAGGAATACGGATATGACACACAGATCCTTGAATTTATTGACATGGAACACACGCCCAAGAACATACTGATACGGGCTGTGAAGAAAAATCATATGAAATACCGCACAGGGACAGGAGGGCAGGAGGCGCTCCTGCAGATGGAAGCGTTTTTGCAGATCCGTCCCACACTTCAGGAATTGTTGAAAGAGGTTGAGTTATTTCGATGAAGAAGATTATAAGCAAGCTGGCCGGCTGCATAGTAGTTTTTGTGCTCACGCTGTTCATAACAAGCGGTATTCTCAACAAGGGGAATGAGGAGCTGACCACCAGCATGGAACCGGCGTCCCTTCCGCTGGTGCATATTACGACAGACGGCATCGCATACAATTATCTGCACGGGCTGAGACAGGAGATGGACGGAAGCTTTATCCGGGATACGATCACGCCGCTTGGGGAGGGGCGCAGGCTCAGTTTTGTGGTGGATACGTATGGGAATACAGTCAGCGAGATCTCCTTTGAGGTCAGGAGCATCGACGGGACGCGGCTGGTCGAGCGGACGAAGGTCAGCGATTACGATGACAGGGGTGACAGCATACAGGCGAGTATCACGATAAAGGATCTGATCGAGACCGGTGTTGAGTACAACTGGATCCTGCTGCTCAGGATCGGGAATGAGACTGTGCGGTACTATACGCGCATCATTGACGGAGAGGGATATTACACTTCTGAAAAACTTGATTTTGTCAGGGATTTTCATGATAAAACGTTCGACAGGGAGCGGGCGAAAGATCTGGTGACGTATATGGAGTCGAACGCGCGGGGGGATAACACGACGCTCAGCCATGTGGATATCCACTGCAGCCTGAAGCAGGTCACGTGGGCAGAGCTGAATGTCAGCCAGATATCCGAGCCGCACATTGTCATCAGCGAGATCGACCCGCAGACGGCTTCGATCCGCATGAATTACAGGGTGCAGACCCTGGAAGGAAAAAAGAGGGATCTGTACAATGTGGTTGAGTTTTTCAGGATACGCTACACGCCCGACAGAACGTATCTGCTTGACTACGAGCGCAGCATGAACCAGCTGTTTGACCCCGATGCGGACGTGTATGGCAGCAACCGGGTCATGCTCGGCATCAGGAACCACGAGGTGCAGATGATGGAGAGCGACGGGGGATCGAATCTTGCGTTTGTCAATGAGAACCAGCTTTTCTGTTACCATGCCGCGGACAAAAAGATGGCGTACCTGTTCAGCTTTTACGACGGGGAGGATCCCAGGAGCAATTACGACAATCACGATATCAAGATATTGAACGTGGACGAGACAGAAAATGTGCGGTTTATGATCTACGGATATATGAACCGGGGGAAGCATGAGGGAAAGATCGGCGTGCAGGTGTGTGAGTACAATGGCATGCTCAATACGGTCGAGGAGCTGATCTTCATACCGTATGACAAATCCTTCTCAACGCTGAAAACAGACATGGATCAGCTGTCCTTTATCGACAAAAACGGTGTTTTCTATATTTATCTGGACGGTTCGATCCTCGCGGTCGATCTGATGGACCGGACATGCGAGGAGATCGCGGAGAACCTGCAGCAGGGATGTTTTCAGGTGTCAGACACCAACAGGATGCTCGTGTGGCAGAACTCCGCCGACGCGTATGACTGCACAAAGCTGATACTGATGGATCTCAACACAGGGGAGACACAGGAGATCGAGGCGTCGGGCAACGGCAGGATCCTGCCGCTCGGATTCATACAGGAAGACCTGATCTATGGAGTGGCGGAGTATGAGGACATCAGGATGGATTATTCGGGCTCTGTGACGTTTCCGATGAACAGCGTATATATTCAGGATGAAAACGGAAACCTGTTAAAGACATACAGCCGGGAAGGCGTCTATGTGACAGACGCGTCGGTCGAGGAGAACCTGGTCACGCTCACGCGGGTGGTCCGACAGGAGGACGGCAGTTACAGCAGCACCACGGACGACCAGATCGTCAACAATCTGATGGAGGAGAGCGGGTACAATTCATCGGAAGTCGTCGTGACACAGACGTATGAAGAGATCGTACAGCTGGTGCTCAAAAATGCCCTGGAGACCAAAAAGCCTAAGAATACCAAACCGCTTCAGATCCTGTTTGAGGGCTCCAGGGAACTTGCGATCGAGATCGAAAATCCGGTGAGCAGGTACTATGTATATGGGCGCTATGGGATCGACGGCACTTTCACGCACGAGGCGGAGGCGATCAATCTCGCCTGCAGCATCAGCGGGACGGTGGTCAACCAGAACGGTGACTATATATGGAAGCGGACGACGAAGAGCACCAGAAACCAGATCATGGCGATCACCGGAAAACAGCAGGGCGAAGGAAATTCGCAGCTCGCAGTCTGTCTTGAGACGATACTCGAATACTGCGGGAGCATCAAAAATGTGCAGCCGATGCTTGACAGCGGCAGAACGGTGCGGCAGATCCTGGAGGAGAACATCAACGATGCGACAGTGCTTGACCTCAGGGGCGTGAGCCTTGACGCGGTACTGTACTATGTCAATCAGGACATTCCGGTCCTTGCGCTGCTCGAGAATGACAGTGCGATGCTTGTGATCGGCTTCAATGAGATGAACATCGTCGTGATGGATCCACAGACAGGTACTGTATACAAAGTGGGGATGAATGATGCCACAAATCTGTTCCGGCAGAACGGGAATATGTTTGTGACATATCTGAGAAAAAAATAGAGGGAGACAAGTATGAACAACAAGAAAAAACGGAGATTTGGTTTTGTGCTGGCACTGATCCTGGCGGCGGTGCTGCAGATCGGCAGCAGCAGTATGGAGGCAGTGCATGCAGCCGGCATCACGGTGACGGTGAACAATTGTGTGATAGCGGGGCAGAATGTGAATGTGACAGCCACGAGCACGGCCTTGCCGGCAGCGGCAGACGGAATGTATTACCTGTTTGAGCTGAAGCCGTATGAGCTGGCTGTAGGTTCGAGAAAAGACTACTGCGCGGCGGCTCCGGTGTCGGCGGCGGCAGCGTTTACGGTTCCGCTCGATCTGAACAGCGCCGCGTCAAAGCTGTATTCGCGGTTTGTGGTGACCGTATTGCAGAATGGAAAATATGTTTCGGTCAGCAATGAGATGTATATCACCAATCCGGAAGCAGTGGCGCCCAAGTCGACGAACTATCCTGTGAGGAGCAGGAAGGGACTGACGGCGGACTGGCGGTTCAGCGAGGAGCTCGCTGCCCTCGGGGCGGGGTTTGCCTCGTACGAGCTGGATGTGAGCAGATTTTTTACAGGCGGAGGAATCAACTACACATACAACGGAAAGACGTACAGCTTTAATGCGGGGGTAGTCCGCGAGTATGACATCATATGCACAAGGCTTGCAGGCGCGGGCTGCAATGTGATCATGGTCATCAAGAACTCATACAACCGGGCGACAGCGGATATGGTCGCTCCTTCGGGGCGTGTGGCCGGAAAGAACTGTTATGCCTTCAATGTGGACGAGCAGATCCCGACAGAGAAGCTAGAGGCGCTGATGTCCTTCCTGGCGGAGCGCTATTCCGGTTCAATGGGAACGATACATACGTGGGTGATCGGGAACGAGGTCAACTCAAGCAATCCGTGGCACTACATGGGAAACGTGTCGGCGGATGTGCTCGCGGCACATTACGCGAAGGAATTCCGCGTGTGCTACAACGCGATCAAAAGCCAGAACAGCGGGGCGAGGGTGTTTGCCAGCATCGACCAGCGCTGGAATTTTGAGGATGGCACGCGGGGACAGTTTGCGGCGAAGAAGATCCTCGATCTGTTTGCGGCGCACATCAATGTCGGCGGCAATATTGACTGGGGGCTTTCCTTCCATCCCTATCCGACGCCGATCTACAACTGCAGCTTCTGGAGTCTGCCGGCAGATTATGCGCGGATGAACCTGATCGATCACACGGACAACTCCAAATTTGTCAATCCTACCAATACGGATGTCGTCACAAACCACATGATACAGCCGACGATGCTCGCGCCAAACGGCGGCGTCCGGCATATCCTGATCACGGAGATGGGCTTCACCTCGCAGAGCGCGCGGATCCCGACCAACGAGCTGAACCAGGCGGCGGCGATGGTCTACGCCTACAAGCTGACTTCGTCCAACCCGTTCATCGAGGGCATCGTCTTCCACAGACAGGTGGATCACGCGTCGGAGATCAGGAGCGACGGCATGGCGCTCGGCATCCGCACAGAGAACAGCATCAAGTACGCGTACGGTGTGTTTGCCAATATGGACAAGGGAAACAGTCCGCAGTACACGGATTTTGCCCTGCCGATCCTCGGCATCACGAGCTGGGCGGAGGTCGGACTGCAGTGATCCTGATAAAAGTACGCTTGTAAAAAGACAGGGAAAATGCTATACTTTTAAGTAACTATCAACCATGTTTCAATTTATTTCTTATCGAGGAGGTATGTAATGAAGAAAAAATTGACTCTCTGGGCAGCGCTCTGCATGGTATTCGTGTGCTTTATGTCTATGACTGCGGCTGCTGCAGGAACAGCAACCATCAGTCAGTGTATCATCAGCGGCGGGAACCAGATCACGGTAGTCGCGGCGGCAAACGGTGTGCCGAGCGAGGACGGGAACCTTTATCTGTTCGAGATGAAGCCCTATCAGAACGCGATCACAGGAAGATCTGATTTCTGCGCGGTGGCGCCGAATGCCCCCACAGTGACTTTTGTGACTTCACTGGATCAGGGTACTGCCAATTCCAAGCTTTACTCCAAATTTGTCGTGGCAGCGGTACAGGGCGGTGCATTCGTGCCGGTAAGCCAGCAATTTTACATCACAAACCCTGAAGCGCTCGCCACACATAACGCGGTCAATCCGGTTCCGACATCCATCAAGGGCCTCACAGCCGACAATGTTGCGATGATTGCTATGGCGGATCTGGGCGTTCAGCATGCAAGCTACGAGCTGGCGATCGACAGATTCTTCACTCCGGGTCCTGGCATCCCGTACAACTATAATGGAAAGACATACAGCTTCAACCAGGGGATCGTCGGGGAGTATGACATGATCATGAACATCTTTGCCTCACAGAAGGTAGAGGTAACCATGAACATCGTCAACTACTACAATCCGGCGACGGCTCTCACGGTGAAACCGACAGGGCGTGTCGGCGGCTACAGGCATTACGCGTTTAACACGGACGAGCAGCAGGGCGCGGAGGCGATCGAGGCGCTGATGTCCTTCCTCGCAGTGCGCTACAGCAATCCGGCAACCGGTCTGATCACAAACTGGATCATCGGAAATGAGGTCAACAACAACAATCCGTGGTATTTCGCAGGAAATTACAATGCATCAAATTTTGCGCTCGAGTATGAGAAAGCGTTCCGCATGTGCTACAATGCGATCAAGAGCGAGAACGCAAACGCGAGGGTGCTCACCTGTATCGACCAGAGATGGAACTGGGAAGACGGTACGGCGAACCAGTATGGCGCGAAGAAGTTCATCGACGCCTTCAACACGGATATCGTTTCCCATGGAAATATTGACTGGGGTGTAGCATGGCATCCGCATCCGGTACCGCTGACAGCGGCAAGATTCTGGAATATGCCGGCAAACTACAAGAGACTGAACCTGATCAGCCAGAATGCGAACACGAAGATGATCAATCCCCAGAACATGGATGTGTTTACCACATACATGAGCCAGCCCGCATTCCTTGCACCCAACGGCCAGGTGAGATACATCATCATCTCGGAGATCCTGTTCAACTCCATGACTTCTGACGAGGCGACACAGGCGGCATCGTTTGCGTACGCGTACAAGCTCGCGGAGAGAAATCCTCTGATCAAGGGCTTTATCGTACACCGGGCAGTGGACAATCTGTATGAGCTGAATGCAGACAAGATCGCCTGCGGACTGTTCAACTGTGATGCAAACGGTCTGGCGACCACACCCAAGATGATCTACGATGTCTACAAATACATCGACACACCGCAGTCGGCAGCTTACACGCAGCAATTGCTTCCAGTGATCGGCGCGTCCAGCTGGCAGGCTCTTGGCGTCAATCCATAAGTGACAGAAAACCGGAATCCTCGGATTCCGGTTTTTTATGCGCAGACCCATATACAAATTGACAAATATATGGCGACGATTTATAATAAAAACATATATCGATAACAGGGAAGTTGGGAGCAGCCGCGGAGGGATCCGGTGCTGTTTCGTATGGAGGATGAGGCTCATGGGGGAGTATAAGGATCAATTTAGGAGGAAACTGATATGCGTATAGTGGAGAAGATACTGTACGGATTTGGTGGCTTATTGGCGCTTATACTTCTTTTTATTGCGATCTGCCACTACAATCCGGGACTGGCGGCAAAAATAGGAGCCGGCCAGAAAAAGGGTACGGTGGAAGCAGATGTTGAAGATCATGTCAACGATGTGCTCATGGTCAACACGACGGTGACCCTCGGGGAGCTTCCGGCAGCGGAAAATACCCGGGTGTCCGCAGAGAGCGCACTGACAGGGGATACCGCGCCGGCAGGGAATACACGGTCCGCGGACGGTGCGGATACGGATAGGGACGCCGGCGGCAGACTGAGCATTCCGACAAAAGTCGCGGGTTTGACCGGCTATATCCCGGTCAGGGCAACCGGCACGGAGATCTCCCAGACCAGGGCGGATGAGATCGCCAAAGAGCTCAGCAAGGGCGAGACGGGAGAAAGCCTCACTTTTGACAGTGAGATCTATCCGTATTACAGTATCATCAATGAGACGCAGAGAGCGGTTTACAGGCAGATCTATGCCAACGCCAACGCACAGAACAAGCACTTTGCGCCGGTGGAGGACATCACGGCGAACGATCTGAAGAACGCTTTTACATCCGTGGTAAATGACCATCCGGAGTTATTCTGGGTCGACACGGCGTACAAGTATCAGCATACGCCCAAAGGCAGTGTTGCCGACATCACGCTCGTGTTCAATGTGACAGCCAACGATCTGGATACGTCGAGATCCGAGTTTGAGGCGGCTGCAAAGCAGATCCGGGATGAGACGTACAAAAACTACACAGATTACGATAAGGAAAGGATCGTACACGATGCGCTGATCAGCAGGGTGAAGTACGATGCCAATGCGCCGATGAACCAGAGCGCTTACAGCGCACTGGTGTACGGAAGAACAGTATGCGCCGGTTATGCGAGGGCGTTCCAGTATGTGCTGCAGCAGCTGGATATCCCGTGTTATTATGTGACCGGGTATGCCGGGGAAAATCATGCGTGGAATATCGTGAAGCTCAGCGGCGGATACTACAATGTGGACAGTACATGGGACGACACCAACCCGAATACCTACGATTATTTTAACTGTTCGGACGCCGACTATGCATCGGATCACGTGAGGCGGGATCTGTCCATTTATCTGCCGGCGTGCAATGGCAACCGTTACAGTGGATTGGAAGTAAATCCGTCCGTGACGCCGCCGACAACGCCGTCAAAGCCGCAGGAGCCGACGACCAGGCCGACTGCGCCAACAACCACGACACCGTCCGGCAATACGACCGCGACAGACGATACGACTGCGACAAATACAGAGTCGATCACGGTGATCACAGTCCGCGGCGGCGGGGATGCGGATTATATTGATAATATCGGCGACTATTTCAACGAATGTTTTGGTGCGATGATCGATAAGGATGACGAGGTTATAACGTTCGACTTGATCGTTACGGACAAGAAGCTCTGGGATAATATATACAAGGCGTACGACAGGGGAGACTGCCAGGAGGGATATATTGACCGCTATCTCGTGGAAAAACACAAGAACGCGTGCAGCATGCGCGTGGAAGCCGTGCCGAGAACGGATGGAAGCTATCTGTTGAGGCATCGGGCAGTGATCAGCTAAGAGAGGAAGATAACAGGCGCACGTGTGCATTATAAAAGGGAATAAACCCGCAGGTTTATTCCCTTTCGCATCTCATATTTAATTGTAGTTCTTGATGACCGGCTGGAACATATCCTTGGTCACGCCGCACAGAGGGCAGCACCAGTCGTCCGGCAGATCCTCAAATGCTGTACCGGGAGCGATTCCGTGCTCCGGATCACCCTTTTCCGGGTCATAGGTATATCCACAGGGGTTACAAAAATACTTCTGCATAATCTTTTGCTCCTTTTTTTGATTTTATCTTTTTCGTTTCTGATGGTTCAGGCTGTCTGTTCTTAGCCGAAATATCTCTTGAGAAGTCCCTCAAATGCCTTGCCGTGTCTTGCCTCGTCACGTGCCATCTCATGAACCGTATCATGGATCGCATCCAGATTTGCAGCCTTGGCGCGCTTCGCGAGGTCAAACTTGCCAGCGGTAGCGCCGTTCTCTGCCTCCACGCGCATCTCAAGATTCTTCTTGGTGGAATCTGTCACCACTTCGCCTAAGAGTTCAGCAAACTTCGCAGCATGCTCTGCCTCTTCCCATGCAGCCTTCTCCCAGTAAAGGCCGATCTCAGGATATCCCTCTCTGTGTGCGACCCTTGCCATAGCGAGATACATACCAACCTCTGTGCACTCGCCATTGAAGTTTGCTCTCAGGTCCGCCATGATATCCTCGCTGACACCCTTTGCAACGCCTACGACATGCTCTGCAGCCCAGGACATCGCACCCTCCTGCGCCTTGAACTTCTCAGCGGGTGCATTACACTGCGGACATCTCTCCGGTGCGCTGTCTCCCTCGTAAACATAACCACATACAGTACATACAAATTTCATTTTTTATTTCCTCCTTTTATTATTATGAAAAGCAGATCGTTTGTATCATTTTCTGCTTTCCACATGGTCAGTTTGGTTTTCTGCGGATGTGCGGGCGCGGATCCCGGTCAGGTTTCCCGGTCCAGGCAGTCCTTGCAGACGCCGCAGAAATAAAGCCTGTGCTCCTGGATCAGCCCGTCAAAGTTCCTGGCGGCTTCCGCATCGATCGCTGAAAAGACCCTGTGATCTACCGGCAGGTCGATGACAGCGCTGCAGCAGCTGCATACAAAGTGGTAATGCGGGCTGGTATTGTAGTCAAAATGGTCAATACCGACCCCGCCGAAGCTGTGCTTTGCGATCATGCCGGCTTCCGCCAGCTGATTCAGATTGCGGTATACGGTGCCGAGACTGATATTTGGAAACTCCGCCTTCACATTGGAATAGACAAGCTCTGCCGTCGGATGGTCCCGCCGGGATCGCAGGAAGGAGAGGATCGCCGCTCTCTGGCGGCTGTATTTCATAGTCATAGATACCCCTGCCTTTCTGTTGGAACACATTGATATCATTTCCAGAATATGGCAATAAATCAGTAATGATTATTGTTATTATAATTTGGCGGATTCGATTTGTCAACACCAAATGATCTGCTTGTTAAAAAAAAATTAAGAAATCCGCAAACCACTATATTTTCAAAAATGATATGCTATACTAAACATAGAATTACACAGAAGCGGTTTTTTTATGCACACGGGCACCCAAAGGGAATATGTCATGATCCAAAGGGAGCGCGGGGGCATAAAAACAGAGCTGCGGAATGGAGACGATATGGCCGTATGAGCAGGAAAATGCATATCAAGCTGAAAACGAAGATGATGATACTCTTTCTGGCTATCATCCTGGTGCCGTTATTGTGCGGGATCACGGTATTTATGGGGTATGGGTACTATGAAAACATTGACATACTGCACGAACTGAGCAAGAAAGACATCATGATCGGCGCCATGGTGAACAGACGCCTGCTGCAGTATATGGTGGTTGCCATGGTGGTCATCCTGATCCTCACCAGCGGCATTATCACGGCGTGGCTCAACCGTGATGTGTACAGACCGCTCAAGGAGCTGAGCGTGGCGATGCAGCATATATCCGTGGGTGATTTTGACTACCATATGAACGGCGGGCGCGGTGACGAGATCGGACTGCTGTTTGAGAATTATGAGCAGATGCGCCTCCAGCTGAAGGAGAGTGAGGAGGAGAAAGCCCAGAACGAAAAGAAATCCAAGGAGCTTGTGAGCAACATCTCCCACGATCTCAAGACGCCGATCACGTCGATCAAGGGCTATGTCGAGGGGATCATGGACGGTGTGGCGAACACGCCGGAAAAGATGGATAAGTATATCAAGACCATCTACAACAAGGCAAACGACATGGACCGGCTCATCAATGAGCTGACGACGTATTCCGGGATTGATTCCAACAGGATACCCTACCATTTTAATATCCTGAATGTCTCGGATTATTTTTCGGACTGTGTGGAGGAGGTCGGGCTGGATCTTGAAGCGAAAAACATACATCTTGATTTCACCAATCTTGTGCCGGCAGGCACGTGCGTGGTGGCGGATCCGGAGCAGCTCAAGAAAGTCATCAACAACATTATCAGCAACAGTGTCAAATATATGGGGCACGACAACGGCGTGATCGATATCAGGCTTCTGGACGAGGGCGAGTCCGTCAAGATCGAGATCGAGGACGACGGAAAAGGGATCGCGTCCAAAGACATCGGCAATATCTTTGAACGTTTTTACAGGACAGACGCTTCCAGAAATTCCCTGCAGGGCGGTAGCGGCATCGGGCTGAGCATCGTGAAGAAGATCATCGAGGATCATGGCGGCTATGTGTGGGCGACCAGCAAGGAGGGCGAGGGAACCTGCATGCATTTCGTGCTGCGCAAGTACACAGAGAAGACGGATGAAGTAGTTATTTAAGAGTTATCATATTTAAAGGAAAGGACAGGGCGTATGAGCAGAATATTGATAGTAGAGGATGAGGAAGCAATTGCGGAGCTTGAGAAGGATTATCTGGAACTCAATGATTTTGAGGTAAAAATAGAGAACAGCGGCGATACGGGTCTTGCGACGGCGCTGGCAGAGGATTTTGACCTGGTCATACTCGACCTGATGCTCCCGGGGATCGACGGGTTTGAGATCTGCAAGCGCATCCGTGAGGACAAGGATGTGCCGATCCTCATGGTCTCAGCCAAGAAGGATGATATCGACAAGATCCGCGGATTGGGACTGGGCGCCGACGACTATCTGACGAAACCCTTCAGCCCGAGCGAGCTGGTGGCGCGCGTGAAGGCGCATATGGCACGCTACAACCGTCTGGTGGGCAGCCACACCAAGGAAAACGACATCGTGGAGATCAGGGGCATCCGCATTGATAAGACTGCGAGGCGCGTGTTCGTGGACGGCGTGGAGAAAAACTTTACGACGAAGGAGTTTGACCTTCTGACCTTCCTCGCGGAGAATCCAAACCATGTATTTACGAAGGAAGAGATCTTCAGGGAGATATGGGATATGGACTCGATCGGGGATATCGCCACGGTGACAGTCCACATCAAGAAGATCCGCGAGAAGATCGAGACGGACACCTCAAAGCCGCAGTATATCGAGACGATCTGGGGCGTCGGATACCGCTTCAAGCTGTAGAAACGGAAATATTACAAAATTTTACAGCCGAATAGGATTGTGTGAAGATGGACAAAATGATAGTGTATGAGGACAATGTTCTGCTGGTGGTGCACAAGCCGGCGGGGATCGCTACAGAGACGGCGAGAGTCGGCCAGGCAGATCTGGTGTCCGAATTAAAAAATTACCGGAAGAGGAAGGGTGAGGACACCTATGTCGGCGTGGTACACAGACTGGATCAGCCAGTGGAGGGACTCCTTGTCTTTGCAAAGGATGGGGGGACAGCCAGAGCGCTCAGCGACGGACTGCAGAGAGGAACGCTGACCAAGAGATATGCGGTGCTTGCCGCAGGGGTTCCACAGACCTCGGAGGGGATTCTGACGGATCATCTGCTCAGGGACGGACGGACCAACCTGTCCAAAGTAGTGCCGAAGGAGACAAAAGGCGCGAAGAAAGCAGTGCTGCACTGGCAGATCGTGCGGCACGATGATGAGATCTCGCTCCTGGAGATCGAGCTGCGCACCGGCAGACATCATCAGATCAGGGCACAGCTGGCGAATGCAGGGTTTCCGCTTCTGGGGGATACCAAATATGGATCGGGTTCATCCAGGGAACTGTCAGACCGGTATGCGGTCAACAGCACGGCACTCCTGGCGTATGCACTCCGGCTGACACATCCAGGTACTGGAAGAGAAATGGAATTTTTATTAGATATTGATAAATTCACTAAAATTTTCTGACAAAATAAACACGGATTGGGAGTTGACACATTTTTATAGAAAAAGTATAATATAAAATATAGACAAAGGCCTTGTATTTTGCAAGAACTCAGGTAAAGGGGAGTACAAAGGAGGCCAGAGTATGGATGGAATGCAGAATTGGACTAACTATTTAGAAGTTATGCGCAATCGTCTGCTTCTCGTCAATGACACTGATAGCCTGATTTCTGTACTGATGGATGTTAAGAATATACCAATCGCGCTATCGACGGTGGAGGACGTGACAGACGGAACCGGGCTGAATATGTCGCTGTCAGTGATCTGCTCCGAGGCAAAGGTCGTGGGCAGGGTTATGTGTCTCATGAGTGACGACATGTTTACGACAGTTCAGCTGAATCTTGACACTGTGAAGAAGGTAGACTCGAAGATATCGGTGGATGGCAAGGGCGTGGTGATGAAGCTCACGATCAGGAACGGAGCTGAATTTTTACTGATGTTCCACACGGATTTCGTGGAGGAGGAGGAATAAAATAAAACTCTTGTCATGATGGAAAACACGGGACGCTGTAAGGACTCAGCGTCCTTTTCCTATAGGAGGACAGGAAAGATGAAATATCACAAGAAGGCAGATTTAAAGGTAGAGTGTATCGCGGAACAGGAGGATCTTGACTTTTTCGGGATCACGCTGGATGACATCCTCGACAGGACGGACGCCGGGATGTATTTTCTGAAAAAGGCGAAGGAGCTGTGCGCCATGACACAGGGGGTGTCGTGGACGAATGTGGCATATACGCTCAATATCACGATGCTTCCGGACGAGCGTGTCTCCTTTGAGTTCAGTGAGCGCATTGAGGACTATGTTGTGAGCCTGAAGCATTCGCTTGCCATGGCGGATGAGGAGACGAGAGGGCCGCTGAAAGAATTTATCAGTGCGCTCGAGAAGGCCGGCGAGGAAGAGGGGCGCAGGCTGGTGTCACATTTTGAGAAAAACATCAAGGCGGAGCGGGACTCTTCTCTGCCTGATGAAAGAGAGGGATAAAGTACATATGAAGACAGATATCAAAAAGATCTATGTATGTTTTCCAGGGGGAAAGCACAAGGCGCTGACCATGAGTTATGATGATGGGAAGCATGAGGACAGGAGGCTGGTCGGGATCTTCAACAAATACGGCATCAAGGGGACGTTTAACTTAAACAGCGGACTGGAGGGCGATCCGGTGCGGATCCCGCAGGCGGAGTACAGGGAACTCTACAAAGGGCATGAGGTGGCGTGCCACACGGTATCGCACCCGACGATCGCGCGGTGCCCGCTTGCGGCCGTGGCGCAGGAGATCATCGAGGACAGGAAAAGGCTCGAGGAGATCATGGGGTATCCCGTGCGCGGTCTCGCGTATCCAAATGGATCTTACTCAAAAGAGATCTGCGGTCTGCTTCCGGGGCTGGGGATCCGCTATGGCAGGATCGTCGGGAACTCGGACGATTTTGCGCTCCCGGAGGATTTCCTGCAGTGGAAGGCGACCTGCCACCACAACCACAGGCTGATGGAGCTGGGACAGCAGTTTGTCGAACTAAAGAAGAAGCAGTATCTGTACCTGATGTATGTGTGGGGGCACAGCTATGAGTTTACGAACAATGATAACTGGGACGTGATCGAGGATTTCTGCCGGCTGGCTGGCGGACGGGATGATATCTGGTATGCGACGAACATACAGATCGTGGACTACATGGACGTGGCGAGGATGGCGCAGTTTGCGGCGGACGGTTCGTTTGTGTACAATCCGTGCGCGCAGAGCCTGTGGGTGTGCGTTGACGACGAGCAGATCGTGGAGATCAGGGGCGGCGAACAGGCTATGTTATAGGATGGAATTTTTTGATCAAAATTTTCAGAATGTAATTCACATTTTGGGAATTGTATGGTAGACTGATATATGAAAATGACAATAATGCAGTGCGCGGCTCTGCACTGCATCGTTGCTGAATATGAAGTGGAGAAGGTGGATCTTATGACAAAGCAAAATAAAATCTGTATGGTGTGGAAGCTGATGCTTGCGATGATCGTGGGGGTGTTTGTATCCGTGTTCTCGTTTGGCGCGGTCAGCGCGCAGGCGGCGGAGACGACAGTGGAGAACGCTGCGGAGGAGCATGCGCCGCAGGAAGGCAGCGCAGAGGATAACGGCGGTGCCGCGCTGATCCTGCTGATGGGCGGTATGCTGATCATCATTCTGGCAGTCGTGCTCTCGGTTGTCGGGACATTTGTGTCATCGGCGGCGATCGCGGACGAGCTGTGAAACGCCAGAAAGTACAACCAGACAGGAAGTGTGATTCGGGCTGGTATGGCGTCGGATAAGACGGGGATCGGAGGGATCTGCGTCTTATTTTTTTGTCTTTTATGCGCAGACCTGCTGCGTGTCCGACGGTTGTTCAATCAGAAACTTATAAAGAGCACCAACGTAAGCACTTCTAACGTATCCATTCCATATTCGGCAGCTTTGGACTGTAAATACGATTTCTTTTGCAATTCCTTCCATATTCTCACTTGACTTTTTTGTGCAGATATTGTATATATGTGTATATAGTTGCGTATATATGGAATTGGTTGTAAATGTATGGATTATATGAAGCGTTTGTGTAAAAGCAGATAAATGAGGGTTGGTATGATAGGACAGATATATAAAAGGGAATAGGGTAAGCCAGAAAGGATAATAAATGTTTGCAGACGAGCGAAAAACGAAAATTGAGGATATGCTGAAAAGACACGCTTCCGTCACGACATCGGAGCTTACAGAGGCGTTTGGGGTTTCTGTGGAAACGATACGCAGAGATCTGGAATACATGGAGAGCCAGGGATTGCTGAAGCGGGTTCACGGCGGTGCCGTTGCAATGAGGAGGCTGCAGAGTTATACCAGCCTTTCGGGAAGGCGCAGGGAGCATCAGCCCGAGAAGCATAGCCTGGCATTGAAAGCCTGTTCTTATATTAAGGAGGGGGATTTTATCGCCCTGGATGCAGGAAGCACTGCCTATGAACTGGCGGCGCTGCTGGGGGAGCGCTTTCGTGCGCTTACCGTGCTGACACATTCCCTGGAGGTGATGAAGATCCTGGAGGAGAAGGAAAATATCCGCGTTGTCCTGGCGGGAGGATTCTATCTGCCGGCGGAAAAGTGTTTCTGCGGACATCTGGCTTTGGATATGGTGCGCCAGCTCCATATATCCAAATGCTTTATCGCGCCTTCGGCAATCTCGCTGAACTTCGGTATCAGTGACCATATGCAGGAGCTGATCGCCGTGCAGAGGGCTTTCCTGGAAATAGCAGACCAGGCATATATCCTGGCGGACAGTTCCAAATTTGAAACTTGTGCTCCGATGAAGATAAGCGATTTCGATCCCGGATTTACCTGCATAACGGATTCCGGCCTGCCGGATCAGGTGTGGGAGGCATACAAAAAAGCCTCTGTGGATGTGGTGAGGGGGTAAGTACCTTATGGGCAAAGCGAACATATCCGGAAAGCGGATGAAAGCCTTATGTCTGTTATGCTGCCTTGTCTATTGTGTAAGCTATCTGACCAGACTGAATTATGCGGTCTGCATGGTTGAAATTCAGGCCGTCCTGCAGATAGGCAAACATATCGCGGGGCTTCCGGTCACAGCCAGTTTCCTAAGTTATGGCGCGGGGCAGATCATATGCGGATTCCTGGGAGACAGGCACGAGCCGCGGAAAATGATCTTTACAGGGCTTATAGGCTCCGCACTATGCAATCTGTTAGCAGTGCTTCTGACCCGGATGGAGGTACTGGTTCCTGCCTGGTTTGCCAACGGGTTTTTCCAGTCCATGCTCTGGCCGCCCATGGTAAGGATCATGGCGGAGAACCTGGATGAGAACTGGTATCGGAAGGGCTGCGTATGGGTATCGCTGTCGGCTTCGGGCGCTACGGTCGTGCTGTATCTTCTGACGCCGCTGTTTATACGGGTATCAGGGTGGAAGACCGTATTTTATCTGGCGGTGGCGGTGGGAATCACGGCGGCTGTTGTATGGTTTCGGAATACAGGCAGGATGTTTGGGAGCAGGGATTCGGGAGACGGTGCGGCAAGCGAGAGAGACAGGAAAGCATGTGCGGAGGCTGGGGCAGCAGGTGTGCAAACCGGGATCAAAAGGGCGAAAGTGAGCAGATTGTTTGCAGGCGTGCCTGTCACTGTGATCCTCCTGTCCATCGTACTGCATGGTATGTTAAAGGATGGGATTACCACATGGATGCCCGTCTATATGACGGAAATGTTCGGCATGAGCAGCTCGCAGTCCATTTTTTCCACTGCTGTGCTGCCCCTATGCAGCGTGTTCAGTACGCTGCTGTCTTCGGCGTTTTTGTACAGGCTGAAAACGAAGTGCTTACCGCGGCACTGCTTTTTGGAGCCAGTACCATTGCCGGGATTTCCATGCTTGCTGTCTACGACAGCCGCCCGGCGGTATGCGTAGTGATGATGATGCTGATTACGGGCTGTATGTTCGGTGTGAATTTGATGCTGATCAGCCGGCTGCCTGGGCATTTTGCAGGTCGGGGAAATGTTTCCACGGTTTCCGGAATCCTGAATGCGGCTACCTATGTGGGAAGTGCGTTGTCCACGTATGTCTTCGGGGCAGTGGCGGAAAGCGCAGGATGGAAGACAGTGGTGGTTTTATGGGGGACGGCGGCTTTGGGAGGTACCTTGCTTCTGCTGTCCGGTATATGGAAGTGGGGCTGCTTTGGCAGTGCGGAGAATACGGCGAATGATTTTCAGGAATAGCGGGTGGATCCGTTATCGCAGATAGAATGAAATGGTGATTATAAGGAGGCAGGGATATGAAAATGGAATTGGGTATCAATACGGATTTTGAGAGGGAGTTTGTGAAGATCGAGGACATGAAACGGAGTCTGGAGCAGATTGCTGCGGCTGGTTTTTCCCACATACACTGGTGCTATGAATGGGATGGGGATTATATTTATGCCGTGTCTGAGATGAAACAGATACGTGAATGGATGGAAGAATATGGCCTGAAAGCGAAGTCGCTTCATGCAAGCAAAGGCAGCCGCAAGGAAACGGAGGCACGGATAGAGGCGCATTATCGGAAAGACTACGCTTCGTTATTGGAGCCAAACCGCATTGCCGGGGTGGAGCTGATCCAGAACCGGGTGGAACTCGCACATATTCTGGGGGCAGGGGAAATAGTGCTGCATATGTATCTTCCTTATGAAGAATTTGAAAGGCAGCCCGGTTTCAAGGAAATATTTTACAATCAGGTATACCGTTCCCTGGATGAGCTGATGCCGTTCTGTGAGCAAAGAAATGTTCGTATCTGCATTGAAAATCTATTTGAAGCGCCAGGCGCTTTGCAGATAGAGCAGTTTACCAGGTTGTGTGGGCGCTATCCGGAAAAGTTTCTGGGACTTTGTCTTGACACTGGTCATGCTTATCTGGTGTGGGGCAGGGATTTCGTGGAAAAACTGGTGTATCCTTTTCGGGACAGGATCTACTCCGTTCATCTGCATGACAATCTTGGGTGGGGAGAAAAGCCAGGCTGCGGTGATGCGCACCGGATACCGGAAGATATCGATTTCCCATGGAAAGAATTGATGCCTGTATTAAAGGATTCAGCCTATGAAAATCCGCTGGTTCTTGAGGTGTGTATGCCGGCAGGAGATAAGCCGGAAGCGTATCTTAAGAGAGCCTATGCGGCAGGGCAGCGACTGTATCAGATATCATGACGGAAATTAGGAAAAGATTCCTTGCCAACTGGTTACCCGCCTGAAAGCCACAGTACTCAGTTGGTATAGTATTTCCTGGCTTGTTTTACAACAGGTGCGCATCTTTCTGTTTTATTCTTTATTATATAGATTCTCAGAGTATTCAAAAAGTTTCCAAAAAACAATCAATTATATAATTGTAGCTGTAATCGCGTTATACATATCTGAAATTTTACAGTCATTATTTACATTTATGTGAGATTTTGCTAGTATAGAGGATAGAAAACACTGGATCTGTAATCAAAGAGTGGCATGGGATTGGGTGTTGGACTTTGCCCTGCTTAAAACGATCACGGATCCGCAGTCTGCGGGAACTGGACAGGAAACAGGGAATAGCTGAAACAGCAGGTCAGAAGCATGAAAGAAGAATTGAATATAGAAAGGAAGAAAAAACAATGGCAAACGACAAGAAATTAGTGGAGGCGATCACCTCGATGGAGGAGGATTTCGCGCAGTGGTACACAGACGTGGTGAAGAAGGCGGAGCTGTGCGACTACTCGAGTGTGAAGGGCTGTATGATCATCAAGCCCGCGGGCTATGCGATCTGGGAGCAGATCCAGCAGCAGCTCGACGCGGCGTTCAAGAAGACGGGCGTGGAGAATGTGTACATGCCGATGTTCATACCGGAAAGCCTTCTGGAAAAGGAGAAGGATCACGTTGAGGGCTTTGCGCCGGAGGTTGCGTGGGTGACACACGGCGGACTCGAGCCTTTGCAGGAGAGACTGTGCGTGCGCCCGACCTCGGAGACGCTTTTCTGCGATTTTTATAAGAATGAAGTGCAGTCCTACAGGGATCTGCCGAAGGTATATAACCAGTGGTGCTCCGTGGTGCGCTGGGAGAAGACGACGCGTCCGTTCCTGAGGAGCCGCGAATTTCTGTGGCAGGAGGGACACACGGCCCATGCGACGGCACAGGAGGCGGAGGAGAGAACGATTCAGATGCTCAATGTCTATGCGGATTTCGTGCGGGACGTACTTGCGATTCCCGTGGTAAAGGGGCAGAAGACTGACAAAGAAAAATTCGCGGGGGCGGAGGCTACCTATACGATCGAAGCGCTGATGCACGACGGCAAGGCACTGCAGTCAGGGACGAGCCACAATTTCGGGGACGGATTTGCCAAAGCATTTGGCATTCAGTTCACGGACAAGGACAATACACTGAAATACTGCCATCAGACTTCATGGGGACTGTCGACGCGCATCATCGGCGCGGTGATCATGGTACACGGTGATGACTCCGGCCTGAAGCTCCCGCCAAAGGTGGCGCCGACGCAGATCATGATCGTTCCGATCCAGCAGAAGAAGGAGGGCGTGCTCGACAAGGCGTATGAGTTAAGGAGCCGTCTGCTGGAGAAAGGCTTCCGCGTGAAAGTCGATGATTCCGACAAGAGCCCTGGCTGGAAGTTCAGCGAGTGCGAGATGCGCGGCGTTCCTTTCAGGATCGAGATCGGACCGAAGGATATCGAGAACAACAAGTGCGTCTTTGTGCGCCGTGACACGAGAGAGAAGATCGAGGTGAGTCTCGACGAGGTTGAGGCGAAGGCGGCAGAGCTTCTCGATGCGATCCAGTCAGACATGTATGAGGCGGCAAAGAAGCATCTCGAGACCCATATCTATGATGCAGTGACATGGGACGCGTTCTGCGATACGATCAACAACAAACCGGGATTTGTCAGGGCCATGTGGTGCGGCGACCGCGCGTGCGAGGACAGGATCAAGGATGAGCTGGCAGCGACGAGCCGCTGTATGCCGTTTGAGCAGGAGCAGCTTAGCACCACGTGCGTGTGCTGCGGGAAGCCGGCGAAAAAGATGGTTTACTGGGGCAGGGCGTATTGATGCAATAGGATATTCAAAGAAAAAGTCTGCAGAGCAGAAAGGGAACGTATGAAATTTCTACATTCGGGAGATCTGCACTTAGGAAAAACACTGAGTTATTTATTTTAGCGAAAAAAATGTCCGGTGTGCGGATCCGTGCATCATCCAAAGCCGGCCAAGCTGAAAGAGGCTTCCGTTTCAGAAGACGATTTTAAAAGACTTCAGGAAGAAGAGTCCGTGCTTCAGGAGAAAAAGAATAATGCAAATACTGAAGCAGAAAAAGCAAAGATATCGTTGGAAGAATTCGAGGGACAGCTAAGAATAACTATATTGGACTGTATTGAAAGTCCGCTTTTGGACATGGATATGGAGGAAGAGCCTCTCGAGGAACTGATCAAGGTAGTAAAGAAAGTGAAAACGCAGGTTGAGACGATGTCAGGGGAAAATATTAAAAAGTGTAACGCCCTTGATAAGGATTGCAGGACACATAAAAAGGCTGAAAAAGATCTTGAAACGGCACAGGGAGATGAAACAGAGAAGCTAAATTCGCAGAAAGAAGAATTCGATGAAAACAAGCAAAAAAGTATTCTTGACAGGAGGGAAGAATTAGAAAAAGCGCGTAGAGAGAATGGGATCTGCCAGCGGCTGTATGATCTGGTCAAAGGCACAACCGGAAAAGGAAAGATTACACTGGAGCAGTACATACAGGCCGCGGGTTCTGGCGGAGAGAGCTTTAAGGCATCATTGAGTCTCGCCTTGGGCTTATCTGATACTGTGTCTTCTAATCTTGGCGGTGTGCAGATGGATGCGCTCTTTGTGGATGAAGGCTTTGGTACGCTAGAGCGTGTTCGAAAAATGCTTTCCGTCAGATGTGTGTCACAATTTGTGGGAGATTTGCGCCAAATGAAGGAGGCGTAGCGGGCTACGTCGACTGAATTTGACGAAAATATCGCGCAAAGTGGGGCGTGCAGATGATGGGAATGATTTTTCAAACACGCTCTAGACAGGAAATCGATAGATAATGCGATGGAAATTTTGATGAATCTGACCGGAAGTAACAAGTATTTATGTTAAGAGAACGGATAGGACGCCGAAAACAACAACGATTACTTTTACCTTTCCAGACGGTCAGACGGTGGACTATCAATCGGACAATGTAGTTTTAGAGGATTTTACAAAGGAAAAGATTATTGAAAAAGGCTGTTTCCTTATATCCCATTTTACATTGCAAGATATGAGAAAGAAATTACATCGGAAGGTAGCATTGAAAAAGTGATAGAAGAGCTGACATATATCAGGGATGAAATGGTACGTCTGCATCTGGAAGGCGAACTATCAGATGATGAGCTGATAGACCTGAAAGGATTTGTAAACACTATCATTATGCATATCACTAATGGTAATCAAAATGAACAAAGGCTGGTGAATATTATGGGTGGAACCGTTATTGAAACAGAATCTGAAAGATTGATGCGTGTGGGAGCGGATCAGGGAGCGGCAAGGATGATTGTTGAACTTGGTCAGGAGGACGGACTTGATGATGCGATAATCATAAAACGGATGCAGGAAAAGATCGGTGTGTCTTTAGAACAGGCAATGGCTTATTTAAAGCAATATGGAAAGCAGTTTGTATAGATTTTGTCCGGTAAGCGCTTTCATTTGTCAAATAAATGTTGTATGATAAAAATGTAAGAATAATAAATTCGCCGTCCTGAACATTATATCCTAATAGATCGGGCAGATCCTGTGATGCGATTATTATTTTGAATAAGGTGGTTTATAATGGGACAGATATGTGTTCTGTAAGAGCGCATTGCAGGATGTTGATTTCCGAAAGGATGTTCTGAGAAGCGAAAATCAATACAGGAGGGAAAATACAATGAACATTTTAGTAATCAACTGCGGAAGTTCTTCACTCAAATACCAGCTGATCGACAGCGGCTCTGAAGCTGTGCTCGCGAAGGGACTCTGCGAGCGGATCGGTATCGATGGCAGCGTGCTCACCCATACGCCTGCCGGCAAGGATAAAGTAAAGATCGAGACGCCGATGCCCAATCACACTGTGGCGGTCAAACTGGTGATCGGCGCGCTCACAGACGCGGATCACGGCGTAGTGAAGTCGCTTGACGAGATCAACGCGGTCGGACACCGCGTGGTGCACGGCGGCGAGAAGTTTGCATCTTCCGTAGTCATCAATGACGAGGTGCTGAAAGCCATCGAGGAGTGCAACGATCTGGCGCCGCTCCACAATCCGGCAAATCTGATCGGCATCAATTCCTGCAAGGAGATCATGCCGGATGTGCCGATGGTGGCAGTGTTCGACACGGCGTTTCATCAGACCATGCCGGAGAAGGCGTATCTGTATGGACTTCCCTATGAGTATTATGAGAAGTACAAGGTCCGCCGCTACGGTTTTCATGGTACAAGCCACGACTATGTATCGGCGAGGGCGGCAGAGATCCTTGGCAAGACAAGGGATGAGCTGAAGATCATCGTATGCCATCTGGGAAATGGCGGTTCGGTATCGGCTGTAGATCACGGAAAATGCGTCGACACCTCAATGGGACTGACACCGCTCGAGGGGATCATCATGGGGACGCGTTCCGGTAGCATCGATCCGGCGATCTGCGACTTTATCTGCCAGAAGGAGCATCTGACACCTGCAGAGATGAACAATGTCCTGAACAAAAAGTCAGGCGTGCTCGGCCTGTCACAGGTTTCGTCTGATTTCAGGGACATCGAGGCGGCGGCAAACGACGGGAACAAGCTTGCCAGAGCGACGCTGGATGCATTTTACTACAGTGTGGCAAAGTACATAGGCGCTTACGCGGCGGCGATGAACGGCGTGGATGCGGTCGCGTTTACGGCGGGCGTCGGTGAGAACAATATCTCGGGTCGCGCTGAGATCGCGAAGTACTTAGGTTATCTTGGAACGGAGATCGACGCGGAGAAGAACAATGTCAGAGGCGAGGACAGGGTGATCTCCACGGATGACAGCAAGGTAGCATTGTTATGTGTGCCGACAAACGAGGAGCTTGCGATCGCAAGACAGACAGTGGCACTGGTGAAATGATCCGTTTTTGATCTGAATAAGGTAGAACAAAGAGCCTTTATGATGAAATATCATAGAGGCTCTTTGTTATGCACACGGGCACCTGTTTGATCAGCACGCAAGGATATCCAGTTTCTTGTACGCCTCAAGCCGCTCATGGACCAGATCCCATGTCAGCTCTGAGCAGAGAAAATCGTAGTCGCTCGAGATCCGCTCCAGCTCGGCTCTGATGTGTGGGACTTCCTCCAGCTTGTCTGCGCCTGTCCGCACATAGTGATCCGGCAGCAGCGCACCGGCGATAATGCCGGTCTCCGGGTCTGAGGGTTCCTCCTCCTGGCTGAGGGCGCAGAGCAGTTCCAGATGGCTGTTCAGATAGGCGTCGATCTCAAGATGGACGCCCATCATGCCATTCAGGTCAAAAACCTGGAAGGGCGCACCGCCCGGAACTTCGATCTCGCTTCCCCTGCCCCAGAAATCCGGGCTGTCCCCCAGTTCATACAGCGCATCGCACAGATCCTTTAAACCGTTAAATTCGTCCTCTGTGGGCGGCTCCTGAAAAGAACTGAACACGGTGTCGACGGCCCAGCCCAGACGGGACAGGGCTTCACAGCCGGGAAGGACAGACAGCCGCTCTCCGAGCTTTACCAGTCTGGCGAGGGACAGCAGTCCCCACACGCGGATCTGGGCATCTCCCAGGGAATCCGCCATCTCCTCCACCGAGGACGGAATGCGGTTGTACAGCAGAGGCTCCTCCTCCAGCTGTCCGATGTGGTCGGAACAGTCGTCTATGAGGGCATCGCCAACCTCGTCATAGACGTCGTCGTCGGCACTGTAGATGGTGTCGGCGCGGCCAAGCCATAGCTGGGCACGATCCAGGTCGCCTGCTTCCATGGCATCCACACCTGATCGATAGTAGGCTCTTGCCAGTCCTGCCCAGTCCTGATCTTTCTGGCATTCCTCGACGGAACGCACTTCATTTTTGATCTTATGGAACATTTTCCACATCTCCTTTCTTTTTTTGAAAACTATTTAAAAGTGAATTCTTAACAGCTTCTTAAAGAAAATCATCCTGGGAAACCGCTATGGAGGGGTAGTGTGCAAGCGAGGTCAGGTCTGTGTCGAGCGGTACACCGTACACCATATTTCAGTGGAGCACTATCCGCTAATCCCATATTTATGTAATCCTGATATTCCATATAAGTGTAACCTCCGTACTGACTCTGATAAGATTTTAACCAATAGACCGTGTCTGCTTTAATTATAATTCCTTTATGCACTATAATCAATTCCTTTCTGTTGATTGACGAAAATGTGATTCGATGATAGACTGTCTTTAAATGGTTCGATACAGTGACTGCTGCGGGGAACGCGCAGGGCAGTCATCATATACAAATATATAATTATAGAAGAAAGAGGAGCATCCGTACATGACCGGGAACGATCACAGAGAGATCAATAACATTCCATCATAAAACCCTTCGTCAGGATCTGTACAGTGGGAAGTTGCTGCTGAGTCTGGTTTTGGACAGCAGCGTTATACTGGTTGGTGATCTGAACATCTGTTCAGATTTTGATGTACACGCCGCTGCCGGAGTGGCGCATCGGCGTCGTGCGCGCAGGGAGGAAGGATATCTTCCTGACTGCGCGATAGGAGTTTGAGATGAAAAAAGTGAATATAGACAGACTTGATATGTTGTCGTTTTTGAACGGCCTGGTTTTTTATGCGCCGGTCGCGCTGCTCGTGCGCACAGACGCAGGTGTGACGATGGCACAGTTTTTTGTGCTGCAGGCAGTCCTGTCGCTCACGGTATTTCTGTTTGAGATTCCGACAGGGATGATCACGGACAGGATTGGGTACAAGAGTACGATGATCCTTGCGCAGATCACGATGTTTCTGGCAAGAGCTCTTCTGCTTGCCGCTTTTCTGACAGGCAGTTATCCGATCTTTGTGGCCGAGGCGGTTGTTGAGGGATTTGCAGCATGTTTCCTGTCCGGAACACAGGATGCGTATATCTACAGTGTATACAAAAATGAGCAGTGTGCAGTGAAAATGGCGCATGTGGCAAATTTCGGGACTGCGGGATTTGTTCTGAGTACAGTACTTTATGTGCTGCTATACCATTTTGGGGGCATCGGCATGCTCATCGTGGCGACGATGGCCGCCTGCGGCATGGGAATTCCCTGTGTGGCGGGGATCCGGCGGGAACCGGAGCCGGGAGAAGCAAAATGCACTGAGGCGTCAGGAGACGGTCGGGCAGGTCTTTTGGCTGTTTTTGCGGATGTCCGGATGATCCTGATGGTCTTTCTGGCATCCGGTTTCGCGTTGGGATTTCTGCTGATCAATTTCTTTTATGTGGACAAGCTTGCTGCGTGCGGGCTGCGCGCGGAACTGATGTCTCCGATCATTATTGCCTATTCCGTCATACAGATGCTTGCCGAGAAGATGCTTGACAGGATCGGGAGTGCGCGTTACCGGACCGCGATGCTGGTATCCATCATCTGTTCAGGAGTAGTCATGATCCTGTTTGCGTTCAGCCGGACGACGGCGGCAGTCCTTGTGATCATGCTGCTGCTGCCCCTGCTGTTGAGCTTTCCTGAGTTTATCCTGGACAATATGCTGAACGCGCACATAGACCGGTGCGGACAGGCAGAACAAAGGGCGACGATCCTGTCTGTCGCAAATATGGTCTCGAATCTCATGGAGATCGCGTTCCTCTTTGCGTCGGCATATATCGTCAGCATCGGGATCTCAGCCTGTTTTGCCAGTGCAGGGATCATGCTCGTGGTCTTTGGGATCGGGGTATATGCAGCGAGTCCCTCCTCATTGACGCGGCAGGGAGGCATATGATATCATGATACAGACGCTGCCGGCTCTGGCAGCGCTGATGTGACAGAGGTTTTGTATTCAAGGACGTTCTTGAGACGGAGTACAGGGCGATGTGGGGATTTAAGAATAGAACAGTATTTTTCAAATGGTTTTTGTCCTATCTGCTGGTACTGGGACTGGCGGTCCTGTTTAGCATCGGGATCTATTTTCATTTTCATAATATTATCAACAGGCAGTCGGAGGAGATCACCACGACCCTGCTCGACAAGATGCAGGCGGAGATCGACGCGCGATTCAGGAGCGCGCGGCTCAATCTGGTAAACCTGATGCTGGACAGCGATGTGCAGAAGGCGGCCGGGATCAACGGCGGATTCAGTATCGGCGACAGGGAGCTGTTGTATAGTATCTATAATGATACGCGAAAAAAATATATCGCGAGCGGCGACCTGAACCATATCTTTATCTATTTCAGGGAAGGGGAAACGGTTCTCTGCGAGCAGGGGCATATGGACGGCAGCCTGTTTTATGAGCTGTATTATGAGCGGCTGGGAGCATCTGCGGAGGATTTTCTGGAGACGTTGGAGCGCGGCTGGTCGGGGGAGGACATCGCGGTCAGGAATAAAAACGGCGAGCAGGAGATATGGATCCTGCAGGATTCGATCGCAAGAGGCGCGGATCCCTCCGCCGTGCTGGGGGTCAGCATCTCGGAAAAAACATTGAATGGCTGGATGCGGGGAATACTCTGGAATGAATCCCTGGAACTGATGATGATCCGGCCGGACGGCACCTGCATAGGGAATCTGGCGGACGAGCTGCGCCAGACAGTGTACCGTATTCCGGAGACTGATCTTCATGGCGGCAAGATTACCGCAGAGCTGGAACTTGCGGGGGAAGGCTACAGGCTGGATGCGGTCGCCTCCTCGGAGACGGATTTTTACTATGTCGTGCTGATGCCCCTTAAGACGATTGAGCGGGATGCCATAAGTGTGTTGCTCTACATGGCGGTTGGATTATTCGTTTGTATAACGCTTGCGTATATCTTTACGGGAATACATTATAATCCCCTGCGCAATATCATGAATATGTTTGGTGATTACGGAAAGGACGGGAAAAGGGAAAAGCGCAACGAGCTGCAGTGGCTGCTGGATAGGAGCACAGATGTCCTGGAGATGAACAGGGAGATCCGAAGCCTTTATTATAACAATGCCCAGACGCTGCGGAGCCAGTATCTCTACCGCATGATCGCCTTTCCCTACGACTGCAAGAGTGGTTATGTGGAAGCGTTTGCACAGGATGCTGTGTTCCGTGGGAGGGACAACCTGGTCATACTGTTTTATCTGGAGGAGGAGGGTGAGGCGTGGCGTCAGACAGATACGGCGCTGCACCAGTTTCTGATGACCAACGTGCTGCGGGAGCTGATGCACGGGGCGTTTGGCGTGGAGCTGGTAGAGCTGTATGATGCGGTCGCCTGCGTGATCAACGGGGAGGACAAAGGGGAAGAGACACGGGAAGAACTCGACAGCTTTTTTGACAAGGTCCAGCTATTTGCGGAGGAGCGGATCTGCAAGCGCTTGTTCGCCGCCTGCGGCGGTTTCCGGCAGGGACTTGAGGGGATCTATGACTCCTACTGTGCGGCGCGGGAGGTTTCGGAGTATCGGGAACAGTTTCAGAATTACAGCGTGGTGTGGTATGAGGACATCAGGAACAGACAGGTCTACTATGAGTACAGGATAGAGGAGGAGCAGAAGATCATAAACGCCATGAGGGCGGGGGAAGATCAAAATGTCTGCCGCTGGATAGACGAGGTGATCACTGCCAACTTTGCGCGCAAGGACATTTTCCCCGGCATAAAGAAATGTCTGCTGTTTGAGCTGGTGGGAACTGTGATGAAGGGCGTGGAACAGGGGGAAGACGTGGAGCTGTCCTCCTTTGAACGCAGGATCAATGAAGGCATGAGCGCGGAGGAAGCCATGGAGTTCTTTCACGGATTGATCCGCGAGACCTGCAGCCGTATCAGGCGCAAACGGCAGGCGGCGAAGGAGGATTCCCAGTATATACGCGAGGTGATGCAGTACGTGCAGGAAAATTATCAGGATCCGGATCTGAATGTCTCGATCACAGCCCTGCATTTTGAGATCACGCCGTCCTACCTGTCCTCCCTTTTTAAAGAGCAGACAGGTGTCAGCCTGCTCGAGTACATTAACCGTATCCGCGTGGAGCGGATCAAGGAGCTGCTCAAGGAAGGAATGAGTGTCGTGGACATCTGTCCCCAGGCAGGCTTTCGCAACAGCGGGGCGCTGATCCGCGTATTCAAGAAGGAGACCGGGATCACACCCGGGCAGATGAAAAAAATAAATAAATAGGGTTATTCCTGCCGCAGAGTCCGCTGAAAAAATAGCGGATTTTGCGGTTTTTTGCTATTTTGCATATTGACTTTGCAAATTGAGCATGCGCCAGTTGCTGTTTTGCACACGGATTTGCACATCTGAATATATCTTTTGGGAGAAGGGGCTGATATAGTGTGGGTATGGCGCAAAACAAAATATGCGCAGACGGATGTCCCCGGATGGGAGCCTGCATGTTATATGCGGAAGCGACCGGCGGGGCGGCAAAACGGGCATGAAATGCTCAGAAATGGAGGAACATATGATAAAAAGAAACAACAAAATCAAAAAGGGCGCATTGCTCATGGCGGCTGTGGTAGCTGCGGCGGGCATCGCGACAGGATGTGGAAACAAGGACAATGGCGGCGCGGCACCAGAATCGCAGACCACCGCACAGGCGGACGCGTCCGGGAAGACGGAAACGGCCGCACCGGATACAGCGTTTTCTTATCCTGTTGCGGAAGGCGGCACGCTCAGCTACTGGGTGGAGTTAAATGCAAATGCGGCGGCGAACTACACCAGCCTCAACGACACGGAATTTGGAAAGAAGCTGCAGGAAAATACAGGGATCACGATCGAATTCCAGCATCCCGCAGTAGGGCAGGTGGCAGAGCAGTTTAACCTCCTCCTGTCGAACCGCACGCTTCCGGATATTATTGAATACAGCTGGATGACCTACGCGGGCGGACCGCAGAAAGCGATCGAGGACGGCGTTGTCCTTCCGTTAAATGATGTGATCGACAGCTACTGTCCGAACCTGAAAGCTTATCTGGCGGAAAATCCGCAGGTGGACAAGATGATCAAGACAGACGACGGCACATATTACTGCTTTCCCTTTATCCGCGGCGGTGAAAAATTAAAGACAAGCACCGGGTTGATGTTAAGAGGGGACTGGCTGGAGGAGCTGGGCATGGAAGTGCCGACTACCATGGACGAGTGGCATGACGTGCTGACTGCATTTAAGGAGGAGAAGGGAGCGGCTGCACCTTTTACGTACTGGTACGGCAGCCAGGGACTGACAGATAACAATCCTTTTGCATACGCATATGGAGCACCCAGAAATTTCTATATAGGAGATGACGGCAGCGTTCATTACGGCGCTGTCGAGGACGGCTACAGGGAGTATCTCCAGACCATGAACCGCTGGATGAGTGAGGGACTGATCGATGTTGATCTGGCAACCCTGACAAACGACCAGGTCAGCGCTAAGATCACAAACGGGACGGCGGGAGCATCTTTTGGATGGTGCGGAAGCAGTCTTGGCACATGGACAGGCGCCGGCAGGACGACCGAGGAGGACTTCACGCTCGTACCGGCTCCGTATCCTTCCGTGGAGAAAGGGACAAAACCTGAATTTGGCCAGAAGGATAATGACTTTGTCAACATGGGTTGTGCCGTGATCACTACAAGCTGTGAGAACGTGGAGCTTGCGGCAAGACTGCTGGACTATGCTTACGGCGAGGAAGGCCACATGTTGTTTAACTTTGGCATCGAGGGCGTCAGCTATACGATGGAAAGCGGAGAACCGATCTACACGGATCTGATCCTCAAAAACCCGGATCTGTCCATCACTCATGCGATGAGCGGTTATATCAGGGCCAATTACAACGGACCGTTCGTGCAGGATGAGGCGTATGCGGATCAGTATTACACGCTGGATGAGCAGAAGGAAGCCCTCGCGGTGTGGTCGGATACCAATGCGGACAAGCATATTATCCCGCCTGTGACGCCGACTGTAGACGAGAGCAAGGAACAGGCACAGATCATGAATGAGATCAACACATACAGGGACGAAATGACCTTGAAGTTCATCCTGGGAAACAAGAGTTTTGATGAGTGGGACGACTATGTGGAGACGATCAAAGGCATGAACCTTGACCGTGTTCTGGAGATCCAGAATGCTGCGCTTGAGAGATATCAGGAAAGATAAGGAAAAAAGTATGAAGACGAAAGAACGTGAAAGTTTTTGGATTCAGGTAAAAAAAGACTGGAAGAGAAACCGTTCTCTTTACCTGATGGTGCTGCCGGTGATCCTGTTTTATATTTTGTTCCATTATAAGCCGATGTATGGAGCGCTCATCGCATTTCAGGATTACAACCCCAGACTGGGATTTTCAGGCAGCGAATGGGTCGGATTCGACCAGTTTAACCGTTTCTTCACAAGCCCCTATTTTGGGCGGCTTGTGAAGAACACGCTCCTGCTGAGCGTGTACGGGATCCTGTTTGGTTTTCCGGCTCCGATCATTCTGGCGCTCCTGCTCAATGAACTGCGGGCGAAGCGCTTTAAGAAAACAGTCCAGACCATCACATATCTGCCCCATTTTATCTCCCTGGTGGTAGTGACGGGCATCATCAAGGACTTTACGCAGAGCACGGGACTGATCAATGATATCATCGTCATGTTCGGAGGGGAGAGAAGCTCCCTGATCCAGAATCCGGCGCTGTACCGGACCATATATATCGTGTCGGACATCTGGCAGGGGATCGGCTGGGGTTCCATCATCTACCTGTCCGCTTTGTCCGGTGTGGACCAGCAGCTCTATGAGGCGGCATCCATCGACGGGGCGGGAAGGTGGAAACAGCTGATCCACGTGACGCTTCCGGGAATCGCGCCGACCATCGTGATCATGCTGATCATGAGAATGGGGCAGCTGCTGGGCACGGGATATGAGAAAACCATCCTGCTGTACAATGAGGCGACCTATGAGACGGCGGATGTGATCGCTTCCTATATTTACAGGGTGGGTATCCTGGAGAGAAACTGGAGCTATTCCACAGCCATTGGTCTGTTCAACTCCGTGATCAACCTGGCGCTGCTGATCGTGACCAACAAGATAAGCAAGCGTGTCAGTGAGACCAGTCTTTGGTAGAGGAGGATGATTATGAAAAGACAGGCAAAGAGCACGATCCGGACATCGGCCGGGTCAAAAATATTTGATGTGTGCAATGTTCTGATCCTGACGCTGCTGTCGCTGGTCTGCATTTATCCGGTATGGTATGTGCTGGCGGCATCCCTGAGTGAGAGCAGCCTGCTGATGCAGCATACAGGGCCTTTGTTAAAGCCTGTGGGATTCAGCTTCAGCGCGTACAAGGCGGTATTAAAAAATCCCATGATCCTGTCAGGCTATCTCAATACCCTGAAGATTCTGATACTCGGTCTGGCGACCAACATTGTGATGACATCCCTGGGAGCGTACTTTTTATCCAGAAAAGGCGTCCTGTGGAAAAAGCCGATCATGATCCTGATCACCATCACCATGTTCATCTCGGGCGGCATGATCCCCTTTTATCAGACTCTGCAGGATTTTCACCTGACGGACACCCACTGGGGACTGATCCTGCCCTTTATGATCAGCACTTACAATATGATCATCCTGAGAACCTCTTTTGAGAGCATTCCCGAGTCGCTGTGCGAGGCGGCAAGGATTGACGGGGCGGGGCATTGGAAGATCTTATTTTCCGTGATCCTGCCGCTGTCAAAGGCAATGCTGGCAGTGATGGTGCTCTACTACGGGGTGGGCATCTGGAATGGATGGTTCTGGGGTTCTACGATTCTCTCGGACCGCAGCATGTATCCGCTGCAGGTCGTTCTGAGAGAGATCCTGATGGCAAATGATACATCCTCCATGACGGCAGGCGTGGCGGCAGGAGATGTGGAAGCGGTGGGCGCGACGATACGCTATGCGACGATCATTGTGGCGACCCTTCCGATCCTGTTCGTATATCCGTTCCTGCAGAAATACTTTACCAAGGGCGTTATGGTGGGAGCAGTGAAGGAGTGACGCGGTATGAACAGAAGAAAAGTACAGGAGATCCGGGAGCACTGGCAGCAGTTTCGTCAGCAGGTCGCTCAGACCGGAGACATGCTGCGCGGACGCAGCATGCCGGAGCTGACAAAGGAGCTGTTTGGACTATATGAGGAGACAGGCAACAGGCTGATCTACGAGGATGAATATTTTGAGAGAAGGCGGTTTCTCGCTGTCTTTGGCCTGCTGTCCATCTGGTATGAAAGGGAGGAGGACCTGCGCAAACTGGAGGAGGTGATCCGCGAGATCTGCCTGGAGGAGACGTGGGCGCTTCCTGCCCATGTAAACCGGCAGGAGAAGGACTGGCAGAGAACGGTGGATCTGTTTGCCTGCGAGACCGGGCAGGCGCTTGCACAGATCGTTACAGAACTGTCCGGGAAGCTGGATGCGGCGCTGGCAGGGCAGGTGCGCAGTCTGGTCGTTCACCGCCTGCTCGACGCTTATATGGAGAAGGAAAAGGGAGCATGGCGGTGGGAATCCATGTACAATAACTGGGTAGCCGTGTGCGCGGGGTGTCTGGGAAGCATGGCACTCTGCCTCCTGCAGGAGGAACCCCTGAGACAGAAGCAGATCGTAGACAGGGTGATCAGTACCCTGCCGGATTATCTGGAAGGCATGTGTGACGACGGCACCTGTCCGGAGGGAATGAGCTATTTTACTTATGGTATGGTGTACTATACGGGATTTGCCGAGCAGTTGAAGGCGCACACAAAGGGCGGGGTGTGCCTGCTGGAGCAGGAGAAGGTGCGCCGGATCGCGCAGTTTCAGCAGAAATGCTATCTGACAGGGGGGATTACCGTCAGCTTTTCCGATGGAAACAGTCACGACCGCTTCCGGCTGGGACTTACCTGCTGTCTGGCGGAGATGATAGACGGCGTGGAGATCCCGCCAGTGTCCGCGGCTATGGGATTTGAGGACGACCATTGCTACCGGTTCATGGCAAATTATCAGGATGACTGCTGGGTGCGCCGGTATCTGGAGAAGCTTGAAAAAGGGGCGGCATTGGACGCCGGGGAGGAGCAGGAGCAGGCAGCGTGGTTTGCCCTTCTGCCGGACGCCCAGTGGGCAGTCTGGAAAAACGACGGACTGGATATGGCGGTCAAGGGCGGGCATAACGGCGAGCCCCACAATCACAATGATGTGGGAAGCCTGATGTTTGCCGCGGACGGCGAGATCTTCCTGAGTGATCTGGGGTGCGGGGAATACGATCAGAAATATTTTGCAGATGAAACCCGCTATACGATCCTGTGCAACCGCTCCTTTGGACACAGCGTGCCCATTTTAAACGGCCAGGAGCAGAAGACGGGCAGGGAATACGGTGCCGCCTGCTTTACAGGGGATGCGGATGGGCGTGTCACGCTGGAATACGGCGGAGCCTACGGCAGCAGCAGGAGACTGGAGCGGATCGTGACCTTTCGGAAAGGTGCGCGGGATTTCATGCTGGAGGACAGGGCGTCGGATATGGGACAGCAGGACTGGCTGGAGGAGAACTTTGTGACACAGACAGAACCTGTGATCACAGGCTGCCGGATCTGCATTCCGGGCAAAAAGGGAACGCTGACATTGACAGCAGAGGGCGCACAGGACGTTGTGGTACACAAAGACGTATTTGTCAATCACAGGGGAAAGGACGAGGACGTGTGGCTGATCAGGTTCCGGGTAACGAGGCAGGGAACCATGGCGGTATGCAGGATCCATGGAGAATACGAGGCGATAGAGACGATAAAGACGATAAAGACGATAGAGAAGATAAAGATGACAGAGAAAGGAGAAGCAGGATGCAGACAATAGAAAGACTGCTGACATACCCGGAGATAACAACGGGCGAGGCAGAGCGGCTGCGCGGGCGCGCGGCGGACATCATAGAAGGGAATCTGGAGCAGTTTACAGATGCTTTCCAGCCTTCGAACAGCACGAACGGATTTTATACACCGTCTGGAAACACGACATGGACCACCGGATTCTGGACGGGAGAGATCTGGCTCGCCTATGAGAAAACAGGAAGCAGCCGGCTTAGGGCAGCGGGGGAGAGACAGGTGGAAAGCTTTCTGGAGAGGATCAGAAACAAGGTGGACGTAGCCCACCATGACATGGGGTTTCTCTATTCTCCCTCCTGCGTGGCGGCATGGAAGCTGACTGGCAATGCGCATGCCAGGGAGGCGGCGGTTCTGGCGGCCGACAATCTGATGGAGCGTTTTCAGGAAAAGGGCGGATTCTTTCAGGCATGGGGAGTGCTCGGGGCGGAGGACAATTATCGTCTGATCATAGACTGCCTGCTGAACATGCCGCTGCTGTTCTGGGCAGGCGAAGTCACAGGGAACCCGGACTACAGGCAGAAAGCCGCGATACATATCCAGAATGCGATGAAATATGTGATCCGTCCCGATCACTCTACTTATCACACCTATTTCTTTGATCCGGCGACGGGGGAACCCCGAAAGGGAGTGACCCATCAGGGCTACCGCGACGGCTCGGCATGGGCGAGAGGACAGGCATGGGGGATTTACGGTGCGGCGCTGAGCTATTCCAGATTAAAGAACCCGGAGTACATTGATATTTTTGAGAAGCTCACGGACTTCTTTCTCACACATCTGCCGGAGGATCTGGTCCCGTACTGGGATTTTGATTTCCAGGATGGCAGTGATGAGCCAAGGGACTCCTCCGCGGCGGCGGCAGCGGCCTGCGGTATGCTGGAAATGGCAAAGCACCTGTCTGAACAGAAGGCGCAGTATTACAGAAGCATGGCTGCGCGACTCGTCCGGGCGCTGGCAGAGAACTGTGCAGTGCGCGACAGCAGAGAGTCAAACGGTCTGCTGCTGCACGGGACGTATGCAAAAAGCTCTCCGTATAATACATGCCCGGATCTGGGCGTGGACGAATGTACTTCATGGGGGGATTACTACTACATGGAAGCACTGACCAGACTGACGACAGACTGGGATCCTTACTGGTAGGGGATCGTGCGAAAAGATCGTCTGAGGACTGCCCCTATCCAGAGGTGAACCACACTGAACGAAATGGTTCACCGCTGGATAGGGGCAGTTTTGTATTGGATCGGACGATCGGCGGAAAGAGGCGGCAACCTCTGTATTGACGGGATTGTAGGCATATGGTATTATGATACAGACGTTGCTGATATTTGCGGTGAAGCGACATAGCGACAAAGTGAGACTAGGCCAATAATGGAGGGAAGGCGTATGGATAATACAAGGAATCCTGCAGGTGAGGAGTGCGGGCAGAAAGGTGATATGCAAAGCGTCCAGAATCTCGAGACCGTCATCAATGAGGGGCTTCGCGTCGCCCTGCTGGAGGAGACACCAGACCAGTCGCTGGCGGTGCTGCTGGAGTGCCTGGGAAAAGCCCTGAAAGGGGATCGAACCTATATATTTGAGCAGAATGAGTCGGGGTGTGACGACAACACATACGAGTGGGTGGCAGACGGGGTCCGGCCCGAGAAGGAGAATCTTCAGAATGTTGCCCCGGAGGTGTGTGCGAGCTGGTATCGGAATTTCAGCATTGGCAGGCATATCGTCATTGAAGATCTGGAAGACATCCGGGAGACGGACCCGCTCCAGTATGAGAACCTGGAGCGGCAGGGTATCCATTCTCTTGTGGTGGTTCCTTTGTATAACGGCAAAAAGCTTATCGGTTTTTATGGTGTGGACAACCCGCCTGTGAAATCGCTGGAATACGCTTCAAATATGCTGCAGACCGCAGCATACTTTATCGTGTCCTCCCTGAAACGGCGCAATCTGGTCCGTGAGCTCCAAAAGCGCAGCTATAACGTTCTCCATGCCCTCAGTGTCGACTATCTGGGGATCTATCAGGTGAATCTTGACACAGGGGAGTGCGAGACATACCGGGACAGCAGACGGATGGGGATCGACTGGGCAGTTCAGTTTGAGGACGGGTATCAGACAGCCATGGAACGTTATATTGCCCGGTATGTGGTCGCGCGTGACCAGGAGCGGCTTCGTTCCCTGACGAAGAAAGATTATGTACTTGCCCAGCTCAGGGCAAAGAAGAAATTTTCTGTGCGTTATCAGGTGAGAGACAGTTCCTTAGGACTGAAGCATATGGAGATCCATTTTTCTGCTATGGAAAGGACGCCACAGGAGAATTGTGCGATCTTTGCCCAGCGGGACATCAACGCTGTTGTGGAGCAGGAGGAGAAGTACAAGCTGGAGGCAAGGCAGAGCCTGGAGGACATTCTGGAAGGCGCAAGGACCGGGATCTGGACGATCGAGCTGGAAGAGGGATGCAAGCCAAGGATGTATGCGGACCGGACCATGCGGATCCTTCTTGGCGTGTCGGACGAGATCGGCCCGGAAGCGTGTTACCGCCACTGGTTTGAAAATATCGAGCCGGACTATGTGGAGATGGTTCAGGAGACGGTCGAGGAGATATTGAAGACCGGGCGCTCCGAGGTGATCTATCCGTGGAACCATCCGGAGCTTGGGAAGATCTATGTCCGCTGCGGCGGCGTGCCGGACAAGACATTCAAGAAACCGGGTGTCAGCCTGAACGGATACCATCAGGATATCACAGAGATCATGGTGACAAGGAAGAAACAGGAGCAGGCGATCATGGAGCTGCTGGAGAAGGTGCGGAAAGCAAACGCGGCAAAGAGTGAATTTCTTTCCCATATGTCACACGATCTGCGCACGCCCATCAACGGGATTCTGGGTATGCTGGCGATCATGGAGAAAAGCCAGCAGGATCAGGCGCAGCAGGGAGCGTGCCGGAAGAAGATCCGGGTGTCTACGGAGCATCTGCTGTCTCTGGTGAACGATGTCCTCCAGGTCAGCAGGCTGGAAAGCGGAAGACCTGCGGAGGTGGAGGAGCCGTTTGAGCTTCGCGATGCGCTGGAGGACTGTATCACGATCCTGTCTCCGCGGGCGCAGGAGCGGGAGATCCAGCTGATGCTGGAGGTGGAGGACCTGCAGCACAACAGGCTGGTCGGCAACCCGCTGTATCTCAAGCAGATCCTGATGAATGTCATCGACAATGCCCTCAAGTACAACCGGCGTCATGGTTCTGTGGTCGTGAGGGCGAAGGAGACCGGGTTTCAGGGCAGGACCGCAGAGTACCGATTTGAGGTCGCCGATACCGGGATCGGCATCGGCGAGGAGTTTAAAAAGCACATTTTTGAATTGTTTACGCAGGAAGAACGGGGCGCGAGAACCCACTATAACGGTACGGGGCTTGGCATGTCCATCGTGAAGAAGCTGCTGGATCAGATGAAGGGAACCATAGAGATAGACAGTCAGATCGGCAGAGGGAGCGTGGTCCAGATCTTCCTGCCGATCCAGGTCGACGAGGCGTGGAGCGCGCAGCCTGCGGATGAAGAGCGGGATTGGAAGCGCGATATCGCCGGGATGCATGTCCTTCTGGTGGAGGACAATGAGATCAATTGCGAGATCGTAGAATATATGCTTCAGGATGCGGATGCAAAGGTCGTGACTGCCAATGATGGAAAAGCAGCTGTCGACACGTTTGCGGCGTCAGCGCCGGGAACGTTTGACTGTGTGCTCATGGATCTGATGATGCCGGTCATGAGCGGATATGAGGCGACCCGTGTGATCCGCAGCCTGGACCGGGAAGACGCAAAGACAGTGCCCATCATAGCGCTGTCAGCGAACACATTTGAGGAAGACATCGCACTGGCAAAGGATGCAGGTATGAATGAGCATCTGGCGAAGCCGGTGGATATCAACAAGATGTTCAGGACCATGAGCCAGCTGAGGCGATGACAGGAGTGCAGTCTTTTCCTTTTTGATTTGTACCCGGAATTTAACCGAAGAGTGGAGATAGAAAAGTATGAAAAACATGGCTTTGCCGCGTTCGTTAAAAATCAGCATAGCAGTGATCATCTGCCTGATTATTTTTGTGTTTTCATTTTTGGGAATGTCCATAAACAACATGAGTGAGAACACGATTGAGAATATAGGGACTACATACATGGCAGGGATGAATGAGCAGGTATCCCTGCATTTTGAGACGATCATCGACCTGCGCCTGACCATGGCGGAATCCATAGCGCACATTGCAGCGGATGAAGGAGATCTCAGTTACGGATCGAGGGAAGAGATAGAGTACGGTGCGAGGGCGCGGCATTTTTTATGTGCAGCCCTGTATTCGTCCGATGGCGGGATCGAGATGATCTATGGTGATCCGGTGGAGCTGAATCACCCGGAACAGTTTATGGACAGTATGATAAACGGGGAACGCAAGGCGGCGTCCGCAGTCAACAGCAGCGGGGATGACGTGATCCTGTTCGGCGTCCCCTGTGAATATCCCATGTCTGATGGAAACACCAGTCTTGCCATCGTTGTAGGTCTTTCCTCCATGTATATGAGCGAAGTGCTTTTTCTCGATTCGGACAGCTCGCTGGTGGAGTCCTATGTCATACGCGAGGACGGCAGCTATGTTGTCTGGAATCAGGGCAGTAAGGATGAAAATGATACAGATCCATTTTACAGTATCTTTGACAGCCAGAATGAGGATGCGGGGTACTATGTCGGGCAGCTGAAAGCGGCCATGAATGCAGACGAGGACTACTCGGTCATTCTGAAATGCGGTCATTCGCGCCGTCATCTGTATTGTACCGATCTCCCATACTGCGAATGGTATCTGGTGACAGTCCTTCCTTTTGATGTGCTCGATGACGCGATCTCGGGTATGGGCGACCGCTGGCTCACCATGGTTTATGCGGCCTCTCTTGCTGTGATCGCCATGCTGTGCTATGTATTTCTCCAATATTTTAAAGTGTTCAAGGACCAGGTGTCCGAATTGAAACGCATCAATGTGGAGATGGATGCGGCGAGGAAGGCTGCGGAAATGGCACAGAAAGAGGCTGAACACGCCAATGCGGCAAAACAGGAATTCCTGTCGAGCATGAGCCATGACATACGCACGCCAATGAACGCGATCATCGGTATGACATCCCTGGCACTGTCCAATACACACAATCACGATCAGGTCCAGGAATACCTTCACAAGATCGAACTGTCCAGCAAACACCTGCTGGGGCTGATCAATGACGTGCTGGATATATCAAAGATCGAGAGCGGGAAAATGACGCTGAACATCGAGGCAGTGTCGCTGAGGGAGGTCATGGACAGTATCGTCAACATCATGCTGCCGCAGGTCCGGGCAAAGGATCAGGAGTTTGATGCAGCTGCTTATGAGATCCTTGCGGAGGATGTGTGCTGTGACAGTGTACGTCTGAACCAGGTGCTGATCAATCTGCTGGGGAATGCTGTCAAGTTTACGCCGGACCGGGGGAAGGTCCAGGTAAACGTATGCCAGGAGGACCTGCCCGGGAATCCCTCCTGCGTCCGCACGCATTTCATAGTGCGCGATACGGGGATCGGCATGTCAAAGGAGTATCAGAAACAGATATTTGACTCCTTCAGCAGGGAGAATAACACCCGCGTGCAGAAGACGGAGGGCTCCGGGCTGGGAATGGCGATCACCAAGTACATCGTAGACGCGATGGGCGGTGCCATATCCGTTCAGAGCGAGCAGGGCAGGGGCAGCGAGTTCCATGTTGTGCTCGACCTTGCAAAGGCAAAAGAACAGGAAACAGAGCCGGTGTTTCCATCCTGGAACATGTTGGTGGTCGATGCGGATGAGCGGTTATGTACAAGCGTGGTCCGCTCCCTGGCGCAGATCGGTATCCGCGCGGAGTGGTGTCAGAGTGCAGGGCGCGCAGTGGAAATGATCACTGAAATCCATCGCCGGCAGGACAGCTATCAGATCATTTTATTAGGCTGGGAGCCGCAGGGGGCGGATGGGCTGGAGGCGGTCCGGGAGATCCGCAGGAACTGTGGGGAAGACAGTCCTGCCCTGCTGCTTGCGGCGTGTGACTGGAGCGAAGTGGAGCAGGAGGCGAGAGCGGCGGGGATCTCCGGGTTTATTTCCAAGCCGCTGTTTCAGTCCTCTCTGTCCGACGCACTGAGAGCGCTTGCGGGCAACGGCGGTGAGAAGGCTGCCGATGTCGTCAGAACGGTCGACCTGGATCTCAGGGGGAAGCATGTTCTGCTGGCGGAGGACAATGATCTCAACTGGGAGGTTGCCAGGGAGCTGCTCTCCGACCTTGAGCTTGTACTGGACAGGGTCGAGAATGGAAAGATCTGCGCCGCGAAGTTTGAGCAGTCGCCTGTGGGATATTACGATGCGATCCTCATGGATGTGCGGATGCCCGTGATGGATGGATATGAGGCTACCAGGATCATCCGCGGACTGGAGCGTGAGGACGCGGATATCCCGATCATTGCCATGACTGCGGACGCTTTCTCGGAAGATATCCAGAAGTGTCTCGAGTGCGGCATGAACGACCACCTGGCAAAGCCCATCGATGTGCAGGCGGTAACCGATAAATTAGAAAAGTATCTGAAAACACTCCGGGATGCATAATCCCGGAGTGTTTTATCGTGCAGATCCCGGTTACACAGGATCACAGTGATGACATTTAACGCCAGCGAGGCAAATAAGAACTGTAATTGTAAAAGCAGCAGGTCAGAGGAGATCGCGTCGGATACGGTAACGCCGTGCTGCTCCAGCATGTAGGATTTCCGCTGGGAAAATAGACCTCTGCAAAGACTGCGTCATTAATCTGCACAATGTACGGCATTGGCATCTGGCAACTTTAAGTTGCGCGCGCCTGGAAAATCGAACCTTAAAATTGGTTGAAAAAGGCGCTCCGACTGCGTATGATTGTCATATAGCGATAAGGCGCCGGATCGATGTAAGCTGATTATAAAGCTGTATGTAAAATTGCATATAATGAAGAGATCATACGAAAAGGAGAATATATTATATGAGTTTAGGACAGAACTTGCAGTGCCTGCGGAAAATGAGGAACAAGATGACGCAGGAGACGCTTGCGGAACAATTGAATGTCAGCCGGCAGACAGTGTCGAAGTGGGAGCTGGATCTGGTCTGCCCAGAGATGGACAAGGTGATCGAACTGTGCGACCTGTTTTCCTGCACCATGGACGAACTGGTGCGGGGAGACTTCAACCTGAGTGACGAGGCATACTCGGATATCCGCACAGAGACGGTAAAGGCGTTTGACTGTGTGCGGTATGCCGTGTTCAGCAGGGAGCCTGAGACAGATGCCATCGGACATGTGAGGAGCTGGGCGGAAGAATTGAAGATACCATATGCGGAAAAGATCATCGGCTGGGACTTCCCGTTTCTGTCGCAGGAGCAGGTCAATGTGTTTCATATGCACGGTTATGAGGCGGCGCTGATCGTGGACAGCGACGAGGCGGCGAAGATCGGTGAGAAGCCGGAGGTATTCCACCAGGAAGACCAGGACTATATCGTGATCACGATCAGGGATCCGATGACCGCACCGTTCCGCACCATTCCGAACGCGTACAAGGCGCTGATGATGCACATGAAGATCAACGGGATCCAGCACAAACAGGACGATCAGATCATCGAATGTTTTGAGAAGGAGTATGAAAAAGACGGCGTCTGGTATATGGATGTCTATATAGCGGTCGGGTAGCGGAGAGGCAGACAGCCCTGGTAATTTCTGTAACCAGGGCTGTTTGTACGTTTTTGGGCAATTTAGCTGTCTTATCAGATATGTTTTATTTTTTCCTCACAGTGCATTGATCGTATCGACGATCGACATTGATCGTATCTTCCGGATCGGGCCGCGCACGGACAGGAGCACAGAGAGCGCGGCGATCCCCAGAATGATGGCCAGCTCTGAGAGCGGCAGGCTCCAGGGTTCGCCCCAGCGGCTGCTCACCAGGATCTCAAACAGTTTTTTGTTGAGCAGCAGTCCTGCCGTCACGCCGCAGATGGCGCCTGTCACCGCGAAGGTCAGGGTCTCTGCGACGATCATTTTCTGAAGCTGCCTGCCGCTGAGTCCGATGGCGCGCAGACCGCCGTACTGTTTAATCCTCGATTCCACGCTCATGGCGACACAGTTGATGATATTGCAGACCGTGACCATGGCGATCAGAAACAGGAACCCGTATAGAAACAGTTTAAAGGAGTAATTGGCGCCCAGCGTACTCTGATTGTTCATGCGCAGGTCGGAAAATGTATATGCAGTTCCGGCAAGCGCGCGGATCGCGTCCACATCGGTATCGCCCGCTGTTCCTGCCAGCTGGATATCGATGATCGTGTAATCTTCTTTCCCTGTAAACTGCCGGAACGTGTCCTCCGAGCAGATGATGATATCGCCGTCCGGCGTGTTAAACGGACACTCGGATATCATGCCGGTGATCTTTATGTCCGCAGGTTTCCCGTCGATCGTGAGCGTCACCGTGTCGCCTGTCCTCACATCAGTCTGATTGTTATACTGCGGGGAGGACACGATCAGTCCGGTGCCTGTCTGGCTCTGTACGTCCTCCAGCGAACCGTCCAGCAGATATCGTTTTGCCCATCGGAATTGCTGTTCGTCATAAGAGATCAGCATCGCGGTGTGATCCCTGCCGTCTGTCGTGGCGGGCAGGTCATATGCAAACATTCTTCCATAGACTCTTCGGACGGCGGGATTTTTATTTAGCGCCGAAAGCAGCGTGCGGTCAACCGTGCAGGTGTTGTCCTGACTGATGATAGAAATATCCGGCGACCATGGCTGGAGTACCTTGATGGCATGTTTCATAAAATCGATGGTCGTGGAGAAAGACAAAAATAAAATGATACTCAGTGCAAAGGAGCCCACCACCAGCAGAAAATTCCTGCGGCTTGCCATGGCATGATGGATCCCGAGCGCTGTGTCGACCTTGCACACAGAAGTGTCAGCGGCCCTGCGCACAGGTGCCAGATCATTTGCACTGCCTGTCACAGCGGCAAGCGGGGACGCCTTGGAGGCGCGCTTTGCTGGCGCGCGCGATGCCATCAGCACCGTCAGGATCCCGATGACAGCGCCGGCGGCAATGCTTGGCAGACTGACTGCAAAGGCAGGCATAGTGGAAAAGTACATCGGACTCAGACAGCGCAGGACTGCGCACAATACCCAGATCACGGCCATGCTGGAGAGCAGGCTGGCAGGAATGGCAAGGGTGCAGAGACTCAGCGCTTCCCGGTGCACCAGCCGTGTGATCTGCCTCGGCGTCGCGCCGATACAGCGCAGCATGCCGAAGAATTCCGTCCGTCCTGCGATATTGCTGTTCAGGCTGCTCGCGATCATCAGAATTCCCGCCAGCAGGACCAGTATGGACAATACGGCGGCAGCAGCGTAGATCATGAGCATGAAAGGATTGCCCTCACCGCTCTGTCCGAGCAGCCCGAGCAGCATTGCCTGTTCCCCAACCTGCGCGTCGGACAGTCGGAACTGCGCCTTGATATCATTGATGGTGCTGCGGATACGGTGATGATCACGGAACTGGACGAGAAAACAACTGTCGTAGTCGTCTGGTTCCCCGTCCGTCACACCCGGAAAAAAATCGCGGAAAGCGGCAGTGTTCATAAACACGGCGTAAATGTCTTTATTCAGGACCATGGGCGGATTTTCGGAAAAACCGCATATGGTATAAACAGATTCCGTTCCCGCCGCGTCACGGATCGCGATCGGACTTCCGATATCGAGTCCGAGCTCTTTTTTCACATTTGCGCTCACAAGCACCTCATGCGCTGTGCTGGGAAAAGCGCCTTCCGAGAGGGCGCCGGCATAGATCTCCGTCAGAAGAGGCGCCTCCCCGCCGCAGATCACGACGTCCTTGCCACCGACCGTGTATCCCAGATCCAGACGATAATTCAACGTTCCATAGCAGACGACCGTTTGGACTTCCGGGCGCGCGGCGATCAGCTCTGCCGTCTTGTCGCTGATCCTGCTCAGCGCTATATGCCAGTTGCCGTCCTCCTGCCTTGTCTTGATCAGCTGGCTTCGGATATACATGTCCGCCATGCCAAAGATCGCAGCCACGAGAAAGACGGACAGAAAGATGCAGAAGATGGACATGCGGTTCTGCTTCCGGTGTGCCCTGGTGTAGAGCGGTACGAGATCAAGATAATTTTTCATCTCTGAAAACATCTCCTTTCCCGTCTGTCCTGCCCAGATCCGTGAGCCTTCCGTCCGCCACGCGCAGCACGCGGTCCGCTGCCGCCGCCAGGCTGTCGTTGTGCGTGATCATGAATATGGTCTGCTGATAGCGCCTCGATGCCTTGATCAGCAGGTCGAGCACTTCCTGGCTGTTTTTGCTGTCAAGATTTCCGGTCGGCTCGTCGGCGAGGATCAGTTTCGGCCTTGTGATCAGGGCGCGCCCGATGGCAACACGCTGCTGCTGTCCGCCCGACAACTGTCTTGGGAGATGACGGCGTCTGTCCTTTAACCCCAGGATCTCCAGCGTCTCCTCGACGAGAGCGGGATCGGGTTTCGCGTAGTCCAGCAGCAGCGGAAAGATGATATTCTGTTCGACATTCAGCTCGGCCACAAGCTGAAACGACTGGAAGATAAAGCCGATATTGCGCCTTCTGAAGATCGTCCGCGCCTCCTCCTTCATGGCAAAAAGCGCGTTCCCGTCGACGAGGATCTCTCCCGAGGTGGGAGTGTCAAGGGCGCCGATACAATTTAATAAAGTGCTCTTTCCAGAGCCTGATTCGCCCACGACCGCGCAGAAGTCCCCCTTCTCCAGTGCAAATGAGACGTTTTTTAACGCGTCGACCTGCACCTCGCCATTGCCGTAGGTTTTACATAGATCATGTACCTGTAAGATTTCCATTTGTAAAGCTCCTTTTCATATTAAGATAAAGTATAGTCTGAACAAGAGTCCTGGATTCGTTCACCTATCTATATAGTATTAGGAAAACCTTACATCGACATGAATATAAGCTTACAGTTTTGTAAGGAGCTGTTATCACCATGGCAGCATCAGCGTAAACGTCGTCCCCGCACCGGGTGCGCTCTGCAGGGAGATCGTTCCGCCCTGTCCCTCCACGATCGATCTTGCAAGCGGCAGTCCCAGCCCGATCCCCTGCGTGTCTGACGACTGGCGGCTGCGGTAAAATCGCTTGAAGACATGATGGATATCCTCGAGAGCGATCCCGCTTCCGTCGTCGGCGATCCGGATCGCCGCGGCAAAGCGGGATATTTCCCATGTGATGCGGACAGTGCCGCGGGCGGCCATATGATCCAGGGCATTTTTGACAATGTTGCTGATGGCCTCGCTCGTCCACGATGCATCGCAGAGGATCGTATCGGTGCCTGAACCTTCCAGGATGATGGTCTTGTTCTCACTGTCAGCGCGGGTCGTGAGTTCACCGACGGCGTGTGAGACCAGTTCGGACAGAACGCAGATTTTTTTCTCAAACACGACGTTTCCGGCATCCAGCCTTGTGATCTTGAGCATGGACTGGATCAACTGTTCCATGCGCTGCAGCGCAAACCCCGCCTTTGCCGCAAAATTCTGTACGACAGCAGGTTTGTCGTATTCATTTTCCAGGATCTCCTGATACATGGACAGCGCCGCCAGCGGCGTCCTGAGCTGATGGGAGATATCGGAGATCGTATTTTTCAGAAAGATCTTTGTTTTCTGTTCCGTCTCGTTTTGTGCCTGCAGCATCGTCGCCAGCCGGTCGATCGAGGAGAACATGCGGTAGATCGTGCCCTCGTTTGTCTGCGGCAGGCGGTTCGTGTGCGAGCCGTCAATATAACTGTCGATGACAGCCAGGGCATCGCGGTACAGCTTTTCCCTGGCGGAAAGAAACAGAAGGCTTGCGCCGGAAAGCAGGAGACAAAACGGTATGAGAATGCCCAGCACAGAACAGACAGCGTGCTTTTGAAACGTGTGGAGATCAGGCAGAAACTGCGTTTCCAGATCTGGCCGGACACCGATTTTTTGCAGGAGCGCCAGACCCTGAACGGAGTGCGCCGTATCAGAGTGCGCTGCGGCGGTGAGCGCCCTCGCGGCTGCGGCCTCAGAAACGCCCTGTTCGAGCAGCGATGAAGCGATCGTCTCATCATGGGACAGGAGCATGTTTTTGGCAGCGTGTGTCATGTAGCTGCAGAACAGGATCGCGGCCGTCAGGAGAATGACTGAGAATGAGATTAAAAAAATACAGTAGCGTCTGGCCGTTTTGTCCTGAATAAGACTCCAATTTGTTTTGATCATACTGATTCCCCCTGTGTACCAGCCATTGCGGCAGATCTTCTGTCGGATGCACATCATCATTTTATCAGTGTGCAGTCCTTTACGGAACCCACCGGTAACCAAATCCTCGGGCAGTGATCAGATGCTCCGGCTTCGAAGGATCGGTTTCGATCTTCTCGCGGAGCCGCCGTATATACACGGACAAAGTGTTGTCGTCCACAAAGCTGCCCATATGATCCCACAATTCATTAAAGATCATATCCCTCGTCATAACCCGCTCCGCGTTTCTCACAAGCAGGCAGATCAGCCGGTACTCTGCACGCGTCAGGTCAAGCGTTTTCCCGTCCAGCGTCACGCGGCTTGCCGTGAGGTCGATCATGAGACCGCCTGAGACAATGCGGTTGTCAGTATTCTGCCGGGGGGCGCTGCCCTGCGCGCTTTCCTGCGGGGCATCGTTCCCTGTCTGCCTGCTGTATCCGGCGCGCCTGAGCAGCGCGCGGATCCGGGAGCAGAGTTCGCCGAGTTTGAACGGTTTGGTGATATAGTCGTCCCCGCCGCCGTCCAACCCGCGGATCACATTGACCTCCTCGTCCGATGCCGTGAGAAAGATGACCGGGATCCGGCTGTTTTCTTTCCGCACCCGCTCACAGACTTCAAAACCTGTCCCGTCGGGCAGGGTGATGTCGAGAAGAAGCAGGTCGTATTGACTGATAAGGTCATCATTTTGCAGCCGCTTTAACGCCTCGCCCACCGTGCGCACCGTCTCGACGGTAAAGTCATTTTTTTGCAGAGAAAACTCCAGCCCGTCGATCAGGCTGATGTCGTCTTCCAGGAGCAATATTTTGCACATATCATACTTCTTTCTGTTTTTCATCATTTTACCGATCTGCAGTTCTCATAAAAGTGCTTCATGTGATCGTTTCTTAAAACTTCGCAAACAGCATCATATGAAACATATCATTTTCGCAGTAGCAGCCTAATGTACCACCGACCTTATCTGAAAAAGCCTGTATGCTCTGCATGCCGAAACCATGATTCTTTCCCTTCTGGCTCTTGGGGAGACCTGTTTCAGGATCAAAGAGAATCTCGTTTTCGTAGGCATTCTTAATATGAATGAGAAGATGATCCTGCCCACAGCGGATCTTAATATCCAAGACCTTTCTTTTCTCAACCAGGTCTTTCACGCAGTCGATCGCATTGTCCAGCAGATTCGCGACTACGATGGCAAATTCATAGCTGTCAACAGGAATCTCCTTGGAAATGATGATATCCCGCTGCACTTCGATACCAAGTGAGGATGCCCTTTCCATTATACTCGAGAGCATCGTGTTCGCGATCAGGTTGCTGCAGTATCTTGTCACCTTATTTTCATCAGTCACCTTGTTGATATGCTCTGTGACCTGTTTGATCTCATGATATTCACCCTGCTCCAGCAGGGAATCGATCAGGCCGGAGTAATGGCGCATATCGTGCCTCAGGATCCGCAGATTTTTCTCGGACTGTTCGACCAGATAATATTGATTTTCCAGTCCTTTGATGTACGACTCATACAGCGCATTCTGCCAGTAGATCTCTGTCCGCTGGGATTCGCTCGAAACATACCGCAGTACAATGACATGCGAGGCGAACATCGCGATGATGAACAGCACTACGCCGGGAATATTCTCCGGATGGTCGTCGATCGTGAATGGAAAGAATGTAAGGGTTGAAAATCCACAGTAAAAGAATACAGGGATCAGACAAAGCATCCACCAGCTGCCCATCATTTCCTTCTTCTGATAGTCGATCCAGATATCATGGATCTTGATATACAGAATGTATAATATGATGATGTGCGTCAAAATGCAGCATGCTGTGCAGAGGATCAGATTTCCCGTAAAAATATGGACGATGGCAGCCATGATGCTCCCCGCGATCACATAGTTGGAGGCGCTCAGGCCGACAAACAGCGCCTTGCTGTCCCTCTTGACAGAGATGAACAGTCCTGTGAGCTGCGTCAGGGCGATCTGATAGAGCGTCACCAGAAAATAACATAGCCGATTGTCTGGAAAGATATTTAATTTGAGTACATTTGGGATCGTGATCGCCAGAAAGGAAGCGATACAGATCGCTGCGGTTTTCAGCCTGGAATAACGGTGTGCAACAAATAAGTACATAAACAGCACGACAAATATGTGGCTCAGCGTATAGGAAATATTTTTGTAATACATGATCTGCGCGCCTCCTATGGATACTGTTCTGATACAAATTTGAGATACGCTCTTTTTACATCTGCGGTCCTTGTCTTGCTCACCGGAACAGCAGCCCCGCTTTTCATGAGGACACTTCCGGATGCCAGCTTTTCCACATGGCACAGATTGATGACAAAGGATTTGTGAACCTGCACAAAATTGTCACTCTCCATGAGCTGCCGAATCTCTTCATTAAAAGACTTCCGGATAAAGATGCTTTGGATGCGCTTTTGATCCGTCAGACAGATATGGAGCGTTCTGGAATAATTTTCAATGTACTCGATCCTGGAATAGGGGATGGAGACCAGTCCCTCCTTCGTTTTAACCGTGTATATCGTTTCCTTTTTTTCTTTTGAGATATCAGTGACAGCATAATCCATCGCCTCGATGAACAGCTCTTCCCGGACCGGCTTTAGCAGATATCTGACAGCGCGCACACCGTAAGCCTCCAGTGCAAAATCATCGGATGAAGTGACATAGATGATGACGCTGTCCGCATCGCGGCTCCGGATCAGTGAACCGATATCGATCCCTGTCTTTTCATTCATGATCATATCGAGAATATAGATATCGCCTGGTGCCTTTGACTGGATCCGGCGGTACAGCTCGGCTGAGTACATAAAATATTCTGTCTCCAGCTGGATCCTCTCATTCTTTTCAACGTACTTTGTCAGCAGCCCTCTGATCTTCTCCAAATCTTCCATGCTGTCATCGCAGACCACAACTTTCATTTGTTTTCTCCTCGTAAATTTTGTCTGAATTAACATATAGTCAAATGCAGGATAATGAATCATTTTTTCAATATGAATAGTATAGCATCTTATTGGACTGATAAAAACTGTTTATTTGTTTTTTATGATATTTTTATATTCAAAATTTTGAGGGATCGCATTGACAAAGGTACGAATTCATACTATATTATATGGTATGAATTCGTACTTAATATTTGAATCGATCGGAGGTGGATCATGAGAAAAAGTACATTTGAAAAGCTTCACCGCATCAATTATCTTGGAGCGGAGATGGATGCACTGTATCATCAGGCATGTCACAGACTCGGTATATCGGACAGTGCCATGCGCGCCCTGTACACAGTCTATGACAATGGCGGCACCTGTCTGCTGAGCGATATTTACAAACAGTCAGGGATCAGCAAACAGACTGTTAATTCCGCGATGCGGAAACTCGAAAACGACGGGGTCCTCTATCTGGAGCAGGAGGACGGCAGAGGCAAAAGAGTGCGTCTGACTGAAAAGGGAAAGCGCTATGTCGAAAAGACCGCCGCACGGCTCTATGCGGCAGAGTGCGAAGTGTTTTCAGACTGGCCGGAGCAGGAGATCGACACATATATTTATTTTATGGAAAAATTTAACGACATGTTCCGGCGGCAGATCGCTCATATGGAATGGATGGACTAAGACTATGCGGACAATGAAGATACAGCTTTCAGATCATTTTACATACAGGAGACTCATGCGGTTCACCCTGCCATCGATCGGAACGATGATCTTTACATCGATCTATGGCGTGGTCGACGGCTTTTTTGTCTCGAATTTTGCAGGAAAGACACCCTTTGCGGCAGTCAACCTGATCATGCCTTTTCTGATCATCATCGGCACAGTAGGCTACATGTTCGGTTCAGGCGGCACCGCTGTTGTCTCCAAAACATTCGGAGAGGGCGATCCGGAGAAGGCAAACAGATATTTCTCTCTCTTTATCTATTTTGCGGCCGCTCTGGGGGTGTTTTTTGCCGTACTCGGCATCATATTTATCCGCCCGATCTCTGTTCTGCTGGGGGCGGAGGGCGCGCTGCTTGAAGACTGCGTTGTCTATGCGCGCATCATTCTTGCGTCGCTGCCGTTTTATATCCTGCAGTTTATCTTTCAGAGCTTCTTTGTGGCAGCCGAGAAACCACAGGTTGGTTTCGTGGTGACCGTATTTTCCGGCATCACCAACATGGTGCTCGACGCAGTGCTCGTGACGCTTCTGCCGCAGGAGCACAAGCTGGCAGGCGCAGCTGTCGCCACGGCGATGAGCCAGGTGGTGGGAGGCATGATCCCGCTCCTTTATTTCGGGCGGAAAAACAGCAGCATACTGCGTCTGGGAAAGACAGGATTTGATGGAAAGGCAGTCTTAAAGGCGTGCGCAAACGGCTCGTCCGAATTTATGAGCAGCGTCGCCATGAGCCTCGTCAGCATGCTCTACAACAGGCAGCTCTTAAAATATGCCGGGGAAAACGGCGTCGCGGCATACGGCGTGATGATGTATGTCAGCATGATCTTCTCGGCGGCATTCAACGGATATACCATCGGGACGGCTCCCGTCATCGGCTATCATGACGGCGCCAGGAACCATGATGAGCTGAAAGGGCTGCTTCGGAAAAGCCTCATGATCACAGGCACGTTCGCCGTTGGCATGGTCGCGGCAGCCGAACTGTTCGCGTCGCCGCTAGCGCGCATTTTTGTCGGTTATGATCCGGTGCTCATGGAGCTTACCGTATCGGGATTCCGGATATTTGCCCTGTCATTTTTCTTTATGGGCTATGCGATCTTCGGTTCCGGTTTTTTTACAGCCCTCAATGACGGTCTGACCTCCGCGCTGATCTCGTTTCTGCGGACACTCGTATTTCAGATGGCGGCGATCCTGATCCTGCCGCTGATCTGGGGGATCGACGGCATCTGGATCTCCATCGTTGTCGCGGAATTCATGGCAGTCGTGCTGACAGTGATGTTTCTTATAATAAAACAGAAGAAGTATCATTATTGAGTTTCCGGACAGCTGCGGGGAATACACGGACACAGGTTATCCGCCTATGCCTGCCATTCGCCATTCATGGGCATGATAATTGTACCTCAGACGAAACGTTTTCTGCATACCATACAAAAATGCTGTACAGATAAAGTTTGCTCCGAGGGAACTGCGTTCCTGATCCGCAGAGACGATTTTTTCTATATTGATCGTGATGAGCTCGCCGTTCCGATCCCGAAAACGGAACCGCATCGGCGTGATCTTTCCGTCCGTATCAGTACATGAGATCATCTGGACCGGGGTATCTATGCACAAGATCGTTTCCATGACTTTTCCTCCATCATGTGGTGCAGCACAAAAATTTTGACAGATATACGATGTTTATGATGCCTGATTTTTCTGAAATTATGTGGGGTATTCGAGCTGACCGCCCATAAAGACCCGCAGAAAAATAACCGATAAAAATCCATGCAATGATTGCGGTACAGGCTGCGTTCGTTATGTAAATGGATTTTTACCGGCCGCATATATGTTTTCGCACGGTCCTGTGTGGACAGAAACCCGCAATTTTTAAAATTAACAAAAAAAGGGTTGACAAGGATATCTGTCTTATGTATAATAAATCATGCGTCCGGTGAGAAGGCGCGTGATTCGAATATTGGTAGAGGATATAATTCAGTACCGGGAGAAGTACTCAAGAGGCTGAAGAGGCGCCCCTGCTAAGGGTGTAGGTCGGGTGACCGGCGCGAGGGTTCAAATCCCTTCTTCTCCGTTTATTTATTTTGCAGGTGTCATTGAGAAGGTGTTCTGATAATGATCAGATTCTACAGTTGACAAAAATGCAAAATAAATAAAAAAATATATTGACACAAAATGGAAAAAGTGTTAATATAAAATCCTGCCGCATAAAAGTGGACAGGCAATAAAAATGAAAAAAGTTCTTGACAACAGTTGAAACTGATGGTATGATACAAAAGTTGTGTTGAACAAGAACAACAAGAGCACCTTGACAAATAAACAGTAATGCAACCCTGAAAATTCTAAAAAGAATTATTCAGAGAACGAGTCCCGTGA
>Ga0137306_100212_pt1 | contig 93278 bp, 82 predicted proteins | sample Inofroosms_March_FD_97187 | JGI IMG/M metagenome (GOLD analysis project Ga0137306, IMG submission 97187) | Mouse cecal microbial communities from Vienna, Austria - N-Acetylneuraminic and N-Acetylglucosamine D2O microcosms_March | ecosystem: Host-associated > Mammals > Digestive system > Large... | reverse complement strand
GAAACTTATCGCTTATCTTGAAAAGAAAAATCCCCCTGCGGTTCTGCCGATACAGATAGCTTATTATGCAGGTCTTAGGATTGGCGAAGTATGCGGGCTGACCTGGCAGGACATTAACCTTGAGGAACAGTATTTAACGGTAAAACGGAGTGTCCGCTATGACGGTGCAAAGCACAAAACGATTATCGGACCGACAAAACGTAAGAAAGTGCGGACGGTTGATTTTGGGGACACGCTTACCGCGATACTGAAAAAAGCAAGGAAAGAACAGCTTAAAAACCAAATGCAGTACGAGGAACTGTACCACCGCAATTACTACAAAGAAGTTCAGGAGAAAAACAGGGTTTACTATGAGTATTACAGCTTGGAGAATACGCAGGACATTCCGGCAGATTACAATGAAATCTCATTTGTATGTTTAAGGGCGGACGGATGTCTTGAAACGCCGAGTACATTGAGTATCGTATGCCGGACGCTTGCGAAGAAACTGGACGGTTTTGAGGGTTTTCATTTCCACCAGCTCCGCCATACTTACACAAGCAATCTGCTGTCAAACGGTGCAGCACCGAAAGACGTGCAGGAACTCTTGGGACACTCTGACGTGAGTACCACGATGAATGTATATGCCCATGCCACAAGGGAAGCAAAGCGGACTTCCGCAAGGCTCTTGGATAGAGTGGCGGGCAACGATTAGACACATTCAGAAAAACTTTCCCTTGTAAGTTGTCAATAAGGGCAAAAACAAGGGAAAATACATAGCAATTCACTGTATGAGGCTTAAAAATCCTTGAAAAATAGGGAAAGTTTTAGAAATTCATCCGCAAATTCCGATTTGTCGTTGCTTTATTATATATCCATTTTTTCAAAAAAGAAAGCAATTTCATATACTTCCTGCTCATCAAAACGAAACTTGAACAATGCAGCAACAAGCTGGGATCTTATGCTGTCCTCGGTATCTCTGTCAATATGCCCGTTTTCAATGGCGGCGATTCGGATTCGCTTGCTGTAACGCCGTAAAACCTCGTCCACGGCTTCCGGCTTTCCGCTGGTCGCTCAGACAATCGTTTCATAAGGCAAAAGATTTGGAATCCCCATGTGAAAGCACATCTATTTCTCTGTGCAGAAGCTGTAAAGTTCAGCGGATTTGATACCCGGCCGTACATTTCCCCAAGCTATTTATAGCTTTTTTCCCGCTGCATGTAATGCTGAAAAAGTAAAGGAAAATGATTGCCCGGTTCTTCTCCGGTCGTGCCTATAGGTAAAACTTTTCTTCTGTGAGGTATTCAAGGAGCGGCAAAACTTTTGGATATCATTTGAATGCCGGACTATGACCCAAAGTTATTTTAGTGATTCCAACGATCAGGATCCCAATAAGCGCAACTGTATCTACAAGTAATACGGCAACGACGCTTTTTATCAATCCGTATGCAAACAATATAGAAAATACCTCTACTGACAGCGCAACAAAACATAAATAGTTTGACAAATATTCTGTTATAAGTTCACCGTAGATATAGTTCATTAAAAATTTCACATAGATAACTGGTCTTAATAAAATACGGATACAGATACAGGCGAATGGATATACAAAAATAAATTTCTTATCTGCAGCCGAAGTTACGAATCCGTTGTCCCATTGAACAGGAATCTTTGATGGCAATTTCGCATATGATAATATTCCGATTATCAAGCACAAGAATGTAATAACTGTCCATGTAATGAGGCTGCCCCAAATATACAGGAAGCTAACTGAATCGAGTTTGAAAACAGGTTTATGATCACTCCAATAAGTTTCCAGATCTGCTACATATTTCTCAACCTGTAATTCGTCAAAACTGATATTTCCAGATTCAAGCATTCTTTCACACATGGTTTTTGCCTGATTTAAACCTTCTATTTGTGTTTTGATTGTTGTCGTTTGTTTTTTTACAATTTCTGCCAATGATACTTTATCAGATATGATATTGCGGATATCTTCAATGGAAATTTCCAGTGTCCGCAAATAAGCGATTTTTTTAATGTTTTCAACATCTTTTTCAGAATAATTCCTGTATCCGTTTTTATCATTTCGTGACGGTTCTATAAGTTTTTCTTTTTCATAAAAACGTATATTGGAACGTGTCAAACCTGTTTGTTCCTCAACTTCTTTTATTGTCATGACGCTACCTCCTGCAATCTAAAAAAATATTCCTCTTTGGACCTCTTAAAACCGTGGTTTTCCACGCCCCAGCTCCATGCCGTATCTTCCGATTACAAATTATTATTTCCTTTGAATTATAAAGTATCAACAAGGTTTACAGTCAAGCTCTTTTTCAATTTATTTCAGATTATTTCGAATAAGTAAGTTAATGAGTGGGATTTTGCAGGCGCAGGGTATATCTTTTTTGATCTGTCTGCTTTCAAAAAGGGACGGACTGTGTTAAGATAAATAAAAATCGTGAGGGATCATAATACAGGGAGGATATCATGGAACGAAGAATAATGGGAAACTTTGGAGGGATCATACACGGAGGGGACTACAATCCGGATCAATGGCTCGACCGGCCGGAGATTCTCGAGGAGGACCTGCAGCTGATGAAAAGGGCAAACGTCAACTGCGTGACGCTCGGCATCTTTGCGTGGAGCCGTCTGGAGCCGGAGGAGGGGCGGTACGATCTCGAGTGGCTGACAGGGATCATACAGAGATTGTATGAGAATGGCATTTATACGATCCTTGCAACGCCTACCGGCGCGATGCCCCAATGGCTTACGGGCAAATATGAGGAAGTGCTGCAGGTGAACGAGTACGGTGTGCGCAATTTTCCCGGAAAACGGCATAATTACTGTCCGAGTTCTCCTGTCATGCGGGAGAAGGCACGGCAGATCGACACGCGGCTCGCGGAGCGGTTCGGCAGTCACCCCGGCGTGATCGGGTGGCATATCTCCAACGAGATCGGCGGCAATGGAGGCGACGGCGCCTGTCACTGTGAGCATTGCCAGAATGCTTTCCGTGAGTGGCTGCGGGAGAAGTATGGTTCCCTCGACAGGCTGAATGCGGCGTGGTGGACAAGCTTCTGGAGCCATACGTACACGGATTGGAGCCAGGTCAGGAGCGCTTCCGCGCGCGGGGAGGATCTGGTGCATGGGCAGAACCTGGACTGGAAACGTTTTGTGGACAGCAGGCAGCTCGATTTCTGCAGGGAGGAGATCAGGGCGGTCCGAAGCCACAGCACACTTCCGGTTACTGCCAATATGATGGAATTTTTCTATACTTTCAATTATTTCCGGTGGGCAAAGGAGCTGGATATCATTTCATGGGACAGCTATCCGGACTGGCACAGCGGTGCGGATGAACTGTGGACGGCAGCACGCACAGCGGCGGCGCACAGTCTGATGCGGAGCCTGAAAAAGAAGAGCTTCCTGCTGATGGAGAGCACGCCGTCTGTCGTGAACTGGCGGCAGATCAACCGGTTAAAACGGCCGGGAATGCATGCGTTGTCCTCGCTGCAGGCAGTGGCATGCGGCTCTGACAGCGTACAGTATTTTCAGTGGCGAAAGAGCAGGGGATCCAGCGAGAAGTTCCATGGCGCGGTGGTCGACAACAGAAACGGTGTGGATACAAGGGTATTTCGCGAGGTGGCGCGGCTGGGTGAGCGTCTGGAAAAGATCGCGCCAAAGGTGGTCGGCACCTGCAACCGCCCCAGGATCGCCATGGTATTTGACTGGGAGAACTGGTGGGCGGTGCAGAACGCCTATGCTGTGGATAATGATCTGGATTACCTGGAAACATTTCTGGATTTTTTCAGACCGTTGTGGGAGATGGGCATTGACGTTGACATGGTTGATATGGAGGGTGCACTCGACCCTTACAGTGTGGTGATCGCTCCGCTCAACTATATGTACAGAAAAGGTTATGCCGAGAGGGTCCGGGCGTTCGTAAGCCGGGGCGGGTGTTATATCACGACCTGCTGGAGCGGCGAGGTGGACGACTCTGACCTGACCTTTACGGGAGCGCACCCGCTGGAGGATGTGCTTGGGATCCGGACGGAGGAGATCGATGCGCCGGGAGGATACTGCGAAAACAGCGTGCGGTATCACGGCACAGATCACCGGATCACGGGGCTGTGCGGTCTGATCCATGCTAAAGGCGCAGAGGTGCTCGCCGAATACCAGAATGATTTCTATAAAGGATATCCGGCGCTCACAAGGAATGTCTATGGAGACGGGGAGGCATACTATATCGCGTCCATCAATGAAGGAAGCTTTCTGAAAGAGCTGTACGGCCAGGTGTTGTGGGAGCGGGGACTGGAGTGCGGACTGCAGGTCAGGCTGGCAGAGGGTGTCACGGTAAATGAGCGGAGCAGGGCTGCAGAGGACGGCGGCCAGTCGGAAAAGATCTGGTTCCTGCAAAACTTTAACAGGGAACCGGTGTCGGTGGAGCTGCTGGCGCGCTATGAGAATGTGGAGACCGGGGAGCTGCTGAACGGTACGATCGAGCTGCCGCCGTTTGCGTGTGTTGTGCTGATGGAAGGATGATGTTTTCATGAAGAACAGATCAGGTAAAAAATGGAAGGCGGCAGTGGATGTGACGAGTGAGGGGGGCGGCGTGCAGTGTCATCTCCGCGCTGGACGATGGGAACAGCCACGTCTGCGGCCGCAATTTTGACTGGGACGGGTCGGTTCCGATCATTGTAAAGTGTGTTCCAAAGGACGGCTGCGCGTCGATCGCCACATGCGATTTTAAAAATATTACGGGAAGCGCTGAAACTGTTCCGGACAATTTTGCGTATAAGATGCTGGCGATCGCCGCGATGATGACCGGAGGTGAAGATTGTGAAACAGCGTAAAATGATCGCGGTTTATAAGAGCAGTACGGGCTTTACAAAAAATATGCGGAGTTGATCGCGGAGCGGATGGACTGCACGCAGGTATGATCGACGGCTATCGGAAAGCGAAAAAGCTGTTTGAAAGGAGCGGGATCGGTACGCTGGTTCTTTTGCGGAGTATATCGAATCGCTGGTTTCGTATTTGAAGCCATAGCGAAGCGGGATCTGTAAATTGGGGAGTGTGATGTGAGGATGTGCGGCAGATGAAAAAGTTTCATAAAATGACAGCGACGGTCTTGTTTTTGTTATATCTTGCAGTTGTTCTGCGGATCACGGTATTCAGATCTTCCTTTACCCTGCAGAACCTGTGCCGGAATGGACAGGTCATTCTGACACTTTTTGAGGGATATATCGATCTGATCAGGCGCGGCGACTGGTTTTCGTTCACCTATCTGTTTGTCGGGAATATCGTCTGGTTTGTCCCGTTTGGCATGTATCTGCAGTATATGGGGATATCGAAAAGGCTTTTGCGGACGGCGCTTTATGGCTTTTTGTTTTCTCTCCTGATCGAAACGATGCAGTTTGTGTTCGGGACTGGTTTTTCGGAGCTGGACGATCTCGTCCTGAATACGATCGGCGCATGGATCGGGGGAGCGGTGGTGAAAGCGCTCAAATTAAAACATACTATTTAACAAGTTCGCTTAAGAGAGCAATAATGTCCCCGACTGTAGGTATGGAGGAAATAATACCTGCAATATTTGCAATAGAAGAAAGAATCCCTGAGATTGAGATTTTAAAGGATTCGCTATTATCATTTTCCAATGATTGGATTGCACGATCAATGTGTTTTAGTAGTTCATATTGTGAGCCTGGAATGGAACTGCGTAATGTTTGTAATCTGTATAGTAAAGCATGCTGTTCGTCTAATTCACCAAATGTGAGTTCGGGATTATTGAGAATGTGTTTCAATATCATGGCAAATTCTAAGGGAGGGTATGCAAACTTGGATATAAAAGCAGACGAATTATCCTGGGAAAACCATGTTATTGCTTCGGGCGAATTGGAATGCGACAAAGCGATAATCTTAGTGCAGACACCGTCATTACGCAGCCTTTTGGCAACTACTAACCCTGTATAAAATCCGCCATGAGTTTCTATTTCATCGATATCCAGCTCTTCTTTGATACTGTTGTAGGGCATGGCAAGGTCAAGCACAATGGCGTCATAATCATCATTTTTTGCTTTTTCATAAAAAATATTAATATCGTTTTCAAAATCTACATTAAATCCATTTTCTTCCAGTTTGGTAATATAATCATCGGCCAAGAATCCATCATCTTCAATCATTAGTATTTTATACATGTGTAAACATCTCCTTCGTTTTCTAGTATAGCATGAATGAGAATGGTGTAAAAGAGATAATGTATTGATTGTTGCTGATTCTTCAATAAATAATGGGTGTAAATTGTAAGATGAAACGCCCGCGAACAATGTACAAAATCCTTGACACATTGATAACATGGTGTATAATATTATTTATCATAATAAAGGAATAACAGAGTACATCACAAAGGAAGGACGACAGATCATGAAAAAATGATCGATTTTTTTTATGCTCCTGCTCAGCGCACAATTATATGGCTGTTCAGATCGTGTGCCGGATAAAGATAAAGAAGTAGTCACTCTGCCAGCATCTGAATCGCATGTGGCAGAAGAGAGTGGCACAAGAGAGGCGGAAATGCCCGCTGAAGTACCACAGGCGGAGATTTCCGCGGTCATCACAGAGACAGCACATGATCCGGTATCTGCCAATAATGCTGCGGATACAGAGGACATGGCTGAAGGCTCAGAGAGCATTGCTTCACAGCCGGAGGAAGGAATGGGAGCGGACAGTGGTTTCTATCGTGCGGCGACCAGTATCACCGCTGCAGACGTTGAGCGTTATGCGGTGCAGGTCAGGCAGCAGTTTCTGGCACGTGACTGGCCGGCGGTCGCTTCGGAACTTTCGTATCCGATTACGATATCTGATGTTACGTATGACAACAGCGAAGCATTTTTAGAGGCGTCTGGCAGCTTCGATGACAATCTGGCGGACGATTTCTTTACGGCGCTTGAAGAGGAAGACTGCAAAGAGATGTTCTGCAATTATCAGGGCATCATGCTTGGGGAAACCGGACAGGTCTGTAAATGGGCTCTTAAATTAAAGGGCATTCGTTTTCACAATCCTGTATGAAATGAAAAATGCGGTATGCGCCGTTTGCACTTTGGACGTCCCCGATGCCGGTGAAGTATGCCACAAATAAGATCTCGATGCACTGCATCACGCAAAAGACCGCGTTTTTTTCTGCCTCGGTGAGTTTTGTGATACTTTCGTATCCGGTGATCACGGCATTGAGGATCCCGAGCCATTTAGCTTTGGTGATCGGCTCTGCGGTCTCTTCTGCCAGCAGCCCTGTCAGGAAATAGCAGATATCAAATATCCTGATATTTTTCTGGCTCAGATCGAAGTCAATGTATCCCGAAAAGTTTCCGTCCAGGAACAGAAAATTTCCAAAATGCACGTCTCTGTGGATCAGTTGCCGGGGTAACGGATCGTATAACTGTTCTAAATTCGACACTGCCGTAAGGTATGCTGCCTCACTCAGGGGCTGCCAGCCGCTGGTGCGCAGGTTTTCCTGTACCCAGCCTTTCATCTCTTCCAGGAAGCTGTTGTCCCAGAATGTGATCTCCTTTTCACATTGCAGAAATGCAAGGTGCAGCCTCGCGATCGCACAGCCCATTTTCCGGGCCATATTTTGGTCTTTCAGGTCAGTTATGTTGCTGCCGGGCAGCTTCTTTGACAGGAGAAAAAAGGCATTCTGGTGCGAAACGTATGTGCCGCCGTCTTCTGTGAGCCTGCCGTCTGTGATGCCCCACAGGGGCAGGAGCTGCCTGATCGTCTCTTTCATATTCTGATAATGGATCCTTTCTCTTGCGACAATCCTTCTGATACTGGACTCGGACAGATGATACAGCACTGCAAGCACACGGTTTGGCCGCCCTTCGAGGTGTTTCAGGTAAATGTGCTGGTTGCGTTTTTCCAACTCGATGCTGTATTCTGTCGTTGGGTGGTTCTTACGATGGTTTTCGCTGGGGATATACAGACAGCCGCCCTGATAGTATTGCTGGATCGCAGCGATCAGACTGGCGGGCAGGACTGTATTCGCGTTGACGTATCGCATAAAAATCCCTCCATTGGATCATTATAACACGCCGCATGTGCAGGCGGTGATCACATTTTATCTGAAACAAAATTGATCAGAATATAATCAGAGAAACAGGATCTCTCGCACGAGCTCCGTGTGCGGGTGCTGATCGTTTGCCTGATAGACCATGACGCCGTGGACATCGGCGCTGCGGTCTGTAAATGCCGGAAACAGAAAGCCGCACTCGGGAGGACCGGCTTCATAATCGCCGTGCAGCGGACAGAAGGTACATATGATAAACTTGTAGACCTCCTCCGATTCCCACAGACTTTCCTTGTCCTTTGCCTTGATGGGGATATCGTAGCTGCCGTGGAGGATCCTGACAGCATAGGGTTTTTGGGCATGGTATTTTTCCCCGATCAGTTCATAAAAAATTTCCAGCAGCGCATCATTTTTCAGCTCGCAGTCCTTTAATCCCATGAGAAGCTGCCAGGTATGCCCGGCTTTTTCATCGTCCGCAGAAAAGGGATAGTATGTCAGGTTTTTGTTGGTCTCCGAAAATGGTACGGTCTTTGCGAGCTGCAGATTCGTCTCGATATCTTTTTGGGACAATTTCAGAAAGTGCCGGTTAAAGGTGCCGTCAATGAATCCCTCCTCGTCAAAATATGCGCCTGCGATGCGCGAGAAGCAGTTTCGCTTCGGCGTCATGCGGCGGGTGAGTTCGAGCATGTCTTCCCTGTTGATCATTTTCATCGTTTTCACTCCTTTTCTGGCAGGCGCTGCGGTGTGAAGCGCAGTCCGAAGGAAAATGTGAACTGCTCCTCGCGGAACTGGTACTGTTCCTCCGGCTCCGGGCCGCAGCTGTTGGAGCCGATCCCGTCCTGTCTGTAGTCGATGCACAGGATCGTGTGCCCGCTGGGATTCAGCTCAAAATTGTGCGCCTTTTCCGTGAGCTCCTCCTGTGTGTAGCGGGAAGCGTTGAAGGAGAAGGGTACGGCGGACGCCGCGGAGAGCGCACGCTTTCCGTCCGTGAGCGTGACATAGCTCACATCCCAGTGGCTCCCGTTCTCCTGCGGTTTGATGTAATCCTCGAAAAGGGAGTCTGCCGTCCCCTCGAAGATGCCATGGCAGGCAGCGCGGTGTTTATCCGTATAGCTCTCCATAGGACCAAGGCCGTAGTAGGTCACCTGGTCCATGCGCTCCGGCAGGATCATGCGGATGCCGAACCGGGGGAGTCTCGGGAACACGGGGTTCTTCTTCACATCGAGGCGCACGTCGATGCTGCCGTCCGCCCACACGCGCCATATAGCATGAATGTCCAGGATCCGCTGCATGTACACAGGTGCGAGCGAAAGGGTGCTGTCGATCTCTGCATACGGTCTGCCGTCCTCCTCCTGCGCGGTGTAAGCGGTGCGGTAGCATCTCGTGACGACCCTGTCATACTGCGCCTCCGCCCAGATGCGCCGGATCTTTCTGTCGTTGTCCGTGGGGGCGCGCCAGATATTGTAGGTCATGGGCGCCTCCAGGATCGCGTCGTTGTGCGAGACCATGCGCGCGAACAGTCCGGTAAACTTATCGTAAGTATAGTGGAAGTGCGCTCCGCGGATCTCGAGATAATGGTCGTCTTCCTCGAGGGTCAGGGGATCGCCTGCATACTCGGCAGTGAGCGGCATCTGCAGCAGTGCCTGCGCATGCTGGCACTGCGCCGTGCTTAAGGGGATTTCGTCAAAGCCAAGCGTCCAGCCGTCGGGAAGCACCCCTCTGCCGCCGCGCAGCAGCCAGGTCACTTTCAGGTAGCATCTGCCGTGGCTTGTTCCGGGCAGCTCCAGCGTCAGATCCTTTTCGCAGTGCGGCGCGATATCCAGCAGTGCCGGGGCGTCCGCCCGTCCTTCCGCGATGCGCGCGCCGTCGCAGGTGACCTCCCACACAGACAGGCAGTAGTCCCTGAGATTTGTGAAATCCAGATAGTTGTGGATGCGCAGGGTATGGGTCTGTGCGTCGAAGGAAACGACTCTCGCGGGGCGGTGGACATTCTTGAACTCCATCAGGCCGGTGTGCGGTCTGCGGTCGGGATAGACCAGGCCGTCCATGCAGAAGTTGCTGAAGTGCGGATATTCCCCGTGGTCGCCGCCGTATAGATAGACTTCCCTGCCAGATCTGCTGCGCCCTTTGTATATCGCGTGGTCGCACCACTCCCACACCATACCGCCGCAGGCGCCCTCGTACTGCTGGAAGACCTGGAAGTAGTCTTCGAGATTGCCCGGCCCGTTTCCCATGGCATGGCTGTACTCGCACAGCAGCAGCGGCCTTTTTGCGGCTGCATCGTAGCGGTGGTCGCTGTCCCCGGTGTCCGGCGCGGCGAAATAGGCGTGGATGTCCGCCAGCGGCAGGTACATCCTGCTGAACAGGTCGATGCAGGAATAGTCGTGCGTGGTGCCCTCCGGCACATGCCATGCACTCTCGTAGTGCAGGATGCGCGTGTCGTCATAAGCCCTCGCCCAGCGCAGCGCTTCCTCGAAGGTACATCCGTAGGCACACTCGTTTCCCATGGACCACCCGAACACGCAGGGACGGTTCTTGTCCCGGATGACACACTTGCGCACGCGGTCCAGGGTGGGTTCGATAAACGCCGGATTGTCGGCGATCCATGCATTCTCGGCGCCCCGCTCCTGCTGGTAGGCGCTGAACGTACCGTGGCTCTCATTGTCCGCCTCGTCCATCACATAGAACCCGTACTGGTCGCAGAGCTGGTAGAACTGCGGTGCGTTCGGGTAATGGCTTGTCCGGATCGCGTTGATATTGTGCTCTTTCATCAGGCGCAGGTCCCGGTGCATCTGTTCCAGGCTGATCGCAAAGCCGGTCACCGGATCGCTGTCATGACGGTTCACGCCGTAGAGCTTGATCTTCTCTCCGTTGAAGTAAAAGATACCGTCCCGGACAGCCACCTCGCGCAGACCCAGGCGGTCCGTGATGACTTCCTGCTCCGTCTCGATGACCAGGGTGTAGAGGTACGGATCCTCCGCGCTCCAGAGCGTTATATCGTGCAGTGTCAGGGTGATACTTCCGCACGCCTCCGCACTGGCGCCGCAGAGTACGTTGTGCCGGTCGTCCTCGATGGACACATGCGCGGGAATGCTGCTGCTTAAGCAGGTGAGGCTGATCTCCACATCAGCCTGTCTGCGATCCCGGTCGAGGCGGGTCTTGACAAAGTAGTCGTAAACGCATTCCTCCGGGCGGCTCAGCAGATACACATCCCGGAAGATGCCGCTCATGCGGAACTTGTCCTGGTCTTCCAGATAGCTGCCGTCACACCATATTATAAATATCCTCTTCATAAAAAGCTTCCTTCAGGTCGTAGATGCTGTTGTAGTAGCAAAACTGCCAGTCCCCGTTGAGCAGCGTGAAACGGTCGGAATGTTCTCTGCATTCCACGAGGTCATACTGTTTTCGGCTGGATGGGATGTAGTATGCCCGGTCGGGCATTGTGTTTTCGTGCAGGATCGTCAGATCCTCAAAATATTTTGGTACGATCATGGGTTCCTCCTAATCTGCGCGCAGCGGCGCACTTTTGTCATAAATCCACATGGAACAATAATTAAAATATTTTTAATAATTGGGCGTATTGCTTAAAAAGTATCCATACTTTTCTGGCAAAAGATAAATATAGTATAGCATAGAATTGTAAAAATGGAAAGAGTATTGTGTAAAATGTATAAAATTAAGCGTTGCGTAATTTTTCTTTTTGTGCTATCCTATTAAAAATTTAAGGTTTTACAAATGACGGAAAAATAAAGGGGAAAAGTTCATGGGAATTACGGAAGAACAATAGGAGGGTACTTATGCAGGTATTACAGGGGAAGAATCTGCTGCGCATCAAGGAAACCAATCAGTCAGCAATTCTGCGCATGATCTACTATTATGGTCCGATCAGTCGTTCCGACATTGCACAGAGACTGGAGCTGACTCTTCCGACGATCACGACCAACATTAACAAGATGCTGGGGGAGGGACTGATCAAAGAGACGTTTATACGGGGAAAGGCGCCGAACCCGAGCGGGAGGCGCGCCCACCCGCTGTACATAAACCAGCAGGCATGTTATTTTGGCGGTGTGGAGCTCAAGAACACAAACTGGAGTGTCTGTGTGACGGATTTTGGCGGGAGGACACTGGCGTCCGCCGAGGGTGTATGCCCGGATGGGGATTATGATAATTTCATGTGGCAGATCGGCAGGGATTTTACGGCATGCCTGCAGGAGAGCGGCAAGAGGCTGGAAGATCTGTGCGGGATCGGGATCAGTCTGCCGGGGCTGGTGGACCGCGAGAAGGGGATCCTCAAGATCAGTTCCCGATACCGGTGGATCGAGCGGGAGGTCTGCAGTGATTTCGCACGGCTGACGGGATATCAGGGCAAGATCACGCTGGAAAACAATGCGATCGCCCGCGGTCTGAGCGCGCAGCTGTTCAACTGGGATGAGGTGGAGAAGGGGAAGTCCTTTGCCTATCTGGTGGTGTCAGCGGGGATCGCGTGCCCGTTTTTCCTGAATACGTCGAGCTACCGCGGTTCCGTGGTGGATGCCGGGGAGGCGGGACACATGGTGATCGATCCGCACGGCCGTCTGTGCGTCTGCGGAAATCATGGATGCCTGGAGGCCTACTCGAGCGAGTATGCGATCATCAATGACTGCAAAAAGGAGATGGAGCAGGGGCGCGCAGGGATCCTCAGGGAGATCAGCGCGGAGAGGCGGGAACTGACGATCAAGGATGTCGTGCAGGCGCAGGAGAGCGGGGATCGGGATGTGTGCCGGATCGTGGAGAACGCGATCTACATGCTGGGTGTCGCCGCGACCAACATTATCAATTTTGCGGGTCCGGACATCATGCTGGTTGACTGCCAGCTGTTCAGGAATGCGTCAAACAGGCAGCTTTTCCTGAATTATACACAGGGAAACCGGAGTAATCCTGCACATTATAAATACTTTAAGACGACGATCTCGTTTGTGGATTCCGACCGTTTTATCGGAGCGCTGGGGGCGGCGGCGGCGGCGATCGACGAGAAGCTGGAAATTGTTATGTGAGAAGCGGGTGCGCTGTGCACTCGCTTTTTTTTAACCAAAGATTGATTGTATATTTTGTATATTTTGCACATATCTTTATAAAAACATTTGTGATATTCTTTAAATAATTAAGAAATTTAAATAATTGACAATTTAAACTTAACAAAGGAGTGGAGAAAAATGAAGTATTTTTTGGACAGCGCGAAAATGGATGAGATCAAGTATGCGTATGAGACGTTTGGAATTGACGGTGTCACGACCAATCCCCGCCATATCATGCTGAGCGGAAAGCCCTTTATGACAGCGATCACGGATATCGCGGAGTGGATCAAGGAGCAGGGGCTTGACGGGTATGAGACGTTTCCGGTCTCCGTCGAGATCAACCCGCATATCGATGATGCGCAGGAGATGGTGGAGGCGGCGCAGAAGATCGCAGCCATCAGCCCGAATTTCGTGATCAAGATCCCGGCTACGGAAGCGGGTGTGACAGCGGGCAGAAAGCTGGAAAAGATGGGGATCCGCACCAATGTGACACTCATCTTCTCGCCGGCGCAGGCGATCCTTCCTGCTAAAAACGGGTCGAAGTTCGTGTCGCCGTTCATCGGCTGGAAAGAGGCCAACGGCGAGGACTGCAGGGCGTACATAGAGGACATCGTCACGATCTACAAGAATTATGGCTTTTATCAGAAGACAGAGATCATCTGCGCGGCGGTGAGGACGCCCAAACAGATCGTGGACTGCGCGCGGGCAGGGGCGGACATCGTGACAGCAGGGCTTGACGTGTACAAGGACAGCATGAAGCATGCGTTCACCACACAGGGCATCGGCACGTTCACCAACGCATGGGATAACACTGTGACAGAATGATCCGGAACCGCGGCTGACGGGAAAAGCCGGCGCGGACAAATGGAAGATAGGGGGAAACATGAAGCATATTTATCTGAATCTCAAACGATTTGATGTTCCTGTTGAATACGGCGGTGTGAACCGTCTGGCACCGATACCGGAGTGGGCGGCGCAGATCGTGTCCCGGACACAGGAGGGACTGAGGCAGTACGACCCCGCCAGGGTGGAGTTTGTCCAGTTTTTCCCGGAGGCGCATCTGTTACAGGCGGTGGCTGCGCGCGTGGACGACAGTCCGGTGCAGATCGGCAGCCAGGGCGTCTACCGTGACAACACGGCGCCGGGCGGCAATTTCGGCGCATTTACCACAAACAGGCCGGCGTCGATCGTGAAAGCGCTTGGCTGCGGGGCGGTGCTTGTCGGCCACTGCGAGGAGCGCAATGACAAGAAGGGAATTCTTGCGGAGGCAGGCGTCACGGACGCGGCGGCGGTGAACAGGCTGCTGAACCGGGAAGTACAGTGTGCCGTGAACGCCAGGCTGAAAGTCGTCTACTGTATCGGTGAGACGCAGGAGGAGCAGCCCCAGTGGGAGTCCGTGCTCGGTGAGCAGCTTTCAGTCGGACTTGAGGGGGTGGATAAGGACCGCGTGGTGATCGCCTACGAACCGGTGTGGAGCATCGGACCGGGCAAGACGCCCGCCGGCAAGGAGTACATCACAAAGATCGCGCGCTTTGTCAAGGAGCGCACAGGCGGCATGGACGTGGTGTACGGAGGCGGTCTGAAGACGGACAATGCGGCGATGCTGGCATCCATCGAGGAGATTGACGGCGGTCTGATCGCCCTAACGCGTTTTCAGGGGGAGATCGGGTTTTATCCCGAGGAGTATCTGGAGATCGTGCGTCTGTATCTGGAGGAGTCTGAGAAATAGGAGGAAATTGCGATATGAAACTGGAATTTGAGTATGGGCATGGCACGATCAGCGCGGAGCTGCCGGACACCACGGATGTATTTATCCCGGGCGAGACGGTTCCGGATCCGGAATGTCTTTCCCAGGACTGGGACAGCCTGTATGCGGCGACGCTTGAGAGCATCCGCAATCCGATCGGAATGCCGACGCTCACGCAGCTGGCAAAGGCGGGGGACCGCGTGGTGATCGTGATACCGGATATCGTCAAGGGAGGCAATCAGCCGACCTCGCACAGAAAGGTGGCGATCCGGGCGTGTCTGGATGAGCTCTACAGCGTGGGCGTGGAGAAAAAAGACGTCCTGCTCCTGTTTTCCAACGGGCTGCATCCGCGCGCGACCGTGAAGGAGATGCGCACGATCCTGGGCGAAGAGCTGTTTGGGGAATTTTATCCGTCGGGACAGATCACGAGCCATGACAGTGAGGACTATGAACACCTGGTCGACCTGGGCTACACGGAGGCGGGCGACCATGTGATCATGAACAAATATGTATACGACGCGGATGTGGCGATCCTGATCGGACACACACAGGGCAATCCGTACGGCGGATATTCCGGCGGCTACAAGCACTGTGCGACGGGCATCAGCCACTGGCGGAGCATCGCGGCCCATCACGTGCCGGATATCATGCACCGCCCAGATTTTGTCCCGGTATCCACGAGCAGTGTGATGCGCGAGAAGTTTGACCGTCACGGGATGCTGATGGAGGAGAAGATGGGCAAGAAATTCTTCTGCTGCGACGCGGTGCTGGACACGAAATCACGCCAGATCGAGATCCATTCCGGCTATGCGAAGGAGATGCAGCCTGTGAGCTGGAAGACGGCGGACAAGCGCACTTATGTGCACTGGGCGGAGAAAAAATATGATATTGTAGTCTTTGGCATGCCCACTAATTTCCACTATGGCGACGGGATGGGGACGAACCCGATCCAGATGATGCAGGCGCTCTCCGCGCAGGTCATCCGCCACAAGAGGGTGCTTGCCGACCACTGCGTGTTCATCGTGCCGAGCATCTGCGACGGCTGGTTCCACGAGGAGCGGTGGCCGTATCTGAGAGAACTGTACGAGATGTTCCAGCACGACTCCATGAACATCCTGCCGGACATGAACCGCTACGGCGAGTACTTTGCCACGAAGGAGGAGTACATCCGCAAGTACCGTTTTGCCAATGCATTCCATCCGTTCCACGGCTTCTCCATGATGAGCTGCGGCCATCTGGCGGAGGAGCACACGAGCGCCATCTATATCGCTGGAGCCAGGGAGCCGGGGATCGCAAGAGGCATGGGGTTCAAGACACGGGCGACCGTGGAGGAGGCGCTGGCAGATGCGATGAAGAAGTATGTGGGACCCAATCCCAATATTCTGGCGCTGCCAAAGACATTTACGACGGCCGCGGTCCATCTGTGCATGAAGGATCCGGCCGAGAACAGCCACACGAGGGACGGACACGGACATCCCTGCTGTGGATAAGGAATAAGGGGGCATAACATGAACAATGAGAAAAAGAAAAAAATAGTGATCAATGACAAGGTCTGGCTGCTGATTTCCCTGTGTGCCGCCCTGCTGGTATGGTATCTGCTCTCTCTTGGAAAATCCACCGGAAGAAGCTTTCCGTTTGTGGAGAAGGTCGTGCCGTCCGTCGGGACGATGATCGAGAGGGGCGCGTTCTGGAAGGATATCGGCAGCAGTATGTTCTGCGTGGCGGCCGGGTTTGGACTCGGGTTTGTCACGGCACTGCCGATCGCGTTTCTGATGGCGTGGTATCAGCCTGTGCAGAAGATCATCGAGCCGTGGATCAATTTTATCCGCAATATCCCGGCACTGGGATACGCTCCGCTGCTGGTCATCATCTTTGGCGTAGGGCAGAAGCCGGCGATCATTCTGATCTGGATCTGTACGTTTATGACGATGAGCATCACGATCTATCAGGGGATCAAAAATATCGATGTCACTTTGATCAAGGCAGCGCGCGTGCTGGGTGCGAACGACTTTGACATATTCATGAAGATCATCTGTCCGGCGACGGTGCCGTTCATCATCACGGCAGTCCGGCTGGGGCTTGGCGCGGCGCTCACGACGCTGCTCGCGGCGGAATCCACGGGTGCGCAGGCAGGTATCGGCATGCGGATCCGCTCCCTGTCAAACTCCTTTGAGGCTGCACCGATGCTGATGTACATCATACTGCTCGGCATCATCGGACTGATATTGGTAAAAATGGTCGATATTATTGAAAGGAAGCTAACAGGATGGCAGGAGAAGATAAATTAATAAAATTGAAGATAGACAATGTCTACAAAGAATATCAGGGGCGCAACGGCAAGACGGTTGCCCTCAACGGAGTCAATCTCGACATCCGCGAAAATGAGTTTATCTGTGTGGTAGGGCCGTCTGGATGCGGCAAGTCGACACTCCTGAACATCATTGCCGGTCTTCTGGAGCCCACCAGCGGTTCGGTCTATCTGGATGGGAAGCAGATCGAGGGCACTGGCGTCGAGCGCGGCGTGGTATTCCAGCAGTATGCCCTGTTTCCGTGGCGGACTGTCATCAAGAATGTCATGTTCGGACTTGAGATGAAGAAGACGCCCAAGGAGGAAGCAAGGCAGACAGCATTAAAGTACATCGAGGCGGTGGGGCTCAAAGGGTTTGAGAACGCGTATCCCAAGGAGCTTTCCGGCGGTATGAAACAGCGTGTGGCGATCGCCCGCGCCTATGCGGCGAACCCCGAGGTGCTGCTCCTGGATGAACCGTTCGGCGCCCTGGATGCGCAGACCCGCGTGCAGTTGCAGACGGAGCTTCTGAATACCTGGGAGAAGGAGAAGAAGACGTGCTTTTTCATCACGCACGACGTGGACGAGGCGATCATTCTGGCCCAGCGCGTCATCATCATGAGCGCGCGGCCGGGGCGCATCAAGCGGATCGTGGAGATCGACATTCCGTATCCAAGGACACAGGAAACCAAGTCCGACGAGCGGTTCCTGCAGCTCAAGGCAGAGATCTGGAATGAGGTATATCAGGAATTTTTGGAGGTCAGGAAATAAGAGATCTCCGATCAGAAAAGGGTCCCAATATTAACAAAATATTTTTAAATAGGAGGAAAAAACAATGAAAAAGTTATGTGCACTGTTACTGACGGCTGCGATGGTATTCTCCATGACAGCCTGCGGCAATGACGGCGGCGGTGACAAGCAGACATCCGCGGGGGCGGACAAGCAGCAGGAGTCAGCGCCGGCACAGGAAGAATCCGCGGCGCCTGCTCCGGCAGAGACGACAGCGCCGGCGTCGACAGAGGCGGCAGAACCCGAGACGGAAGCGGTCGAGACGGTGACGCTCAATGTGGCGTACATGCCCAATTACGCGTCACTCTGGTCTGTGCTGACCGGTATCGATCAGGGCTTCTTTGCAGAGGAAGGAATCGAGATCAAGCTGTGGGAGTTTGCGGACGGACCGTCTGAGATCGCGGCTATGGAAGGCGGAAGCATCGATCTGGCATACATCGGACACGGCGCGCACAAGCTGTGCATTAACGGACAGGCGTCCATCTTTGCACCGAGCTCCGTGCACAGCACAGACAAGATCATCGTGGTGCCGTCGTCAGGTGTGACATCCGTTGACGATATCGCAAACCTTGCTGGAAAAAAAGTAGCTTACAACGCAGGGTCTTCTTCGGAGACAGCGCTGAATGGCGCGCTGGCAGCCGCAGGACTCACCATGGATGACATTGATGCGTATGAGATGGATGCGACGAACATGGTGGCAGCGATGTCCTCCGGTTCCGTGGATGCCTGCACGGCGTGGAATCCATACAGTGCTCAGATCCTGAAAAACTGCGAAGGCTCGATCGAGCTTGAGTTTGCTACGGACTCTGTGAACCTGTCAAGCTGGATCTGCCTGCCGGACTATGCGGAGGAGAACCATGATATCCTGGTGCGCTTCAGTCGCGCACTCTACAAGGCAATGTCGTACTCTTCACAGGAGGAGAACTATGATTATGCAGTCGGCCTGTATGCGAAGCAGTGTGCAAAGGACAAGGAAGCATGTCTGGTGGAGACCGGTGATGCGACATGGTTCAGCGCGGACGACGTGAAGAGCGGGATCGCGGACAATACGATGCAGGATTACTACACACGTCAGCAGCAGATGTTCATTGAAGGCGGCGCTGTGGAGGGAGAGGTTCCCCTGGAGAATTACGTGCTGTTTGATGTGGTGCAGGAAGCGCTGGGCAACTAAGCCTGTGCGGGACGGACAAATCTGACAATATAATATTGCATGATTGAGAGGAAAAGACTCTGTGGAGCGGCTTAAAAGTCTGTTCCCGGAGTCTTTTGTCAAGTTGATCAGGGAAATAAGATAGGGATGGAGGGATGACAAAGTGGTAGAAGTACATTATAATGCAAAAGCCTCCGAGGTTGTTGTCTATGCGGCAGAAGAGCTGGCCGCATATCTGGAGAGGATGCTGGATCCGGCGCTGGATCTGGAGATCAGCCTGGACAGCGACAGCAGCGCTTTTGCGGCGGACTGCAATGACAGCTTCCGTGTGCGGATCTGCGTGGATGGCGAGAACGGCGGCGCCATCGTCGGCAGCAACGACAGGAGTGTGCTGCTTGCAGTGTATGATTACCTGCAGTATCTGGGCTGCCGCTTTCTGATGCCGGTCAGGACCTGCGAGATCGTTCCGCGCGTCGGCAGGGAACATCTCGCGGCAGTCTATGAGAAGCAGGCGTCCTATTTCCACCGGGGCGTGTGCATCGAGGGCGCGGACTCGTTTGAGAATATTATGGATTATATCGCATGGCTGCCAAAGGCCGGCTTCAACAGCTTCTTCCTGCAGTTTAAGTCGCCCTACGCGTTCCTGCACCGCTGGTACAGCCATGAGCGCAATCCCTACGCCGGGGAGGAGCCTTACACGCAGGAGGACGCGCAGCGCGACATGGTGCTGTTCGAGCAGGCGGCCAAGAAGAGGGGGCTGCTGGTGCACAAGGCGGGACACGGCTGGACAGGAGAGGTTCTGGGCTATCAGACCGTATCGTGGGACACCGGCGCAGAGCCCGACGAGGAGCAGTACCGCCACAGGATGGCCATGATCGGGGGCAGGCGCGAACTGTTTCACGGGATACCGGCAAACACAAACCTGTGCTATCACAACGGGGATGCGGTGGACGCGTTCGCCGCGCTGGTGACAAAATACGCGCGGGAAAATCCGTACATGGACTATCTGCATGTGTGGCTTGCCGACACGCACAACAATCTGTGCGAGTGCGAGGACTGCTGCAAAACAACGCTGTCTGACCAGTATGTGGAGCTTTTGAACGAGATCGACCGCAGGCTGACACAGGAGGGGCTGAAAACGCGCATTGTGTTCCTGCTGTACCAGGAGCTGCTGTGGCCGCCAGAGGTCAGCAGGCTTGAGAATCCGGACCGCTTTGTGCTGATGTTCGCCCCGATCAGTCGCACCTTTGAGAAGAGCTACGAGCTGGACGGCGCGCAGACGGCGCTTCCGGAATTTCACAGGAACCAGGTGACGCTGCCGGTCAATCTGGGGGAGAACATGGCATTTCTGCGGGCATGGCAGAAGATTTTCACAGGCAGCGGTTTTGTGTACGATTATCCGCTGGGCAGGGCGCACTACGGGGACTTTGGATATGTCCACATCGCGCGGGTGCTGAACGCGGATATACGCAAGCTCGACGAGATGGGGCTTGACGGCTACATCAGCTGCCAGGAGCTGCGAGCCGCCTTTCCCAATGCGCTGCCAAACTATGTGATGGGACACACCCTGTTTCAGAAGAACTGTCCGGTGGAGGAGCTGATCAGGGAGTATTACCGCGCATGTTATGACGCGGATGCAAAGGCGGTGCTGGACTATCTGTCCAGGCTGTCCGAACTGAGCGGCTGCGACTATGTGAATGGCAAGAGCGCGCGGTGCGATGCGGACATTGCGGCGCGCATGGAGGAGGCCGTCCGCTGCTGCGAGGCGTTTGCGGAGACCGTGCGGCGCCATCAGGGCGAGGACGGAGCCTGGGAGTCCATTTACTGGGAAGTACTGGAGTATCACAGAAACTATGTGATTCTGTTTGCGCGGACGCTGAAGGCACTGGCAGAGGGGGATCAGGCGCAGGCGGATCAGAAGTGGGAGATTTTGCGGGAGTACATCTGCAAAAATGAGGAGAAGTATCAGCCGTATCTGGATGTGTACCGCGTGCTGGAGGTGACACAGAATTATACAGGGCTGCACCGACAGAAGTCATAAGAAAAGAGAAGGAGAGGATTGCGTATGAGACATGAATATTATTATTATGACAAGGAACAATTTCTGAAGGCGCCGAAGCTGCCGGTCACCGTGCTGCCGGACAATGAGACCGTATTCCGCGCGATCGCGCAGGAGATGGCAGATGAGATCAAGCGCAAAAACGCGTTGGGCGAGCACACCGTCTTCATCTGTCCGGTAGGACCGGTGGGACAGTATCCCTATTTTGTGGAACTCGTGAACAATGAGGATATCAGCCTGAAAAATGTGTGGTTTCTGAACATGGACGAGTATCTGACGGATGACAGGGCATGGATCGACAAGGAGGATCCGCTGAGTTTCCGCGGGTTCATGGACCGCGCAGTGTATGACAGGATCCGCCCGGAGCTCGTGATGCCGCAGGAGCAGCGGGTGTTCCCGGATCCGGAGGATCCCGGCAGAATGGCGGAGCTGATCCGGCAGCTGGGCGGTGTGGACATCTGCTTTGGCGGGATCGGCATCAACGGGCATCTGGCGTTCAATGAGGCGGACGACACGCTGAGTGCGGAGGAATTCCGGAACTTACATACGAGGGTGCTCGAGATCAGCCGCGAGACCAGGACGGCGAATGCGATCGGCGACTTGAACGGGGCGATCGACGACATGCCGCGCTACTGTGTCACGATCGGGATGAACGAGATCATAAATGCCAGAAAGATCCGGATCGGCTGCTTCCGCGACTGGCACCGCAGCGTCGTGCGCCACGCGGCATACGGCGAGATTTCCGCGCATTTTCCGGTGACGCTGGTTCAGGAACACCCGGATGCGCTTCTGCGGGTGACAGAGTTTGTGGCGAAGCTGCCGCATGAGATTTAAGGTGGAGGAGATCATGAGAGAACAGTATATTATCAACGCTGACATATATGTGGAAGGACAGTTTCGGACGGGCGTTCTTGGGATCCATGAGGGGACGATCCGCTTCTATCCGGCGGGATGTGAGATCCCGGCGGATGCGGAGGTCATAGACGGAACCCACAAAAAGGTAGTCCCCGGGTTCATTGACATTCACACGCACGGTGCGGTCGGAGTGGACGTCAACGGGGCGTCCGCGGATGATTTTGAGAAGATCGGCAGTTTCTTTGCGGGGAACGGCACGACAGCCTGGCTGGCGTCCGTGCTGACGGACACGTCAGAGCAGACAGACCGGTGCATCAACGCGTACAGGGAGTACCGGGATCATCCGCGCAGCGGCGCCAGACTGCTGGGATTTCATATGGAAGGACCTTTTCTGGCAGCGGAGTACAAGGGCGCCATGCCCGAGGAGCTGCTGCGGACGGGCGATATCGGGCTGGTGGAGCACTATCAGGCCATGGCGGAGGGCGCGATCCGCTACATCACAGTCTCCCCGGAGGTGGAGGGCGTGATGGACATGATCCCGGCGCTGGCAAAGAGCGGGATCACGGTGGCGATCGGCCATTCCGGCGCGGATTATGCGACTGCGATGGACGCGATCCGGCGGGGGGCGCGCGCGATCACCCACACGGGAAATGTCATGCGGCTGCTGCACCAACATGAGCCTGCGATCTGGGGAGCCGCGCTGGAGTCTGACGCGTACTGCGAGATCATCTGTGACGGCAGGCATCTGCACCCTGGCACGGTCCGCCTGATCATCAAGACAAAGGGGATCCACAGGGTGGTGGCTGTCACGGACTCGATCATGGCCGCCGGACTGCCGGACGGCAGTTATCATCTGGGCGTCAACAGCGTGGTCGTGGAGAACGGGGACGCCAAGCTGGCGTCGACAGGCGTGCGCGCGGGCAGCACGCTCACGCAGGGGACGGCGCTCAAAAACCTGCTTGCCTTTACGGGGCTTCCCCTGACGGACATCCTGCCAATGCTGACGGAGAACCCGGCGAAGCTGATCGGCGTCTACGACAGAAAGGGTTCGATCGCCGACGGCAAGGACGCCGATCTGGTACTGCTGAATGACAGGAATGAGATCGCCGACGTGTTTATCGGCGGCACGCGCTGGAAAGGGAGTGCGTCATGGAATATATCATAATCGTGCTGGTGTGTTTCCTGTCCTCCGTGGTGGGGGCGGTCTGCGGCATTGGCGGCGGTGTGATCATCAAGCCGGTGCTGGACGCGACGGGGATCCTCGCGGTGACGACCGGCTCCTTCCTGTCCGGCTGTACCGTGCTGTCCATGTCGGTCGTGTCCTTGTACAAAAATATGCGGATGAAGCACGATTTTGTGTTTGACAAGGCGTTTGCGACCGTGATCGCGGCGGGCGGCGTGGCGGGCGGTCTGTCGGGCAAGGCGCTGTACGAGCTGGTTCTGGACAATCTGTCGGACACGAGCCATGTGGGCGCCGTGCAGGCCGCCGTTCTGCTGGTGATCACGCTGGGGACGCTGCTTGCGACCGTGTACAAACAAAAGATCAGGACGAAGGAGCTGACGAGCCGCCCGGTCATTTTTCTGATCGGGGTGGTTCTGGGGATCTTTTCCTCCTTCCTGAGCATCGGCGGCGGGCCGATCAACCTTGTCGTGCTCTTTTATTTCTTCTCCATGACCTCCAAGCAGGCGGCGATGTACTCCATCTACATCATCATGTTCTCGCAGATCGCCAGCCTGCTCGCGGCGGTTGTACAGGGGAGAGTGCCGGACTTTTCGCCGCCCATGCTGGCCGTGATGATGACGTGCGGTATCCTGGGAGGGCTTGCGGGGAGCAAACTCAACAAAAAGATAGACAACAAGGCGGTAGATCACCTGTTTATCGGGCTGATGGCGGTGATCATCGCAGTCAATATCTACAATATCTATCGGTACATTTGAATCTCAGCGTTTTGTTTCAATGTTGGAACGGCTGCCTTTTGGGGGCGAGAGCATAAGAAGAGTCCAATAAAATGAGTTATCAGGAGGGGTGTCGATGAACAGAACGATGAAACAAAGAAAACTGCCGGGGGTGCCCTGCCCGGAAGAGCGCGTATACGAGCTGCACAACAAGCAGATCGCAAGGGTTGCCGCGACCGAGGGCATGGTATTGCTGAAAAATGAAAACGCCATTCTGCCAATCCCAAAGGGCACGGCGGTCGCCCTTTACGGCGCGGGGGCTGCCCACACGATCAAGGGCGGAACCGGCTCGGGGGATGTCAACAGCCGCGGGACGGTCAGCATTTTGGAGGGGCTGACGAACGCAGGCTATCGGATCGTCACGAAGCGGTGGCTGGATGCGTATGACGAGGCGTACGAAGCGGCGCGCGCGCAGTGGCGCGACGCGGAGCAGACAGGCCGGTGAGGGAAAAGACCGGATCAACGGCGGCGGGGACTTTGTGCTCTCCGAGCAGGAAGCGCAGATCATAGAGAGAATGTGCGCGCTGTATCCGCATGTGGTACTCGTGCTCAACACGGGGGGCATCATCGATCTGTCCTTCGCGGACCGCTATCCGAACATTGAGGCGATCCTGTACATGCACCAGCCGGGGATGGAGGCCGGCAATGCGCTCGCGGATCTGTTCTGCGGCGATGTGGTCCCCAGCGGCAAACTGACAGACAGCTGGCCGTGCGCTTATGCGGATTACCCGAACGCGTCCGTGTTCTCGCACAACAACGGGAACGTCGAGAAGGAGGCGTATGTGGAGGGGATCTATGTGGGATACCGCTATTTTGACACCTTTGCGGTCCCTGTGCGGTACTGCTTTGGCTATGGTCTGTCCTACGCGGATTTTGCGATCGAGACACTGGGGATCGAACATTTCAACCTGGGAACGCAGGAGCCGGAGATCGGCGTGAAGGTGCGGATCACCAACACTGGGGAGCGCTACACCGGCAGAGAGGTGGTGCAGCTGTACGTCTCCTGCCCGCAGGGCAGACTCGACAAGGAGTACCGCCGTCTCGTGGGCTTTCACAAGACAAGACCGCTCAAGCCGGGAGCAGGCGAGGAGACGACGATCCGGTTTGCGGTCAGCGCGATGGCGTCCTACCACGAGGATCGCGCAGCATGGATCCTGGAGGAAGGACGTTATGGGATCTTTGTCGGAAACAGCCTGGACACAGCAGTCTTCAGCGCGTCCGTTCAGATGGACGGGGAGGCTGTGCTGATGGAGACGGAACATATCTGTCCGCTGCGGGAGTTCCTGGACGAACTGAAGGGAGATGCAGGGCAGGTTGACGCGCGCAGGCAGGAGTGGCTCGGGGAGGCCGCGGACAAGCCGGAGATGACGATACACAGCTTTGACATTCAGAAGAAAGAGATCTCGTATGAGCGGAATTTCCGCGATTTTTCCGACGAGGTGGCAGCGTTTGTCGACAGCCTGGACACAGAGCAGCTGATCCAGCTTGCGACGGGGGATCTCTCGAAGGGGCAGGGCAGCAATATCGGGGCGGCCGGAAACAGTGTGCCGGGTTCTGCCGCGGAGACGAGCAGCTGTGCAGTCGGACAGGGGCTTGCGGCGATCGTGCTCGCGGACGGGCCGGCCGGACTGCGCCTGAACAAAACCTATCAGGCAGTTGACGGAAAGCCGATGTCCATGCCCTTTGAGATGGCGATCGAGGACGGATATTTTGCGAGGGGAATAGTCGACAGTCAGGGGGAGACATATTATCAGTACTGCACGGCGATCCCGGTCGGAACCGTGCTGGCTCAGAGCTGGGACACGCAGGTTATCAGGGAATGTGGCATGGCGGTGGCGCAGGAGATGGATGAGTTTGGCGTGACGCTCTGGCTTGCACCGGGTATGAACATCCACAGAAATCCGCTGTGCGGCAGAAACTTTGAGTATTATTCTGAAGACCCGCTGCTCTCGGGAACCGTCGCGGCGGCGATGACAGACGGCGTGCAGTCCCAGAAGGGCTGCGGCACGACGATCAAGCATTATGCGTGCAACAATCAGGAGGACAACCGGATGCACTCGGACAGCATCGTGTCGGAGCGCGCGCTGCGTGAGATCTACCTCAGAGGGTTTGAGATCGCGGTCACAAAGTCCCAGCCGATGGCGATCATGACAAGCTATAATCTGATCAACGGCGTTCACGCCGCCAACAGCTATGATCTGTGCACGAAGGCTGCCAGGAACGAGTGGGGCTATCGGGGGCTGATCATGACGGACTGGACGACGACGCACAATGGGCCGGACTGCACGGCGAGCGGATGCATGAGGGCCGGAAACGACATTGTGATGCCGGGGTACGAAAAGGATCACGAAAATCTGAGAAAAGAGATTGCCGACGGCACGCTCGATCTCCGGGAACTGAAGCTGGCAGTGGGGCATCTGGTCCATATCATCTGGCAGTCAAACCAGTATATCACTGAGTAGGAAAACGAACCGATCACGCTGCCGAAATGGGGCGTGGCCATTTTGGAGGAGACAGTCTGAATGAGCGGCACTTGAACGCTGCGCGAACAGGCAAAAGACCGCCCGGATTTCCGGGCGGTCTTTTTGTCGTCATGTTGAGGGGGAAATGGAGTCATAGTCCTGAAAAGGAATGACATTTTACGGAGATTGTGATAAAATATGTATGGTTATCGAAGCGGCAGATTCATATTTTTAAGAAAAGAGGTTTTGGGTATGGAAAAGTATTTACCTGTCATGAGTGGGGACTACAAGAAGAAGCATTATGCCGATGGCGTGTTTGCTTCCATCAGGAAGAAAACGGCAAAGATCTCGTTTGGGATCTATATCTTTTTCGGGATCGTGTTTCTGGGCGGCGCATACGGCGCATACTGGGCGAACGGAAGGATCGAGCAGTACCGTCTGGAGGGGCAGGATGACATGATCAGCGCAGGTTATGTGATCCTGGGCGTTTTCGCGGTTCTGGCAGTCATTGGCCTGGCGTGCATTGTCATCACGATCGTCCGCCATGCGCGCGGGACGAAAAAGTGGAAAGAAAAGTGCGCAAAGAACAGCGGTTACACGGTGAGCGATATGGACGAGTTTGAGCGCCAGACCATGAATATGGAGTGCCGCGCGGTGAAGCTTCTCGGTACAGCGCAGGCGCTGGCAAACGGACAGTCGGACGGCATCCTGACGAGGGACTACATCTACCTGGCGGACGCGCACCACTCGGTCTTTAAGATCGCGGATCTCAAGGCGGCCTGCCTGGTCAGGCAGACCTTAAAGGTGGACAGCATGCCGGTGCACAAAGAGCACAACTTCCTCACGGTCATGCTGCTTGGCAGAAACGGGAGCCGCGCCATAGCGGAGTGCACCGAGGAATCTGGCAGAGAGCTGATTTCGTATTTGAAAGAAAAAAATCCCAGAGTCTATACGGCGGATGGGAATGTGATATCCGACGAAGATTTTGAGCGGCTTGTTTAACATTTGAACCGCATTTTGAAGGGAGTGTATGTATGTATCAATTGACAAATAATCGTGAGATGTTATCAAGAAGGGAAATTTTTGAGAAATATCCGGACAAAATAGTCGGCATACGAAATATGACTGAGCCAGACGGAAAACCCGAGAATGCGTTCTTTTCGGAGGCGGAAGTTTATGCTACTCAGGAATTAAATGACATATGCTTAAGTGGCAGCATATACGACCTGGAGAAATCAGGTGATATAGAATTTACTTTTAAAACAGTCAGCATGCCTAATTATATGATGGGGGTGGGTTATTGCTTAAACAATTCAAAATGATGTATCTTAATTCATGTCCGATCATATTTGCAAGTACGCAGTATGGATACGTACAGATATTCGTCGACACGGGAGCAGCCTATCCGGTGTGGACGGGCGACTATAATAAATTAGAGAAGTATCATTGCAGACAGATATCTAAAAATGAAGCGGTTACGATAGAGGTGCTTGGCGGAAATCCCAGAAGTACAGTTTATGTTATCGATATAAGCATAAACGGGATCGGATTTATCGATCTGCCGATACTTGTCAGCAGGATGGAAAGATTTCCGGCAGATCTGCTGATCAGCTCTGGGATGTTGAGTCAGTTTAATATACAATTTAATAATCAGCTTGGGACAATGATATTTGACACGATAAGAGATGCAGCAAGTTATGAATTGTTATTTACGAACGAGAGCGGCAGTGTATTCAGGGCGATTGATGCACTTAGAGATCAGAATCTATTAATTGATACACCCATACCGTTAAAAGAGACAAAACTGTGGAGAGATACATTTAGCATCAACGTATAGAAATGAACACATTGATGATCATAAATGGTTTAGAAAAGGAGAAAACGATGGAAAGAAAATGGATCAGCGAGGTCTATGAAAAGATCCTCGCAAAGGAAGAAAAGGTGGCGCAGCGCAATCGGAACAAGATCCCCTACACGACGAAGGACGGCGTGTTCGACGACAGGGGAAAGACGGAGATCTGCTGGTGGACGAACGGCTTCTGGGGTGGCATGATGTGGCAGCTCTACCACGCGACGGAGAAACCCGTCTATCTGGAGAACGCGCTGCGCACGGAGATCAGACTCGACGAGAATCTTATGAACCGTCAGGGCATGGATCACGACAGCGGCTTTAAGTGGCTGCCGACAGCGGTCGCGCACTATCGCGTGACGGGCGACATGGCGTCGCGCAACCGGGCGCTTCTGGCGGCGGACAACCTCGCGAGCCGCTTCAATCCCGTCGGAAAGTTTATCCGCGCGTGGAACAACTGGGACGGGATCGAGGACGGTTCTTTCGCGGGGCGCGCGATCATCGACTGCATGATGAACCTGCCGCTTCTGTACTGGGCGGGGGAAGAGCTGCACGATCCGAGATTTTACCACATCGCCAAGATGCACGCGGACACGGCGATCAAAAACTTTATCCGCGAGGACGGATCGGCAAAGCATATCATCGAGTTTGACGCCGAGACGGGCGAGTATCTGCACTCTGTCGGCGGACAGGGTTACGGGCACGGCTCCTCGTGGACGAGAGGACAGGCGTGGGCGGTGTACGGCTTCATGCTGAGCTATATCCACACGAAGGAGGAGCGCTATCTTGCCACCGCGAAGAAAGTGGCGGATTATTTTATCGCGAATATTCCGGATTCAAAGCTGATACCGGTTGATTTCAGACAGCCCGAGACGCCCGCTTACGAGGATTCCACCGCGGCGGCGATCGCCTCCTGCGGTCTTCTGGAGCTTGCAAAGTATGTGCCTGAGACTGAAAAGGCAAAGTACGAAGAGGCCGCGCTCGAGATGCTTAAGGCACTCGCGGACAAGCGCTGCAATTGGGACGAGAACGTGGACAACCTGGTGGAGAAATGCACTGCCGCGTACCACGATGCGGATCATGAATTTTCAATTATCTATGGCGACTACTATTTTATAGAAGCAATCTGGAAGCTGATGGGCAAGGAGCTTTTTATCTGGTAGGGGGATAACATGATGGATTATGTGGAACTGTGGGACGACTATTCCATTCAGTTTAATGAAACGCTGGAAGCTGGCTTTGGCGGGGACTGGAATCAGCTGGATCAGGAGGAAAGAGAGATCGCTGGTCTTTGGAAACTGCTGGCGGATGGATATAACGGTGGATTTGAACAATTTTTCTGCAATTGGGGGTATCCCGGATACTGGTATGCGATGTGCGGGCTGAAAAAAATCGGAGACTACGCGCTTCTGGAACGGCTCCATGATACGTACGAGCAGGTTTTTGAGAAATTCAAGGACGATCCGCGGCTGAAAGCGTACTGGGACATTCCCGAATATTTCACGGAACAGGATGAGGTCATACTGGACGAGACGAACGAATATTTCTGGGATGAGGCGGGAGAGCAGTTCGCGAAGCTTGCCTATGAATATTATCATGACCGGTTGAAAAAGGAACCCCGAAAATGAGGTGATGAGTATGAAAAACGTATTTGAACCAAAACATGTAGATTATGAATTAAGCCCGTACACCGGTCTGACGCGCGAGAGCTGGATCGAGGCAGCGGAGTATCTGTTAAACGGGATCTTCCAGAATATCAAAAACTTTGAGGATCCGGTCGTGATGCCGAGGAAGGAGACAGAAGTCACCTATCCGCACAGCGCCGACGCCGTGTGGGAGTTCAAGGCAGAATATTTTGAGGGGCTTGCGCGATCGCTCTTTCTCGCGGCGCCGCTCATTCATATCAAACCGGAGCTTGTGATCAATGACATCCATATCAGAGATTATTATAAGAACCAGATCCTGCGGTCATGCACACCCGGTGACAGCGTGTACGTGGGAAGCTATGCGGAGTGCAGGGAACTGGCTCAGGATCCCAACCCGTTCCGCGCGTTCCAGCAGACGGTCGAGACGTGCGCGCTCGTCATCTGCCTGTGGATGAGCAAGGCGGAGATCTGGGATACATACACGAAGGCGGAGAAGGACGTGATCGCGGACCTGCTGCTCGAGTACGCGTACGGCAATACAGTGCCGCAGAACTGGCGCCTTTTCAACATGCTCGACATGGCGTTTCTGAACATGGAGGGCTATCCGATCGACACGGACATCATGCGGGAGCATGCGCAGGCGATCCTCGCCTACTATGCAGGGGACGGCTGGTATCGCGACGGGCATTCGTTTGACTATTATTCCTGCTGGGCGTTCAACGTCTACGCGCCGCTCTGGAATGAGTGGTACGGCTATGAGCATGAACCGTATCTGGCAAAGCGGTTTGAGGAAAATTCGAACGCGCTGATGAAGACCTACGCGGACTTTTTCGACGAGGACGGTTTCACCAACATGTGGGGGCGGAGCAATATCTACCGCAACGCCGCGACGAGTGCGTTTGACGGCAATATGATGCTTCGGGACTACGAGGCGGATCCGGGACTTGCGAGGCGCATCTCGTCGGGTTCCCTGATGCAGTTTCTGGGGCGGGAGGATTTTCTGTACAAGGGTGTCCCGACGCTGGGATTTTATGGACAGTTCACGCCGCTCGTGCAGGGCTACTCGTGCGCGGAATCCCCGTTCTGGCTCGGCAAGGCGTTTCTGTGCCTGCATCTGCCCGCCGACCACCCTTTCTGGACGGCAAAAGAGAACAACGGCACCTGGGAAAAGCTGGGTGAAAAAGAGGTAAAGACGACAACCCTGGACGGCCCCGCACTTTGTTTCAGCAATCACAAGGCAAACGGCGAGACGATCTTAAGAAGCGGAAAAGTCGTGAAGGACAGGAACGACGTGCACGGCATGTGGAATTATTCCAAGCTGTGCTTCAACACAAAGTATCCATGGGAGTCCGCGCCGTGCCCTTCTGCGGAGTCCGTGCCTCTTGCGTCTGTGGAGTCGCAGCAGTATGTCCTCCACGACGTGACGACGGACACGTACGACAGGGCGAATGTGACATTCTGGCATGGGGAGCGGGACGGCGTGCTCTACCGCAGGCAGTTTTTCGGCTATGACCTCGGGACAGAGTGCCACTGGATGCAGGCAGTAAACCTCGCCGATTATGCGGTGCCTTACGGTGTGATGCGCGCGGATAAGATCAGACTGTGCAGGAAACCGGTCGAGCTGACGCTCGGGGCGTACGGCTTCCCTGATAACGGCACGGAGGTCATCACCAGAGAACAGGAGTACGAGGGCGGAACGGCGCGTGCAGTCATTCTGAAAGGAAAGGACTTCACAGGGCGGGAGAAGCAGCTCGCCATGACCATCTACGACGGCTGGGACAGCCTGAAGACTGTGAACAGCACAGGCACGAATCCGGATTCCGAGCGGTCGGTCATCGTGTACGCAGAGACGGCGAGGCGCAGTCACAATCATTACGAGCAGGCGATCCTTGTCTCGCAGGTGATCACGAAGGAGGCGCTGGCGGATTTTACGGACGATGAACTGTTCCCGATCCGGAAGATCGCCTACACGGATCCGCAGGCGAGAGGCGGCTACGGGCCGGTGACGATCACGCACAGGGACGGGTCGGTGAAGGTGATCGATTTTGACGGGATCGAGGGGAGGCTGATGCTGTAGGAGGTTCTGTCACTCCTGAAGCTTCCTTCCGATCCGCAGGATCACATAAGTTCCCATTCCTTTTGTGCTGTGAAAAACAAGTCCGTATTTATTTCCGTAGTACAATTGGATTCTCTGGTGCACATTTTTTACGCCGTACCCGCCGCTGTCCTTGGTGAGGATCTGAAGGCATTCCTCGTCGGACATGCCGCATCCGTTGTCCATGATCTTGAAGACGATCCCGTCCTCCTCCTGATAGCAGGAGATGGACAGGATCGCCCGGCCGGGAAGTTCACGGTGATCCAGACCGTGCAGGATGGCGTTCTCGGCGAGGGGCTGCAGCAGCAGATTCGGGATGGGGGACGTCAGCACGGTTTCGTCGATATCGTAGACCACGTCGAAAGAATGCGAGTGCATCATCTGCTGGATCGCGATATAGGAGCGGGTGTTTTCCAGCTCGGATGAGATGGTCGTGAGAGGCTGTCCTCTGTTTAACATTGTCCGGTAAAAGGTTGAGAGGAGCCGGGCCATCTGGCTGATCTCGCTCTGACCGGAGACGATCGCCTTGCTGTTTATGAGTGAGAGGCTGTTGTAGAGAAAATGGGGGTTGATCTGGGACTGCAGGAGTTCGATCTTGTATTTTTGCTGCCGGATCTGGGCCAGAAGCACTTCATTTACCAGATTATTCAGGGTATGCACCATTTTCTGGAAAGAGGCGACCAGCTGCCCCACTTCGTCTGTGCTGCTGGGAAAGACAGCGAGGTCATAATTTCCCTGCTCCACCTGCTCCATGCCGGCGGAGAGGCGTTCGATCGGGGCGACGATGACTCTCGAGAGCCAGAAGCTGACAAAAATGATCAGGACGATGCAGACCAGGACCATGCACAGGGCAATGTATGTGATATGGATGGCGGCGGCAGAGACGGCGCTCACAGGGCGGTAGAGCAGGGCGGTCCAGCCGGATGATTCCATTATTTTCTCCTCTGTGATGAACTGTTTTCTATTCAGGGAGGAGGGAAGTATATTCTCCGTCAGATCGGTATACTGGTAGATCTTTTTGCCGGAATCGTCCAGCAGGACGAAACCATAGCTGTTTTCGAACAGACTGTCCGCCGTCATCATGGCTGACCGGAGGTCGATGGACATGCGGATGATATTGGTGTAGGGTACATACTGATAGTACATCTGGCATATCAGGTTCAGGGACGCGCCATCCTCCGACAGGCAGAAAAAGGGCGCGGTAGTCCGGCAGGCCTGCTGGTACCATGGCTCGTCCTGCACTTCCTGCAGGGCGCGCAGGGTATTGTCATGCGGGTAGATGTGGGCGTCCGTGTAGATCGTAATGCCCGTGATATCCTGGTTGAAGGACCGGATCGCCAGAAACATCGGATCGATGGTGTCACGGTATGTCAGATACATTTCATAGTTGGACTGATAGTCCTTTGCGAGTGCGAGACGGATATTTTCATTCCATGCGACGAGATTCATGGCGCTGAGGTAGGAATCCAGCTTGTGCTCCAGCTGCATGACCTCGCGGTGAAGCGTTTCGCGCAGTGCAGTCTCCTCGCGCTCGACGAGCAGCGAGGAGACTCTGCTGTAGGAGAAAAAACCCAGCAGAACGATCGGAATCAGGCCGATGATCAGGCTGGTCCCGATGATCTTATTTCGAAATTTCAAATCTAGAAAATACTGTTTCAAACGACAAATCATAAGTCACCTCTCTGTCGGAACCGCTCGGGGGTTGTCCCGTATAGTTTCTGGAAACTTTTGCAGAAATAGGACGGGTTGGGGTAACCGACCGCCTGGCTGATGTCCGTGATCTTCATATTGGTGTTCAACAAAAGCTCCTGCGCTTTTTCCATACGGATCTGTTTGATATATCTGTTCAGCGTGCAGCCAGTCGTCTGTGCGAAGATGCCGCTCAGATAGTTGGGATTCAGATATACCAGATCTGCGAGGGTATTTAACGTCAGCTCTTCATTGTAGTGCGCGCGGATATACTTTTCTACCTGAAAGACGGCGTAGTTTGGGGCATTCTGTTCCTGCTGAAATGCGTCCACGGCAAGGGACAGATAGTGTTCGATCAGGTTTATGATATCGGAAAAATGGCGGAAACTGTATATTTCGCTGGCGGCGTCCTGCAGTGCCTCGCCGGACTGTCCGGGGACGGCGGACAGGAGCATCCTCAGCAGTGTCGTGCATACGTAGCGGATATAAATATGCGACAGGCTGGGAAGATGCGCATAGTGGTTCAGCAGTGTGTGGATCTGTCTGGAGAGCGTATCCGGCTGCCGCAGCCTGATGGCCGCATCGATGCCCTGCAGAGCGAGGCTGGTCGCGTCATCGATGGAGACCGGATCCGATTCTGCTGCTGCAGACTGCGGTATCGTATCATGAAAATGAGCTTCAATATACTGCTCTGATTTTGCGAATTCTATTTTTCCGGATTCGAGACGGCCGATGCTCTCGTTTAAAAGCCGGTGAAATTCTACTGGGTCGACTGGCTTCAGGATATAGCTGACAGCTTTCAGATCCAGGGCTGCCTTGACATATGCAAAATCGTCATAGCCGCTGAAGAACAGGATCTCGATATCAGGGTTGGATGCCCGCACCTTCCGGGCAAGGTCAATGCCGTTTAGAAAAGGCATCTCTATATCGCACAGCAGAATATCCACGCGGCTGTCAACCACCAGTTTCAGCGCGTCGCGGCCGTTTGGGGCTTCCAGAACATGCAGTGCATGTCCGCTGTCCTTCAGCAGGAAGCGGATCAGGTCTCGCTCGTGTGCCTCGTCATCTACGATCAACAGTGTGTACATCGCACTTCTCCTCCCCAATTATCTTAGATTATATGTAGTATAGCATAACCAGATTCCGCGGACAATCAGCGGGGAAGAACAACTGTAAAATGGAATATGAATGTGAAGATTGTTATATTTACTTGGAAATCCAATTGAGGCTATACTAAAGATATCAACGTTGAGGGAACAATGCAAACGATTTAGGGCATCTTTATACACGCTCTGGGGAAAGGAACAAAGTTATGAATAAAAAAGAGATTGGACGCAGGTTAACGGGAATGACAATGGCAGTTCTGCTCACTGGCACCATGGCTGGATGCGCGGCATCGGACACGCCGTCAGACACAGCTTCCGGTGGGACCAGTGCGGTGTCCGGACCAGTCACGGTTTCTATAGGACGTCAGACACTGCAGAATGTCACGTTTCCAAACGGGGATACGTACGAGGACAATGCGTATATCCGGATGGCGGAAAAGGAATTGAACATCGATATCGTGGATGCCTTTGAGGCGACGGGTGACGACTATGACAGACAGGTCTCCCTGGCGCTGTCAGCGGGGGATATTCCGGATATGATGAAGGTCGGAAGCCTGGATGAGCTGGAGGAGCTGTATGAGAATGACCTGATCGCCGATCTCACGGGCGTCTATGAGGAGTACGCGAGCGACTATCTGAAGAAGCTGTACGATTCCTTTGAGGGGCGCGCGATCGACGGAAAGATGGTCGCGCTGCCAGGGACGAACGTGGATACCAGCCCGGGGATCATATGGGTCAGAAGCGACTGGATGGAACAGCTGGGAATCAAAGTCGATGAGGACGGCGACGGCTGCATCAAGCGGGACGAACTGGAAAGCATCGCGGCTGCATTCCGGGACCAGAATCCGGAAAACGCAGAGAATCCGGTCGGTATCGCCTTTGCGCCCTCGTTGACCGGCGGATCGCCGGATGATACCTACAGTCTAAATGCCGTGGCATATTCGATGGGAGCTTATCCCAAGACATGGATGGAAAAGGACGGGGAGATTATCTATGGTTCCACGTCAGAGGAGATGAAGCAGGCGCTTGCCGTTGCGGCGCAGTGGTTTCAGGAGGGGATCTTAGACCCGCAGGTCGGTACGAGGACATGGGACGACATCACGGCGCTGATGGCAAACGGACAATGCGGCATCGCCTTTGGATGCTGGCACATTCCCGACTGGCTGCTGAGCAATGTGTACGCGTTAAATGATAAGGCGGCGTTCAACGCCTATATTTTAGAGGGAGAAGACGGGGCGATAAACTGCAAACACAGCAATGCGACGACGGGCTATATCGTTGTGAGCAAAAAATTTGCGCATCCTGAGATCGCGGTTCAGATCACAAACCTGTTTTATGACGAGCTTGCGAATTCTCCGGAACTGCTTGAGAAATATCCGGAAGTGGCAGATTATGTCCAGAATGCGGTGGACGGATCGAGCAGACCGTTCAATATCGAGATCAATTCCTGCACTTCGCTGTTTGATGACTATTCCGAGCTGGAAAAATGTCTGAATGGGGAGATCACGCTGGAGCAGGTGCGCACTGCGGAACAGCGTTCCAACGTCCCGGTGATCCAGGGATATCTGGACGTGGAGAGCGGGTTCGAACAGTTCACTGCCAGCTGGCGGGAACAGGGCGGAACACAGATCATCCAGGAAATCTCAGAGCAGCTGAAATAGGGATCTGACAGCCACGCTGCACGGGAGCGTGGCTGTTGTTTTTGGAAAAGGAGTTTGTATGGATAGAGATAAAAACGAAAAAATGAAAAAGGTCAGAAGGCGTTCCGAGCTGTCCTACCACCTGATGGTATTTCCGGGATTGTTTTTTCTGATTCTGTTCAGCTATATTCCAATGGTTGGCCTTCTGATGGCTTTTCAGGATTTTGTCCCGGCAAAAGGGCTGTTCCGCTCCGAGTTTGTAGGCTTAAAGCATTTTACATATATGTTTCAGCTCCCGGATATCGGGAAGATCATACGAAATACACTCGTGATCGCTCTTGGAAAAATGATGCTTGGCATGGTGATCGCGATCGCCTTCGCAATACTGCTCAATGAGGTCCGGATCAAGATTATGAAGAAGACCGTGCAGACAATTGTCTATCTTCCTCATTTCCTGTCATGGGTGGTTCTGGCATCCGTTGTGACAAATATGTTCGGGCTGGATGGCTCTGTGAACCAGGTCCTCGCCTCGCTCGGGCTGGAGAAAGTGAATTTTCTGGGAAACAGCAGGGTTTTCCCCAGCCTGATAATCGGAACGGATGTATGGAAGGAATTTGGCTACAGCTCAGTTGTATATCTGGCGGCCATCACGTCCATCGATCCCGGGCTGCACGAAGCCGCGACCATGGACGGGGCTTCGTGGTGGAAAAGGATATGGCATGTGACGCTGCCGGGGATGCTTCCGATCATCCTGCTGATGACTGCGACGAATCTGACCAGCATTCTCAGCGCGGGATTTGACCAGATATACAACCTGTATTCCCCGCTTGTGTATGAGACGGGGGATGTGCTCGACACGTACGTGTACCGGATCGGTCTGGTCGGAAGGCAGTACAGCTTTGGCGCGGCGGTCGGACTGTGCCGCTCGATCGTCGGGATGGTTCTGCTCCTGTCATCCAATGCGCTGACAAAGAAGCTGACCGATCAGAAAATATTTTAAAGGAGGGGAATCCAAATGGTGGAAAATAGAAGTATGCACTCCAGAGTACGGATTACGGTCATATATATCATAGTGCTTCTGATGGGGTTGAGCTGTCTGCTTCCGCTGCTCAATATACTGGCGATATCCCTGAGCAGCAGTGCGGCAGTTTCCGCAAACCGGGTTGGGGTGCTGCCGGTGGACTTTACGCTGACCGCGTACAATAAAATCTTGTCGGATGGGCAGTTCTGGCGGTCTTTTCTGATCTCTGTGGTGAGAGTCGTCCTCTGTCTGGCGCTGAACCTGGCGGTGACCGTGCCGATGGCCTACGCGATGACGAAAGGGAAAAAGGAGTTCCGGGCAAGAAATATTTATATGAATCTGCTAATCTTTGCGATGCTGTTTAACGGCGGAATGATCCCGACCTATATTCTGGTCAGGAATCTGGGACTGCTGAATTCAATCTGGTCTCTGGTTCTGCCGGGGGCTCTGCCGATCTTCAATGTGATCCTCCTGATGAATTTTTTCCTGGGGATTCCCAGGTCTCTGGAGGAGGCGGCGCTGATGGACGGGGCAAATCCGATTCAGATCCTGCTGCGCATCATGGTGCCGTGTGCCAAACCTTGTCTGGCGACCATATCGCTGTTCAGCATTGTGGGGAGCTGGAATGACTTTTTCAGCGGTCTGATCTACATGCAGAAGGCTGAAAATTATCCGATCATGACGTATATACAGTCCCTGAACGTGGATATTCAGGAGCTGTTAAAGAGCGGTGCGACGAGCAGCGCGCTGGAAAATATCACAGAATTGTCAAACAGGAACCTGAATGCCGCCAAGATCGTCGTCGCAGTCATACCGCTGCTGATGATCTATCCGATCTTACAGAAATATCTGATCACGGGCATTGTAATGGGTTCGGTCAAAGAATAGGAGAGGATGGCAGGATGAAGGATACAAACAATGAGATACGGCTAGAGATAAGGGGGACAGACAAGGCACGGTATGCGCCGGATGATGTTGTGACAGTCAGCGCCCTGACAGAGAACCGGACAAGTTCGCGCAGGGAGCTGAGGCTGGAGCTTGCGGCGTACCATCTGGATCAGGTGATATACAAGGACGGGCAGGTTCTGATCCTGGAGCCGGAGGAGATCCGGACGGTGTCCATCAAATGGCACGCATCCGGGCGGGACTATCAGGGATATCTGATCTGTCTGCGTCTTGTGGAGAGCGGGAGCAATGTGATCGCGCAGGATACGGTCGGTGTGGATGTCTCCTCGGACTGGCTGAAATTTCCACGCTACGGATATCTGTGCGATTACGGGGAGACGGAGGATGCGGAGGAAAAGATCGCACGGATGAACAGATACCACATCAATGTGATCGAGTACTATGACTGGCATGCCCTGCATCACGAGCCGCTTCCGCCGGAAGCCACAAGAAAGTCTCCGGGCGTCTGGGAGGACTGGGCAGGCCGCAAAATTTATGGGGAGACACTCAGAAGATATCTGGACAGCGCACACGACCGAAATATGGCAAACATGGCGTATAACATGATCTATGCAGGGACGGACAGCTTTGTGCGGAATCCGGATGGAAGCCCCACGGAGGCGGCGGAGTGGCAGGTTCATCTGGCTCCTGGAAATGACAAGGGCGAGGGGGCGTTTGTCTTTCATATGGGCGAATCGCCTTCCGGCAATGGCAGCTTGTATATCATGAATCCGCTGGATCCGGACTGGCAGCATCACATTTTCGCACAGGAAAAGCATATTTTTGATGTGCTGGACTTTGACGGATGGCACGGGGATACTGTGGGAGAATGGGGCAGGGTGACCGATGCCGCCGGAGCGCCGCTGGGAAACAGTGAGCAGGGAGAACCGGTCTATGAGATCAAGGAGACTTACAGGCAGTTTCTAAATGCGGCAAAAGAGGCGCTGGGCGGGCGCTGTCTTTCCTTCAACCCGGTGGGCGCGCAGGGAATAGAACAGGTCAATACAAGCCGGGTGGATGCGCTGTATGCGGAGTTCTGGCCGTGGGACCGTGACAGGGACGGCGTCCTGTATGATACATACCAGTCACTTGTGACAGAGATCGAGCGCACCATGGAGGAGAGCAGGCCGTTTTCCGCCGATGGAAAAGGAAAGTCGCTTGCGGTGAAGGCGTATATTAATTATGAGAAGTCTGCAGGAACCATGAACCCGCCGGGCGTGCTGTTGTGCGACGCGGCAGTCTACGCGGCTGGCGGTTCCCGGCTGGAAATAGGGAATGGAGACCATATGCTCCATGTGGAGTATTATCCGGATGATGACATTCTGATGGGTGAGGAGCTTGCGGGAGATATGGTGCGGCTGGCGGACTTTGCCGTGGCGTATGAAAACCTGCTGCGTGACGGCCAGGTGACCGCGCACAATGCGGTAAATATAACGGGTCTGCGGACGAGCAGGGATGGCCGGAGCGATACCGTGTGGGTGTACACAAGGGCAGGCGGCGGCTATGAGATACTCCATCTGATCAACCTGCTCGGAACGGACAATACATGGCGTGACGAGCAGGGAAAAAAGGCAGCGCCGGCGCCTGTGGAGCATCTGCAGGTAAAATATTATCCGGCCAGGGCAGTGGAGAAGGTCTGTGTGGCATCCTTCTCCATAGAGGGCGGAATGAGCAGGGAGCTGTCATATGATAGCGGGAAGGATGCGGGCGGCAGCTATATTGTCTTTACAGTGCCGCAGCTTACATATTGGGATATGGTCTACATGAGGGAAAGGGACGAATGAGATGGACGCGGCTGCGGGCCGGTGACGATCCCGTCAGTTCCCGTCCTCAGATCATTTTTTCCCCGATCAGTGTGATCGGACAAAATACTGGATCATCTATGAGGTGCATCTTCTTTTGTGCCGTGTTGTATTCCTTTGTGTATACAACACGGCACGGTTTTATTCCTCTGCTTATAGGTGGGCGAAATGAAAATTTCGTAAAATTTCGAAAAACTATTTTCTATTTTGGATATACATGGTATAATGCTGACAGCGGCATGACACGGGCGTTGATGCGGTGTTTTGCAACATTTTCATACGGGGAGGAGGGATACACAGCAGATTACCGGAATTGTCGTTGATAAGATTCAGACATGCAGATCACAAACAGAAATAAGGAGGAAAAGGATTGTTATGAAAGAAGCAACAAAAAAGCAGGGAAGAGAGCGCATCCGCGCGATCCTGATGGCGACGGTGCTGCTTTTGATGTCAGTAGTTACCTGCAGGAGCAGCTGCAGATGGAGCAGGATGTGAACGGTACGTGGGTTGCGGAGAAGGAAGGCAACCTGAATGGGACCTACTATACCTATACAGTGCGTGTGCGCGGGGAGGAGAAGGAAGCCTGCGACCCGTATGCCAGGACGACAGGGGTGAACGGTAAGCGTGCCATGGTCATTGACCTGGCGTCCACGAACCCGGAAGGCTGGGACAGCGATGCGGATCCCAATGCCGGGCTGACCTACAATGATGCCATTATCTATGAGCTGCATGTGCGGGATCTGTCCTCGGACGGGAGCGCAGGCATCAAAAATGTCGGAAAGTTTCTCGGTCTGACAGAGACAGGCACCGTGACGCCGGGCGGTATTCCGACCGGACTGGATCATATCAAGGATCTGGGCGTGACACATCTGCATCTGCTGCCAATATACGACTACGGCTCGGTGGATGAGGAAAATCTGGACAAAGCGCAGTTTAACTGGGGGTATGACCCTGTCAATTACAATGTTCCGGAAGGTTCTTATTCCACGGATCCTTACAATGGGGAAGTCCGTGTGAAGGAAATGAAGCAGATGGTAAAGACGCTGCATGACAACGATATCAGTGTGATCATGGATGTGGTGTATAACCACGTGCAGAGCGCAGGGGATTTCTGTTTTAATATGATCGTGCCGGGATATTTTTCACGGATCGACGAGAACGGTGCGTACTCCAACGGTTCCGGCTGCGGCAACGATACGGCCTCGGAGCGCTCCATGGTCAGGAAATATATCGTGGACTCTGTCAAGTACTGGGCGGATGAGTACCATATTGACGGATTCCGCTTTGACCTGGTGGGACTGATCGACACAGAGACGATCAACCAGATCGTGGAGGAGGTGCACAAGGATCATCCCGATGTGATCTTCTACGGGGAAGGATGGACCATGGATACCATGGTGACCAAGGAGGGTGTCACGATGGCGACACAGCAAAACTCTGTGGAGACACCGGGCTTTGCGTACTTTAGCGACACCATCAGGGATGCGCTGAAGGGCAGTGTATTTGATACTTCCACAGGATATGTATCCGGTGCGGAAGGACTCGAGGAGACGATCGAGCAGTGCTTCATGGGACTCACAGACTGGTGTACGACCCCGGCACAGACGATCAATTACGCATCATGCCATGATAACCTGACAATGGTGGATCGTATCGCCCGCTCCACACTTGATTCTTCCAGGGCGGACAGGATCCGCATGAACAACCTTGCGGCGGCGGTCTACCTGACCTCCGAGGGGATCCCTTTCATGCAGGCAGGGGAGGAGATGCTGCGTTCGAAATTAAAGGCAGGCGGCACCTATGACGAGAACAGCTATAAGTCGCCGGATTCTGTCAACAGTATCAAGTGGTCGACACTCGAGGAGACGGAATACCAGGATGTCTATGAGTACTATAAGGGGCTGATCGCGTTCCGAAAGGCACATGCGGCACTGCGGCTGACAAACGCCGAGGATGTGAAGCAGAATGTCACGCCTGTGGACGGACTGCCTGCAAATGTTGTGGCGCTCTCGATCAACGGCGGCGTGAACGGGGAGGCCTCGGACGGTATCTTTGTCATATTCAATCCCAACAACCAGGTGGAGGAGATCCCTCTGCCGGAGGGAGTCTGGGATGTGTTCGTGAACGGGGAGAAGGCCGGCACGGAAGTGCTCGCAACGATCGCGGACGGCAAGGCATCCGTGGAGCCCATTTCTGCAATGGTGCTCGTAAGATCCACAGCGGCGCCGTCAGCAGCAGGCGCGGAGAGCGCTGCACAGGAAAGCCCTGCTGCGACAGAGAGTGCGTCTGCGGAAGCAGCAGACGTCTCCTCCGCATCAGGAAACAGTGCAGGTATTTTGATCGGTGTGGCGGCTGTCGCGGCTGCGGCAGGCGGGATCGCCTTTGCGGCAAAGAAAAAGAAGGGCACAAAATAATCAGCAGATTACGTTTCAAGAGGTATCGAACCCATGTTGATCAGACGAATTTCTATTTTAAATGCGTTTCAGTGCACCGGCTCGGGCTGTTCTTTCAACTGCTGCCGCGGCTGGAAGGTTCCTGTTGACCATGACATGTACATGAAATATCTGAATGAAAAAGGACTTTTCGGAATCCTGCTCCGGTGCTCCATCAAGAAGACGGAAGAACTCACCGCGTTTCGCAGCACGCCCCATGGCTGCCCCTTCTGGGGGATCGACCACCTCTGCACGTTACAGAAAAAATATGGGACTGAATATATGCCCGCCGTGTGCATCCAGTTTCCAAGGCAGCTTTACAACCTCGGGTCTTTCTGTGAGGAGACGCTCTATCTTGCCTGCCCCGAGTCCGCAAGGCTGTTTCTGGAAACTGTCATCGAAGAAAAAGCGTTTGATTTTACTGAATCGGAGGGCAGCGTAACCTACGAGACCAACACGACCAACGACGATCAGGAATTCCTCGATTATCTGATGCGATCGAGGGAAGAACTGGTTTTCATGCTGAAAAACGGTACGCGCTTTGACAGTATGGCGATCGTGGAGTACGGGCGCGATGCGCAGAATGCATGCCTTGCGCGCTCCCCGCTCCCCCACCCGACAGAATATACCTCCCGGGAAGCGTATCAGATCACTTTCAAAAAAATGAACGCGCTGCTCTTCAATGGATTCTATCATCCGAGCCTTCGGACGATATCGCCGTTTTTATATATGCTCTGCAAAAGATATCTGCGCAGCTTCGGGGTGCTTCGACAGATCGATCCCGATGCTGGCGAACAGAGATACACCGCGCTGAAAAGGAGCCTGTATGAGAAAGTGCCGTATCTTGACAGGCTTCTTGACCGGTATTACGAGTACTTCTTATACACGGATCTCCTCGATGTTTTTGAGGATTACAGCTTTTCAAAACACCTTCTGTACGGTATCGCCAAGACGCACATGCTGTGGCTGTTTCTCGCGCTCTACGCCCGGAACAGGAAACAGGTCAGCACAGATGAGATCGCGAGAGTCATCGCCGTGTATGAGCGGAGAGCGCCGCAGATCGAGAGTGCGCTGAAATACCTGTGATGACAGCATCCTTTGTGGGGCACTGCCGGTGCGGGACGGATTATTTTGACTGATTCGTGTCAAAAACTATTGACTTTGGTACTATTTGAAAATATAATGAATAAGTTGATTAGAAAGCGCATGCTTTTACGCATGCGCTTTTGTGTGCGCTGACGCAGTACAGATCATGATATAAGTGGAGAAAGGACAGATCTGCAGCAGGTGTCCGATGATAGCGATAACTGAAAAGAAAAGGAATGAAAGGAAATAATATTATATGGAGACATTAAAGTTTGATGAACTGGATTTGAGCCCCGAGATACTCCGGGGGGTAAAGGAGATGGGATTTGAGGAGGCATCGCCCATACAGACCAAGGCGATCCCTGTCGCCATGGCGGGCGCGGACGTGATCGGCCAGGCACAGACCGGAACCGGGAAGACGGCGGCTTTCGGGATACCGATCCTTGAGAAGGTTAAGCGGGAGATCAAGCACCCGCAGACACTGGTTCTGTGTCCGACGAGGGAGCTGGCAGTACAGGCGGCGGAGGAGATCCGCAAGCTCGCCAAATACATGCATGGAGTGAAAGTACTCCCCATATACGGGGGACAGGACATTACAAAACAGATCAGGGCGCTCAAGGGGACGCAGATCATTATCGGGACGCCGGGGCGCGTGATGGATCATCTGCGCCGCAAGACGATCCGCTGTGACTATGTTGACACGATCGTCCTTGACGAGGCGGACGAGATGCTCAACATGGGATTCCGCGAGGATATCGAGACGGTGCTGCAGTATGTCCCGAACGAGGACAGGCAGACGATCCTCTTCTCGGCGACCATGCCGCAGCCGATCCTGGAAATCACGAAAAATTATCAGAAGCCGGATGCAAAGATGATCAAGGTGGTCAAGAAGGAGCTGACAGTGCCGAAGATCGAGCAGTATTATCTCGATGTGAAGCGAAAGGACAAGGTCGAGGTGCTCTGCCGTCTGCTGGACTACTATGAGCCCAAGCTTTCCCTTGTATTCTGCAATACGAAGAAAATGGTCGATGACCTGACAGAGGTCTTAAAGGGAAGAGGGTATTTTGCGGAAGGACTGCATGGCGACATGAGCCAGGCACAGCGGGACCGCGTTATGAAAAGCTTCCGGAGCGGCAAGACGGATATCCTGATCGCGACGGACGTGGCGGCGCGCGGTATCGATGTGGATGATGTGGAGGCGGTGTTCAACTACGACATTCCGCAGGACGACGAATATTACGTGCACCGCATCGGCCGTACCGGACGCGCAGGGCGTACCGGACGCTCGTTCACCTTCGTAAAGGGCAAGGAAGTGTACAAGCTAAAGGATATCATGCGCTACTGCAAGACGAAGATCTACGCGATGCCGGTGCCGTCGCTCAACGATGTGAACCAGATCAAGATCGAGAAACTGATGGACAAGATCGGAAATGTGATCGAGGAGGAAGATCTGACTTCCATGATCAATACCATCGAAAAACAGATCAATGAGTCTGACTACACCGCGATGGACATCGCGGCGGCGTTCTTAAAACTGTACATGGGGCAGCAGAACGAGGGGAACGAGACGCATGTGGAATATACATTTGACAACACGGGCGCGGAGGAGGAAGGAATGGCGCGTCTGTTCATCAATATCGGAAAAGCGCAGAAGGTCAAGGCGAAGGACATCTTGGGCGCCATCGCGGGCGAGGCGAATATTCCGGGAAAACTGGTAGGGGCGATCGATCTCTATGACAAGTATACTTTCGTGGAGGTTCCGAAAGAAAATGCGGCGGACGTGCTCGCGGCGATGAAGAATGTCAAGATCAAGGGCAAGACGATCAACATCGAGCCTGCCAATGGAAAATAGGTACGGTAAATTCTTACGATAATGTAAGAAATCAGAGGGAAATGTAAGCTGATCAAATAGCATACAGTTCCCTTTTTTGATATACTGCAATTACGATCAGACAGATCACGGAAACGGATATGGCATCGAGCAGATAACGTTGAAGAACAGTTTCGATAATAAATATTTATGGAAGGGCAGGAAAGAAACATGGTGATTTTAGAGGTAAAAAATGTGAGCAAGATCTATTCGACGCGCTTTGGGAGCGCGAAGGTGCAGGCGCTCTCGGACATGAATTTTTCGGTCGATGAGGGGGAGTATGTGGCGATCATGGGGGAGTCCGGATCGGGTAAGACGACCCTGCTGAACATACTCGCGGCGCTTGACAGACCTACGGGCGGAGAGGTGCTGTTAAAAGGAAGAAAGCTCACGGAGATCAGGGAAAAGGAGCTGTCGGCTTTCCGGCGTGACAATCTCGGATTTGTCTTTCAGGATTTTAACCTGCTTGACAATTTTTCGCTGAGAGACAATATCCTGCTCCCGCTTGTGCTGCAGGGGAAAACAGTTGCGCAGATGGAGCAGCTCGTCGGGCCGGTCGCGGAGAGGCTTGGCATTGCCAGCCTGCTGGCGAAGTATCCATATGAGGTTTCAGGCGGACAGAAGCAGCGGGTGGCAGTGGCGAGGGCTGTCATCACCAGACCGCAGCTGATCCTTGCGGACGAGCCAACAGGAGCGCTCGACTCCAGGGCGACAGAGGGACTGCTGGAGGTGTTCCGCGAGATCAACAATGACGGGCAGACGATCCTGATGGTGACGCACAGCACGGATGCGGCAAGCCATGCAGACCGCATTCTGTTCATAAAGGACGGGGAGGTTTTCCACCAGTTATACCGCGGTGACATGACAAATGAGCAGCTTTATGTCAGGATATCGGACGCGCTGACGATGCTAAGGAACTGTCCCGAAATAACTTGCAAATAGTCCGTAGGATTTTTCTTCGAGGAAGATCGGATAAAGGATAGAAAAAGGAGCGTGACCATTATGAACCATCTGTATTACAGACTGGCAGTGACAAATTTACGAAACAACAAACAGTTTTATGTGCCCTATATTCTTGCAGGCATGGTATCGGCGATGATGTTCTATATCATGCGCGCGGTTCAGGGAAATGACAGCATCAACTCGATGCGCGGCGCCAGTATACTCGGGATCGTGCTTTTTATGGGGGTTTTTATCGTTGGGGCGTGTGTGTTTATCTTTTTGTTTTATACAAACAGTTTTGTGATGAAGCGCCGCAGGAAGGAGCTGGGCGTTTACAATATCCTTGGCATGGAGAAGAGGCACATCGCAAAGGTGATGGCGTGGGAAGCCGTGATCCTGTACGCGTTCTCCGTCTGCGGCGGACTGGTGTGCGGCATTGTGTTCAACAAGCTGGTCGTCATGTTTCTGTGCAGACTGACAGGCGTCTCGGAAAGCATTCCGTTTTACGTCTCAGGCTGGGGCTGCCTGCAGACTGCGGAGCTCTTTGCGGTCGTGTACGCGCTGATGCTGCTGTACAATTTTATGCAGGTAAAGCTCGCGGATCCCATTGCGCTCCTGCACGGAAACAATGTGGGGGAGCGGGAGCCGAAGGCGAAGTGGGTGTCTACGGTGATCGGACTTGGGTGTATCCTGGCAGGATATTATCTCGCAGTCCGTGTGAACGGCGTCCTTCAGGCTGTCAACATGTTTTTTGCGGCGGTGCTGCTGGTCATCGTGGGAACTTATGAGCTGTTCCTGTCAGTGAGCATCGCAGTACTGAAACTGTTAAAAAATAACAAAAAGTACTATTATAAGACGTCGCATTTTATCGCGGTGTCCGGCATGATGTACCGCATGAAGCGCAATGCTGTCGGGCTTGCAAATATCTGTGTGCTCTCCACAATGGTGCTGGTGATCATATCGACGACAGTGTGCCTGTACGCGGGGGTGGAGGACGCACTGCAAAGTTCATTTGAGAAGGAAGTTGACGCGACGTTTTATTTTGACGGTGTGCCCGCGGAGGCGGCAAGGGAACAGCTGACAGGGCAGTTTCGCGCTGTGGCAGAAGATCAGGGCAGGAAAGTGACAGAGCTGTCAGAATACGTGGATGCCGTGTTTATCACGCACCGCGACGGCAATGCGATCGAGCTCTTTGACAATAAAAATGGATCCTATGGTTTTACGGAGATGGGTATGCTCTATGTGATGACCGGAAGGGACTATGAAAAGTATACAGGGCAGCCGCTTGGCGCGATCGCGCATGGAAGCGTGATGGTCGCGTCGCTGTCAGGGTTTGCGCAGGACAGCATAGATGTATTTGGCAGAACGTACCGGGTCGCGGACGCGCTGATCCTGCCGGAAGATTTTCCGGACAGGGAGATGGAAGGGTTCCTGGGGGACACCGAAGTGCTCTATCTTGTCGTGGCGGATGAGAGTGAATTGGAGCTTCTTGGCACAGGGGTGGAGATCCAGTATCATGTCGCCGTGGAGACGGATGGGACGCGCGAGGAGAGAAAGCTGTATGCGTCTGCGGTCCGGGAGGCAGTGGGGATGTGCAGGGCACAGGCCGGATTCAACCGTTCCCTGCTTTATTCGAGGGAAGAACAGCGCGAGGAGTATCTGGGCATGAACGGCGGCTTTTTGTTCCTTGGACTTTTTCTGGGGATCCTGTTTCTGATGATAACGGTGCTGATCATTTATTACAAGCAGATATCGGAGGGCTTTGAGGACAGGGAGCGCTTTGCGATCATGGCCAAGGTCGGCATGAGCCGGGATATGGTGAAGGCGGCGATCGATGCGCAGGTGCGCACGGTGTTTTTCCTGCCGATCACGGTGGCGGTGATCCATCTCGTGATGGCGTTTCCGATGCTGCGGCTGATGCTGATGGTGTTCGGGCTGGCAAATGTGTCCCTGTTTGCGGGCTGTCTGGCGGCGACGGCGGCAGTGTTCGCGGTGATCTATTTTATCGTGTTTCGGCTCACGTCGCGGGGGTACTACAGGATCGTATACCGATAACAGGAAAAAGGAAATCAGAGTCGGGAGAGAAATGGTAAAATGACAAAAACGACAGAAATAAAAAAATATGCTTGACAGCCAGAAAAAAGAACGGTATAGTTATTCCCAGAACGTGTCCGGACACGTTTAACAACGCTAGGGGTGCACATCGCTGAGACTTTACCCTCATTACTTGAACCGGATAATACCGGCGTAAGGAAGCAGTATGGGAATCATGGATACTGATCGATATTTGAGACTGTTCTGATCTGAGATCAGCTTCGGGCTGAGAACACAGGCTCCGTAAAACCGCCGGGAACGGTGACGGGATCTGATGGCAGGCAGCAGCGCGAAAGTATCCGGATATTCAGGATAAGAACGATGCTGACCTCCTCGCGAAAACGAAGGAGGATTTTTTATGTTTTACAATGTAGTAGTGGACGAATGGGGCGGTACGACTTACGTGCCGACGACACTTGGCAACGTGCTGCTTTCGGCGGTGATCATCGCACTGCTCGCGGCTGCGGTCGCCTTTGCGGGGATGCATGCGAAAAAGCTCAAAAAAGATCAGGATCCTGGCATGCGCGGCGCCGGAAGCGGCAGACTGACCATAAAGCAGCTGGTATTCTGCGCGATGGCGGTCGCGCTCGGCACGGTACTGTCGAATATCAAGCTTTTTGACCTGCCGTACGGCGGATCGGTCACATTGCTGTCGATGCTCGTGATCTGTCTGCCGGGATATCTGTTCGGGCTTGGCGCGGGGCTGATGACGGGATTTGCGTACGGGGTGCTGCAGCTTCTGATCGATCCGTATATCCTGTTTCCGCTGCAGCTCGTCGTGGACTATTTCCTGGGATTCGGCGCCCTTGGCCTGTCCGGTCTGTTCTCAAACGCAAAAAATGGTCTGGTGAAAGGATACATAACCGCTGTGCTGGGACGTTATGTGTTTACGGTGATCTCAGGCTGGATCTTCTTTGGTGCGTATGCGTGGGAGGGCTGGGCACCGCTGCCGTATTCTCTGGCATACAATGGCAGCTATATCTTTTCCGAGGCGGCCATCAGCATCGCGGTCATACTTCTGCCGCCGGTGAAGTCGGCAGTCGGCAGGATCAGGAAGCTGGCGCTGGAGTAGGTGTTCAAAAAGGCGCTAATAATAGATACAATTTATCTAAAAAAATGCAGGTTTTACTGACCTGCGTTTTTTGTTATGGTATGATAGGATCAGGAATTGCAGAAAACACAAACAGAAAGGAATCATGGATATGAAGCTTGATTTATCGGGAACCTGGCAGTTTGCGCTGGACGGGGAGAAGGCGGGGATCCGGCAGGAATATTTCAGAAAAACATCTTTTGACGACACGATCAGCCTGCCGACGACGACCGCGGAGGCGGAAAAGGGTGAGAAGGGCACGGAGCGCTTTGTGGGACATCTGACGGAACCGTATCATTTTGAGGGATATGCGTGGTATTTGAAGGAGGTCGAGATCCCGGAAACGGAGCGGGGGAAGCGGTTCTTCTTTTCGATGGAGAGGACCAGAAAGTCGACAGTGTGGGTGGACGGCGTGCCGGCAGGGCGCTTTGACAGTTTTTATGTGGAGCACCGCTATGAGCTGTCGGCACAGCTTACGCCCGGAAAACACACGCTCGTCGTGATGACGGACAACACGGACTACGTCTCAAACGGCGGACATATGACTTCGCCGGACACACAGACAAACTGGAACGGCATTCTGGGAGAGATCCTGTTGGAGTCGGTTGAGGATATCTCGATCGATCAGATGTGGATATACCCGTCCAGAAAAGAAAAGAATGTGGATATCCGTCTGCGGCTCTCACACGACGGCGCGCTCGAGGACGTCAGGGTCAGCGTGTGCTGCCGTCTCACAGCGCTACGGATGAAAGAGGGCAGGGATTTTGAGCACTTTGAGCCGCTGCACACACAGGCGGCAGAGACGCGCAGGGAGTGGACCGCACAGGGAAAAGGACAGGATCTGCCGTATGTGATCGAGACATTGGAAGTATTGCCGGAGAAAGTGTATGCGCTATCTGATGCGGAAACAGCGCAGACGGGGATCCTGCAGCCTGCGGCATCAGGGACGTGTGACGGGGACAGGGAGATCGGTGTCCTGGACACGAAAATGACGCTCAGATACCTGCTCGGGGAACAGGCGCGGGAGTGGGACGAGCACGAGCCGTATGTGTATGAGCTCACTGTCCGCATTCTGCGCGAGGACAGCGTGCTCTGCGGGCGGACAAGCTATTTCGGACTGCGGGATCTTACCCATGATGGACTGACGCTGTACTGCAACGACAGGGAGATCTTCCTGCGCGGCACGCATGACGGCATGATCTTCCCGCTGACAGGCTATGCGCCGATGGATCTGGATTCCTGGCTGCGGGTGTACGGCACGAGCAGGGAATACGGGCTCAACCATTACCGGTATCACACCTGCTGTCCGCCGAAGGCGGCGTTTCTGGCGGCGTCGTACCTTGGCATCTATGTGCAGGCGGAGCTGGCATTCTGGGGTTCTATCTACGAGGCGGGGGACGAGAATTATGATCGCTATAAAGAACAGCAGGAGTTCCTGCTGGCGGAGGGGATTCGCGCGCTTGACGCGTTCGGCGATCTGCCGTCCTACTTTGGCATGAGCATGGGAAATGAGCTGTGGGGCAGCAGGGAGGAGATCAACCGGATCATGGGGGTGCTCAAGGCACACGACACCCGCCATCTGTACACACAGGGAAGCAACAACCATCAGTTTGTGCCCGCCGTGCTGCCAAACGACGACTTTTTCAGCGGCGTGCGCTTCTCGAAATACCGCCTCTTCCGCGGTTCGTACGCGATGTGCGACGCGCCGCTTGGGTTTGTCCAGACTGAGAGACCGGGCGCATACTGGAACTACGATGAGATGATATCGCCCGCGGAGATCAAAAAGGGGGAGACCGCGAAAGCCGGAACGATACAGATCCAGTACGGCACCGGTATCAAGGAAGTGGAAGTCGGCGGGGGCGAGGAGGAAGTGATCCCGCATGTGCCGGTCGTCTCGCATGAGATCGGACAGTATGAGTTCACGCCGGATTTTCATGAGATCGATCGCTACACAGGCGTCCTACAGCCCGAGAATATGAAGATCTTCAGGGAGCGCATGGAGGAAAAAGGGCTGTTATGCTATGCGGACGACTATTTCCGCGCATCGGGAAAGCTGGCGGCGGCGTGCTATAAGCTCGAGCTTGAGGCGGCGCTGCGCAGTGCGAACCTGAGCGGATTCCAGCTGCTCGACATCAAGGATTTCTCGGGGCAGGGGACGGCGCTGGTGGGCATCATGAACGCGTTTCACATCAATAAGGGCGCCATCACGAGAACGGACTGGCGCATGTTCTGCTCCGACGCGGTGCTCCTGCCCACGCTGGACAGCTTCGTGATGAGAGGCGGCGGCTGCGTCCGCAGCGAGGTGAAGCTGCGGTATTACCGGCCAGAAGGACTGGCAAATGTACAGTTGAAAGCGGCATGGCATCTCAAAAAGCAGGCGGCTGTGGACACAGAATATAGGAAAGATCTGGCAGAAGGGAAGCCTGAACATGATAAAAATGAAAACTGTCAAAAGTCAGCAGTGCAAAGCGATGTCAGACTGCGCGAGACTGCGGTTCAGACACTGGACTGTGCAGACGTGACAGGAAGGGGGCTTCTGACACTGGGAACGATGGCGCTGAACGTGCCGGCGTGTGAAAATAATGCGGTGTATACCCTGCGGTTTTCGCTGACCAGCGACAATGCGGAGGACATCGTGAATGAATACGATATCTTTGTATATGAAGAATGCAAGGACACGATAAAAAATGCAGGCGCAGTATACATCACAAACGACAATAAAGCCGCTCTGGAGGAGTGGAACAGGGGATCGTCCGTTCTGCTGTTCGTGAAGCCGGACAGCACGCTTCCGGATAGCCATCTGAAAGGAGAGTACTGTACCGATTTCTGGTGCTATCCGATGTTCCGATCGATCTCAGAGGGGGCGGGTAAACCGGTTCCTGTCGGGACGATGGGACTCCTGATCGATACAGAGCACCCTGCGCTTGCTGGCTTTGCGTGCGAGGAGCACACGACGGCGCAGTGGTATCAGATCGTCATGCACTCCCGGCCGATGATCCTGGACAGCATCGAGGAGACGAAAGATATCAGGCCGATCGTGCGCATGATGGATAACTTTGAGCGCAATCACAATTTAGGGCTCATTTATGAGATCACGCGGGGGGATGCAAAAATGCTCGTCTGCGAGGCGGATCTTGCTGCATTGCGAAAAGAATATCCGGAGGCGGACTGCCTGTACCGGAGCCTTGTGCAGTATGTTCAGTCGGACGCGTTTTTGAAGGGATAACACATGAGCTGTTGATTTTATCGTCATGTCCACATATAATAGGAAGGAGGACAGATCATATCATGCAGGATTGAGGAGAGGGAGAAGCGCACATGACACAGATACACTTGCCAGATAAAGTCAGATATATCATAGCGGAGCTCGAGGCAGCAGGATACGAGGCGTATGCGGTCGGCGGATGCGTCAGGGATTCCCTGCTCGGGCGGACGCCCAGCGACTGGGATGTGACCACCTCGGCGAAGCCGCAGCAGATCAAAGCCGTATTCCGTCATACGATCGATACCGGCATACAGCACGGCACGGTGACAGTCATGCTCGACCGCGAGGGGTTTGAGGTGACGACATACCGGATCGACGGCGAGTACGAGGACAGCCGCCACCCGAAGGAGGTCGTCTTCACGGCGAATCTGATCGAGGATCTAAAGCGCAGGGATTTTACGATCAATGCCTTTGCCTGCAATGAACGGAGCGGCATTGTCGACGCGTTTGACGGCATGGCGGATCTGCGTCAGGGCGTCATCCGGTGTGTGGGAGAGGCGTCGGAGCGCTTTGGGGAGGATGCGCTCCGCATGCTGCGGGCAGTGCGTTTCTCGGCACAGCTAGGGTTTTCGATCGCGGAGGATACGAGGTCTGCCATCCGGGAGTTTGCGCCTAGCCTGTCGAAGATCAGTGCGGAACGCATACAGGTGGAGCTTGTGAAGCTGCTCCTGTCAGACCATCCCGACTACATGCGCGATGCGTACAGGCTGGGGATCACGGCAGTCGTGCTGCCGGAGCTGGACGCCGCCTTTGCAGCCAGGCAGGACAACCCGCATCATCAGTACACCGTGGGGGAACACCTCATGCAGTGTCTGCTGCACACGAGGGCCGACAAGAGCCTGCGGATCGCCGCGCTTCTGCACGACATCGGGAAACCGGCTGTCAGGACGACCGATGAGGATGGGATCGACCATTTTCACGGGCATGCGGAAGTGAGTGAGCGGATGGCGGTCGATATCTTAAAGCGGCTGAAATTTGATAACGACACGATCGACAAAGTGCAGAAATATGTCCGGTATCACGACGATAAGCCGCAGCCGGATGCGCGGTCTGTGCGGCGTGCCGTCAACAGGATCGGCGAGGCGTATTTTGGGCAGGTGATGGAGATCAGGCGCGCGGACACGCTGGCACAGAGCGGTTACCAGAGAGAGCAGAAACTGGCGCAGATCGATGAGGTCCTGCGGCTCTATGACCAGATCATGGAAAAGAAGCAGTGCATTTCCTTAAAAACGCTGGCGGTCACAGGAAACGACCTGATCGCGCTCGGCGTGCCCAGAGGCAGGCGGATCGGGGAGATCCTCAACTGCCTTCTGGACGATGTCTTGCAGAATCCGGAGGACAATGTGCATGAATATCTGATAGAAAGAGCCAAAAAACTGCTGTAGAAAAAAGTGGAATAAACGATCCCCCTCCGACATAGGATAGAATAAGTCGCTATCTGTGTGATAGAATCGATCATTATCTGTGTGGAGGGGGATTTTTTGTGAATGACAAGGCAGTGAATGTGCTGGAACAATATGATGTGACGATCAACCGCACCTTCAAGGGGCGTGGAACCATAATCTGTGATACGCAGCAGGGCATGCGTGTGCTCAAAGAATATCGGGGAAGGACGGAGAAGCTCGAGCTTCTGTGCCAGCTGCAGGGCAGGCTGAACGACAATCTCAGGACGGATACCCTGATCCGGAACAGGGAGGGGGCGCTGTTCGTGAAAGACATCGACAACAGCGTCTACATACTCGAGGAGCTGGTCGACGGGAAGGAGTGCAGCTACAAGAGCGAGGAGGATATCGTCAAAGCATTTGGCGCCATGGCAAAACTCCATCTGAAATTTATGATACCCGCATCGGAAGATCTCTGCGCGATGCCTGTCTTTTTCTATGCCGATGAGATGGAAAAGCATACGATGGAGTGCAGGCGCGTAAAAAATTATCTGAAGAAGCTGCGCAACAAGACAGATTTCGAGCGGGCGCTGCTGCGGGAGTACGATTATTTTCTCGACAGGGCGGCGGATGTGACGCGGCGCGCGAAGGAGGAATCCCGGGCGGAGTACGAGGCGTATGTCAACAGCAACGGACTGTACTGCCACGGCGATTACCAGTACCACAATGTCCTGTTTGGCAAAGGCAGCGGCGGGGCGTATACGGGCATCATCAATCTTGAACATTTCGCGCATGACTCCGGGGCGCGGGATTTCTACCTTCTGTTCCGGAAGATATCGGAGAAATGCGACTGGGCGGTCGACATGGCGCAGAGCATGCTCGACGCATACCAGAACCGAAGGGTGTTCCCGCCGATCGAGTGGCGGAGCCTGTGCCTGCGGCTTGCATATCCTGAAAAATTCTGGAAGATCATCAATTTTTACTATAATTCCAGAAAGTCGTGGATGCCAAACCGCAACTATGACAAGCTCGAGAGCCTGATCCGGCAGGAGAAAAATAAGGAGAAGCTGCTGAACAAGTTCTTTGCGTGAGGGGGTTGTATCGGGGCGCAAAAGAATATATAATAGGTTTACGATAAAAGTACAGAGACGGATCGGAGCGGGAGTTGTGTGATGGAGGACAGCAGGATAAAAAATAAAAAGATAAAGATCGCCCTTGTGCAGACGCAGATCGTCTGGGAGGACAAAGAACGCAATTTTGAGACAGCCGGAAAATGGATCGGGGAGGCTGCGGGAAAGAGGGCGGAGGCTGTGTTCTTTCCGGAGATGAGTTTCACGGGATTTTCCATGAACACGGATGTCACGCAGGAAGACGATGAGAGAACGATCCGGTACATGGGCGGGCTGGCGCGGAAGTACCATATCAGTATCGGATTTGGGTGGGTGAAGGGCTGCGCCGGGCCGGATGGCAGGTGTGAGAACCATTATACCGTTGTGGACAGCGCCGGAGATGTGCTGTCTGACTATGCCAAGATCCATCCGTTCTCCTTTTCGGGGGAGGATGAGAGATTTCAGGGCGGCAGCGCGCTGGCGCATTTCGGGTTAAACGGCATTCCGTACAGCAGTTTTGTGTGCTATGATCTGCGCTTTCCAGAGATCTTTCAGGCTGCCTCCGGGAAGGCGCATATGATCGTCGTGCCCGCAAACTGGCCGGCGGAGCGCAGGGAGCACTGGAAGCTCCTTCTGCGGGCGCGCGCTGTTGAAAATCAGGTCTATATCCTCGCGGTCAACTGTGTCGGAGAGACCGGGGGCATTTTGTATGCGGGGGACAGCTGTGTCATCGCTCCCGACGGGGAGGTGCGCGCGGCGCTTTCGGGGACGGAAGGGATGATCCTGTCAGAGCTTTCAGACGATACAGAGCGTTTTCGCGGGGAATTTCCGGTAAAGCAGGACAGGCGGGAAGCATTTTACGCGAAGCTGCTGTCAGAAGACGGGGAACAGAAAATCAGGAAAAGGGGAAACACAGGATGAGAAGGGGAAAGGTAAGATACATAACCGCAGTGATATCTGCGGCTGCCGCTTTGGCACTGACGGGCTGCGCGCAGAGTGTCAGTTCATTTACGGCGCTCCTGTTCGGCGCGGATCCGGCCGGCGCGGAGGCAGTCCAGGACACGGAGCCCGCGGCTGCGGTGGATGAGCTGAGCCGCAGCGGCATCTATGACTCTGAGGACGCAGCGGTCGTGGTCAGAAAAGATCTTGAGGCGGGGACCGTGCAGTTTCAGAATATCTCGACCTCGCGCCGGTACACGCTGAGCTATGATGGTACGACGACGGTATATGACAGGAATGACCAGGCGCTCTCCATGGAGCAGCTGAGGGAGGGCAGTGTTGTCACGGCGCGTTTTTACAAGCCCAGAAAGGCGCTTGCCTACGTGAAGGAGAATCCGAACTGCATCAGCTACAATAACGTGCGCAACTACAGTATGGACCTGCGGAAGGGAACGATCGCGATCGGGGACGAGCTCTTCAATATCAGCGCGCACGTTGTCGTCGTGTCGGACGGCAGGGAGACGGACATGATGGAAGTCAACCAGATGGACGTGATCAGCGTGTGGGGATACAAGAATATGATCTACGGGATCAATGTCGAGAAAGGCCACGGGTATCTCCGCCTTCAGAATGAGGATTATTTCGTGAACGGCTGGATCGATGTCGGGGACAGCGTGATCCGGAAGGTGGCGCAGGACATGCTGCTGGTGGTGCCCGAGGGGACGCACACGGTCACTGTCAGCAACAAGGGGAGCAGCGCCACACAGGAGATCACCTTTGCCAGAAACGAGGAGATGGCATGGGACCTGGGGGATGTCGAGATCACGGTTGTCCAGAGGGGGACGGTGATCTTCACGCTGACGCCTGCCACGGCGAAGGTGTTCATTGACGGCAGGGAGGTCAATGTCTCGAAGCCTGTCGAGATCGAGTACGGACTGCACCAGATGCGCATCACTGCGGATGGGTATGACACGGTAGCGCAGTATATCAGGGTGGCGGAGCCTTCCGCGAGCGTCGCTGTGGAGCTTGAAAAGAGCGAGGAGGAGACCACGGAGACACCGTCCGGCAAAGATGATGACGATAAGTCGGACAGCAGGCAGGACGATGAGGATGACGAGGAGGAAGAGGAGGAAAAGACGACCGGGAAGAAATACCAGTCAAAGTCCCCCGAAGAGGACGATGATGAGGACGAGGAGGAAGAGGAGTCCTCTGACAAGTCGGATGAGAAGAGCCCTGTCGTGTCCTCAACAGGCCGATACAAGGTATATATCGACGCCCCTGACGGCGCAGAGGCCTATCTGGACGGCAGTTATATCGGGGTGACGCCGGTCAGCTTTAACAAGGTGCCGGGCAGTTACGTGGTGACGCTCAGGAAGTCCGGGTATCAGACGAGGAGCTATACACTGCAGATCGATGAGGAGGAGAAGGACATCAATTATTCGTTCACAGATCTCATAAAGCTGGACGAGTAGTAAAATATATGGTATTTTTACCAAAACCTATAAAAAACAGGAAATTTTAGGCTTTTTTCCTTGACAAACAAACGCTTTTCGCCTATAAATAGATATAGGCGTCAGAACGGCGCAGGACAAAGGCAATAGGTCGCTATTGTGTCATATTATTTACAGATATTTATAGGAGGAGTTCACAATGAACAAAACAGAATTAGTTGCCGCTATGGCTGAACAGGCAGACATGACAAAGAAGGACGCTGAGAAGGCGCTTACGGCTTTCACAGAAGTTGTTGCGAAGGAGTTAAAGAAGGGCGAGAAGATTCAGTTAGTGGGTTTTGGTACATTTGAGGTATCCGAGAGAGCAGCAAGAGAGGGCAGAAATCCCCAGACAGGCGAGACCATGAAGATTGCGGCTTCCAAGGCACCGAAGTTTAAGCCGGGCAAGGCGTTAAAGGACGAAGTCAACAGATAAATTGTTTTAAAACGGATTTTCAGGCAACCGATGAGGCTCACTTCATCGGTTGTTATCATTTAGGGGAGGATCAGTATGAGACTGGACAAATTTTTAAAGGTATCGCGCATCATCAAGCGCCGTACAGTGGCAAATGAGGCATGTGACGCGGGGCGCGTGCTCATCAACGACAAGCCTGCCAAGGCGTCGGCAAACGTCAGGGTCGGGGACATCCTGACGATCCAGTTTGGCAACAGGGAGACGAAGGTGGAGATCCTTGATGTGCAGGAGACTGTCAAAAAGGATGAGGCAAAAGAACTGTTTCGATACATATAGAGGCGGCTCTCCCCATATACTATAGGGAGTACCTGTATGGGGAGAAGGGCGTGATCGATATGGAAAGCAGGAGCGGAAGCATCGGAAACGGCGCGGGCATAGGAAAGCATAGATTCAGCATGGAACAGCGCGGGGAGTGTAAGATCACCGGCGTGGTGGAGGTCCACTCTTTTGATGAGAACAATATTCTGATGGAGACGGTGGACGGCATGCTCACCATCAAGGGGACGAACCTGCATGTGGGACGGCTCAATCTGGAGAAAGGCGAGGCGGATGTGGACGGCAAGGTGGATTCCCTGGCCTATTCTGACAAGAACACTCTGGCGAAAAAAGGAGAAGGGCTGCTTACACGCCTGTTTGGTTGATGAGTGGAGAGATTGTAAAGGAGTGGCATTTCTGGCTGGTATCGATCGCGACGGGTGTTTTTCTGGCGTTTGTGTACGATGTGATCCGTCTGTTCCGGCGTCTGTTCCGGCATGGCAGGCTGGCGGTCGACCTGGAGGACATTCTGTACTGGACGGCCTGCTTCGGCCTCAGCTTCACGCTGTTGTACTATGGAAATAATGGTGTGATCCGATTTGCCGCGGTGCTCGGGGCGGCAGTCGGGATGATCGTCTATGCGGCCACGGCGGGGCGTTTTTTCGTGCGGGTGAGCTATCTGGTCATTGATAAGACAGTTGGAAGCCTGCTGCGGCTGATCGGTAAGATCATCAGGAAGTTTCGGAAACTTTTGAGACCGGTCAGACGTTTTGCCGGAAAGCTTTGCCGTGATCTGAAATGTTTCTTTATCCGTTTATTTCATAAAATCCGGTTGACGTGCAATGCGAATCGTCATAAAATGAAAGTACATAGTCACAAGGGCACAGAAGATGGAAAGGAGGCGGCGTCGGATGGCGGGAAAAAAGGGAAAAAGAAAGCAAAATGCAAAAGGACCGGCAAAAAGAAATCAGGAGATCCGGAATCAGGAAAAACGAAAGACGCCCGAGTTTCTCCGCGCTAAGAACGAAAACCGTCTGGGGATGATCATTGCCATGCTGGCCATCTCGATTATGACCTGTGTCGTCGGGATCAATTCCATCTCCCTGAAGCAGAAGGAGAAAGCCTATGCTGCCCGTGAACAGGAGCTTCTGCAGCAGATCTCAGTGGAGGAGGAGCGCGCTAAGGAGCTTGAGGAGTTCGCCACCTACACCAAGACCAAGAAGTACGCGGAGGAAGTGGCGAAGGATAAGCTGGGACTTGTGTATGAAGATGAGATCATATTCCAGGAGACTGACTGATGAGGATCTTGCACCGTTATTTGGCTTGTTTCGCTGCCTTATAGCGGTGTTTTGCGATTATTGTCAATAAAAAAAAGCGATGCGGTGCACAGGTTTGACAAAAAATGATAGTCCCCCATTCTATAATGGGTAATGAATCAGATTTTTGGAGGGGGATATATCATGTTGAAGTTCAGAACATCCAGGGCTTTCAGGGAAGCAGAAAATAAATCAGGGGTTATCGAGGGAGAGCTGTTTAACGGTTACAGCAAGAGAAAACTGTACTGTCTGTCTGAGACATACGAGGAGCTTGCCAGACTGTACCGGGGGATACCGCAGGCGGACAGGTCCTGCGGCGACAGGAAGGACATGCTCTACAGGAGGCAGCTGCAGGAGACCAGGAAAGTCTTTGCGAACCATCTTGACGAGATCTCAAACGCTTTCGCGGATGTGGCGGACACAGTCGTCCATGTGAGCCTGCCGATGGAACACAAGCGGAAGGCGCTGATACAGCACCTGAAGAGACAGGGGATCGTCGTCAGGGGACTGGTGTTCATAGAGGGCGGCGCTGCGGGGGGCTATGAGGCGGCCGCGGACGGGCGCTGCGGGAACCGGATCAGCATCGAGGCGCGTGCGGCTGGCAGACATACGATGTCAGCGAGTGTGCTGGGAGAGTTTTTGTCAGGTTTTTTTGGAAGGAGGCTGGTACTGTCCGCGGAGAGCGCGCTGGCGATCGGGAGAGGGTACGATACCTTTATCTTTGAGGACGAGCCCAGATACACTGTTCTGAGTGCCGTATCCAGGGCAGTCAGGGAGGACGAGAAAATTTCTGGTGACAATTTCTCACTGGAGGAATATAATCAGAGTCAGGTGATCGTGATGCTCGCGGACGGCATGGGAAGCGGCGAGCTGGCATGCAGGGACAGCCAGGACGTCATTGAGTTTATGGAGCGCTTTCTGGAGGCGGGGTTTCAGAAGGAAAAGGCCTTCGCGATGGTCAATGGGGCGATCGCCGCGCAGAATGGGTGCTGCAACCTCACGACGCTCGATGTCTGCTCTGTGAATCTGCTGACAGGCGAGGCGGAGTTTGTCAAGGCGGGGGCTGCGCCGAGCTATATCAAGCGCGGAAACTGGGTGGACGAGGTGGCGGCGGACACGCTTCCGCTCGGCAGCATGGATGAGCTGTCTCCGATCACGCAGAGCGTGCGGCTTGCGGACACGGATATGCTGATCATGGTCTCCGACGGTGTATCAGATGCCATTGACGATGCGGCCGTGGGCAGACTGCGGGAACTCATTTCGAGGAGTCCGATACAGAACCCGAAAGAGATGGCGGACTATCTTCTGCGCTCCGCGATCAGCAGCCAGGGCGGACGCATCCGGGACGACATGACGGTCCTCACCTGCTGTGTGAAGCGCCGCGCGGGGGTGTAGGAAGAGGGGAGATTTATGGTTGACAGGGTGCAGCAGTATGTCAGGGAACATCATATGATCGAGGAGGGCGACTGTATCGTGGCGGGGGTCTCAGGAGGCGCGGACTCCGTCTGTCTCCTGCTGATGCTCCTCGAGATCTGCAGGGTGATCCCGATCGAGATCCGTGTGGTCCACATCAATCATCTGATCCGGGAGGACGCGGCGGAGGACGCGGATTATGTCCGGAGGCTGTGCCTGGCAGACAAGGTCCATTTTACGCTGGTGGAGGAGGATGTGGAGGCGGCAGCGCGCGCGCGCCGCATCTCGACGGAGGAAGCGGGCAGGGAGATCCGCTATGCAGCGTTTGAGAGGGAATTAGGGACAAAAAAAGGAAGGATCGCCGTCGCTCACAACAAAAATGACAGTTGTGAGACCTTTTTATTTCATTTATTCCGTGGAACGTCGATCAGGGGACTTACAGGAATACAGCCCGTGCGCGGCAGGATCATCCGCCCGCTGCTGTGCCTGACAAGGGATGAGATCGAAGGCTTTCTGCAGGAAAGAAATGTATCCTATTGTATAGACAGCACGAATTTGGAGGATAATTATTCAAGAAACATCATACGCCATCACATACTGGACACGGCTGTGAACAGGATCAGCCCTGCGGCAGTCTGCCATATCAGTGACGCCTGTGAGCGGCTGAACGAGGCCTGCGGCCTGATCGCGGATCTCACCAGAGAGGGTTTTGAGACCTGTGTGACGGTGACCTCGACAGGATTTCATATCGACCGTGAGAGATTTCTGGCGCTTCACAGGACCGTACAGGGATACGTGGTGATGGAGACGCTTGCGCAGGCTGCGGGCAGCAGAAAAGACCTGGAGTCCGTACATGTGAGGCAGATCCGGGAACTGATGGACAGACAGTGCGGAAAGGCGCTCTGGCTGCCGTATCAGCTGCGGGCAAGGCGCGATTATACGGGCGTGTGTATCTATAGGGAGCCTGACAGGATGACGCAGGAGGTAGTCCTGTCGGAGATCGCGCTGTCGGAGGAGGAGACTGCGGCGCTGCTGGCGGGAAGAGAGCTGGTCATCTTGGTGGGCAGCCATCAGAAGATCAGGGCAAAATTGATCTTTTTGGAAAATAATGGCATTGATTTTGAAAATATTCCGCAAAAGAAGTATACGAAATGGTTTGATTATGATAAAATAGAAAGAAGTATTGTCATAAGAACCCGCAGACCTGGCGATTATCTGACAGTGAACGATGCGGATCAGCGCAAGACTCTGAAGGCATATTTTATCGACCACAAGATCCCGCAGGCAGAGCGCGGCCGGATCTGCCTTGTGACGGACGGGAACCACGTGATCTGGATCGTCGGGGAGCGCATCAGCAATCACTACAAGGTCAGCGAGGCGACGAGAACGATCTTATCGCTTGCCTTCGAGGAGGATGCGCAGCGGATATAGTTATCAGGAAACGGCAAAAGTTTGTGCGTTTTCTATATAATAAGTGGATGCACGTAGAAAAGACGGCAGAGCGCAGATGCAGGCTCTGCGGCAGAAAGACAAAGGAGGACTCGAATATGGCTGAGAGGATCAGAGTCATGTTGACGGAGGAAGAGGTGGACGCCAGGATAAAGGAGATCGGTGAGCAGATCAGCCGCGACTATGCAGGCAGACAGGTTCATCTGGTGTGTGTGCTCAAGGGCGGAAGTTTTTTTATGTGTGAGCTTGCCAAGCGTATCACGGTGCCGGTGTCGCTTGACTTCATGTCAGTGTCAAGCTATGGCAGCAATACGAAGTCGAGCGGGGTTGTCAGGATCGTCAAGGATCTTGATGAGCCATTGAAGGATAAGGATGTCATCGTCGTGGAGGACATCGTGGATTCCGGAAGGACACTGAGCTATCTGCTGGAATTGCTCGGACAGCGCGGACCGGGCAGTATGAAGCTCTGTACGCTGCTTGACAAACCGGAGAGGCGTGTCGTCGATGTGAGGGTGGATTACACAGGCTTTGAGATACCGGATGAGTTCGTTGTGGGCTATGGTCTCGACTATGACCAGCGCTACAGGAATCTTCCATATATCGGCGTGGTCGAGTTTGACTGATTCTTAATCGTTATAGGACTAGAAGGAGACAGAAATTGGGAAAAGGTGCGAAAGGAATTAATTTGACGTTTATATTTATACTGATCTTGGTGCTGGTGCTGATCTGGGCGAGCACCAACAGCGGAAGCGGCGGTTCCTACACGATGGGACAGTTTGTGGCCGAGATGGAGGAAGGGCTTGTCGTGGATGTGGAGATCCACCCGAATGCGCAGGTGCCGACAGGCATGCTGCGCATCACGCTGAAGGATAACCAGCAGCGAAACCTCTATGTATCGGATGTCGTCGAGGCGCAGGAGATCATAAAGAGCTACAATATAGAACCGATCGTCAGGGATGTGCCGCAGGAGAACTGGTTTATCACGGAGCTGCTCCCGCTGCTGATGCTGCTCGTTGTCGTGGTGTTTATGTTCAGCATGATGAACGCCCAGAATTCGGGAAACAGCGGCGGCAAGATGATGAATTTCGGAAAGAGCAGGGCGCGCCTCATGACAGGCGGGGAGGTCACCCTGAAGGATGTGGCAGGTCTGAAAGAAGAGAAGGAAGATCTCGAGGAGATCGTGGATTTCCTGAAGGATCCCGGCAAGTACACGAAGGTCGGCGCGAGGATTCCCAAAGGTGTGCTGCTGGAGGGTGCGCCGGGTACCGGCAAGACGCTGCTGGCAAAGGCGATCGCGGGTGAGGCGAACGTCCCGTTTTTCTCGATATCGGGTTCTGACTTCGTGGAGATGTTCGTGGGCGTCGGCGCGTCGAGGGTGCGGGATCTGTTTGCGGAGGCAAAGAAGAATGCGCCGTGCATCGTCTTCATCGATGAGATCGACGCGGTGGCAAGACGGCGCGGCACCGGCATGGGCGGCGGCCACGACGAGCGCGAGCAGACATTGAACCAGATGCTCGTGGAGATGGACGGGTTTGGCACGAATGAGGGAATCATCGTGATGGCGGCGACAAACCGCGTCGATATCCTCGATCCGGCGATCCTGCGTCCGGGGCGTTTTGACAGGAAGATCACAGTGTCCCCTCCGGATGTGGGCGGCAGGGAGGAGATCCTCAATGTGCACGCCAAGAACAAGCCGCTCGCGGAGGACGTGGACTTAAAGCAGGTGGCGCAGACGACGGCAGGCTTCACGGGGGCTGATCTCGAAAATCTTCTGAATGAATCGGCGATACAGGCCGCCAAAGAAAACCGTTCCTTTATCAAGCAGGATGACATCAGAAGATCCTTTATCAAGGTGGGGATCGGTGCGGAGAAGAAGAGCCGCATCATATCCGAGAAGGAGAAGAAGATCACGGCGTATCACGAGGCGGGTCATGCGATCCTGTTCCATGTGCTTCCCGATGTGGGGCCGGTCTACACAGTGTCGATCATACCGACGGGACTTGGCGCCGCGGGGTATACGATGCCGCTTCCCGAGCGGGATGAGATGTTCAATACAAAGGGCAGGATGCTGCAGGACATCATGGTATCGCTTGGCGGGCGGATCGCGGAGGAGATCATCTTTGACGATGTGACGACCGGGGCATCGAGCGATATCAAGAAGGCGACCAAGGTGGCGAGAGCCATGGTGACGAAGTACGGTTTTTCCGACAACATCGGCGTCATCAACTATGACGAGGATGACAACGAAGTGTTCATCGGGCGCGATCTGGCACACACGAGAAGCCATTCTGAGGCGGTGGCGGGCGAGATCGATATCGAGGTGAAGGCGATCGTGGACGACTGCTACAGGAAGGCAAAGGATATCATCATGAAAAATGAGGGCGTACTTCATGCCTGCGCGGAGCTTCTGCTGGAGAAGGAGAAGATCGGCAGGGACGAGTTTGAGGCGCTGTTTGCATAATAGATCAGGCAGGCGGTTTATCCGCCTGCCTGATCTATTTGCGTCAGTCCGTCTTCTGCAGTGCTTTGTCAAGCTTCGCTGTAGTGCGCTCGTCCAGATAGGGAGAGAGCTCGTCATACATGGTGTAGGTCAGTGTGCCGCCCCTGTCTATGTAAGAGGTCAGACACGCGTCGATCTCGCTGCTGTCCAGATAGAAGATGTTTTCTGAGAAGACTTCGTAAAAATCCTCCTCAGGGAGCTGCATGAGCACTTCCGCCCGGTATCCGTCTTCCAGGTAGGGCATGATCGCTGAGACGGCGTCTGCACTCAGGGGGGAGATGGTCCTGTCCCGGAGTGCGTCGGTCAGATATCTGCCTGACAGTGCGTCGTCGGAGTAGATGAGGAAGGCACAGAGTTCATCGTCAGTGAAGGAGGTTTGGCTGGTCAGCAGGATATGGAACAGTTCGCTGGCGTCCTCCTCGTCCACATCGTATAATGCGTTGATGATCTGCTCTTTCTCGGCGGGCGCAAGTCCGTTTTTTACCTGATAGACGTATTCTTTGGCTTCGGAAAAGAATACGTTTACAAAGTCTGATCGTACGATGTCGGAATAATCAAGTTTGATATGCGCGACCTTTCCGCCCTGTCCCACCATCTTGAGGACATTCCTGCCTTTTTTCATCGTGATAGTAGAGGTCGTGTCCGCACCGGTATCATTCAGGGTCACGACGCTGTTGTCCGGCGCGACATATATGACCTTGAATTTTCCCTCCCTGATCTCAAAGGAGGAGCTTATCTGTACATCGATGTCGCGGTCAGCGTAGGCAATGACGAAGGAATCCGAACCGAATAAGGCAAAACCCGTCGCCAGAAAACTCTGTTCACCTCCCGAGCAGACAGAGGCGTACCAGGTATCCGAAATGTCTTTTCCGGCGAGCATCTCGTCGCTGTCGTAGACTTTCCATGCATCGCTGGAACGGTCAGGCTTTAAACTGTCAGAGTAACTCCATGGTGTGCCGGAATCGCCGGAGCTACCTGCAGATCTGACCGAATTGGAGTTGTCGGCAGAGCTGTCTACGAAATCAGTGTGCGGATTCCTGCCGGGATCACTTCCTGCGATCCATACCGGGCTGCACGCGGATAATGTCAGCATGGCCGTGAACACGCATGCGGAGAGTATGATCCGGATGCGTGTGGATCTTTTGTAGCGCAGAATGCCATCGAGGCGTTTCTGCAAATCCTTCCTGTTCTCCAGCAGCGTGGTGGAGAATGCGCTCTGCCTGCAGGAGAGCTGCTGTTCGGCGGTATCTAACAGGAGGTTTCCGTACAGCTGTCTGCCATACGCTGTGAGCTCCGGGAGTACTGCCTCGTCGCAGGAGAGCTCGCAGTCCTTGCCGATCTGCCTGCCGATGAGATGCAGGGCCGGGTTGAACCAGTGAACGCAGAGCAGCAATTCATACACCCATTTGTACAGCAGATCTCTTCGCGCTACATGGATCAGCTCGTGGTGAAGGATCAGCTGTAACTGCTCCCTGCTGTAGGAACTGCATCGGATCTGGCTGTCTGACATGCAGGAAGTCACGGCTGCATCACCGCAGGAGATGGTTTTCGGAAGGAAGATCACAGGTTTCCGGAGTCCGATCGTCATGGGGCTGTGCACGGAAGCGCTCTCGCAGACAGCAGGTACTTTTGAGATCTGCAGTCTGGAGCAGAACACGTTCTCCTGGATCAGGATCTGGCTGTCGCAGATGCGCGTGCAGCTTTTTTTGAGTTCTTTCTGAAAGCGGAAGTAGCGCAGGAGCTTTACCAGGAGCGTCAGAACAGCACCGAGCAGCCATACATATGCGGCGACAGTCCACATGCCTGTTTTCATGCGGTCAATCTGTTTTCTGTTTTCATGTTGGATCATGCTGTCGGTCTGTGCCAGATTATCGCTGTCTGGGATCGAACTGTCAGCACGTGTCAGCACATCGCCGTCTGAAATCGAACTGTCAGAACGTGCCAGTCTGCCATTGTTTCGAATCATGTTGTCGGACTCTGCCATAGTGTTATGTGTGCTGGCCGGGGCATGGATATTCGGCAGTCCCGGAAAACCGGCTTCAAAGTGAAACGGGATCAGCAGCCGTGCGACGACGAGCAGCCAGATATAATAATTCCACTTTTTCGAAAAGTATCTTCCTGTCAGGGGACGCACGACCGCGATCAGGATTCCGGTCAAAGCCCCGGATAGGGACAGGGACAGCACGAGCGGAAACAGCTGTCTGGTTATAAATTCATACATAGCATTCCCTCCATTTCTCAATCGAAGATCACAGGTTCTGGTTAAAGTAATCCCGGAGCTCCTCGATGTCTTTTTTGGTCAGGGCATTGCTGTCAACCAGTGCTGCCGCCAGATTTTTGGAGCTTCCTTTAAAAAATTTTTCGATAAAATTTTTCGTCTCTGTGCGGACGTACTCTTCGCGTGCGAGGCAGGGGGTGTAGTAGTAGACTTCGCGCTTTTCCTGCAGGAGCGCGCCTTTCTTCACAAGCCGCTGGATCAGTGTCAGGACGGTGGTGCGCTCCCAGTCTTTGTGATCGTTCAGGGCATTGCGGATCTCTCCTGCATTCAGCGCGCTTCCCGCTGACCAGAGGACTTCGAGGATCGCAAGCTCCGAGTCCGATACGGTTAATTTTGGTTTCATATGAATCCTCCATTCTGTCAATATGATATGTCTGCAAGCTGCTTTGAAATATTTTTGGAAATGAATCGCCCCTGCACTTAAAAAATATAGGAGACTACTTATGTAGACAATTATAGTTTACAATAGTAGACAGCGATTGTCAAGAGGGAAAAGGGAGTTTGTGTATGATCATGAAGTTGAGGTGTTGCGGACGTTTGTCGGTTGAATGAATGTTCTGTTGACTGCTGTTGGAAAAACGTGTATACTTATAAAGACTACAAATATATAGTCAATATTGATAGGAGATGAGGACAAAATGGAAAAAGGGAATAAAGGTGTAAGAAATTATTCTATGTCAGATGCGGAAAGCGAGGTCATGGAAAAGCTGTGGGAGCAGACGGAGAGTATCAGGCAGTCCGCATTGCTCGCCCTCTTCGTGGAGGATGGCAAAGAATGGAAAAGGCAGACCCTCAATACCTTTTTGGAGAGACTGGAGAAAAAGGGGCTGGTAGAAAGGGAAAACAGAATGGTAAAAGCCGCATACAGCAAGGAAGAATATCATCTCATGCAGATGAAAGAGTCCATTGATTCGATGTATGGCGGAAAGCTGAGTAATTTTGTAGCGGCTTTTGCAAAGAAGAATACAATCGATAAAAAAGAGGCGGAAGCTTTAATAAACATTTTGGATCACTTTTGAATATAAGGAGCGGTTATGGAATATCTGTTGGTCATGTCTTTATCAGGGACAACGTCGGCTTGCAGCTGCATATTGCTCAGATATCTGATGAAGGGCGGGATTCCCGCGGGAATGCAGTATTTCCTGCTCAAGATCTCTGTCCTGTATTACCTGATACCGCTGCCGTTTGTCAGGAAGTGGTATCAGGATATTCTGGTGAATCTCATCGGGTTCAGACTCATAAAAGACGGGGATATCAATTTATTTGGACGCAGGTCGTATCGTATCGCGTATGTAGATGGTTTGGTATATATCAATCATCATATGAAAATACAGATGGCAGTGGTAACGGTGTGGGTGCTTGTGGCGGTCTTCTTCTTACTGGCGGAGTTATATCATTACATTGAGACAAAGAAATCCGTTACAGGTTGTACCAATAATATAAATATGAAACAGGAGGTGATAGAGGTTGAGAGAAGAATAGGACCGTGCAGACTGACGCAGGAGGTTAGGGTATATTATACAATGCATGACTGGGCGAATATGACCTTTGGCTTGTTCCGGCCTGTGATACTATGCGCGGCAGCTGCAGAGAGTCCGGAAGCGGAGATGGTGTTAAATCATGAAATAGCCCATATTAGAAGGTTTGACGTATTTTGGAAGATACTGCTCAGACTGGCAGTGATCCTGCACTGGTGGAATCCGGCAGTATGGCTGGTCCGCCGCGACTTTGAACGGGCATGCGAGTGCTCCTGTGATGATATGGCATTGCATGGGAAGGCAAAGGAAGAGATCAAGGCATATATGCGCCTCCTTATCAGCGAAGCGAGCGGGGGCAGAGGGGAAGAAGCGGGGCGCATGCGCTGGGGAATGAATTTCAAAGGAGAAATGAAAAGATTATCGGAAAGGATGGAGAATGCAATGAACAGGAAAAAATGCAGCAAGGCGGCAGTATGGATCACGGCGGTATTGGTTACGATGGTAAATTCCATCACGGTATTTGCCTATCCGGAGATCAATACTGTGGGAGGTGAATGGGAGTCCGTTGAAGAGGCTGAGAGATTTATCAATAATCCGGGTATGTTTATCACGGAAGATGCGGATGAGGAAGAGCGGAAAAAAGATATTGCATACGAGTACATAAATATGGAGATTAGATATGAAAAACAGTTTATGGATGAGTATGGGAATATCTATCAGGCAAAAGACGATATGGGGGCGTCTGTCTATGGGAATTGCAGCCATGAATATGTTTCCGGTACATATACTGAACATAAAAAGAGCCCTGATGGAAGTTGTACGGTCACCCAGTATTCCGCTCAAAGATGCAATAAATGTGGATATGTAAAGAAAGGGAATGAATTGGCAGTATTTAAATTTAATGCATGTCCGCATTAGTCTGTATTATACTTATATCTAAATTCCAATACTCAAAATTTTTAGGTATAAACTTAAAATAATATTTGACAAAAACTGACAAAAGTGATAAGATACATATGACTACATAATTGTAGTCATATGTATCTTATATAATGCGAATCCATGGCAAGCAGAGTAATAAGACACATTAAGTAAAAATTCGGATAAACATTTCCGGTCAAGATTGGGGTGATTCCATTGAATGTGTCAATGTTGAATCGTATTACCAATGAAAGGGGAAAAACATATGAAAAGAAAAATTGCAGCATTATTAACAGCAGTAACCCTGATGGTGCCTGTAACAGGAATATTCGCATTTGCGGCAGATGCGGATCAGGGCAGCGTATCTGGAGGATGGGCTGAATTTAGTGGATACTATATTGACGGAGTGCCGGGAACGACAGATACATATACCTCCGGGACTCCGGTTGTATCAGGATTAAAGGTCGCATCAACTTTGTATGGCATACCATCCTCGACTCCGGACAAACATACTGGAAAGCGGTTGAGAAGACTGACCAGTGCGGAAGAAGTAGAATACGCAGCACATGGAGAGACGGTGTGGTTTTACAAGAAACACTATACAACTGCACAAATGGAGCTGATCGATGGGACGGTGAAGACAACAAGCGGCCGTAAGTGGGGTGATAATGCAACCGAGGCAACATCGCCATATTATCTCCCTAAAGCGTTCGAAAACACAGAAGCCAGAACATATTGGGGAAGTTAAAGCGGACTTTCAATGAATCGATAGCAGGATAGCTGCGGTGTAGTAAAATTGTGTACTACACCGCAGCTCTATGCGCAGACCCGGCAGAGGAAATACGCCGCTAAGGCGGCACACGGGCTGCGATCGTACACAGTATCTAAAGGAAAATTGTTTTGTGCGGGGACAAAGCAACGAAAAGTTGGAGAGAATATGAGAGCAACCAGAAGATCAGTAGTATTTTATTTCCTGATCAACATTGTACTATATATACTTTTGACAGGGTTCCTTCTATATTTTGAGAAGCAGACAGAATATGACCTGCTTTCTAACCAATTATATTATGATAACATTCTGTTGATCTACAATGGGGGAAATATTGACTGGGCTGATGCAGGAGATTCAGAAGAATACAGAGTATACGTTGAGGTCAGCCAAAATTGCAGGGCGCTGATAAAGGACACATCAAAATGGACGCCGCCTATGCTGACAGGTTACTATCCCGGAGAAGAAACGGGAGCAGCCGCTGTTATCGGACAAAATGTAGAAAAAAGCATTTACCCGGCTGTCAACGGCGTTCAATGGATTCGCCTTATTGGACAGGAGTTTCGTGTCACCGGAGTCGTGGGGGCAGAGTACGCAACATCGTGTGACGATCTGATACTGCTGTTTGGAGCCCGATTTGAAGAAAGTGATCTGGACCATATGATCTATATCGTGGATGTAAAGACACAGACGGGCGCTCAGAAGATAGCAAGATCTTTAACCGCCGGATACCCTGAAATACAGATCCAGCCCGGTGCGATAAGAGGAACAGCCCGGCTTACGAAAAGTTCCTATTTTTACAGATTACTCATGATTGAATTGCTGTTTATTACGGTTTTTTCTGTCTATATATCTGGCAGGTTCAGGCATGAAAAATATGATATGAATTATAAAGTTTACCAGATATGCGGATTGCCGCTCATTTTCATTCTGATCAGGGCAGAGCTGGAAGTTCTGGTCATAAATAGTATTTCACTGTCTGTTGTAAGTGGTGCGGGATATTTTGGAGGACTGCTGACAAGGAGTCAGTTAGAAAATGTGATGCGGATCTCGATCGGTATCACAACACTGTCCGCCATATTGGAGGCAGGCTTCTTTGGGCATCAATTGAGAAAGCTAAATGCCTGTGATCGAAGGCTCAGGAGATGCGGCGCAAAAAAAATCCGTAGCGAAAGGTTGTGATGAAAGTGATCATGAGAGAAGTTTTGCTTTATTATCGGAGCCACAAAGTAGAAAATATCGTGTTTGTCTGCCAGATTACAGTTTTCTTTATTTTGATGGGAACTTTTTTTGCATTTACGGGTGAAGCACATTATGGAAAGAGCAATATAGAAAGGACTTATAAAGACAAAGCGATTTATCAGCTGATCGACGGATATTATGATCCCGATGCATTTACGGCTTTCAGGAGTGAGCCGAATGCCTTGAATATACTCAAAAATTATTATCATGCGTTGATGAATGCGGAGAGTTTTCAATATCTGGCAATGTTTGATCAGAGTATTACGATCAATGATGTGAATGGAGCTGCAGATAGCGATGGTGGACAATTAAAAGAAGCAGAGGCATTTCAGATGAATGAGCAGGCATGTCAATATTTTGAATTGAACGTTATCGAGGGGAGAGCATTTCAACAGGGCGATTTTGATGATAATGGCAATGTGATGCCTGTACTTATGGGAAGCAGCTATATGAATGCTTTTGAAGTTGGAGACAGGCTGCCGGCGACATACTATCAGAGAGAAGTCGAGCTTGAGATCATTGGTTTCCTGCGGGAAAATACGATGATCTATTATAATGGGAATTATGAATTCTATCTGGATCAATATATCATCCTTCCATATATTCATTACGATGCACCGCAAACAGAGTCTGATGAATCGTTTCAGGAAATCGTGTATTTTGCCATGATCAACGGATACATCTCCATATCGTCCGGTGATGCCCATACGCAGGATATGATGGCAGAGATGGAGGCGATCGCTGAAAAGACCGGATTCTATAATTATGTTTTTATCGGTTCCAATCCCAATCTGCAGCAGTATCGGGGGCTGATAAACATCCTGAATAAAAATTATGATCTGATCCTGAGCCTGCTGATCCTGTCTTTCCTGGTCAATATGGTCACACTTGGCGTTCAGGCATATATGATGCAGCAGAGAAGACTGCGTATGATGGCTATTCATTATCTGAACGGTGCGACACTTCAGTCACTCATGAAACAGATCGTCATGGAGGTGTTACTGGTTATTGGTCTGGCAGCATTCTTAGGGTGGAATGTACTCGTGCGGCTGAAAATATCAAACATAGTGATCCTGTTGATATTTTTAATGATAGCAGTCACATTCATGATCGGAATCTCTTTGATTTCGATCTGTAAACTAAAAAATGCAGAGCTGATGCTGACGCTGAATCAGGAGGATGATTTGCAATGAAAGATATCATATTGGAAACGAAAAAACTTTGCAAGCGTTTCAAACGTCCCGGCGGGACTCAGACAGTCCTGAATAAAGTGAACTTACAGATATATAGGGGAGAGATGACAGCAATAAGGGGAAAAAGCGGAAACGGAAAATCCACATTACTGAATATTTTAGCAGCTACCATGAGGGCGGATTCCGGAAAAGTGCTTTACGGAGATATCGATCTGCAAAGATTGTCAAATGCCGGGAGGGCAAGGTACCGCAGGGAAAAAATCGGGTATATACCTCAAAATCTGTATTTGTTAGATGACAGGAATGTGTTTATGAACATTGCGCTGCCATTACAGTATGCTGGTGAGAAAAAAGAAAACATAAGAAAAAAAGTGGAAGAGGCTGCCGAGTGGCTCGACATCGTATCTCTGCTGGGCAAGGCGCCTCAGACGCTGTCGAGAGGTGAGAAACAAAGAGTTGCGATCTGCAGGTCGATTGTAAAAATACCGGAAATACTGTTTGCAGATGAGCCGACTGGCTCGCTGGACGAGGAAAATGAGCAGTTAGTACTGGAAATGTTTCAATCCCTGAAGATCCAAGGGACGACGATCGTTCTGACTACACATGATGATTCGGTTTCACAGATATGTGATGAAGTATATCATATAGGTTCTTTCGGAAGATGACAAACAAGATCTGTAAGGCAGCGTGACAAAAAAATAAAATCTGCAGGAAACGGGATTCAGCATATCATATGTTGGGTCTTGTTTTTATGCACACGGGCGTCCAGAGGAAAAAAATTTTTTTATTGAAACTATTTGGGCAGGTGAGAGGTCTAATGTTTTATAAAGTGTCGAGGAGGTGAAAAAATTGCAGATTTTTTCGTACAAAAAGAAAAATAAAAATGCAAAGAAAGATCTGCTGGAAAAGATCCTGCTGGAAAAGTATGATCAGTATTACCGGCTTGCATACAGTTATGTCCACAATGACATGGACGCCTGCGATATTGTGCAGAATGGCGCCTACAGGGCATTGCGGGGCAGCGATACGCTGCAAAATGCGGAGTACGCCGAGACCTGGGTGTACCGCATCATGCTCAATGAGTGTTTCCGGCATCTGAAGCAGCCTCAGAAATATTCGTATGAATCCATGCAGGAGACAGGTTTCGAACTGTCCTACACGGAGGACAACTGTGAGAAGATCGATCTGCAAAGGGCGCTCGATTCCCTGCCGGAGAAGGACAAGGCGGTCGTCATACTGCGGTATTTTGAGGACAGAAAGCTGGAGGAGATCGCGGATATCCTGGAGGAAAATGTCAATACAGTCAAGAGCAGGCTCTACCGCAGTATCAAAAAGCTCCGCGTGTATCTGGAAAATTCATGAGAATGGAGGGAGAATATGGCAGAAAAAAATGATTTGCTGGAAAGAGAACTACATATACTAAGAAAGGAGTACGAAAAACACCGGATGACGGACTTTCAGGTGGGACAGCTGCAGGAAAAGATAAGGGAGGCGAAGGAAATGGATCAGAACAATAAAAATCATACAGGTAAGATAAGAATAGCCGTTGCAGCGGCGGCGGTAGCGGCAGGGCTCTTTGTCATACTGCCCAACACGTCGGGGACGATCGCGCACGCGATGGAACAGATCCCGATCATCGGACAGCTTGTCAGGGTGGTGACATTCCGCGACTATGCGTATGAGAGCGACCGCAATATGGCAGACATCGAGGTGCCCGAGATCAAGCCGGAGGAACAGCTCGAGGACAGTACCCTGCAGGAAAATATAGACCGCACGACGGCGGAGATCAACGCGGAGATCCAGTCGATCACAGACGATCTGATCGCGGAGTTTGAGAAGAATCTGGATGAGGAGATGGGATATCAGGATGTCGTGGTAAAAAGCGAGGTACTCACGACCACGCCCGATTACTTCACGCTGAAACTGATCTGTTATCAGGGCGCCGGCAGCGGATACCAGTGGAATTATTATTACACCATCGACTTAAACACCGGCGAGAGACTGCAGTTAAAGGATATCTTCAAGGAAGGCGCCGACTATATCACACCGATCAGCGAGGATATCAAGCGCCAGATGCAGGAGCGGATGGATGCCGACGAAAATGTGCACTATTGGCTGAATGACGAGATCGAGGAGTGGAACTTCAAGGCGATCACGGATGAGACTTCGTTTTATCTGAATGAGCGGGGAAATGTGGTCATCGGCTTCAACGAGGGCGATGTAGCGCCGATGTATATGGGAACGGTGGAGTTTGAGATTCCGGCAGAGGTGCTTGACGGGATCCGGAAGTAGGATTGATGTGCTGGAGCGGCATGCGGTCTGAACCGGATCACCTGCCGATCAGTGAAAAAGCAAGTGGAGGGATACGGTTGTCGTATCCCTCCACAAATATATTTTTTGAACATACACTACACGAGCTGGCGGTGTTGACCGGCCGGTTTACTCTGCTGAAAGCTCTTCTGTATATTTTGCGCCCAATTCCGCGACTGTGCCGTCGGTGAGCATGGCATCGATGGCGGTATTGATCATGTCGAGAAGCTCTGTATTGCCCTTTTTCACCGCGATGGCATACTCTTCGGATTCGAAGGCTGAAGGATCTTCCACGATCTTGAGTCCTTCATTGTCGCTGATGTATTTCTGGGATGTGGCAGAGTCAAGCACGACAACGTCACATTTTCCGTTTACCAGTTCCATAATGGCATCGGTGCCCTTTTTGAATGCTTCATAGGGATATCCCATATCTTTGACGCAGATCTCGCCTGTGTAGCCTTCGATCACGCAGATCTTCTTGTCTGCCATATCGGCGGCGGAGGTGATATCGGAGTCCTCTTTCACGATCATTACCTGCGTGGCTGTGTAGTAGGGGATCGAGAAATCCGCCTCTTCCTTTCTCTCATCGGTCACGGTCATACCCGCGATCGCCGCGTCGATCTGACCGTTCTGCAATGCTACCAGCAGAGAAACAAATTCCATATTTTCGATCGCCGGTGTCATGTCGTTTTTCTCCGCGATCTGCTTGGCGATCGCGATGTCGATACCGTCATACTGGTCGATCACGCCGCTGCCTGTCACGAACTCAAAGGGCGGAAATTCGGCGTTTGTGCCAAATGTAAGTGTGCCGCCTGCCTCTGGAGCGGCCTCCTGCGTACCGGCTTCTGCCGGTTCTGTGTCCGCTGGTGCGCTGTCCTGCGGCTGGGAGTCTGTGACAGTCGTATCTGTCGCTGTGCTGCTGCTCTTCGCGTCGCCGCCGCATGCTGTCAGCGCGGTCGTCATCATCGCCATCGCCAGCATGAGGGCTGCCATTTTTGTTCCTTTTTTCATAATGTTTCTCCTCCTTGATGATTGTCTGCCATAGCCTGCCGCTGTGGTCTGAGATCCGCACTCCGCGTCAGAGGCTATGAAAACCTGTTGATATATCTATATTAAGCCGTTTGGCATAATACCTTCATTAACAGTTCCTTACAGAACCTTGCTCAGAAAGAGCTTTGTCCGCTCGTTCTTCGGATTGCTGAACACTTCCTCCGGCGTGCCGCTCTCCATGATCACTCCCTGGTCGACGAACAGAACCCTCGATGCGACTTCCCTGGCAAAGCCCATCTCGTGGGTGACGATCACCATCGTCATGCCCGATCGGGCAAGATCCTTCATAACGTCGAGCACCTCCCCGACCATCTCAGGGTCGAGCGCCGAGGTGGGCTCGTCAAACAGCATGATCTCCGGGCTCATGGCTAGCGCCCTCGCGATCGCGACGCGCTGTTTCTGCCCGCCGGACAATTGTGCCGGGTACGCCTGTGCTTTGTCCGCCAGATTGACGCGCCTTAGGAGATCGTGCCCTGTCTTGACGGCCTGGTCTTTTGTCATTTTTTTCAGAAGAACCGGTGCCAGCGTGATATTGTCCATGATCGTCAGATGCGGGAACAGGTTAAACTGCTGGAACACCATGCCCATTTTCTGCCGCACTTTATTGATGTCGATCTTGGGCGTGTTGATCAGCTGATCGTCCACGTAGATCTCGCCCTCCGTCACGTCCTCGAGCAGGTTCAGGCATCGCAGGAAAGTGCTCTTGCCGGAACCGGAGGGACCGATCACAACGACGACTTCTCCGGGGGAGATATGTTCGTCGATGCCGTTTAAGACGTTCAGGTCTCCAAATTTTTTATGTAAGTTCTTTACTTTTATCATGTAAACTCCTGTCCTCTAAATTTATTTTTATCGGATATCAGATTTTCGCAGCACGATCTCGATCCTGCGCAGCAGCAGTGTCAGGATCTTGATCAGGATGTAGTAGATCACGGCAGTTCCAAACAGCGGCATGAACGCGTTGAACGTCGCGCTCCTGATAAAATCGCCCGCTTTCTGGATATCCATCAGTCCCACATAACCGACGATGGCGGTCTCCTTGATCAGAACGATAAACTCGTTGCAGAGTGCGGGAAAGATGTTTTTGACTGCCTGCGGGATCACGATCCTTGTCATCGTCTGAAAGGCATTCAGCCCCAGGGATCTGCCCGCCTCTGTCTGTCCGTGGTCGACAGACAGGATACCGGCGCGGATGATCTCTGACACATAGGCGCCGGAATTGATGCCAAAGGCGATCGCCGCGATGATCCACTTGTCCAGATCCACCGTGGCAAAGATGACAAAATAAATGATCATCAATTGCGTGACGGAGGGCGTTCCACGGATCACATCAGTGTAGACGCTGCCAAAAAAACGGATCAGTTTTCTCTTGGAGAGATTGCACAGCGCGACCAGCATTCCGATCAGGATACCGATCAGGACTGCGAGAAGCGATACCCTGATCGTCACGCCGATGCCCTCGAGCAATAGCTTGTAGCGGTCCTCCCGGATAAAACACTTATAAAATAGATTAGAAAAATCAGTGAACCATTCCTGAAATGCTGTCATTTGTCCGTTTCCTTTCAACTGTTTGTACAAATGCATAAATATGCAAATCTAACTAACGCCCATTCTATCATAAAGACGGTGAGTTGAAAAGCTTTTTTTGAAGGATATTCGGGGACGGTTGCATTCTCTATGGCATCTGTTACAATAAAAGGAAAGGAGGGACGTTGAATGGGAATGTTTTTAAACAGCCGTGTGCCGTACGAAGGATATAAGGAAGTGCTCCGGGATCCGTATTTTGTGGATAAAACGCTGATCTTAAAGGAACTGGTGCCTTATTTTGGAAAAAGAAACCGTTATTGCTGTATCACGAGGCCCCGGCGCTTCGGGAAAACGGTCATGGCCAATATGGTGGGGGCATTTTTCGGGAAAACGGATGAAGGGGAGCGGATATTTGAGGATCTGGCAATATCCGGAGAGAAGGAATACAGCGCGCATCTGAATCAGCATGATCTGATCTATATTGATTTCAGCAGAGGAATAAAAGGATGTAAAAACTTTGCACAATATATAGAGCGGATTGAAAAAGGATTATTGGAGGATCTGACCGCGGCTTACCCCGATTATGACCTGGGTGGGATCGTTTCTGTTTGGGATGTCCTGCAGAAGATATTTGAACAGACAAAAAATAGATTTTTGTTTGTGATAGACGAATGGGATGCAGTTTTTTATATGCCATTTATAACCGAAAAGGAACATAAAGAGTATCTTTTGTTTTTGAAGTGGCTTCTAAAGGATGAGCCATACGTAGAGTTTGCATATATGACAGGCGTTCTGCCAATCGCAAAATACTCCAGCGGTTCAGAACTGAATATGTTTGTGGAGTATGACATGGTCACGTCAGAAAAATTCAGCGGATATTTTGGATTTTCGGATGCGGAGGTTGACAGGCTCTATGAAATTTACCAGAACGAATCAGAAACGCCAAAGTTTGACCGGGAGGAACTTCGGCTCTGGTATGACGGGTATTATACGGCTGCGGGGAACCGCTTATATAATCCGCGTTCTGTAGTGCTGGCGCTGACCGACAGCCAGCTTAGAAATTACTGGACGAGCTCGGGTCCGTATGACGAGCTGTTTTATTATATCAGGAACAATATCGAGGATGTGAGGGATGATCTGGTCTTAATGGTATCAGGCGAACGGGTGGCGGCTGATATCGGGCAGTTTGCCGCAGTTTCCATGGAGATCCATTCCAGGGAGCAGATCTATTCCGCGATGGTGGTCTATGGCCTTTTGACTTACGAAGACGGAGCCGTTCTGATCCCAAACAAAGAATTGATGGATCGCTTTAACGAACTGCTTTTGACGAAGGATTCTCTGGGATATGTATATAACCTTGCAAGGAAATCAGAGCAGATGCTCCAGGCGACGCTGGCTGGAGATACAAAGACCATGGAAGATATCCTGCAGTTTGCACATAATACGGAGACGCCGATTCTGTCTTATAATAACGAGGTTGAGTTGTCGGCGGTCGTAAATCTGTGTTATCTTTCCGCCCGCAACAGATATCGGGTTGAGCGGGAAGACCGGGCAGGAAAAGGGTTTGTGGATTTCATATTTTATCCAGAGCGGAAAAATGCAGACGGGATCATTCTGGAACTGAAAGTGGACAGTACGCCAAAGGAGGCGATTGAGCAGATCAAGGATAAGCGGTATGGTCTGCGGTTTCAGGGAAAACTGGGTGAAAGTCCGAAATTTACAGGCAGGATCCTGGCGGTTGGCATCAGTTACAGCCGGGAGACGAAGGAGCATTGGTGTGAAGTGGAGGTTCTGCAGGGAACTAATATAAAAGTACGAACTAACACTTGACACAAACATTGTACAGAATGTGTTTGCAGAAAATGAAGTTATCGTGTAAAATGAAAATATCAAAGTGAAGGATCTGTAAAATCAATAGAAACATGACATGTATTGAAATAGTAATAGATATGGATTCTTTACTTTGTTTTATATAATAATATTTATATCAAGTAAAAGATATGGATAAACTATTGAAATCTGGATTGAATTGGTATATAATAACACATATAAGATACAAACATGAATTATAGAAAATAAGTGATGCAACTTGTGCAGGAAATTTTTCTGCAGATTCTAAAAGTGGAGGTTAAAATGTTAGTATATGAAATTACTTTGAAGATATTTTTTATCAAGGATATTCCAATTCCTCTAATATATGGAGAGCTGACAAAATATATAGACAGCTACCTGGCACAAAATCAATGTTTTCTCGATCTGCACAAGCGACGGTCCGTAAAAGGATACTGTTTCGACCTCCCCGTCCGGATCGAGAAAGGTATGAAAGCCTACAGGAGCGGTCAGATCTATCAGTTTCGGATCCGGACTGTAGACAAGGCGTTGTTGTCATATCTTATGGATGGAATTGCAGACCATAAGACTGATGCGGTCAAGGGACTGACAAGAACAGTAAAACAGATTCCGCGCAGATCTGTTTCATCTGTTTGGACGTTGACGCCGGTTGTTTTGATCAATGCCAACGACAAGGGATACTGGCGTGACTGCATGTCCTTTGAAGAATTTGAGCAGGATCTTAAAGCGGGATTGATTCATCAGTATGAAATGTACACAGGAGAAAAGATAACAGGGCAGTTCCCGCTCTATGATCAGATAGAGCTGCAGAGCAAATGTGCGATCGGAGTCCCATACAAAGGGATCACCCTGCTGGGGGATAAGCTTTCGATGCAGGTGTCAGAACATGAAAACGCACAGAAGATCATATACTTTGCCCTGGCAAATGGTATGGGGGTGAAGGGAACCCGCGGATTTGGATTTCTGGGGTATCGCTTTGGATGATAAGGAATGGAGGGATCGTGTGTTATATGATGCAATAAGCGTGTTTGGAAAAAAGTTAAGCAATGTGGCGGAACAATGGCAGTCTGCAATGTCGGATGACTCTTACACCGGGTTGGAGCGAAGGACAAAGTTTTTAGTTGACAACTATGTCCCTAAAGACGGAACATATGTTCTGATCAATGTGGACAAAGGCTTTGTCTGCGAGAGCCCGTTGGAGATCCGGTTTGACAAAAAAAGCGGAGAACTGCAGGGAAGGACGGAAAAGAATTATAATTATGTGCGGTATCTGGACTATAACAGTAAATTGATCGAGATGAATAAACCTGTTGACAATAAGAAGGTGATCCACTCAAATCAGATGTTTTCGTTTTGGGTAAAGAAAGACAGCATTGCCGGGAAAAAGTTGACAAAGGAAGTTGTAAACAATTATTATAAGGCGCTCCGCGCACCAGAACTTAAGTATACGAAGACAGCGGCAGGAAAACTATATAAACAGGTGACAGCAGAACTCGGAGAACCTGACCGTGAGACAATAGATCAGATAGCGGCCTGGATCAAAGGCTGGATGGAAGATCCGGGGCTGTTACCGGTTGACTTGTCGGGAAAGGATTACCTGAAACTTTTTTTTGTATATGATGATGAGAAGAAAACCAAGGAATTGTACGAGAAGGAAAACAGGAGATATCTCATTCCCAATATTTATAATAATAATGATTACAATGTGGAGTCAGAAGGCGGCATTCTGGGTGTTCCGAGCAATAATATGGGATTGAACGCCAAGAAGCCGTTTCTCGAGAACAAGAATCGGAAAACATCCGCGCCGTATCTGGTCGATCTGAACCGTGTGATGCTTCAGAACCAGTTTTTTGATTATCTGTGGGGGCACGCATGCAAAGGAAATGTGAATGTCTATATTGATCTTGAGGAAGAGGAGATCCTGGCGATACAGGACAAGAGTGAAGGGATTCCCGATATACATACTGGTATGTATATCAGGATCAAAAAGGGAAAGGAAGTGGAAATATTAGAGAGCGATGTCGTTCTGGATCTCAGCCCGAATTTATCCAGCCCATTTTATTTTAAGGAGATCATCAAAACTGCCGGAAATGACGGACAATACGGTGAGTACACGAAAGCAGCGAAGCTGGCGGCATTGGTGGACGAGGTGTTTTTCGATAAGTATCTTGGATTTAACTATTTCACAGATCCTGCCGATCTGCCTCAGATGGATGGATATCTGAAATATATTTTGCTTACATACAGGAGCAGGCTGTTTGCATGGCTGTACAGGACGCCAAAGTGCGATATGAGACAGATCCTGCCGGAGATGGCAGTCAGGCTGATAAGAAACAAGATCGCGGGAGGAAATCTGGCGCGCGCAGGCGTACAGCTCAATCTGCTGATCTCGTTGGAGGATTATCTGAACAATAATAATGAGAAGGAGGAGATTATGGGGACGATACAGGAGGAATTTAAGATACACATTGATATGCTGAAAGAGGATTGGGAGTTCTCGGACAGCGAATACTACTATGCTGTAGGTCAGATGGTCGGATATTTTCTGTCACTCTCAAAATCAGCAAAAAAACCGCTGTCTATGGCAAATCAGTTTTTAAATGCGGACAATGACAGGCTGGTAAAAGAGAAGCTGGGTCAGATGTTTATCCGATATGATCATGCGATCGATGCGGACAGGGATGTGCGGGCGAAAAATGTGCTCAGCCATATTATGACATATGAGCCAAAGTCCAGGAAAGTAATGCAGCGTGAACTGATCGCGGGATTGACAGCAAACAGTGCATTTTATATGAAGAAGGAACAAGAAGGAGGACAGAAACAATGATGAATCAAAGAGTGTATGGTGTTATGGGGATTTCTTCCATCATGGCAAACTGGAACGCAGATTTCAGCGGATATCCAAAGACAACATCAAAGGGCGACATCTTCGGAAGTGACAAGGCGTTTAAATATCCGATAAAGAAGATGTGGGATGAAATGGGAGAAAAGGTAATATACATCAAATCCATGACAACAGTTGAGGACAAGAAGGGCAATGTCAATCTGGTGCCCAGAACCCTGCTTGAGCGTTATGTACAGCTTTTCGGGACAGAAGATCTGAAAAATGTAAAAAAAGTGCTGGAGAACCTGTTTAGCGCAACAGATGTTAAAAATTTTGGGGCTACTTTTGCCGAGAAAGGCTGCAATATCTCGATTACGGGTGCGGTACAGTTTGGCCAGGGATTCAATAAATATGAGGACAGCATGCCGCAGGAACAGCAGATTCTCTCTCCGTTTCGGGATCCAAAAGCTTCCCAGAAGAGCACGGACGGCGAGGAAGCTAAAAATTCTTCGCTTGGTACGAAGATCGTGAGCGATGAGGCACACTATTTTTATCCGTTTTCTGTCAATCCGAAAGCGTATAAGGAATATGTGGATATGGGCGTGACACAGGGATACATGTCTGAGGACTATTGGAAATTTAAGCAGGCAGCGCTGACTGCAGCTACTTCGTTTGCCACCAATGCAAAAGCCGGATGTGAAAATGAGTTTGGACTGTTTATAGAAACACAGGAGGATGTCTATCTGCCGAATCTGGCAGAGAGCATTGTGTTTGAGCACCGGGGTAAAGAAAAGAATGTGATCGGTGTAAGATGCGGAGATCTTTTGCGCGGTTATGGCACAAAGATACAAAATGTGGAGATTTATTATAACCCATACACGACAGTTATCGACACGGACATTCCAACCGCCAGGATGTATCACATTTTTACGCAGAAGGAACTGTAGGCAGATTTGTGCTGGGGCTTATATCTGCGCATATTGGCATCAGCAGTATGGGGATTATTATGGATATTTTAATATTTACATTGTCAGGAAAACAGGCAATGTTCAAAAAGCCGGATGTGAATTCCGTACATTATTATACTTATGGGCAGATCCACAAGCCTGCACTGATCGGATTATTTGGCGCTGTTCTGGGGTATTCAGGATATAACAGGATGAGCAGAGAGGATAGGTATCCAGAATATTACCAAAAGCTGAAGGACTTAAAGGTCAGCATAGCACCCAATGCGGACAAAGGATATTTTGCAAAGAGTATCGTCAGCTATAATAATTCAGTTGGTTATGCGTCACGGGAGCAGGGAGGGAATCTGATCGTGAAGGAGCAGTGGATCGAGGATCCTTCATGGGATATTTTTGTGCGGATCGACTGCGATGAGGCGAAGAAGCTGGCGGAGTATGTGACAGAAAGAAAATGCGTATATATTCCATACCTTGGGAAGAATGACCACATGGCGGATATCGCGCAAGTGAGGACAGTCGGGGGCAGCGTCTGTACAGAGGCTGCAACACTGGATTGTCTTTGCTTAAAAAGTAAGGTGCGGTTTGATTTAAATGCGAACCTGTTTGGCGGAGCCAGGGGACAATTTAAATATGAGGAGTCTTTGCCGATCGGGCTGGATGCGGATACCAATCAATATATATTGGAGAAGTTTATTTATACCAATATGGCATTCTGCGAAGTGGGCGAAGAAGTATGGCGTGTTGACGGAAGACAGATCGTATTTTATTAGAGAACTGTAAAAACAGGTATTTCTTTGCGGTTCTTTTGCAGATAAGGGGGATGAAATGGAGCTTTCAGAGATATTGGACCTTACGGATCCAGTGTATGCACATACGGGATCCAGGGTTTATGCGGAGAAGGAAACACTGCAGGAGCATACGGTACGGTGTCAGAAGTATTTTGAGCGTCTTTTGGATAAGGAAAAGATGCTGGACTCACTGGAAAGGATGGAGCCGGTCCTGACTGGGAATACGGATCGGAAATATGCGGACTGGTTTTGGCAGGCGCTGCGGGATGTCATCACGTTTCATGATACGGGAAAGGTCAATCCACTTTTCCAGCGCGATGCTATGGGCAATGAAGCCTTTGCGGGCATTGATATACCGTATTTTCATGATAAAAAACATGCCGCACTCTCGTCATATATGTATCTTGATTATCAGGCATCAAAGCTGGAGCAGCTTGACAGGGAGATGCGTATAGCGGTGGACACGAAAATATATCTGTACGAGATCGTATGCATGAATGCATATCTCATCATGAAACACCACTCTGACCTGGACTGTTTTGATGAGTTTGTCACAGCAATACAGCCCAATGGAAAGCTGAATAACATTGACCTGCAGGTACAAAAAAAGAGCTATCAACGATTGTACAGGGGTAAATATTCCAGAATGCCAATAGAAAATTATGGCAGGATCCTGAAAATGGCAAAAAAAGGGACACAGGAGCGTAGCTTTGTCAAATATATCTATACCCGGCTATTGTTTTCTTTGTTGACAGCGAGTGATTACTACGCGACAAACGAATATGTGAATGGCGCTGAGATACAGTATTTTGGATCTGTCAAAGAAATGGCAGATTTGAAGGAAGCATATGAGAAGACGGAAAGAATGCAGTCGATCAGAGCATTTTGCCCGGAAACAGCCATAGATGACGGGAGGGATATCAACTATCTACGAAACATGCTTTTTCATGAGGCGGAGGAAAGTCTGAAAAGGTATGACGGGGAGGATATTTTTTATCTGGAAGCGCCGACGGGCTGCGGAAAGAGCAACGTTGGATTTAATTGCAGTTTTGTGCTTGCGCGTCAGGATATGGGGAGGATATTTTATGTCTATCCATTTAACAATCTGGTGGAACAGAACAAAGCTGTTTTGGAGGAGTTATTTCAAGGGCAGAATATTTTTGAAAAAGCAGCCGTTGTCAATTCGATCACACCAATCAAACGGGATCAAAAGTTTGCTGGAAATGAGGAAGAATATGAGCAGGATTGGGGTGAATGCAATTGGAGCAAGTCCCTGCTGGACAGACAGTTTTTAAATTATCCCATTATCCTGACGACACATGTGAATTTGTTTCAGACAATGTTCAGTACGGAGAGGGAAGCAGTTTTTGGATTTCATCAGCTTACAGGAAGCGTGATCGTATTGGATGAGATTCAGAGCTATAAGAATGCAATCTGGACAGAGATCATGATGTCGCTTCAATATTACTGCAGATATATGAACTGTAAAGTGCTGATCATGTCCGCCACACTGCCGGATCTCGCAGTGCTTACAGGAAAGCATGAGCGAGTGTGCCGGCTCATACAAAACAGGACAGTATATTTTAACGATCCGAGATTTCAGAACAGAGTAGATGTTTCATATGAGCTGTTAAATGACAGCGATTTTGATGAGGAAAGGCTCTATGAACATGTAAAACGGCAGGCAAATACAAAGAAAAAGATACTGATCGAGTTTATCCAGAAAGATATGGCGTATCGATTTTTTGACAGGCTGGCGGCAGATGCAGAGATTGGTGCCGTCATAGAACGCATGACGGGTGATGATAATATCGTTGACCGTGAAAGGATACTAAGACACATAAAATCCCGGAACTTTGAGCGGAGTGGATACATTCTGGTCGCAACGCAGGTCATTGAAGCTGGTGTTGATATCGACATGGATATCGGATACAAGGATATCAGTACATTGGACAGCGAAGAGCAGTTTATGGGAAGGATCAACAGAAACAATCATAAGGATGGCATTGTATATTATTTTGACCTGTATCCGGCAAAACATATTTATGGAAAAGATGATTACAGGATCAGTGAGGAATTGACGCTTCGGAATGTCTGTATGCAGCAGGTTTTAAAAGAAAAAAGATTTTCAGACTACTATAGCCAGGTCATGGAGGTTATCAGGAAAAATAGAAACGAATCATCAGATGCAATGGGAATCACTGCCTTTGCCGATGAGATCGGCTCACTCAATTATATGAAAGTAAAGAAAAGAATGCAGCTGATCGAGGAGGATGACTGGAGCATGTCCGTATTTCTGGCACGGACGATCACATTGCCAGATGGAGGAATGATCGACGGAAAGGAGCTGTGGAATCAATATAAGTCAATCCTGACAAGACCGCCTGAAGATTATGCAAAATTCCGTATTCAATTATCGGAGATCACCAGCAGGCTCAATCTATTCATTTACCAGATTAAAAAGACTTCAAACATCACATATTCTGACAGGATTGGTGAGATCTATTGTATAATGAATGGGGAGGACTTTTTTGTGGAAGGCAGATTGGATAAAAAGAAGCTTGAGGAGGCGGGAGGTCTGTTTATAGAGATATAGATCAACAGAAAATTCTTCGCTCGGCAATATGAGAAGAAATATTTGTGCTAAATATTACCAGGCGGCATTATTTGAAAGTTGTGGCATAAGCTTGATAATACGGGGTGGATCGAGAATTTAGATCCTGGAATGATTTTGATATCATCTGCTTGGTAAAAAATTGTTGAAATAGTGACTTTTACTGGTGTTTTTGGTATAATGGAAATTGTGAAAGGGCAGATTTGCTTTGGATTAATAGAAACATGGGATGTATTGAAATTTGGCATGCCGGAGATCGACCTGCAGCGGATCGATGGATTAATAGAAACATGGGATGTATTGAAATCACTGTATCTCTGCCGCAATTTGATACGCTCCTCGATTAATAGAAACATGGGATGTATTGAAATGATACGGGAAATACGTATGATATCGCACTTGGGATTAATAGAAACATGGGATGTATTGAAATGAGTTAGCAACATTTATGGGCTACACGAAGCAGGCTGATTAATAGAAACATGGGATGTATTGAAATCCGTTCAGACGGGGATGAACGAATGGGAAGGTAGATTAATAGAAACATGGGATGTATTGAAATTAAGCAAAATGTTGTGCAGTATTAACTCCTTTTGGATTAATAGAAACATGGGATGTATTGAAATTTCATGAATATGCCTGTCCGGGATATCAGTATGCCGATTAATAGAAACATGGGATGTATTGAAATATTTCAGCCTGGTCTACATTGAGCAGCAGCGCCATTGATTAATAGAAACATGGGATGTATTGAAATGTTGCAAATGCATGCCCAGGAAGAGTGCACTGGCGGATTAATAGAAACATGGGATGTATTGAAATTCTTTTCTGGTGTGATGGCATGCATCTGGTTGTTGATTAATAGAAACATGGGATGTATTGAAATTGCGTGAAGGGAGGAAGAACTGGTACTGTGAAAATTGATTAATAGAAACATGGGATGTATTGAAATGCAACTGACAGTGGCGGCCGGCAGTCACCTGTGAGATTAATAGAAACATGGGATGTATTGAAATCGGTTTGCCGCCACCCTGTCCCAGATTGCTTCCTGGGATTAATAGAAACATGGGATGTATTGAAATTGCTCAGCCGTTCCGTCTCTGACAGGATGATGTTGTGATTAATAGAAACATGGGATGTATTGAAATGACATACTTTCTTTCCAGATTTCGCCAGTCCGACTCGATTAATAGAAACATGGGATGTATTGAAATCAGAAAGAACACCTGTCAATTACAGTGACGGTACACGGATTAATAGAAACATGGGATGTATTGAAATATCTTTAAACTAAGCGTAATTCTGAACCTGATCGGATTAATAGAAACATGGGATGTATTGAAATCAAAGTGGATCGGGTTTGCCAAACTGGCGAAGAAAGGATTAATAGAAACATGGGATGTATTGAAATCCCTGCAGAAAAGCAGCACGCAGAAGGAAGACAAGATTAATAGAAACATGGGATGTATTGAAATCTCAGACCGGAAGCGGCGCTTCCTGCCGAAACAGGATTAATAGAAACATGGGATGTATTGAAATTAAACCGGGAAAATCTTTTTAGCCGGATAGGTCGATTAATAGAAACATGGGATGTATTGAAATCGTCCTCGGCATACCCGTAATCCGTGTCCTCCGCTCGATTAATAGAAACATGGGATGTATTGAAATGTCAGGCAAAACAAGGATTCCCGGTTGGTAAACGATTAATAGAAACATGGGATGTATTGAAATTTTCGGGCTGATCGCGGGGATCCTGTTCCTGGTCCTGTGCGGATTAATAGAAACATGGGATGTATTGAAATGAAAGCTCCCCATACAATTCTGTAAGTCGAGGAACAGGATTAATAGAAACATGGGATGTATTGAAATTACTTCCAGCCAAATATCGTTCCAAGGGCTTCTGGATTAATAGAAACATGGGATGTATTGAAATTTTTCAAACCTGTAATTCTGCACCACCGACACAAGATTAATAGAAACATGGGATGTATTGAAATTAGTCAAAAATCCTTGTTCCACTTTCCAAGAAGTAAGATTAATAGAAACATGGGATGTATTGAAATACAATAAATTTGACTGACAAAGAGGAATGTTCAATGATTAATAGAAACATGGGATGTATTGAAATTCACACAGCGACATGCGGCTTCTCATTTCTGGACTGATTAATAGAAACATGGGATGTATTGAAATTCCATTATTTCATAGTCTCTATTTAAACCATAAACTGATTAATAGAAACATGGGATGTATTGAAATTTGCTCAACAGATACACTTCCTTGTCCATATCAAGATTAATAGAAACATGGGATGTATTGAAATCTGGGGAATTTACGCCTGATGACGTATATGTTAAGATTAATAGAAACATGGGATGTATTGAAATTGTGATCAGAAATCGCAGATACTTCCTGTTAGGAGGATTAATAGAAACATGGGATGTATTGAAATGTGTCCAGAAGCACAGTGCGAAGCTAAACGGAAACAGATTAATAGAAACATGGGATGTATTGAAATTCGCCTCCCCTTTCAGGATATTTACCTGCTTCGGTATGATTAATAGAAACATGGGATGTATTGAAATGTTTTCTTTTCAGGGTGGCTTTATCTGTCCGTTGGACGATTAATAGAAACATGGGATGTATTGAAATATGCTTTGTAGTGCACTGTTGGCATGTTGCCGTAGATTAATAGAAACATGGGATGTATTGAAATTTTGAGAGAGTGGCAGCGGCTTTTGAAAATTCGTCTTGATTAATAGAAACATGGGATGTATTGAAATCAGATTATCTCTGTGTTTTCTGGCTGGGTCATCGGGATTAATAGAAACATGGGATGTATTGAAATACGGTATATTCTTTAGACAGCTGTGCCTTGACATGGATTAATAGAAACATGGGATGTATTGAAATCGCAATTTTGATGGACAACCCTGTTCTGCATGTGGGATTAATAGAAACATGGGATGTATTGAAATAAATGAAAACGCGGGAGCTGGACTTAGGGAGTAATAGATTAATAGAAACATGGGATGTATTGAAATTGACGAAGACTGCTATCGTGGTTGTGGTGGGCGGAAACATGGGATGTATTGAAATGGTGCATGCAGTCTCTCGGATACATATCTGACAGGATTAATAGAAACATGGGATGTATTGAAATCATTGATAGCCCCCATTCTAAGTTTCCGGTGTTTGGATTAATAGAAACATGGGATGTATTGAAATGCGTTTCCAGATACACATCCGCAGAGGTGTTAAAGATTAATAGAAACATGGGATGTATTGAAATGGACAACATTTTCAGCAGCATTTAACAAGGCTTTCCGATTAATAGAAACATGGGATGTATTGAAATTGCGTAGCCCGTAGCACCGTCTGGCATCGTACTGGATTAATAGAAACATGGGATGTATTGAAATTGTCGGATATGATGAACAGCTTGCCATGAAACACGATTAATAGAAACATGGGATGTATTGAAATAATACAGTACTCTGCTGCCCTTTTTTCCATACCATGATTAATAGAAACATGGGATGTATTGAAATCACAGGCTTTCGATCAGCCGTGTATCAGCCAGCCTGATTAATAGAAACATGGGATGTATTGAAATCGAAACAGCATGATATAATTCCCTCTGAATTTACGGATTAATAGAAACATGGGATGTATTGAAATCGGTATGTTATAGCGGGATAGAAGCCACACAGGAGGATTAATAGAAACATGGGATGTATTGAAATTCTAACGCCAGCATGGGGATATTGTAAAAGTGTGTCGATTAATAGAAACATGGGATGTATTGAAATAGCATTAACAGAATTATACGATAGAGGACTGACAAAGATTAATAGAAACATGGGATGTATTGAAATTATTACAAGGAAAAGCAGGATATCAGGGAAGAATGCGATTAATAGAAACATGGGATGTATTGAAATGTTCAAGGTAATTCTTTGATTTCCATGTGCCGTCCGGATTAATAGAAACATGGGATGTATTGAAATTTTAAACCCTCCTTGCATTCTTTATTGCCATAAAAAGATTAATAGAAACATGGGATGTATTGAAATAGGCAAGCAGGGAGAAAATGAGGTTTCCATACAAGGATTAATAGAAACATGGGATGTATTGAAATTTGAAAAGGCAAGGGAAATTGCGGAAGTACTGTACAGATTAATAGAAACATGGGATGTATTGAAATAAGTACCACATGACGGAGTTCCATGCTACGGATTTTGATTAATAGAAACATGGGATGTATTGAAATACTCCTCTGTTGGCGGTTTGTAATCTTCTGGCAGGATTAATAGAAACATGGGATGTATTGAAATTGCTTTTGGAGATATACCAATTGTGGAATATCCAGATTAATAGAAACATGGGATGTATTGAAATAGCCATGCTCCGCTGATAAATCTCCTTGCAATTTCGCGATTAATAGAAACATGGGATGTATTGAAATAATCAATCTTTTCTTTCTTTTGATATTCCTCAACCGATTAATAGAAACATGGGATGTATTGAAATACCGGATATACTCGTTTTTTAACACAAATGAAAGGATTAATAGAAACATGGGATGTATTGAAATGCAGCTGGTTGGTCTTTTTCTGCCGCTTAAATGCGATTAATAGAAACATGGGATGTATTGAAATCAAGACCATGGAGCATATGGGGAAGTGCTGCGGGATTAATAGAAACATGGGATGTATTGAAATTCCATTGCCATCTCCTTAAGCTTCCAGCTTACGGTGATTAATAGAAACATGGGATGTATTGAAATGAGCGTACATGTTTCCCGACAAGTTTTTCGACCGCGATTAATAGAAACATGGGATGTATTGAAATGCCCCATGATCCGCGCATGGCGCATCACGATGGTGATTAATAGAAACATGGGATGTATTGAAATACAACTGTGTTTCCCAGGCACCATTTCAGGATCGGAGATTAATAGAAACATGGGATGTATTGAAATTCAGAACCGCTTACAAGCTGTACGCATACAGACGGATTAATAGAAACATGGGATGTATTGAAATGTTTTTTGCCTCGTCCACCTTCTCGTCAAAGGATAGATTAATAGAAACATGGGATGTATTGAAATAACTGGAATGCCGGGCAGGCGGCGGATCCGAAGTTGGATTAATAGAAACATGGGATGTATTGAAATTCGCAGGTTCCGTGAAATCCGCATCCGGATTGTTGATTAATAGAAACATGGGATGTATTGAAATCAATACCTGTGATGCTCCGGCGGAGCCTTGGCATTGATTAATAGAAACATGGGATGTATTGAAATAGGAGTGCCGTAAGCCAGTACATGGGCGGCAAGTACGATTAATAGAAACATGGGATGTATTGAAATGCATGGACAGGGAAAGGTTAAAACTTGTCGGCGAGAGATTAATAGAAACATGGGATGTATTGAAATCGTTCAAGGACACACTCCATGCGATCCTGTACGGAGATTAATAGAAACATGGGATGTATTGAAATCTGAAAAGACAGAAAGCGTATCAGAAACGGCAGGCAGATTAATAGAAACATGGGATGTATTGAAATTAAGGATCTTCCGCCATGTTTACAGGCGCCGTGCCTGATTAATAGAAACATGGGATGTATTGAAATCTTTCGTGGCAACGATCTTCGCATAAGCCGTCGTACGATTAATAGAAACATGGGATGTATTGAAATCATTTCTGGGTGCGTGCCCCAGATACTCACCTGCCGATTAATAGAAACATGGGATGTATTGAAATGAGCAACAATAACGCACTAACCTTGTTGGCGGCATGATTAATAGAAACATGGGATGTATTGAAATGGGCTTTTCGGGATTCCGGATACGATGAGTCGGGGATTAATAGAAACATGGGATGTATTGAAATCTGATGCGAAACGTCCGTCGAGCAACTTTGACGCGATTAATAGAAACATGGGATGTATTGAAATTCGACTCTCGGCATTGTTATCCCTCCTATTCTACGATTAATAGAAACATGGGATGTATTGAAATCCTGGCTGACGCTTTAACAGATCATCAACTGTCGTAAGATTAATAGAAACATGGGATGTATTGAAATCCCAGAAGCTCTGCGATCTTATTGATCGAGAGGGGATTAATAGAAACATGGGATGTATTGAAATGGAAAGATATTCCGTTGGGAT
>Ga0137306_100211_pt1 | contig 93839 bp, 74 predicted proteins | sample Inofroosms_March_FD_97187 | JGI IMG/M metagenome (GOLD analysis project Ga0137306, IMG submission 97187) | Mouse cecal microbial communities from Vienna, Austria - N-Acetylneuraminic and N-Acetylglucosamine D2O microcosms_March | ecosystem: Host-associated > Mammals > Digestive system > Large... | reverse complement strand
CAAGTGCCGGGACGGTGAGAAAATACCTGTCCAGCAGAAGCAGGGAATCTCCAAAAGTGCATGCGGCATGATGAGCATCCTCCACCATCTGCACGACATGGGACGCATCGGAAACTGTTGTACCTTTCCAGTCCATGGAAGCCTGGAGGCCATCATGGAGCCTGATGCTTAAAGGAATACATGCCCAGCTGCGGATGTTTCCCGCCAGGATGCCGAGCCCGCCAAACATATGCCCGTGAATATACTCCGGCTTTGCAGAATTTTCGGATTCCTGAAACAGTTTTTTCACACCTGGCATTCTGCGGCCTTCCTTGGACTGTTTTACACCATCGCCTACGAGGATATGGAGGTTTCCTTCTTTGTATAAGGGAGCGTACTGCCTGACAGCCGAAAACCAGCATCTGCGTAAGGAATCCAGTGACCAGGAAGAAGCACGAAAAAAATGTATCATGAAGTCATAGCATCCGGGACAGAGGGCAAGGTCACGGATAACAGAAGTAAGACCAAGTTTATCGGAACGAAGCATAAGACCTACGGTAATGGTTACAAACCAGCGGAATGCGGCTTTACGAGAGAAACAGGATTCAAAAAGGCATAAAACATTTTCAATAAAATTCATCATAATCGTATGGTAAACCACTGGAAAGTATGGTAAACTAATACATGAAATAACTCTTTCCATGGTTTATTCTTTTCTTAAGTATTGGTAACTTAAAGATACCATAGATTTATGCGAAAGGGTTATTTTTTTTGAGAACTTTCAACTGTCAAGATAATGAAATAAAATACAAAAAACAGGGCTGACGAACCTCGGACAATACAGTCTGACGTTCTCACACCCTGTTTTGTGTCTCTGTAAATAAAATTCCTCAGCGCCGCTGGCAGTGCTCGCAGAAATAGATCGTCCCTCCCATATAGTTTGCCTTGTGGATCTCGTACCCGCACCGGACGCACGGTTCGTTCAGCGAGTTTTTGCTCATCTGCGTGATGTAACCTCCCTTTTGTCCGAAGAGGTCCCTCTCCGTGTCGCGCCCGCCCTTTGCTGCCATCTTCCTTATGATCTTGCAGACAGACTCATATAAAATATGAAAATCCTCCTCCGACGCCTCCTGCATCGGATAGCGCGGGTCGATGCCTGCATCCCACAGAATGTCCTGCAGCGCACCGTTTCCAAGCCCGGGTATGCGCTGCTGCGTCGCGAGAAACGCCTTTGCCGACAGTCTTTTGCCTGACGCCGGATACAGCGACCGGAAATAGTCGTATGTGAATCCGTCCGTGAGCGGATCGGGCTTTGTGCTGGCGGAAACATAATAACCGTCCGTGCACTGCCCCCTGGGACATATGGTGATCCCGCCATACATCTGGATCGACACAAAGATTCCCGTCCCATCGTCAAAACAGACTGCAAACTGATGCTTTTTCGGAAATTTTTCCGCATCGTCATAATAGCGCGGATATGCCCCGTCATTGAGGACGATCATGCTCTCCTGTGTGTCGATCTGCACCATACCGCCCTTGGCAGCAGCCCCGGTTATGGTCTGCCCCTCCAGATACTCCTCATACTTGTCGCGCTCACCTGTAAAAAAGGCAAACCTGTGCGGCGTCTGCAGGACTCTGATCTCACTGATGGTCTTTCCTGTCAGATGCCCGCTGATCTGCTTTGCGATCGTAGTGCTCTCCGGTAATTCCAGCATGTCACACCTCCCCCCTCGTACCTCCCCGTGATCTCGATCGTGTTGCCGTCGGGATCCTGGAGGCAGAAATAGTAATACGGATTTCCCGCGTTGATATAGCGGATCTTTGTCAGGTTCGCCGCAACATCAAGCGACCTGATCCGCCTGTACCTTTTTTGGGACGCCCGTGTACATTAATATGATACCACACAGAATATGACAGCAGTGTGTCATATTCAGATTATCTCATCTGATCTGCTGCATATTTCCTTCACTATTTTTTCTATCCTGTCAATGTTTCCTTTTGTCAGATAATTCGGGTTGAGTTTTCGCTTGCTATAAGCATATATCGTATTTTTTGTCAGACATTCGAGGAGATAAGTAAAATATCTTTCCCACGAACTATACTCACCACTTTCTATAAATTCCCCCGGCTGTGCCAAAATCTCCTTCAATCCTTCTGCCTGAACAATATTCGATCGCAGGATTAAATATTCAAAAGATTCCGGCGCCCATAACTGACTTCCCTGACTCACTTCCAATGCATGTACGGCACTCTGCATGTCTGCACCAAACGCTGCACCATCAACAATCACCAGGATCTGCTCCTCTTTATGGGTAAGAATGTATTTCGCCACATTCGATTTGCCTCTGGCAGAATCACAGGCTGTCTTCATATTCTGGCTGACTGCCCTAAACATTTCATGACCAGCATTGGAATCCTCTGTAAGAATAACAGACGGTTCGATCTCTTCCGCTGCCCTCGCTTCCGGATATACCTGATGCATGGAATTATATACTTGTCTGGTGTTTTGATAATACCCGCTGTTTTTCAGATAATAGATCTCACTGATACTATATGGCAGCATATTCAGACCATCTCTCGTGATAAATACAAAATAGCAGTCCGATTCCAGTACCGCCTTTGCAAACGATTTTGTGTTCAGAAAACGCTCCTGTTCATCCACAAAAACAACTGCACTTTTCTGCATGCCCAATTTTGCCAGCACACTTTCATCATCGCCTGATAACACAATACATTTCCTGTCGCAGACTACCTCTGTCCCCGGTCCGGATCTCCCTGACAGATAGTCACTTATGATCTGGATCATGGTCGTCTTGCCGCTGGCGCTGTCTCCCTGGATAATCGTAATATTCCTGCGCAGATTCAGCTCATAGCGCAGTCTCTTTGTGGAAACCAGAACTCTTATGTTACCCTTCAAAGATCTCCACCTCCTGAAATTCCCATAGAAATTCGGCATAGTTATGGATCACGCTGCCACTGTTTTTGATACATATCTCAAAAGGCTCCTCAAACCGCATCTCATATCCAAGCCTGACAGTGATGTCCTGTCTCTTTCCAATCTCCAATATCCATTTCGCACAATTATCCCCACAGGCAGACGCATTGACAATGAGCTTCGGCTCCTTATACATGATCATAAGCGCTTTCACACCGCCTGACAGCCTCTCTGGCGCAATAATCCCGAGAACCGGACTTTGAATAGCGTGTGCCGACAATACCGTGGAGCCATCTACATCCTGCACCATCTCCTTTACCAGTTCATCCTCAAACCATTCATCCTCGTAGTTATACTTGAAATAAGTATCCGGACTAAATACATAATTTTCAGTATCGATATCCTTCACGCCTCTGTTAATGATAATGTTCAGCATCCTTTTCTCCTCCACAATTAGTGCCGCCACTTTATTTCGGCTTATCTGATCATTCTTCCACCTTTTCCAGCCCATATACATCTGCAGAATGATTTATTGCCCCGCCGGGTTAACATACTGAATGTTGTTCCGCTTACAGTATTTTTCCGCATAGCTTTTCGGTTCCACCGTCACCACCACATCTGCAGAATCACAAAAGATCGCCTTCGGAGCTTGTCCTATATTTGTGTAATTCTGGATCTTCTGGACTGACCGGGGCAGTACGGCTGTCTTTAGACCCACACATCCTGAAAAGGCACGCTGTCTGATCTCGCAGACACCTTCTGAAATCACGATCCTTTCCAGTGCGAAGCAGTTACAGAACGCCTCCCTGCGGATCACCTTGACGCTATGGGGGATCGTCACGCGATCCAGCGACCTGCATCTGGCAAATGCACAGGTTCCGATCTCAGTGATGCCCTCTGGCAGATCCACGCCCCTCAGACTCTCGCAGTCCCAAAACGCTTCCTCGCTGATCTTCGTCAACCCTGCCGGCAGATTCACGGCACACAACTGTTCACAGTTTCCGAATGCACGCATTCCGATCTCCGTCACACCATCAGGAATATTGATCTGCACCAGCGCCTGACAGGCATAAAACGCGCCGTCTCCGATCACACGGACCGTCTCCGGCAGCGTGATCCGTGTGATCGATCTGCGCAGATCAGACTGTGCCTCCCGCAGGCGCGGCGCCCCAGGTGAAAATGCCCAGCCGCCGATCTCTGTCACGATACCGTTTCCGATCTTTTCGGGAACCTCAACCTCGGTATTGTTCCCTTTGTAGCGTGTGATCACGAGCGTTCCGTCCTCGCGCTTCTCATATCCCCAGATCTTTTTTAACTCGGTGACGGAATTGGGATCTGCGTTCAGTTCGCGCATCATTTTCTTCTCCGCCCTCTCGCGCTCCGCGGCAAAGTCGGCGGTGCGGTTCTTGAATTCCAGCAGCCACGCCTGGCATTCCGTTCCGCCGTTCTCCGATGCATAGCGTATCATCTCGTCGCGCTTGCGCGGCGCATCAAGCCAGCCATTCTCCGCACAGATCTCCAGACACGCCACGCTGTTCTGGTCGACCGCGCCTTTCATGATCTTTGATTTGTTCATCTGCTTCTGGTTAAAATGCTCGAGGATAAAGCGGAAAAATTCAGGCTTGTACAACCGGAACTGTTCGCGGTACTCATTATAATTTCCAAGATAAACCGCTTCTGTATAGTGAAATCTCCTGCCGCCGTTCTCCTCAAAAATACTGCGGATCACATCCATATATTCCCCGTCTCCCAGACTGTCCGACATGTTACAGAACTCCTGCCATGCAGTGCTGCGTCCCTTTTCCGTGAGCGCCGTTATCCGCTGCTCTGAAAATTTCGCTCCAGACTCCTTTAGCACGCTGATGATCCGTTTGCATCCGCTCATGATTGCGTAGTACAGAAGCTCTCCTGCGTCAAAGCAGACCTGCTCGCAGTTTTCGCACAGATACTTTACGATCTCTGCACGCTGTTCGATCGGCAGTACATTGAGCTTCCTGTCCCCAACGATCACCGTGTTTGTAAAACAACCGTCCCATTTGTCCATCAAATGCGTGCACCGCAGTATGTTGTTCATCTCCAGCGGTGTCAGCCAATAATGTATGGTATATGTATACGAACTCCCTTCAATATAATATTGCCTGTTCGTAAAATTCGCTCCGCCTCCGACAAGCGCCCGGACATACTCCAGACCGCGGAAACGGCAGGCAAGCCCCAGCGCCCGCGCGGAATTTTCAACGTATCCCAGCTTCTCATACACCCTGGAAACCTCCTCTGGAGACCGGGTAAGCACCGCCTGTTCCAAAACAGCACTTTTCTTTTGCTGTGCAGCTCTTTCGTTATCCACAATTTCCTCTTTCATATTCGTCCCTCGCTATTCTCATACTGCCTGGCCATATCCAGGATACGCCGCCGGACCTCCTGCCGGACCGGCTCCGGCGCAAGCACCCTGGCCGACGGTCCAAACCCCAGGATCACACCGTACACCCAGTCGTCCACCTCGGCATGCATGTGCACCATAAAGTTTCCGTCCGGCAGGACTTCGATCTCCTCCTCGCCAAACCGGTCGTAGATCCTGTAAGCCTCTTTTTTGTCGATCCAGATGTCGATCACAGTAAGCGGAGCAGGGCTGTCTTTCGCCTCCTGGTCCGACTCCTGCCTTGGCACAAATGTCTCATCCAGCGTTTCAAATCGTTTCATGCGGAACAGCTTGAAGATCCGCCACGCGTTCCGCTCCCTGCAGAACGCCTTGAGATACCATGTGTATTCTTTAAAGAGCAGCTTCACCGGCTCGACCGTGCGCCGGCTCATCTCTCCCTGCTTTCCGTAATAATCAAACCGGATCAGCCTTCGCCCCAGGATCGCTGTTCTGATATCCTCATAGAGCTGTTCCCTGCTGCCGCTCCAGTCGGACAGATCGATCGCAAGCCAGTCGATGGGATCTGTCTTGAAAAACGCACCGAGCTTCTGCAGGATATGTTCCTCCCCCTCCGCCCGGGTCTCCCGGAGTGATATCAGCCCCGACAGGATCTTTTGCTGTTCCTCCTGCGTGATCAGCATCTTATCCAGCACAAACTGCTCCGTCAGGCAGATGCCGCCGTTTTTCCCTTTCTTCGCATAAATCGGTATCCCGGCGGCGCTCAGGGTGTCCATGTCGCGGTAGATCGTCCTCGCAGAGACCTCAAAGCGCTCCGCCAGCTCCGCGGCGGTCACAGTCCCCTGCTTCATCAATATGTATATCATTCCCAACAGCCGATTGATCATAATTTCCTCTCAAACAATGCACTGACCTCCATCTTGTCCACGATGCCCTGCGCGTCCACGCCCGGGTGCGTCACGTAGATGCGGCAGACCTGCTCCACAAACCCGCTATCGACACCCAGCTTTTTCGCGATGGCATCCACCCTGTGCCCTGCGCGCATCTCCCTGATGATCGTCTCCACCACAGATCTCAGACTGCCCTCGCTGATCCCCTGAATCGGTCTGTCACCCCCGCCCTCTGTCAGATCAATCTTCTGTACCTGCCATCGCCCGGTTTCCTCCTCGATCTCCAGAACCGCCATCGTCACAGGCTGACGGAAACGCCTCGGCCCGCAGCTTCCCGGATTGAGATGCAGCACGCCGTCCACCGTTTTCTCCTCATATCTGTGCGAATGGCCATAGAGAAACAGATCGATGCTGCCCAGATCAGTCTTTCGGTGCTTTTTGTTGTGCACCATGCAGATCCGCAGTCCGAACAGCGTGATATTGAGTTCGTCCTCGAGCGCTGCCGCCCATTCCCTGTCGTTGTTGCCCCGCACCACATACACCGGCGCGATCTCCCTTAGCCCGTCCAAGATCTTCTGACTGTTGATATCCCCGCCGTGCAGGATCACCTCACAGGTTTTGAGTACCTCTTTGATCTCAGGGCGGAGCAGCCCGTGTGTGTCCGCCAGGATCGCGACCCTGTGCATTTTGTTCTCAGCCATATTCCAACTCCATTTCCATGTCTATGATCTCCCCAGTGACATCATTCAGCAAAATTTCCCGAGTCTTATTTTCCTGGATCACATTTAAAATATGATATAGTATTCCATCGTCCTTTTTTCTCCTGATATCATCATAATAAATATACTCCGTCTCTGATAGCACATAGTAATAATCCGGGAGTGCCACGCCCATAAGCAGCTCATATCCCGCCTTCTGCCACTCCTCATACGGAAGCGCCTGCCGTACTGCCTGATCCCCCGCAATCGCCGCACAAACACGGTCCAGCGCTTCCTGTGCAGTGGTCTGTGTCGTGAGCCCGTCACGGTAAATGTAATACGACCGGTCAAACAGGTCGATCTCTGGAAACGCCTTGTGCGCCGGGTGCATCGAGTCCTCCAGATCCACGCGTACCATGCGGTAGCCATCCATCGCGATCACACAGTGCCTCCACGCGCCAGTCTGCACATCCTCTGCCTGCACATCATATCCTTCCGCATAACTGTAATCCGACACGCGCGTTGTCTTTACATGGGTCAGACTCCCGCCCTGGTATTCATAGATCCATGTCTCTACACTGCCCGAACTGCTCCCCCATCCAACCTTGACCAGCAGATATCCAGGTTCCATGAACGAACCATGATAGGGGTCACCACGCATTCCGCCATTCGTACTGCCAGGCAGGGACGGGGGATCCTCGACCTCCCGCCACGAACCGTCCTTTTGCTGCAGCAGGATAAACATACGGCGATCCTCCGGCACGCGCTCCGGAAAATCCTCCTCATGCACATCAAAAGCATCACTGTCCGCCACAAAAGCAATATCCTCGATCCCGTCATCATTTAAGTCTCCCCGGACAAGATCAACGCACTCAAATTCATCCACCTCAGAATAATTCGCCTCCAGCCAGTCCGCGATCCACGTTTCCTCCGCTGCCGATACCCCTGTATCTGTAAACAACAGCATCGGAACTTCCCGGACGGGCGCAATGCTCTTTGCCGGATTGCCAGATACTGCCGCATACACCAGCTCCTTTTTTCCAGCAAGCGGCGAGAAATCTTCAATCTGGTTATCCGAAAGCCCAACCTGGTTCAGATGCGGAAGCTTTGCAAGAACAGAGATATCCCGGATCTTATTTTTATCCGCCGCCAGATCATACAGATCATACATTCCATCAATCGCCGAGAGATCTGTGATCCCGTTCTCGGCCATCCCCAGCCGCTCCAGCTTTTCAAGCCCGGCAAGCGGCGTGATGTCCGTGACCGCATTGCCGTTAAGATTCACGCTCCGAAGATCTGTCAGCCCGCTCAGAAAGCTGATATCCTTGATTCCGCAGTACTGAATTCCCAGATCCTGCATCTTGGTGAGCGTTCCGAGCACCTCCATGTGTCTTGCGTGATCATTGCCGGACAGCGACAGTTCGACCAGTTCTGTGAGCTTTCCCAGCACTGCCATATCCTCCACAGGCGTCTCATACAGCGATAGGCGCTGCAACTGCGGCATCTGCTCCAAAAACGAGAGATCCGCGACATCGCACTGTGTCAGATATAGCTCCGTGATCTTGTGCATGCCGCCTATGAAAGACAGATCGATCGTCTGCTCCTTCCCATAACTGATAGATAATCGTTCCAGGCTGGACAACTGCGCGATCGGTGTAAAATCCTCAATAACCGAGTCATCCCATTCACTGATCCGAATAGAAAGCTGTCTCAGATTCGGGAGGAGCGACAGGGACTCCAGCGAACAGACCGCACTGCCATAAGGCGCCTCGTGCAGCACAAGACTCTCACACTCCGCCATCATCCTGAGAACAGAATCCGGCGAAGTGTCATCCGTTATACCTATATCGCTGTAGCGCACACACTCCCGAAATCCTTCGTCTGCTATGAGCATCGCCAGTGCTTCGTCCGCATTTTCAGCTTCAGACAGATCCACATTCCCTTCCGTCTCCCCTGCCACAGTTTCATCATGCACCGCAACACTTTCCTGCAGCGTTTCTCTCCCCTGTCCGCATGCGCATACCATCATACTGCACAATGCCGCGCAGCAGCATAGCACAATATTATTCATTCTCATTCCCGCCCTCACCTCACTTCTTATACAAGATACTACAAGATACATTATACCACGGAAAAACTGCAGCTTCCATAATACATTGCAAAAAACGAATAGCTGCCGCGTTCCCACGCAGCAGCTATTCTCATCTGCCCATCTGTTCATTCCCCGTCACGAGACGATCTCATACGCCGCGCCGTCATATCCGAGGTACTGCACCGTATCCATGTCGATCGCATCGACACTCTGTGCCGCATCCACCACAGGGATACACCTGCCCTTTCTGATGAACAGCGGCACCTCATTCAGCGCCACTTCGACATAGTGCGTGCCCTGTCCCAATATCTCTTCATACAGGCTTCCGTCCGGCATGAACTTCACAAACTTCATCTCCTCAGGCAGGTAGACTGTCCTGCCGCTCACGTTCTGCGTGTAGACCGGCGCGATCATCACCTCGTTTCCAAGCAGGAGCTGGTCTTCCGTCTCCACCGCACGCCTGTCGTCAGGATAGTCAAATCCAAGCGGCCTGAAATACATGTCATCATTCTGAGCCGCCTTTACATACTCGCTGTAGAGATACGGTATCAGGCGATAGCGCACACCGATCACATGGCGGAAATCCTCAATATGCTCAAACTGGTAACACTCCTGTTCCCGCGTACCGAGTGCCGTGTGGTTGCGCATGAGCGGCGTGAACACGCCAAGCGCCAGCCAGCGCAGCAGAAGATCCCTCGTCGTATCGGAGCCAAAACCGCCAAGGTCTGCGCCCGTATACAAAAATCCGCACATGTTCAGCGACGGCATCATCTTCAGGTTCAGCAGGATATGTGACCACCACGACTGATTGTCCCCTGTCCAGATCCCGCCGTAGCGGTGCATTCCTATATAGGACGAACGCGAAAACAACAGCATCTTCTTATCTGGCGCGATCTTCCGGAGCGCCTCGCCCGCCGCCCTTGTCATATTAAATCCAAACAGATTGTGCACAAGGTCGTGCCGCACCTTTTTGCCGTTGACATTGTGATAAAAACGTCTGTAATCTTTCTGATTATTCTGGATCTGTTCGAGGATCGCCCTCGCCTCGTGCGGGACCGCATGGGCATTATCCAGAATATTCTCAGCGCCGCCTGCACCGTCAAACGCCTTCACATGATCGCCGATCGCCTGGTTAAGTTCTTTGATCCCCTCCTCCGAGTAAAAGATCGCCGGCTCATTCATGTCATTCCAGAAGCCGTCAATGCCAAGATCGGTCAGTATCTGGTATTTTCCGCCAAACCATGCCCTCGCCTCCGGATTGAGGACATCCGGAAAATGCGTCCATCCGGGCCAGACTGCCGCCACAAAGTCCGAGCCGTCCTCCCGCTTGCAGAAATATCCTTTCTCAACGCCCTCCTCGTAAATGTCATAACCCTGTTCGATCTTGACACCCGCGTCGATGATCGGGATCAGATGGATCTTCTGCTCCTTCATCCGCTGCACAAACGCCGCAAAATCTGGAAAACGCTCCGGATTGACCGTGAAGTCCTTGTAGTCCTGCATATAGTCGATGTCCATGTACACCATGTCGATCGGGATCTGGTGATCCCTGTAACCGCTCACCACAGCCTCGATGTCCTCCGCGGTCTTGTACCCCCAGCGGCTCTGCCCGAAACCAAACGCGTACTTCGGCGCGATGTAGCTTTTGCCGATGATCCCGCGGAACTGCTTCGCCACATCGCAGGCACTCCCGCCAGTGATCACATACAGATACAGGTCTGCCCGCTCACAGCGCACTGTCAGCTGATCCGGCCGCGTGTATCCGATGTCAAAGCTGATTGTCGACGGATAGTCAAAAAACAGTCCCACATGCCTCTTTCCTGAAATGATGATAAAATTGTGTGCACCGTACAGCGACACTTTCTCCTCCGTGTGATGGGGATCGTCAGTGCAGTTGCTGACATACCTGTAACCCCGCTTGTTGATACCGCGGTTTGCCTCGCCAAGCCCGTACACGACATCTGCGCCGTCCATCTCAAAGCTGAAAGAAAAACCGTTTTCTACCGAGATGTCCACCGGGATATCCCCGCATACTGCCTGTCCCGTGTACGCCGCTGCCGCAAGCTCTGCCGTGACCGCCTCCGTCTCAAACGGACTGCCAAACGCATATTTGCTAACCATACATAAACCTCCTATTTATATAAAATTTTATTTCCTTTTACACCAAATGTACCTGCAAACGCCGCCCCGACCAGCACAGCCGTGATCAGCTCCGCCGCCGGAAACGCCAGCCACACGCCGTTCATGCCAAACAGCCAGGACAGCACAAACGCGCAGATCATGATCGCCACGAACCCTCTCGAGACCGATGCCAGAAACGCCCATCTGGCGGACTCCGTGGCGCTGAGGATCCCGGTCCCTATGATGTTGAAGCCCGCAAAGAGAAAACCGGTAAAATACAGCCGCAGCCCAGTCACCGCATACGCCGCAAGTTCCGCGTTCCCCTCATTGTTGAACACTGCCGTGATGGGTCCTGCGAACATAAAGATCAGCAAAATGACCAGCACCGAGAGCACCAGTCCTGTGCCCACGCCAAGCCGGATCACCTTCCGCACCGACGCGTGCGCCCCCTTCCCGTAATAGTCGCTCAGCAGCGGCTGCGAGCCCTGTGACACCCCGTTAAAGACAGCCGCCGCCACAAGGGACGTGTTTGCCACCACGCCGTACGCCGCCACACCGACATTTCCGGCGAGCCTTAAGATGATCATGTTAAAGACCACCGTCGTGACGCCCGACGAGATCTCACCGACAAAGGCAGAGATCCCAAGCTGGCAGGAGGCCAGCAGCTTCCTGAACGAGGGAAGCGCCCACCGAAACCTGACTGTGCTCCGCTCAGACAGCAGATGCACACAGCAGATCGCCACCCCCATCACCGGCGACAGCGCCGTCGCCAGTGCCGCGCCGCGCATTCCCAGCTTCAGCGGAAACATCAGTATGTAGTCAAATACCACGTTGAACAGACTGCTCAGCAGCGTGGCCGCCATCGCCACAGCCGGCGCACCGTCATTTCTCACAAACGCATTGCAGATGTGATTCCACATAAAAAACGGTGCAAACATCATGAAGATCGCCGTGTAATCCTTTCCCACCGCCACGATCCTGTCATCGCCGCCAAGCAGCGCCACGATCCTGTCCGGCATCCCGATCCCGGCCGCGATGAAGACCGCACCGAGTATCAGCCCCCAGAGCATCGCATTGGAAAAGTACATATCCGCGCCCTGGTCGCCCCGCGCCCGCAGGATCTTGAACCGGATCGCCGATCCGACACCGATCATCGCGCCGACCGCAAAGATCAGGCTGTACACCGGAAGCACCAGATTGAGCGCCGTTATGCCGTCAGCCCCCTCCGCCATGGATATAAAAAACGTATCCGCCAGGATATACACCGATATCCCCAGCATGCCAAGGATATTCTGGGACACATATTTCGCAAGGAGTTTTTTCTCAGACATTTCTCTCCATACCTCCACTAATTAATTAGGATACTATTACCGCCGCACTCATGTCAAGAGGATTCATGATGCGATTTATGACGAATACTTGTGAAGATTGGAAAAATATGGTAAATTGTATTTATTCAGCCTTTTGACACGGCTGAACGACAAAAGATAAAAGTTTATTGACAAGAACAAGGTGGTGATTACAACGAAACGAAAATATGCCAGTCAGAATGTATATGACGCACTGCAGAACAGATTTCACTACATCTTCAAAGAGTTTGACAACATTTTTGTCTCCTTCTCCGGTGGAAAAGACAGCGGTCTGCTGTTGAACCTGATCCTGGATTTCCAGAAAAAATACTACCCAAAGAAAAAGATCGGCGTGTTCCATCAGGATTTTGAGGCGCAGTACACGCTCACGACAGAGTACGTCGAGCGCACCTTTGCCAGGATCGAAAACGAAGTGGAACCCTACTGGGTGTGCCTTCCGATGGCGACCAGAACGGCGCTCAGCAACTACGAGATGTTCTGGTATCCATGGGATGACACCAAGGAGGACTTGTGGATCCGTCCCATGCCGGACCATCCGTATGTCATCAATATGAAAAATAACCCGATGACAACCTACCACTACCGGATGCACCAGGAGGAGCTGGCAAAACAGTTCGGACGGTGGTACCGCATCTCCCACGGGGACAACAAGACTGTCTGTCTGCTCGGCATCCGCGCCGAGGAGTCCATGCAGCGCTACAGCGGGATCCTGAACCGGAAATACGGATACGACAACACCTGCTGGATCAGCAGGCAATTTAAGAACGTCTGGTGTGCCTCCCCGATGTACGACTGGTCCATCTATGACGTGTGGCATGCCAACTACGTGTTCTCCTATGATTACAACCGTCTGTACGACCTGTACTATATGTCCGGCCTGAAGCTGGACCAGATGCGCGTCGCATCCCCGTTTGGCGATTACGCCAAGGAGAGCCTGAACCTGTACCGCGTGATCGATCCCGAGATCTGGGCAAAGCTCGTGGGGCGTGTCCGGGGCGCCAATTTCGGTGCCATCTATGGCAAGACGAAAGCCCTCGGCTACCGCAACCTGACGCTGCCCGAGGGACACACATGGGAATCTTATACAAAATTTCTGCTGGACACGCTTCCCGTGCGCCTGCGGAACAACTACGTCAAGAAATTCCAGACTTCCATTGATTTCTGGCACAATGTCGGCGGCGGCCTTGAGGAGAAGACGATCGAGGAATTGATCGATCACGGATACCATGTCCGCCGCAACGGCGTATCCAACTATACGCTCATGAAGAACTCGCGCATCGTCTTTGACGGAAAGATCCCTGACCACACGGATGACATCAAATCCTCCAAGGATATCCCGAGCTGGAAACGCATGTGCTACTGTATCTTAAAAAATGACCATGTCTGCCGTTTTATGGGCTTTGGCCTTACCAAACAGCAGAAGGAGAACGTCAATCAGTTAAAGAAAAAATATCAGAATGTTGTAAACTAAATTTTGAGCCAGTGCCCCGATCCGAGGGCTATTGGCAGTCGGGAGGTTTCATATGGCATATCAAAGTCCTGTATATCAAGTAATCTCGGTCCCTGTCGAAAAGATCAAACCAAATACCTACAATCCGAATTCCGTGGCGCCGCCCGAGCTCAAACTTCTGTATGACAGTATCAAGGAGGACGGCTACACGATGCCGATCGTCTGCTACCACGATGATCCCGAGGACAGTTACATCATCGTGGACGGATTCCACCGCTACCGCATCATGCTGGACTACCCGGACATCTATGAGCGGGAGAACGGCATGCTGCCCGTCTCCGTCATCAACAAGCCGCTCGACCACCGCATGGCGAGTACGATCCGCCACAACCGCGCGCGCGGTTCCCACAGCGTGGATCTGATGAGCAACATCATCAAGGAACTTCACGAGCTGGGACGCTCTGATGCATGGATATCCAAGCATCTCGGCATGGAAAGGGATGAGATCCTGCGCCTGAAACAAATCACCGGTCTCGCGGCACTGTTCCGCGACATCCCATTTGGAAATGCATGGACTCCTGTCGACGAGAAGGCAAACCCTGCCGACGTCCTCTTTCCGGAGGACATTGAATAAAGTCTGCGCATAAAAAAATGCCCTGACGGGCATTTTTTATGTACTACAATGTAAACTTATTCACATCCTCGATCAGACCCTTGACCTTACCTTCCAGATCCTCCACAAGATGGTTGGAGTCATCCACTTCCTTGGAGAGCTCTGTCGACATCGCGGCCGTCTGCTCCGCCACGGATGCATTGTCCTGCGCCAGGTCGTTCAGGACAGCGATCGAACCTGTCACATTTTCCCGCTGACTGTCGATCTGCCGCGTCATCGTGTCGATCGAATTCACCGATGCGACACAGTCCGCCAGCGCCTTATGCAGCTGCTCCATGATATGCTGCGTCTCCGTCAGGGAATTTACCTGTATCTCTACAGACTCGTTGATCTCCTTCATCACGATGGCTGATTTCTCTGCATTGCTCTGCAGCTCCACCACGGTCTTGCCGATCTCATCCACAGAATTCGAAGACTGACTCGCCAGTTTTGCGATCTCGTCCGCAACGACAGAGAAACCTCTCCCTGCCTCCCCGGCACGCGCCGCCTCGATGCTCGCATTCAGCGCCAGCAGGCTGGTCTGGTCGGAGATCTCATTGATCAGATTCGCCGCCACATGGATCTGTTCGACCGATTTGTTGGTGTTCGCAGTCTGCTCTGCCATCGCAGAGATGCTCTCTCTCGTCTTATTGCTCACCTCGATCAGCTGCTTCAGCGTCTCCATAGACTGCTCACTGATCCTGTTCATCTCGACAGAGTTCTCATTCAGGTTCGCAACCTCTGCGCCGGTCTGGTTGATCTGATCCGCCATCATCACGACATTGCCGCTCGCCTCATCTGTAGAAGACGCCTGCCTTGTCACGTTCTCCGCGATGGAGTCCACCGCCAGCGATACCTGTGAGATAGATTCCTTCATATTATTAAAGGATTTGTCAAAATTGCCGAGCGCGCTGCCCACACCGTTTGACATCTCCGTGATACCCTGCAGGAGTCCGCGCATATTTGCCTGTGCCATGCGCAGGGCATCCGCCGTCTGGCCGATCTCGTTTCTCGTCTTTACTGCCACATCCGTCGTCAGATTCCCCTCGGATATCTTCTGTGCGAATCCCTGGATCCGCTTTAACGGGTTCACCAGCCGCTTGCCCACTATGAACGCCACCGTCAGCGAGATCAGAATCGCACTGATGAATACCGCATTGGTCCGGATCAGCACACCCATGTACTCCTTGTCAATTTCCTCCTTGACAACTGCCTTTGCCGCATTCATGTCGTCGACATAGTTTCCGGTGCAGACACACCAGCCCCACGGCTCAAACAGCTCGGAATACGCAATCTTCGGCGCCACCGTCACACCGTCCGACTTAGTGAAATAAAACTCATTATAGCCGCCCTTGTCAGCGCTCTTGCAGACATTGACCACCGACTGCGTGATCATGACACCGTTCTGATCCTTGAGGTCTTTTCGATTATCGCCCTCCTGGTCTGTCAGGACCGCATGTACTACAAGATTATAATCCAATCCGTCGATCCAGAAATACCCGCTCTGGTCATCCCTGTAGCGCATGGCGCGCACAAATTCCTTTGCGTGCTCCATCGCCTCCTCCTCGGTCTTCTCGCCCGCCAGATATTCATCGTACTCGCTCTGTATCACCGAGATCGCACTCTGCACCTGCGACTTTATTTCCGTCTTGTACCCCTCATCCACAGCCTCCTCATAGGTCTCATACGAAGAAACGGACATCGACTGGATGGAAAAGATCGCATTTCCACCGATTCCTATCGCAGTGACCGCTGCCACCGCACCGCACAGACACATGATCGAGCTGATCAAACTTTTTTTCTTACCTTCCATTATCTGTTCCTCCTGCCCTGCAACTCTGGCCAACCCTACTGCTAAACCATATTGCATACTCTTATTCTATAACTATTGGCAGGATAAAGCAAGAAAATTGTTAAAATTATAAATAATTTGATGAGAATCATTTGCTTTTTCATGCAATTTGACCACTCTGGACAGCTATGAGTGACATGAAACTATGTCAAACGATCACATGTTCTGCTTCACGAACGCCTTGATGGCATCATAGCTCTCCCTGCTGAGGATATGCTCGATCCGGCAGGCATCCTCTATCGCAATACTCTCCGGTACGCCCAAAGTCATCAGCCAGCCGGAAATGAACTGATGGCGCTCATAGATCAGCTCCGCGATGCGCTTCCCGGAATCCGTGAGATAGATAAATCCCGCATCCGTGACCGTGATGTGATTCTTCTCGCGCAGATTCTTCATCGCGATGCTGACGCTTGATTTCTTGAAGCCCAGTTCATTGGCTATGTCCACAGAGCGGACGACCGGGAGCTTTTTACTGAGTATCAGTATTGTTTCCAGATAATTTTCAGCAGATTCGTTTTCTATCATTTCTCTCTCCTATATCCTGTAGATCCTTAATGTTCTCCATTATAACACGTTCCTCGGGCGATTTCAACAAACGCCGCCGGCCCGCCTCACGTCAAGGTCCTCCTGCAGTACTCAAATACCTCCTCCAGCGCCTTCCTGCTGGCAGTGTAATAAACGCGGTTATCCACATGGCTCACCTCGACAAGCCCGGCCGCCAGCAGCACGTTCATGTGGTGGGAGACCGTCGCAGTCGTCAGTTTCAGATGCTTTGCCAGCTCACTCCCGTACGCTTTCCTGTCGCGGATATAGGAGAGGATCGCGAACTTGCTCTTGTCCGCCAGCAGCTTTAGCACGGAGACCGCATAGCTCTCAAAGCTCTCATCCTGCTGCCGCGGATTGATGCCGATGGCAAAATCCTCCCCAAAGAGGATCCCGATCCGGTAATAATCCGGATCCTCATAGGTGCATCCATCCTCGCCCATATCATTATTGAGCGTGATCTCGTTGCAGTGGATCACCGATGCCTCCACGCGGAAGCCAAAGGGACTGCCTGTTATTTTCACGTTTGTTTCCCGCCCGATGTACGAGGCCGGATCCTGTCCCTCGAGCTTTTCAGACCAGTACTGGTAAAACAGCAGAACCAGCTCCTCCAGCTCTCTGCGGTAACCTTTCAGAAGCTTCTCCGCCTTCTCCAGGAGGGCTAAAAGCTTTTCGGTATGCCCTGTCCTGTCAAAAAATATTTTCTGGATCTTCCACTTTTCCTCATCCCTGATATCCATCGCCATCAGGTAACATATGACCGCATAGGGCTCACTCATCCTTACCATCTTCTTATCCCGCACCACGGACTCCGTGTAGCCCTGCAGGCAGAAGCCAAACCGCTCACAGTACGCCTGCTCCGGGAGATCTCTCAGATACGCCCCGAATGCAGCGATATCCCGAAAATCCACACGCTCATAGTCCTCCCAGAGCAGTGCCAGGTTCCCGGCGCACCCCATCGCAGCATCGTCCTGTTTTGGAAAATAATACCGCAGCTGTTCCGTATCTTCCGAAAATACGCGTTCCGCCTCCTGTTCGATCTGCTCCAGCACCTCGAATTTCCGAAGCCCCTCCCGAAACGGACTCGCATATTTTCGTTCCATAGACTCCCTGAGTTCCCTGAATTTTTTTCCCGCACCCAGATGTTTCAGCAGCGAAACACTCTCCTTGACATAGTCCACTTCACGGCTGATCTCCCGCACCATTCAATCACTCCCTGTCATATCCCTGTTCTAGTCTGATCCCAGACAATTTCATTACCAGGAATATTATAACACAAACTGCACCGCTGAACAGAAAAATCTGTGAGACAGTACAAAAAGCTGCGAGTGCGCTGACGGCAAGGGACGCGGCAGGTGTCGCCGCGCACGCCCCGGCATTGAAGATCGAGCCGACACGCGCCATGTACTCCTGGCTGACCGCCTTCATGAACTGGACATTCAGTGCGGATATCAGAACACTGATGTACATGCCGATCACAAAGGTCATCACGGTCGTCAGGACATAGACCATCCTCACCCTGGCCTGAACACTGCTGCCGAGTGTGTAGCAGCTCATACAGGCTCCGACAAGCATGCCTGCGCCTGTAACCTGCAGTCTGACAGAAAGCTTACTGCTGATAAACGGATATAAAAGGATCCGATGCCCATTCCGGCCGTCAGCGCGAGGGCAAAGGCGCTCAGCAGCCCGCTGCCCTGCCCCATCACATCCTGGATCAGGGGACTCTGCAGGGCATTGAGCGGTGTTATGACAGCGTTGATCAGCACCGCCAGCAGGCAGAAATTCCGGATCACCGGCTGTTTTTTCAGATACTGCAGTCCTCCCTTCAAGGCAGCCGCGTACTCTTTTGCCTGCAGACTGCCTCTGCGCAGGTTCGTCTCCCTCACCCGCAGAAAGCCCAGGATCAGGGCTGAGCCAAAAAAGGAGACCCCGTCGATGACAATGGCCGCCCCGATCCCAAATGCGCCGATGATCACGCCCGCCATGCCCATTCCGATCATCTGTACGACCGTGCTCAGCGTTGAGCTGAGCGAAGTTCCGTATGTATAATACTTTTCCTCCAGAACCAGCGGCGTCACCGCGAGCGCCGCCGGCAGGCGGAACGCCTCCACCGTGGAATTGATCAGCGTAAATGCGAGCAGGATCCACGGATCGACGTCCCCTGCAAGGTACAGTATGGCAAGCCCCGAGGTCGTGATGCCGCGGACGATATCCGTGACCACCATCAGCTTTTTCTTGTCCATCCCCTCCACGAGTGCACCTGCAAACGGCTGCACGAGCACGGAGGGCAGCTGGTTCGCCGCAAAGACAAGCGCAGACCACGCCGCATCTCCTGTGATCGCATATACGAGCCATGTGAACGCGATCGCATCGATCGAATCTCCGAACCGGTTGATCAGACCTGCCAGGATGATCTTCCGATACTCCTTCTGTCTTAAGATCTCCCTGTAACCGACTTTTTCGCAGCCGTTTTCTCCTGCTGCATGTTCTCTGTTATCCATTCTTTTCAGACTCCTCTCCTGTTATCATCTCTCAGAAGCTTCTATGTTTCCCCTGTGTGTCTGCTGTACCGCAGTGAGACCGGGAATGTTATACTTTCATCTACAATTATATTAGATATGTATCTAATATAGAGTATAACATAATGCTAGATGCATGTCAACAATATATTAGACATATATCTAGCATTTATCAGATCACGATATTTCATTTACTGACTGATCATCATCAGCCCCTGAATTCCCCATATACCCCCTTGGTGTTCCGCTTCACTTTGTATAGTGCCTCATCCGCCTGGCTCAGAAGCTCCGCTATGTCGGAACCGGCGTCATTTGTCCATGCAAAACCAGCAGAAGCACTGACCGTCCTCGACTCGGTATCCGACAGCATGACCTGGTTCTGCGTCAGTCTGTCATAAAACATGTCCAGCCGCCCCCTGATCTCCTCCCTGCTCCCGCAGCCAAAGATCATCATGCAGAACTCATCGCCGGAGCGCCTTGCCGTCAGAAACTGTTCTGCGGGCATGGCGCTCATAACCGCTGAAAAGCTTTGAAGATAACGGTCTCCAACGTCATGACCATATGTATCGTTGACGCCCTTAAAATAATCCAGGTCGATCATGACGAGCGCACATACCTCCCCGTCCGGCATCCGCCGCAGGCGCTCCGCCGCCAGCTGCTTAAAATAAGGATACTTATACAATCCCGTGAGCGGGTCGTGCGTATTCTCATAACGCATCTGCCGTTTCTCCATGACATCCCCTGTGACATCCGTGATGACGCCAAGCTTTCCGCCCGCCGACTCGGACATCTGTATCCTGACATACTTCGCATCATGGATCTGATAGACATTCGTCTCCCCCTCAACGGGCTTCTCCGCAACCCGGCGGATATAGGTGTCAAACACGCGCGCATTTTTGCCAAACTCCGCTACTGCCTGATCCGAGATCTCCAGCAGCGCGCCCAGGCCGGATGTGACAAACACGTGGTTCTTTCCGCTCTCGTACTCAAACGCCGCCAGCGAAACCCCGCTGATCTCGATGATCGCCGATATCCTGGCGGAGATATTGATGATACTCGTCACCATCGTGTTGATCCCCCGGCTCAGCTCCTCAAACTCGCGGTTACCGCCCACAGACACCGTCGTGTCGAGATTGCCGTTCGTGATCGAAGACAGGTCCTCGAGTATGCGATGGATCCCGTCGATCACCCTGCGCCTGACCAGGTAATTCAACAGGAAGATGACAGCCAGCTCGATCAGCAGCAGATAGACGCACGTGAGCACACTGTCCGAAAAAAGCTTCTGAAACAGGACTGCCGCCGGCAGCGCCGCACAGATGATGACATCCTCATACTGCCGGCTCACGATATAGATCCGCCTGCCGTCCGTCCCCGTCCGATAGTCGCCCTCCTGACACTCCAAAAGCGCATCCAGCTGATAGCAGTCCTCACGGAAATCCTGTCCGATGTCCCCGGAATGTCCGAGGACATCCCCCGTCCCGCAGTCCACCACAAAGAGCTCCTCTCCGACATCTGTCGGAAACTTGGCAAAGATATAGTCATATGTATTTCTCGACTGCGCCTCCATCAGCCTCTTTGGCTCGAAGCCGACCTGCACGAAGCCTCCCTTATTTTTCCTCGCCACACCGATATACTGCATGATCTTGCCCGCCGCCGCATTGGGCCGCGCTTCCTGGATCAGATAGGCATCCTCGTCACCGCTCTCCAGGATCGCGAGAAAAGGACGCGTCTGGTCATAGTCAGCCATGTTCATACCGATATATTCGGAGACGGACGCGGACGCGATGATGCCGTTCTCGTCAATATAATGAAGCTCGTCCACGTTCAGCAGCTTTGCCAGATACTGCATCTCGGACACGTCCATGACGACCTCCTCCTGCCTGTCCAGCACGTAGGACGCCGCCTTTGCCCTGGTGAGGTAATCCTCGTCAAGGCTCTTATTCATCATCTCCAGTTCCATCTGGTTGTTCTCCAGCGTATGGATGATCTGTTCGATCTTTATCTGAAACGTATCGAACTGCTGATCCTCAAGCGTATGCCAGCGGAACAGAAAATTGATCAAAAGGATCAGAAAAATGGCAGCACTCAGAATGATCACCATATATATCGTAAAAATCTTCTGCATGGACTTTATCTGTACCTGCTTCTTCTGCATTTTCTCCATAAGCGCTCCCCTCCCGGCATATTCATACTATTAAATGAGGAATGCCCACGGCGGACATTCCTCGACGGATGGTTAGAGGGGACTTCCTGTGCATACCCGCACAGTCCCTTTTTTATTGTAACATGGACGCACGCAATGCGAACGTCCTTTTCTTCGCAGAAAACGGCTTTTATTTCGCAAATCGACAATTTCTGAACATATCGCCGCCCCGCCGGCACCTGATAATCCCTGTAATTGATCTTTTCGGCTATCGCTGCTGCCGCCCCAGCCGGCTTCCCATGCGGCTGAGCAGCTCGTTTGTGATGCTACCGGAATCCTTTGCCACCATCGGCGCATCGATCTGCCCGCCGCCGTCGTATCCGATCAGCGTCGCGGTCATGCCCACCTCGACATCCGCAATATCCGTGACATCGACCGCGAGCTGATCCATGCAGATCCTCCCGACGACCGGCGCCCAGCTCCCGCCGATGAGCGCATAGCTGCCGCTGCCGGAAAGGCTGCGCGGAAAACCGTCCGCATAGCCGATCGGCAGTATGGCGATGACGCTGTCCCGCTCCGCGACAAAAGTCCTGCCGTAACCGACTGACTCCCCCTGCGGGACAAACCTGATCAGGACCACCTTTGCTTTCAGCGACAGCACCGGTCTGAGATCGGGCTGCAGTCTGGTCTGTGCATCCGGCGTGCTCAGCACACCGTACAGGGCGATGCCCGCCCGGACATAACTGCATTTCAGTTCCGGATAATTCAGCAGGCCGTAGCTGCTCTGTATATGGATCTTCGGAATGCGTATCCCCTCCTTTTTCAGCCGTTTCAGCACGCCGTAAAAGTCCGCGATCTGCTGCCTTGTAAAACAGACATCCTCCTCCTCAAGACTGTCCGCAGCACACAGATGCGTATAGATGCCCCTGACGTCAAAGCGCTCCATCGCAAAAACGCACAGTATTTCTTCTATATGAAACGGATCAAATCCAAGCCGGTGCATGCCCGTATCGATCTTCACATGCACCTTGATCCGCTGCCCCTGTTCATTCAGCCTGCAGGCGTAGGCATGATCGATCAGCGTCTGCGCAAGATCGTACCTGCGGATCTCCCCCGCCCTCTCCGGCGCCGTATAGCCAAGGATCAGGATCTCCCCCCGCACACCGCACCTGCGCAGCCGGATGCCCTCGTCAACCGTCGCCACCGCATACGCCCGGACGCCGATCCTGTCCAGATGCACCGCGACCTCGCACATGCCATGTCCGTATGCATCCGCTTTCACAACCGCCATCAGCTCACACTTAGGCTGCATCGCGTTTTTCAGGACTTCCACATTATGCTCCAGGTTCGCCAGATCGATCTCAATATATGCCCTGTCAGTATCCGTATCATGTTTTTTCGCCCTTCGGCCAAACCGTCCCCTCAATGCCACCGCCAGCACGCTGAACGCAGCCGACATTCCAGTGACTGCGAGGAAATGAACCACACTGTTGTCCACCAGCAAGTCCTGCAGATGCAGCACCTTTGCAAACATCCGTATCACGACGATCATCATCGGGTGAATAAGATAAATGACCAGCGACACATCCCGCATCCACACATACCGCTTACCACGAAATCGCAAAAGCATTAAAAAAAGAAAATACACGCACGGCGGCAGAAAAACATACATACTGTCGTGCCGCTGTACCTGAAAATGACGCAGTGTAAGCCCTTCCACGAGCATCAGTGCAAACATCAGGACAAAGCACACCATAAGAACAGCTTTTCCTGACGCGCTTTCTGCAGATACTGTTTCCCCTGACCGGGACTGCCTGTACATAGTTTTATTGTGATCAGCCATAAAACCGCCCATCACAAAAAACAGAGGCGCAAAGAAGATCCCGTTTCTGGTGTAGTCCGATACCTGAAAAATCAGCGCATAAAAGCCGCTGCACGCCGGGATCTCCCCGATCCATCCATAATAACTGTCTCCGAACAGTCCGACAAGATACAGCGCTGCCGCGGCCGCAGTCGCTTTTTTGTAATCCAGCTTTTTCACAAGTCCCCACGCGATCCCCCCGCCAATGACCGACGCCGGAAGATACCACAGATGGTACAGTGTCCCGTCAAACATGATGTCCTTTATGAGATTCGGCAGCAGATTCTCCATCTTAAAATAGCCATTGTAGAGATTGACCGGAATATAAAATATCGCCGCGGCCGCGTAGATCAGCGCCGTCTTTTTCACAAAAGCCCAGAGCTTTGCAGGCTGATCATGGTACCTGGAGATCAGAAAAAATCCCGAAGTCACGAAAAAGAACGGCACCGCCACGCGCGCGGCAATGCGCGTCAGAATGAAATCCGCCGTGTCCGACAGATCCGCGAGCGGCGATGTGTGGATCGTTATGATCAGCAATGCCGCCGCCAGCCGGAAGAGATCGATCCCTGTATAACTCTTGTCACAACTGCTCCTGTTTTCAACCCTCATCATGATCCCCTTTGCACCAATTCCGTTCTCTTCCGATCCTTTGCGTCACGATAAATCCATCGCAATTATTTCCTGAAATGCTGTATGGATGCGCATCGTCAAGCTCCAGCACAGTCATTTCACCTGCCGCTTCCGCAAATGATATCTGATATTCCCGGAAATCATATGGATCCGTATTATAACGGTGATCCTTTATGAACGTGATGTACTCCTCGAGCGCCAGTTTTTTTTGCGCCATGATCTGCGCGTGCGGCGTCCCCACATACCGGAAGTGCCACGGCTCATGCCCGATCTGCGTCACGGACTGCTTATCCGCCTGATACCGCTCTACAAAACCATATGCCGCCGCCCGCTCCCGGAACGTCTGGCAGATCCCCTCGTATGGAAAATACGGGCGGATAAAGTCAATCTCCTCCTGCCTCAGACCCAGATCCATCGCAAGCCCCGTCTGATGCTCGCTGTGTCCGGGAACCGCGACATATCGCTGTGTAAACTCCTGCCCGCTCTCTGCCATGGACTGATCCCAGATCGCCTGCTGCTCCGCCATGGAACGCCACGCGCTCACGGGCACGATATGTTCCCAGCCGCCGATCTCTTTCATCAGGTCATCCAGTGCACGGTTCGCCCTGCGCTCATATAAGATCTCTTCCCCGTTCCACATACCCGCATGGGACAGTTCCTGACACTGTTCATGATATCCGTATTCCCTGTTGACCAGTATCAGATATCCCTTGTGGATATCCTCCTTTTTTAACAATACTGTACTCATATCCCACCGCTCTCCTGTGTCTCATCCACTTTCTGCCTATGCAAATACCTGCCCGATGATCCGGTCCAGTATTTCGGAAAAGCTGTACCCCGCCGCCCGCATCATGCCCGGATAACGGCTGTGCTCCGTGAATCCGGGTATCGTGTTGACTTCGTTAAATACGATCTCTCCCTCCGGCGTCAGGAACAGGTCTACCCGCGCAAAGCCAGAGCAGTCGAGCGCCTGGTATATGCGCTTTGCAGTCTCCTTGATCTCCTGCGCCCTGTCCGCCGGGATCCGTGCCGGCACATGGATCGCCGCCGTCTCGAGCGTATACTTCTCCGTGTAGTCAAAAAACCCTGTCTGCGCCAGCTCGATCTCGTCAACCTCCCCGACGGTCAACTGGTCAGTGCCGCAGACAGCACACCCCACCTCAAAACCGCCGATCGCCTCCTCCAGAATGACACGGTTATCGTATCTGAAGGCAAGCGACACCGCCTCCGGAAGCTGCTCCATATCCTCCACCTTCGTCACACCGTAGGATGATCCTGCTTTCACAGGCTTCACAAAAACCGGAAAGCCAAGTTCTTCTGCAAAATCACACGCCTTGTTGACCGCGCTGTTATCCATAAGCACCATCGCCCTTGGCACGCGAACCCCCGCCAGACCCGCCAGCCTGTGCGCCCTGTCCTTATCCATGCAGAGCGCCGAGGCGAGCGTGCCGCAGCCAACGAGCGGAATCCCCGCAAGCTCCGCGATCCCCTGCACCGTGCCGTCCTCGCCGTTGCGCCCGTGCATCACCGGAAATATGGCATCGATCGGAATCGTTTTGACGCCTTCCTTATGTAAAACGATCAGCTTGTGCGCTGTTCTGTCCGGCGAGATCACCGCGGGCACACAATCTGTCTCACTGCACCAGGTATCCTCCCTGATCTTTTCGATATCCCCCGCAAAATGGAACCAGCTCCCCGCACGCGAGATACCGACCATGACCGGACTGTATTTTTCCCGGTTGATATTGTTGATCACCGCATATGCCGACTGCAGCGAAACCTCGTACTCCGAGGAGGCGCCGCCAAAGATAATGACTATATTTTTCATCTTCTCCCCACTCTCTTTCCTGTTTTGAATATCTTTTCATCAAACTGCCATTCCTTTGCACCATAAATTAACGTGGACTGCACGCAAAAAAGGAACCCGTTCTGATGCAAAGATTGTATCAGAACGGGTTCCTTTTTGTTTGTAGGTTTCCTATCACCTTTATGAAGTTTTTCTCGCGGGAATCTTACGATTTTCTTACGCTCCCTGGAAGGAACTGACCGGAATCATCACCTCCAGCACGAAGCTGCCGTTTTCCGCGTAGCAGGCCATGTCCCCGCCGAGGCGCTCCGCTGCCTCCCTGACCGTGACCAGCCCAAAGCCATGTCCATGTTCCTTCTTATTGGTAGGCGGTATCGTCCCTCTCTCCACATACAGATCATCCCGGCACCGGTTTTTAATGCGCATCAACAGATATACCCTGTTGTACTTCATCAGCACAGACACCTCCCGCCTGTCGGCAGGCAGCCCCTGCAATGCATCGCAGGCATTTTCCAGCTCATTTGACAAGATCTGACACAGCTCCATATGGGGCAGCGCCTCATCCCCGATCTGCAGATCCATCCTGCACACCGCGCCCATTTCCTCCAGCTTTCCGATATAATGGGCAAGCACTGCGTTGATGTATGGATTGGCACAGTACTGTCCCAGCAGCGTATCCATCTTCTCCGCCACTCCTTTTAAGTATGTCTGCGCCTCCATGATCTGACCTGCGGCCAGCAGACCTGACAGTGTGACGGTGTACCCCTTCATGTCGTGCTTCATCCTCCGGATATTCTGCTGGCTCTCAAGCTGCGCCTCCAGCGTGTTCTTCTGCCCCTGCAGCGTGCGCTCGGCCTGCTGCTTCTGATGGAGTAAAAGCTGGCGGTACAATGACATAAAAATGACAGCGTACGTCATGGGCATCAACACAAGAACCAGCAGAAAGGCAGGCATCTCCTGCTTCCTTGCCGTGATAAGCACAGGGTAATTTCCCATGACAACGAACAGGATATAATAAAGCGCCGTCATCCCCGCAAAGACTCCCCATCCATCCGGTACGGCCTCCTGAAGCTCCATATACGGTTTTCTGATATAGCGCACTGCCACCCATTCCAACAGCGGAAACAGTACCAGCCTGCCAATGAACATCAGAACATACTGCTCATTGCCCCAAAAGTAATCTGCCACATTGGTGACCGAGATCACCCATAGCGCAACCGTGTCCGCCATACAAAAAGTAAAGAAAAACCTCCCGTTCCTGTCCCTTGAAATAAACCAGAAAAAAAGCAGGCTGGGCAGGGTACAGGTCAGTACAAAGACCTTTCCCATAACCTCTGCACCATATCGCACCAGCCCTGTCATATTCACCAGAATCACCAGTCCCATCGAAATCCCCATGAGTATCATCGTCTTCCTGCGGGAATATCGGGAACGATACAACATCATGAACAATATCAATATATGGAACAGCGACCACAGCACGGATAAGTCCCTCAATATTGTCATCTCTATACTTTATCTCCTCGAAATATTCATCAGTAATTTTTACATGCATCTGCTCCCTCAATCAATCCTCCGTCAGCCGCTCGATCTCGTCAATGATCTCCCCGATATAGGCGATCGTGTCCAGCAGCGGCGCATCGGTCGTGATGTCGATCCCCGCAAGCTTCGCCAGTCCCACCGGATCGAGCGTGCTGCCTGCTGCGAGCACCTTCTTCCAGTCCTCCACGGCACAGGCTCCCTCTTTCTCGATCCGCCTGCACGCCTGCGTGGCGACGGTAAGTCCAGCACTGTACGTGTAGGAATACAGCCCCATATAATAGTGCGGCTGGCGCATCCACGTATGCGCGGCATCGTCAGAGATCTCCACGTCCTCGCCCCAGAATGCCTGCAGGGTCTCGCGCATAAGCCGCGTAAGCGTCTCGGCATTGACGCTGCCGCCGTCATCAACGATCCTGTAGACCTCCCTCTGGTATGCCGCCTCCATCAGATGCGTGACGAAATTATGATAGTACGTGTTGCCGATCATGCAGGAGAGCACCCAGCGGCGGAATCGGGGATCCTGATTTGTCTTCAGCAGGTAATGCGCCATCAGCAGCTCGTTCATCGTCGAGGGCGCTTCCACAAAATAGGTGGAGACCTCCGTGTCAAAGATGGACTGAGTGCTGTTGCAGGACTTGAAATGACCGGCATGTCCCAGCTCATGCGCCAGCGTAAAGACATCCGACATGCGCTCATTCCACGACAGCAGGATAAAAGAATTTTTCCCATAAGGGCTGGCACAGAATCCGCCGGTTGATTTTCCCTGATTCTGTGCAAAATCGATCCACCGGCCGCGGTATGCCTCCCGCACCATCTCCACATAATCCTCACCGAGAACGGAAAGTCCCTTCTCGATGTATTCCCTCGACTCTTCGATCGTCACCTTCGGATCGTATTCCGGATCAACAGCAATCTTTAAGTCCGCAAATGTCATGCGGTCGAGCCCATGTATCCTCTTTAACAGGCGGGCGTATCTGCGCATATGCGGCGCCAGCTTTTCCGTGATCAGATCGATCTGGCGGTTGTACATCTCCCTCGTGACCTTCTGCCCGAATAAAAGGCTGTCAAACACGGAGTCAAAACCCCTGAGCGTCGCGAGCGTCTTCTCGGTCTGCACCTGTGTATTGTATGCGGCGGCAGTCACATTCTCGTACTCCCGTATCTTTGCCGAGAATGCGGCAAAAGCACTGCGGCGTACTTCCACATCCTCCTCATACTCATAGTTATTCTCAAAAAGAGAATAGCCCAGCGGATACTCCCTGCCGTCTACAGTGAACGCGCCAAATTTCATATCCGCCAGCTTTGCCATATTATAGATCTGATAAGGCGCCTGGATCGTCTGGGACAGCGCTGCAATGGCGCGCTCTGTCTCCGGGTGGAGCAGATGCGGTTTCATGCGCAGCAGATTCTGCAGATACTGTCTGTTTTCCGCAGAGATCTCCATCGCCTCCCGGATCACTGCATCCTCCTGCTCCACGATCTCATTGTCGATGAAACTGAGCCTGCTGAACATGTCTGCCATCAGACTGGAAAACGCCTCGTTGCGCTCCTGATTGTGCGTGTCATAATAATCGACAGACACTGCCAGATCGCAGTAATTTCCGACCAGCACGACCAGATGTTCAAACGCTCTCAGCTCGTCCAGACACGCCTTGATCGACTGCGGCGTGTCCAGCTTTCCCCTGTAATCCTTTTCGATGCTGCTGCAGAGGGATTTTGCCCGCTCCACATCGCGGTTCATCTCCTCCTCTGTCGCGTAGATCAGCGACAGATCCCATGTCAGTTCCACAGGAATGTCCCTGCGTGACTTTAATTCCTTTTCCATTAGAAATCCTCCTCATCCAATCAAACACTCTTTTCCCTGAAATGCAAATCCGTATTTGCGGATCTGCTCCGGCGCAAAGCCCTCCGAGATGAGTTCTGCCGCATACTGCTTTTCTTCGATCTGCGCATGTGCACTGGCAAGCGTGTCTTCCAGCGTCTTCTCATCGTCATCGGGATCCAACACTTTAAACTCAAATATAAATGCCTTTTTTGTCCTGTCAAGTGGTTCTATCATGACATCGTACCGACCATAACCGCTCTCCCTGTTCGAGCGGACTTTGTATGTTTCCGCGAGATTTACCACCATGCCAAGCACAAAGCCATGGTAAAAACGCTCCGGCTCCGCCTGCTCCTGATAACCGAGTGCCGCCCTGTTTTCATACATGTGCAGTCCTCCTTTTCCCTAAAGCATTCCCGCTATGAAATATTATAGCAGACCTTTGGCAAAAATAACAGGGTGAAAAACGACAGCAAAGACACACTGTCACTTTTTGTCCTTATTCTGTATTTTCGTCAGCCAGCCCTACAGTTCCAGATTCTCAAAGAGACATATTTTACTTCCATACAATCGTATGATACAGCTATACCTGTCCTCGGACCGAGTGCCGGATATGTTGACATCCATGAGCAGTGCATCCTTTTTCAGCGACGCGTAACTGTCCTCTGTCACGGCGCTGTATACATCTGCCATCCTGTCAAATTCTTCATCCGCCAGTGTTTCGAGCATCCATGCATCACACCAGTATGCTTCATTGAAATAATCCGGATTCACCTTTTTGAAATCGAATTCCATCTGTGTGCTTCCACTGTCAGGAGACAATTCTCCATAAAAATCCTCCAGTTTCCCCACAACAGATCCTTTCGTCGTCTCATCAATCGTTATTTCGATCGATGCAAGTCCGCCGATTCCGGCCTTCTCCTGTGCAACGTACAAGACCACTCTGGAGCATTTACCAAGCCTGCTGTCCACAGGCGTGCTATATTCATATGTCATGCACGTACCATTTCCACTCGCATAATCCTCCTCCGATAACGGACTTCCCAGAACCGCCTTGATCTCATCGGCATTCATTCCCCAGCTCAGTTTTCCGTCGCCGACCGGTATGTTCTGACAGCTGTACCTTTCTTTTTTGCTGCCGCAGGCAGTGCACAACAGCATGATCAGAAGCAGATATACACATAATAGCTGCTTATCTGTGTGACCCTTTCCTTGTAACATCCCCATCATTCCTCTTTTCATACACTTCGTTTCACTGTCCTCTGATTTCCATTTCTTATTGCATATTTTTGTTACTTTGTCCTTATTCTGTCATATATTGGCTTATTTCTGTTAACCCGTGTATCAGAAAAAGGCTATGTATCTTTGCCCATAGCCTTTTCCGATCTTTATACAATCTGCAGCAGGTGCGTCTTTGTTCCTGTCAGCGCACAGCTCCTCGCATCGGGCTGTGAGCCGCCGATGCTGATCTCATACCCCTCTGCGGCATATTCCGCGATTCCGCCTTCATTAAAGAGCTGGAACGCCTCCGGGGACAGTCTGATCGTCAGTGTCTTTTCCTCCCCCGCCCTCAGCGTCACCTTTCTGATCCCTTTGAGCTGGGCGTTCGGCGCATCCTCCCGTTTTGCCTTCACATATGCCTGTACCGTCTCTGTGCCGTCCATGGCTCCTGTATTCTTTACCGTAAAATGGATCTCCACTCCCTGCCTGATATCCGGTGTTCCCGCAAACGCAACATTGCTGTAGTCGTACGTTGTGTAGGACAGGCCGTACCCAAACGGGTAGAGCGCCTCCTGCGTCATGTAGCGGTACGTGCGCCCCTTCATGGAATAGTCCTCAAAGTCGGGCAGTTCCTCCGTCGTCCTGTAAAATGTGACCGGCAGTTTTCCCTGCGGGTTTGCCTCCCCGAACAGAATGTCCGCGATCGCCATTCCGCCCTGCGCACCCGGATACCAGCCCTGCACGATGGCATCGAGATGCTCCTGCTCCCACGTGAGCGCCGTTGCACTGCCGCAGAGCACCACCAGGATAACGGGTTTTCCGGATTCCTTTGCGATCCTAAGGATATCATGCTGGATCCCCGGAAGCCTGAGATCGGGCTTGTCCCCACAGCCGTACTCATTGCCGGTATCGCCCTGCTCTCCCTCCAGCGTGGCGTCCATACCCATGACTGCGATGATCACATCGCTCTCCGCACAGATCCCGCGCACCTCCGAGCTTCTGTCATTTGCCTCCGCAAGTCCTGTCGTGCGGTCCTTGTACAGATGACAGCCCAGGGAGTACATCACCCGCACATCATCACCGAGATAATCCTGTATTCCCTCGAGCACCGTCACATACCGCGACGCAGTTCCCTCATAGTTTCCGACCAGCGCACTCCTGCTGTCCGCGTTTGGCCCGATCACACCGACCGTCTTTAACTTCTTCCTGTCGAGCGGCAGTATATTGTTCTCATTCTTTAACAGGACGACAGATCTCGTGGAAACTTCGCGGTTCAGCGCCCTCATTTCCTTAGAATCCACTGCAGAATACGGGATCCTGTCAAACGGGTTATCCTCTTTCTGGTCGAACACACCGAGCTTCATGCGGGACGTAAACAGGTTCGTGACCGCCTCGTCAATGCGCGACTCCTCCACAAGTCCCTCTTTTACCGCCTGCACCAGATAAGAATACAATGTCCCACAGTTCAGGTCACAGCCGTTTGTCATCGCCATCGCAACAGACTCCTGCGCGTTGGAAGTGACCTTGTGTCCCTCGTAAAAATCCCTGATCGCCCAGCAGTCCGAGGTCACATGCCCCTCAAATCCCCATTCGTCTCTCAGGATATCGATCAGCAGTTCATGACTGCCGCAGCAGGGCACGCCGTTGGTCCTGTTGTACGCACCCATAACGGCCTCCACATGTCCCTCCTGCACACATGCGCGGAATGCCGGAAAATAGGTCTCCCTCATGTCCTGTTTCGTCGCCACGGCGTCAAATTCATGGCGCAGCGCTTCCGGTCCGCTGTGCACTGCAAAGTGCTTCGCGCACGCCGCGGCTTTGAGATAATTCTCATCATGACCCTGCAGTCCCTGCACGTAACGCACGCCCAGACGGCTTGTCAGATAAGGATCCTCGCCGAAGGTCTCATGCCCCCTGCCCCATCTCGGATCCCTGAAAATATTGACATTCGGCGCCCAGAATGTGAGTCCCTTATAGATATCGGTGTCCTTTCCGCGCTGCTGCATGTTAAATTTGGCGCGCGCTTCCGTCGATACCGCATCGCCGACCTGCTCGAGCAGATCCTCGTCAAATGTCGCCGCCATTCCGATCGCCTGCGGAAATACTGTCGCCGTACCTGCCCTCGCCACGCCGTGGAGCGCCTCATTCCACCAGTTGTATGCTTTGATGCCAAGCCGCTCGACCGCCGGGGAATTGTACAACGTCTGCTCGACCTTCTCCTCCAGTGTCATCTGTGCGACCAGCGCCTTTGCCCGCTCGCGGTACGCTCTTAATTTATCTTTGTTTTCGTTCAGTTCCATAAAATCCTCCATTCAATCCACTATGTTCCATTTGTCTTGTCCCTGTGCAGATAGTATACATTGCAATACTTCTCTTCAAATACACATTCCCACTGATACGCTGTCGCTGTCGGAGCGCTGTCCCAGACCCTCTGCAAATTCTTTTTTTCATCCGCTCCAGCCGCAAGATACACTACCAGATCATCGGCATTTTGGATCTTCTCCTCAGAGATCACGCCCTCACTGCCAGCAGCAGCAAAATAGACCTGAGGATAAGCAAACAGTTCATTCGCAACAGACCAGATACACCACTCATCACCAGTTTGATAAAAATAAATAACAGGAATTCCTTTTCCGGCACATTCCTGCGCGAACGCGGTCTGTTCACTGTCCTCCAGATAGAGAAATACCGCCTCTTCGCGCCAGGCGCTCAATAAGCCCGCAAGCATACAGATCAGCGCCACACATATTCCCACATTTTTTCTGCAGTTATCGCGCAAAACCGGCCAGGCACTCTGCGGATTTTCAGCCATTCCTGACATCTGACACCACAATTCCCTGACTGCAGCAAAAGCGAGCAGAACAATGATCCCATAGACAGGAAGCTGATAGCGGTTAGACGTCTCCCCCAACAGTAACGCTGTCTTCGAAACCGTGAGGAAATATCCTATTATCGCAAAAAGCAGGATAAAATATTCAGCTCCCAGCCGCCTTCCATCATCCCTGCGGCCTGTCACATACGATGCCTTCCTGATCCTCCACCCCGCTATGATCGCCGAAAGCAGAATCACTGACAGCAATCCCCAAAACAGTCGTCCGAACACATACCGATCCATCAGATCAACAAAAAAACGGACTCTTCCAATAGTATTGGACACATCAAAAAAATTCGCTGTCGCCTGCGCCCCGCGCTGTCCCCGAAACATCTGCCCCAGGCATGACGGATATGTGAGAACAGCCAGTCCAAGTGCAATCCCCTGACTGACAGCATATCTGACACAGTTCCAGATATGCCTGTCACGCCATAATAGCCATATGTTAAAAATCACTGCCAGATAAAACAGGAAAATGAAATAATAATAATGCGTCAGAAAACCTGTATATGTTACCAGCATCACAGGAATGAGGAAACCACGCACTGGCAGCGCCGCATCTCCCCGCTCACCACTTGGATACCGGACTGCCGCCCTTTCCTTCACCGCCCTGATATGCAGAACTGCACAAAGCAGCACAAAAGTTGTCAGCATCTCATACATCCTGATAAACACTACACCGCTCATGGCCGCCGGACTCAAGCCATAAAACAACGTGACGGAAAGTGCAAGCTTTCTATCACCAACGCCGATCAGGAAGGACAGATATGACAACAGGATCATATTGATCCCGTGAAAAAAAAGATTTACCGTCAGACCGATCCATTTGGAAAACACACCCGGAACAAGCGATGCCACTGTGTGAAACACCCAGTAATACATCGGCGGATGCACATCCCACGACTGCACTTGCTTTACGAGTCCATACTGAAAACGCTGTTCCGGAAGGACAACAAACTCATTGCCATAAACTTCCCTGTCCATCCATTGGCCATCATTCACATAGAATCCATTCGTGCGTGCCGTGGAATAATAGGTATAATATTCATCCTCATGAAAGCCTGTTTTCTGCGTGCAAAAGAAGAAGGAAACTGCCATCTGCACCGTCCAAAGCAGCAAAAAACATATGAGATATCCCGGGTTTATTTTTTTATGTTTAGTATGTCCTTTTCTCATGATCTGCCATTCCATTCGTCCAGATCGATCTCCCTGTCCTTAAAATAATACTTGCGGTCACGCTCACCGATCTCGCGCATCACCCGGCAGGGATTTCCGACAGCGACCACGTTGGACGGAATATCCCTGGTCACGATACTCCCCGCGCCGATCACCACATTGTCACCGATGGTCACACCCGGCATGATGATGGCACCCGCGCCGATCCAGCAGTTACGCCCGATATGAACCGGCATGTTATATTGAAGTCCCTGCTCGCGCAGCTCCGGCAGGATCGGATGCCCCGCCGTTGCGATCGTCACATTCGGTCCGAGCATCGTATAATCGCCGATATAAATATGCGTGTCGTCCACACATGTCAAGTGATAATTCGCATACACCATCCTGCCAAAATGACAGTGATGTCCGCCGAAATTAGAATAAAACGGCGCTTCGATATAGACGCCCTCACCGCAGTCCCCCAGCATCTTTTTGAGCATTTCCGCCCGTTTCTCTCCCTCTGACGGCTTCGTCAGGTTGTACTCACACAACAGATCCTGGTAAGCCATCTGCTCCCGCATAATCTCCTCATCTCCCGGGAAATAAAGCTCTCCTGTGTGCAGTCTCTCTTTCATGTCAATCATTTCCAAACCTCCATATATGAATCATACGCAGTTCCTGCCACTGCCATACTATTTTTCCATAATAACATATTTCCCTCTAGAAATCTTTCACAATGTGACATAAAATTATAACAATTCTCTTCACTTTTTTCCTCTGGACGCCCGTGTGCATAAAAATAAGGGCGAAATCCTCCGCCCTTATTTTTATCCCACCGTTCAGGTACACCCTGTCTATGCGAACGGATTCTCCGTAGGATACGGCAGTGACTTCGGCTGGTTGTAGTTCAGGTCTTCCACCGGAACCCCTATGTACTTAAAAACTTCATACAGTGCCTTTCCAAAGTGGCCAAAGGCAACCGCGCCATGATGAGGATAGTTCTTCTCGATCAGCACATGGCGATAGAAGCGCTGCATCTCGGGAATCGCGAACACACCGATGCTTCCGAAGGACCTGGTCGCCACAGGAAGAACCTCACCCTGTGCGATGTACGCGCGAAGCTTGCAGTCTGCTGTGGACTGTAAACGGTAGAATGTGATGTCGCCCGGAACGATATCGCCCTCGAGCGTACCCTGCGTAACCTCCTCGGGAAGTGTCCTCGCCATGATCATCTGGTACTTCATGCTGCAGAAGCTGAGTTTCCTGGTGTTGGTATTTCCGCAGTGGAAGCCCATGAACGTATCATTGTGTGTATAGTTGAACTGATCTTTGATCGACTCCCTGTACATGTCGGCTGGTACTGTGTTATTGATGTCGAGCAGCGTCACCGCATCCTGGCTCACGCATGTACCGATAAACTCACTCAGACAGCCATAGATATCAACCTCGCAGGATACAGGAATGCCCATACCCGTGAGACGGCTGTTCACATAGCAGGGAACGAAACCAAACTGTGTCTGGAATGCCGGCCAGCACTTTCCAGCGATGGCAACATACTTGCGGTATCCTCTGTGCGCCTCAACCCAGTCGAGAAGTGTCAGCTCATACTGCGCAAGCTTCGGCAGGACTTCCGGCTTCATATTGCCCTCCCCGAGCTCTGCCTCCATCTCCTTCACCTTCGCCGGGATCCTCTCGTCCCCGTCATGCTTCTTGAATGCCTCGAACAAGTCAAGCTCCGAGTTCTCCTCGATCTCAACACCGATATTGTAGAGCTGCTTGATCGGCGCATTGCATGCCAGGAAATTGAGCGGTCTGGGACCGAATGAAATGATCTTCAGATCGGAAAGTCCGACGATCGCCCTCGCGACCGGCAGGAACTCGTTGATCATATCCGCACATTCCTCCGCTGTTCCCACCGGATATTCAGGAATGTACGCCTTGATATTGCGGAGCTTCAGATTGTAGCTTGCATTCAGCATGCCGCAGTATGCATCGCCGCGTCCGCCGACAAGGTCGTTCTGTGTCTCCTCCGCCGCCGCGATAAACATGGCAGGACCATCAAAATGCTTAGCAAGAAGCGTCTCTGAGATCTCAGGACCAAAGTTTCCAAGATATACACAGAGCGCATTGCAGCCCGCCTTCTTGATATCCTCAAGCGCCTGTACCATATGGATCTCGCTCTCCACGATGCATACCGGACATTCATAGATGCCATCCATGCCATACTTATCCGCATACGCCTTGACCAGCGCCTTTCTTCTGTTCACAGACAGACTCTCTGGAAAACAGTCACGGCTCACAGCCACAATACCTACTTTTACCTGTGGTAAATTGTTCATTTTGAAATCCTCCTTATTTAACACGGCAGTATTCCCACTGCCTGGTCACACAGTTTTGCCTCGCATGCATCTGCAATGTTCCATATCGCAGTCCTCATGATGGAACCACACCTCGCAGCCACACCATTTTACCGTCCGCAGAACTGTTGCGTTCGTGTATCGTTCGCGCCTTGCGTGCACGGGCACGCACCGGCAGCTAACTTCATAATAGTGTGTGTTCTTTAAAAAATCAAGAGGATATTTATCAATAAATGATTTTCGTCAAAATAGATAAAAAGTATTGTGATTTATGCCTAGCGTGCCCGTGCAACATTCCGCTTGCTTTTTCTGCCGACTCTCCTTATACTTAAATATGTAGAAAATGCTTTCTGTCAGATGCGCGTGACAACCTGTGAGAGATCCGATCATCTCACAGATGACCGGCCTGAAGCAAGCACAGAAGACACAGGGATGGCGCAAAGAGAAGCGTACAGATAACAGGAACGACCGCAGGAGGAATCATATGGCAACCATAAAGGAGATCGCCGCGCTGGCTGGCGTGTCGCGCGGAACCGTTGACCGGGTACTCAACAACAGGGGTTCTGTCAATCTCGCCACTGCCGATAAGATCAGGGAGATCGCAAAAGCTCTCGACTATAAACCAAACAAGGCAGGTCTGGCGCTTGCCGCCCAGAAAAAGAAATTAAAACTCGGTGTTATCCTGTTTTCCACGGACAACCCCTTTTTTGCCGATGTCCTGACAGGCGTCAACGAAAAGGCAGAAGATCTGGCCGGATATAACTGTACCGTCCTCGTAAAACAGATCCCCATCAATGTGGACGCCCAGCTGAGAGCCATCGAGGAGCTGCTCCGTGAGGACGTGAACGGGATCGCGCTTGCGCCCCAGAATGACGAGCGCATCCGTGTCCGCATCAACGAACTTTCTGCACAGGGCATCCCCGTCGTGACATTAAATACCGATATCGAAAACGCCAGGCGGATCGCCTACGTCGGAAGCAACTACACAAAAAGCGGCGCCACTGCTGCCGGTCTGATGAGACTGATGACGCACGGCACGGTCCATATCGGGATCATCACCGGTTCCCCGGACATCCTCTGCCATACAGAGCGCATCGCCGGATTTACTGACACGCTCAGACCTGACAGGGAGCGCATGCATATCGTGTCGGTCGTTGAGACGCAGGATGATGAGATCGAGAGCTATGAGCAGACCTCACTCCTCCTGAAAGCGCACCCTGAGATCAATGCGCTCTTTTTTGCTGCCGGCGGCGTGTACGGCGGCTGCCGCGCGGTCGCATCGCTGGGACTCTCCGGCAAGCTTTGCGCGATCGCCTTTGACAAGGCCGACACGACAGAACACTTCCTGAAGCAGGGTACGCTGTCCGCAGTGATCTGCCAGCAGCCGCGCATCCAGGGCGCCAGGCCGCTCGAGCTCCTGTTTGCGTACCTCACCTCCGGTGAGCTCCCTGAGAAAGAATATAACTACACCGCTGTAGATATACGGATCCTGGAGAACATTTGACGATGGCACATTAAACATAATCGAATATTCCCTGTACTGCATCAGCAATATTGATTCTCTCCCCCAATGAAACCTGACCTATTTTTTTGTATCCACGCACTGACAGATCAAGCAATGTCAGTTTCTCACACTGAACATACTTCCGCGCTTGTCCCGTTTGAATCAGAATGTGAAGCGGATTCTCTAAAGAATTATCATATATAGGACATCCAATGATCTCCCCGGACAGATTGAAGAAGTCCTTACTCACTACCAGCACAGAATGCTTGATCCGTTCAACCCTTAATATGTCTCCCTGATGTACTGCTTCGAACATCACCACACCTCTCTCCCAACAGGTTCTCCCCAGTCATACTCTCCATCAAGATCCAGTCCTTCTCCAAACTCTGCCGTTCTTTCTTCTAATGTTTTATGCCGAAATGTTTTCGATAATATGATCGCACCATTAATCACCGCAATATTCAACATCTCATTCATCGAGATCCCGGCATCCTCAAGAATTTCCCCGGGAATCCTTACTCCCTGGCTATCTCCCCACTCTTTCACCTGTACTTTCACAGAAACAACCTCCCTTCACTATATATATTTAGTATAAATACCCTTTCGTCTCATTTCAATCACAATTTTTTCACGATTTAGTACCTAATGTTAATCCTTTCCCTGAAACTCCGTCATGTTCGGCCGGAACCGCAGCGGCAGCATACTCATCTGCAGCTTCGGATTAATGCGCGCCTCGATCGCGATGCTGTCGCAGAATTGCCGGAACAGCTTCTGGTATTCCTCCTCAACCTCAGAGTACAAAAGCGCACGCTCGTCAAAATCCGCCCCCTGCATGAGATACCATTTCTTAAAACGCGCATGCAGACCAAAGGTCTGTGTGTTCTCATCGTAGATCACAAAATCATCCGCCGGCAGCCTGTCCGCAAAATGCGGCATCAGAAACGGAAGGATATGGTGCTTGGCATCGATCTTTGCGTACAGCATTCCGTTCTGCAGCTCTGAGAACCGCAGGAACTGCTTCAGGCGGCACAACTCATAGTCTGATGCCCGCGCACACCGGAAAACACCCTGTACACAGTCCTCCTGCAGCCTGTCTGTCACATGCCTGTCACGTGTTCTTAATCCCAGAACGATCGTGTGGTACACGGCGTCCGCCTTCTCCTCAAGGCAGGAGACCATCGCCATGCTGAGTCTGTACCAGGTCTCACTTCCAAGCTGTGCGGCGATAGTGTCTGTCACCTTCCCCGCCTTCGTATGGTCTGCCGGTATGTGATCGTACTCCGTAAAAAGCCTCTGCATATCAGGCTCTTTTGTCGCCAGATGAATACAGGCATGGCTTTCGATCCCCATCTTCTTTTTAAATTGATATGCTTCATATACCCCTGTGAGGATCCCGTCTGTACTGTCCTCACATATCAAAACATACTCCTGCATGCAATTCCTCCGCTCTCACTGTCCGACTACAGGATCCCGTCGCTGCCCGCTGTTCCCGTGACTGTCCCAAACGCTCCGTACACCATATGCATCCGCAACATGTATTGTCAGCTTATCTTCAACTTATCTTCCCGAACAGCTCCGCATTCTCCTGCGCGTCGTCAAACAGCGACAGCTGCCTGTACGTCATGCCGTCCTTGTCAAACGGAAGCCTCTCGTGCTCCGCCAGGAGATTCCGTGTGATATAGTCCTCCTCGATCTTCGTGCGGTACATCATCTTCCCGCTGCAGGTGATAAAATACAGCGCGCGCTTTAAGACCACGCCGATCTTTTTGAGATTGTCAAAATCAAGCGGCCCGCTCTTTCTCGCCTTGCAGATGCGCTGCGCGCTCTTCACACCGATCCCCGGCACACGCAGGAGCGTCTGGTAATCTGCCCTGTTGATCTCGACCGGAAACTGCTCGAGATGCTGCAGCGCCCAGTCACACTTCGGATCTAATAAAACATTGAAATTCTGATGTTTTTCGTTCAGAAGCTCCTCCACCCGAAACTGATAAAAACGCAGCAGCCAGTCCGCCTGATACAGCCGGTGTTCCCGCAGGAGCGGGGACGCCGTCTGCACGGACGGAAGCGCCTTGTCCTCATTGACCCCCACATAGGCGGAATAAAATACACGCTTCATGCCAAACTTGTCATACAGCCCCTCCGCGACCGACATGATCTGATAGTCGCTCTCCGGCGTCGCCCCGATGATCATCTGCGTGGACTGCCCTGCCGGAACAAACGACGGCGCGCTGCGGTACAGCGCAAGCTCCTGCTTTCCCTGCTCGATACCGTTCTGGATCTGACGCATCGGCGTGAGGATCGTTTTCCTGTGCTTGTTGGGTGCAAGCTTTTCCAATCCCTCCGCTGTGGGCAGCTCCAGGTTGACACTCATGCGGTCCGTCAGAAACCCGATCTTCTGGATCAGCACCGGATCTGTCCCCGGGATCCCCTTCACATGCACATAGCCGCGGAAACGGTACACATTCCGGAGCCTGTAGAGTGTCTGATAGATGAGCTCCATCGTGTAGCTCGGATTGTTGATGATCCCCGAGCTCAAAAACAGACCCTCGATATAGTTGCGCCTGTAAAAGTTCATGGTCAGCTCACAGATCTCGTCCGGCGTGAAGGTCGCCCGGGGTACATCGTTGCTCCTGCGGTTCACGCAGTACTTGCAGTCATAGACGCACTCGTTTGACATCAGTATCTTTAAGAGCGAGATACATCTGCCATCCGCTGAAAAGCTGTGGCAGATCCCCGCCGCCACACAGCTGCCCATATCGCGCCCGTTCCCCTTCCTGTCCACGCCGGAGCTGGTACACGCCACGTCGTACTTTGCGGCGTCCGTCAATATGGAGAGCTTCTCCATGATCGTCTGCGCCGTGCGCAGCTCGATACCGGACCGTTTCCCGGCAGCGCGGCTGTCCGTGCAGCCAGCGATGATGTCGTCCCCACCGCATATTGTGTCCCTTTGAATGAGATCGTCCATACTCTTTCCCCTGAATGAATCATAGTGATCCATAAAGATCCATAAAAACAAAATGTGACAAAGCAAAAGCGAACAGAGTTTCCAAATTCTTGTTCGCTTTTATCTTATCACACATCTGTTCTGATTGCAATACTTTTTTATTCTTTTTCGATCCGCTTTCCCTTCCCCTGTCCCGCCACCAGATCATAGCTCTCCGCGATCATCCGCTTCACATCCCCGTCAGGCACACTTCCGTCGAGAATGACTGTATTCCAGTGTTCCTTGTTCTGATGGTAGGCGGGGATCACAGACGCGTAGGCATCTCTCCAGAAATCCCTCCATTCCGGCGCGACCTTCACATTGATGCGCATCTGCCCCTCGTACTCATAAGTCCACAGAAATGCCTTCTTATTCTTCCTGCACCGCACCAGGATCCAGTTCGCGTCATGAAACGGAGCATCCTGATATGTATCTCCAAAAGTAAGTCCGTAATCGAGCGCCTCTTCCCTCGTTGTCATTCTGCCGCTCTCCCCATGACACGCCCTATGCGCCTGCGCAGGTCATCCCCTTTAAACGGCTTGACCACATAGTCATCGACTCCGAGCTTGGAACTCTCCACAACTGTTGCTTTGTCTTGTTTGGATGTGATCATGATCACCGGAATATCCTTACATTTCTCCATACCGCGTATTTCCCGCAGCGTCTCGATCCCGCTTTTCTGCGCCATCTGGATATCCATGAGGATCAGGTCCGGCCGCTCCCTCCTCAGATACTGCAGGGCGCGTTCGCCAGAATTCACAGGGATCACTTCATACTCCCTTTTCAGCTCCTGCTCGATCGTGGCAAGGCTGATACTGTTGTCATCTACCGCCAGTATTCTTCTTTTTTCCATGATTTTATATTACCCCTTTCATTTATTCCTGTGCCGTCTGCTCCAGTATGACCCGCAGCAGCTGTTCTGCCTTTTCATCCTCATACAGTTTCAAAAGCCCCTGAATCTCTGTCAGCTGCGCCTCGATCTCAGGTTTCAGCTGGCATTCCAGCAGTGCCTCAACCCTGCGGGCGCACTCTTTCGCGCGGAAATTCTCCAGATTCTCCAATGCCTCCCCGATCTCCCGCGCCAGGTCTTCCGGCGTGATCTGGCGCGCCTTCCTGTTTTCATTCCCGGACTGCCGGCTGTCTGCAAGGAAACCGGAAATATGGCTGATCTGTGCTTCGTACTCCGCCAGCAGCTGGCATACATGCTTGTCGACAAACGCCTCATCCCCCCTGTCCACCGCCTTTTCATGCTCACGGGCATGCGTCGAGACGCCCATGGCACCCACATTGGCAGACGCGCTCTTGAGCCCGTGCACTTCTATGCCGTAGCTCCTGTAATCCCGTTTTTCCCACAGCTCACGCAGCACCGAGATCTTACGCTTCCCGTCCAGGCAGTACAGACTCAGCAGTTCCAGATAATCCTCAACGCTGCCGGAATAATGCCTGACTACCTCGTCCATGTCGATCCCCTCAATGATGATCTTCTCAAACGCTGTATTTCTGCTGTCATCAACTTTCCAGATATCCAGCCACGCCCCGCTTTTTGTGATCTTTTCTTCCGGGATCCATCTCAGCAGGGCCTCATGCAGCGGTCTCCTGTCCAGCGGCTTTGCAACAAAATCCTGAAAACCATTTTTCAAAAAAGTCTCCCCGACGCCCTCCATGGCATTCGCTGACAATGCTATGATCACAGGCAGCCTCCCATTTTCCCCGCACTCGCTGCGGATGATCCGCACCGCCTCGATCCCATCCATCTCCGGCATCATGTGATCCATGAAAATGATATCATAGCGCGTCTGGCGCACAAGCCCGACCGCCGCCGCACCGCTGTCCGCCTCCGTGATCTCCAGACCATATGACTGCAGAAAGATCCTCGCGATCTTCCTGTTGACTGCATTGTCATCTACCACCAGCACTTTGCAGTCCTCGACGAGAAACGGCTCCAGCTTCTCCTCCTTCCTCACTTCCACTTCCGGATGCTCAGACAGCGGTCTGCTGTCCACAACCTTCTGCGGGATCTTCACAGTAAATACAGTGCCTTCACCGTACACGCTCTCCACCGTGATCGTCCCCTGCATCAGCCCCACCAGACGCTTCGTGATCGAAAGCCCGAGCCCGGTTCCCTCCACCGTGCGGTTCCGCTTCGAGTCCACCTGCCTGAAATTGTCAAAGATCCGCTCCAGATCCTCCTCCCGGATGCCGCACCCTGTATCCTCGACCCGGAATGTCAGCAGCTGCGTATCCTGCGTCTGTCCCTGTCCGGCGCTGACAGACAGCTTCACATACCCCTGTTTCGTGAATTTCAGCGCGTTGTTCAGCAGATTGATCAGGATCTGTTTGATCCTGCCCTCATCCCCCAGATAACGGCTCGGCATTGCCATGTCGAACTCCCTTTTCAGCGCAAGCGCGCGCTGTGACGCCATCACATCCATCATATTCAGGACCTCGTCCGCGAGCGATCTCACATGATATTCTGACAGGACCAGCTCCATCCTGCCCGCCTCCACCTTCGACAGATCCAGGATATCATTGATCAGCGCCAGCAGGTTTCGCGAGGCGGACTTGATATCACAGGCGTACTCGTACACCTTGCGCCCCCTGCTCTCCTCCATGATAATGTCACTCAGGCCCACGATCGCATTCATCGGTGTCCGGATCTCATGGGACATATTGGCAAGAAACGCGCTCTTGGCGTAATTGGCCTGCTCTGCCTGTTCCCGCACCTGCTTGATCTCCTCTATGTAATTTCTCGTCTCTGTCACATCGTAGATCAGAACAACATAACCTTTGTTCTTCCCAAACTGGTCCAGGATCGGTTCCACATGTCCCTGATAAAAACAGTCATTAAGGCAGAATTCCTTCTTCGTCCCCTCCTCCAGGCTGTCCTTGGGAAATCCCCTCAGACACTCAGTCGTTTTTCCGATGGCACGGCTGTCCAGATCCGGAAAGATCCCTGCCGCCGCCGGATTGAAATTGGTGATCTGCCGCTGTTCGTCCAGCGCGATCACACCGTCACCCATACTGTTCAGCAGGATACCGAAAGCCAGGCTGCTAAAGTCGTACACCTTCCCGATCCAGATCAGTATCACCACCCCTGCGAGCACAAGTCCCAGAACGACCGGTGTCGGATCATATACCTGTATCAGCTTCATGGAGTACGAGCCTAGCGCTATTACCGGAAGAAACGAGATCCCCAGGATCAGCTTACACCGCCTGTCCGCAGCGTACTCCGGCTTTTCGACACAGACATGGATCAGGGCATACAGGGACATGACATACGGAACCGCCGTCCCGCACAGCATAAAGATCCAATACCCTGGTCCATAATCCATCCTCAGATAACCGCCGTATCTGTTTACATTTTCCACCCATTCTATATTCCGGTAATATAATTTATGCAGATCACATGTGAAAACAAGAACTAAAATAAGAACATCAACTGCTTTTAAAACTCTTAAAACACTTTTCGGTGTTTTTTCACAACAGTAGCTGAATATAAAATAGCAGTAGCTGACCGGAATAGTCAGCGATCCCAGATACTGAAACTTGACTGCCACAAGCGCTGCCTCCGGCGTGGGCGCAGTCAGTTCTAGCAGATATCCCACATTCTGAACCAGCGAGCCGATCAGAAAATACTGCATGAGCTTCTGCTCCCTCGAGCCGTCCCCCCTGAGCAGGAGCATCAATGCAAAAATGATCGTTCCGATACCGATCACTTCGATTCCCAGACACACAACACTCATGATCCGATATCCCCCCTTCCCGACATCCTGCAATATCACCTGTCACAGTGTCACTGCCCGCTCTGCTCCCGCAACGGATCCAGGATCTCCTGCTGCTTCTTTTTGCTGAGTCCGCCGAGCACCAGCTGGTAAGATTTATCCAGCAGATCCTTTAACAGATCGTCCGGCACTGCCCCGTCCGGTCTCACGGAATTCCAGTGTACCTTGTTCATGTAGTAACCGGGAACGATGTCCTCATACTGCTTCCGCAGGAAGTCCCCTTCCTCCGGCTCCAGCTTCAGTGTGATATAATAAGGTTCATCCTCCTCATTCAGACAGACCGCCGCAAACAGTTTGCCGCCGATCTGATAGCGGATCCAGTTCCACTCTTTCTTGTGGTCTTTCGTCACGCCGCGTTTTGCCAGCAGATAATCATCAATCCATGTATATCTCATACGTCCTGCTCCTTTTCTCACAGATTCCCGTCTCCTGATCCCACAAAATGCTCCACGACCATCCTCTGGACAGCCTCCGGATACACCAGCAGCTGGTATGCATGACCGCCCTGGCTGACCTTGTCGATCGTCCTGATCCCCAGCTGCATGCCCTGTTCTGTCTGAACCTTCGTGTAGCCATCCTGCCCCTCCTGCTCGATGGTCAGCCCTGCGCTCACCAGATACTCCCAGATGACACCGATCGTAACTTTTTTTACATTTGGCGCACTCGTGATCTGGTTCAGCCGGTCCTTGATCTCGCTGATGTAACAATACTCCGCATACGGAAAGCGGTCCGTGTCCTCCCGGTTGAGATAAAAGGCCTCCTTGCGCCCCTTTCTGACAACAGGTACCGCAGATTCCTCTTCGATGATCTGCTCGCTGAAGACTGCCCCGGGATTCCGGGCCGCATACGCGGCGATCTCAGCGAGAAACCGTTCCCCGTACTTGTTGTACTTATTCTCACCGACGCCGGATACCATCAGCATCTCCGCCCGATTCCCAGGCACCCTGGCACACATATCGATCAGGGTCTTGTCGCTGAAAATGATATAGGGCGGCAGCGCCTCCTCCTTTGCGATGACTGTGCGCAGCTGGCGGAGCCTGTCAAACAGACCGTACCCTGCACTTGTGAGCGAATCCGTGCGTTTTGCCTTTCTGTTTGCTGCCTCCTCCCGCTCCTGCGCCCTTCTGACGATCACATGGGTATTTTCGTCCTTTAACCCGTGGATATCCCCCATCTGGAGCACGCTGTACTCCCCTCCGGTCTGGACGATATAGCCCTCCGACAACATCTGATCGACCAGCAGGCGGATATCCGCCTCACTCCTGCTTGCCAGAGCACCGTAGGATCTATACGCATCGGCGCCGATCTCCCGGAGTCTGGCACGGCTTGCGCCCATCAGGGTTCCCACCACAATGTTCAGCCCATACCGCCCTCTCATCTCGGCGATACAGTTGACCACCCATTTCGCGTCCGCTGTCATATCCTGCTCGTCATATTCCCGGTGGCAGTTTCCACAGTTGTCACAGGGCGTGACTGCTCTCTCGCCAAAGTATTCCAGGATATAATTCCTGAGACATGCCGTGGTCCTGCAGTAGCCCTCCATGACCTGTAACCGGTGGTAGTCTCTCTGCCTCACCAGATCGACATCATCCGCACTCATCCCTTCAAATTCCTTCTTCCCCAGAAGAAATCTGTTGATCATCACATCCTGCGCGGAAAACAGCAGGATGCACTGCGCGCTCTCACCGTCGCGCCCCGCACGCCCTGCCTCCTGATAATAGTTTTCCATGCTCTGCGGCATGTTGTAGTGGATCACATACCTCACATTGGACTTGTCGATCCCCATCCCAAACGCATTGGTCGCGATGACGATCTGTGCCCTGTCATAGATGAAATCATCCTGGTTCTTCTTGCGCGTCTCATTGTCGATCCCCGCATGGTAACGCGTCACTGAGAGGCCTCTCTGCGCCAGCCTGCCATACAGGTTATCCACATTTTTGCGCGTGGCACAGTATACGATCCCGCTTTCGTCCGCGTGCTTTCCTATGTAATCGACAACGAAATCATCCTTGCGCTTTCCAGCGATATGTTCCACACTGTAATACAGGTTTTCCCTGTCAAAACCCGTGACGACGACCTGCGGATGCCGAAGCTTCAGGATACACTCGATATCTGTCCGGACTTCCCTGGTGGCCGTCGCGGTAAAGGCGCTCACTACCGGCCTGTCCGGCAGCCGGTCTATAAAATCCACGATCTTGAGATAACTGGGTCTGAAGTCCTGTCCCCACTGCGATATGCAGTGCGCCTCGTCAACTGTCACCATGGAGATCCTTCCGGTTCTCGCAAACTGCGCGAAAACGGCGCTCTCAAGCCTCTCCGGCGCAACATAGATGATCTTGTACCTGCCCTCCATGGCAAACCGCATCGCCTTTGTGATCTGTGTCTCGGTCAGCGATGAATTGATAAACGCGGCATGGATCCCCGCTTCGTTCAGTGATTTTACCTGATCCTGCATCAGGGAGATCAGCGGTGACACCACCAGCGTGATGCCGGGCAGCAACAGTGCCGGCACCTGGTAGCAGACTGACTTGCCGGCCCCCGTCGGCATGATCGCCAGCGCATCCTCCCCCGACAGGATGGACTGGATGATCTCCTCCTGTCCGTCCCTGAATGAATCGTAGCCAAAATATGTTTTGAGTATCTCTACAGCCTTCATGCCCTATACAGTATTTCCTCCTTCTCAATCGGGTTTATAAAAACGCGTGGTCTCTGCCATTGTCCTTGGCTTTTTCTTCATATATGCATCATAATCTTTGAAATAATGTCCCATATCCCATGCCATATATCCTGCCATATACAGATCATACACCAAAATCTTAGCCGTAGGTCCCATTACCACAAGTACCAGTCTGTCTTTATCTACTTTCAGTACTCTATCCAGCAGTGCGTCATATTCTGAAAAAGCATTCATTCCCAACCCATAAACGTACTCAACTGTTTTGCATACATCAAGTGCCTTATATTGAAGATCCTCCAGTATTCCTTCTCCGCATACAACAGTCACATTCCGCCCTGATAAAAGCGATTGTATACAATTATAATGACTTTTAAGATCATACTTCGAATATGTCTGATATGCAATCATCGCACAGGCATCAAGATACTGTACATCCTTACTGCACATGCGCATCAAAAACTTTCTTTGCACGGCAACAGCCAAAGCCCTCTGCATCGCATATTCATTCAGACTTTTCACTGGATGCATATAATAATATGGTATCCCCACACGCAGACCATCCACATTTGTCTGCAACAGATCCCTCAATCTTTGTGCCAAACGTTCATCATAGCCCTGAAAAGGTATCCCCTCACCACACATTAATGCAATCTCGCCCTCTCCAAAGCGCACAAAGCTGAATTCTCTGTGTTTCAAAGCCTGTATGGTCTCTTTTGGATTCAATACATGGATCCGTCTGCAATAAAATCCCTTTCTATATTTCTGCCGGTCAATATGACGCTGAATTCTTATCGGCAATTTCATAACTTTTTGCCAGAATCCCCTCACTCTTTTTTTCAAAAACGTACATCTCGAATATCCCTTAACTGGTTTCCTTAAGATAAAGAATTCAGATTCCACATGAATTTGATTTGTTTTTAACTGAGAAATCTTTTCTATATCCAATGTATTATCTTCTTCATTATACAACCTGTTTAAAGTGTATATGTCCGTGCGCAAACTGTCATCGTATCCATTAGGATGTGTATCCTGAACACGATTTACTGTGATCACGACAGCACACCCGTATCTCTTATAGGAGGCTAAATATTTTCTTTGAATCCGCCTGCTAATATTATCCGGATTGACCATCGCTTCGTAATAATTTGGATTTTTAATAGGCAGCTCTTCTTCCATTGTAAGCTGTACAACATCTTCTTTTCGATATACTGTACAGTCCAATTCCCACGGATAATTATATCGATTTTCTGTACATCCTTCCCATTTCCACTCAAAAATATCAGGAACATCAGATACATCATTTAAGGGACAGGGCGTAATATTTTCTCCCAAACGCATGCTGAATCCAAATACTTCTTCATGTGTATCTAGATAATCACATGCTTTTTTAAGGCTAAAATCTCTAACAAAAACAACGTCATCGCATCCGAACATGATATACTCATCTGCGTTCGCCAGGACATGTTTTAGATCCTCCTCAAATCGTCTCTCCTTCATCCAGTGCACATTCGGATATTCTCCCTGAACCCTATCATAACAGATCCCATCCATCTCACAATATAAAACAGTGATCATTTCCTGCTTTACTTCAGAGTAAAAGAGCAGGCTTTCCAAATATGCATGAAGCTGCATAGGACGCCCTTTCGAAAACACTATAATCGATACCATTCTCTCCTCCTGTTTAATCTGGTTCATAGAATTTGATCAGTGCATCTGCATTGCGCGGATTTTTTTTGTAATACGCATCATAATCTTTTACAAAATGACCAATATCCCATGCCTGATATCCTTCTTTAAATAAATCATACACCAGCAAATCTGCGGTAGGACCTAATATGATACATATCAATTCGTCCTTTGATACCTGTTTTGCCTCCTGCAGTATTCTGTCGTATTCATTGAATGCACTGATATTGGGAGCCTCGATATACTGTATAGACTTACAAATATCAAAGGGATTGTATTTAATCTCTGACAGTATCCCTTTTCCACAGATCAGTACAACATCTCTGTCCTGAAACAGTCTTTTCATTCTGGCAAAATATTTTTCAAAATCATAATTCTCATAAGTCTGATAAACCTGGGATAAAGCTGTATCCAAATATTTTTTATCTTTCCTGCAATGAGTGATCAGAAATTTCCTCTGCGCTTTCATGGCATACGTGAATTCTTCAATAAACGGATTCATTCCCTTTTCATAATTAAGATAGTAATAGGGAATCGCCGCCTCGACCCCTTTTTCTTTGATATTCAACAACTCAATAAGCCTTCTGGCCAGCTGGGCATCTGCCTTCTGAAAAGGTACATCCATCCCGCGCATAATGGCTATTTCTGCATCTCCATATCGATAAAAACTTATTTTATTCTTTGTTATATAATCTAATGATTCCTCAAAAGTACGTATCTGTAAAATTCCTGCATATTTATTATTCTTATAATTGTGTTTCTCGATCTCTCTTTCCAGTCTCCCTGGCAAATTTTTCAGTTTATGCAGCATACTCTTTTCCATAATCTCTCCTCACGCCTTTCTAATGAGTGTTTTCACAGAATTCAATCTCATTCCATTTCCTTCCAGTTCAATATCGCATAACACGCCTGACTGCGATACCTGCCGTCTATCCTTATGACATCCTTCATTTCGCCCTCCAGATCAAATCCGCAGTTCTCATAAAGCTTTCTGGCTGGTATATTGTCCGTCAAAACAGTCAGGTAAACCCTGTGAAGCCCAAGATCCTGAAAAGCATATTTTAGTATTTCCATCGTCGCGCGTTCTGCAAGCCCTGTACCATGCGCTTTTTTCCGTGTTACAATAGCATATTCCGCATTATGGTCCATCTCCGAAATATGTTTCAGGCTGATCGTCCCCATATATTCATCTTTATCATCTGTTATTGCAAAATGCTGATTTTCCTCATCGAAACTGTATTGGATAAAAAACTTTACTTTTTCCAGAGTCATCTCTGCAAACGGATATCGAAAACCGCATGTGATCGTCTCATCATGCATCCACTCCAACATAAACGGCGCATCCCTCAGTTCTAGTCTGCGTAACATCATAATTCCTCCTTTATTTCTCTCATGACTTCCAAATAGGTATCATAATCCCTGATATATTCGCCCGGATCATAATGCTCATTAGAAAAACACAGCAACACGGAATCTCTGGAAAAATCATACATATCCTTCCATATGAGTCTGGGAAGATAGATCCCTATATGCGGCCTGTCAAGATGAAATACCTTCTGCCTCTCACCGTCATCCACCCTTACTTTGGAAGTCCCTGCCACATTGATCAGCACGAACTCCGACCGATAATTGGCATGTCTGCCGCGAATCACATCCTTGTCTGAACCATAGATATAAAATGCTCTTTTAATATCGAACGGAATATCCTGATTCCCCTCTACGATCACAAGATGCCCCCGCTCGTCACCTTTTTGCGGAAACTCAATTGTTCTGCATTGCTCTATCATAACTTATTCCTCACTCTTCACATATCTTTCTCTCCTGCCGCAAACAGGCTTCCTGCACAAGCATCTGTCTTATTTGATAGTATATCATATTCTCCGATCCTAGTCGATAAAAGAAACCTATTTATTCCAATCTTACCACCACTACGCCATCGATCACCTGGATCGCCCCTGCGTCCGGGTACAACGGCATCGCATCAATTTTGTTCTCATCAACCCTATCCGCGGAGACATACTCCGGATCAAAACCGCAATAATACCGCAAAAGGTATTCCCTGCTATATGCCTCCACCAAGGTAACCTCTCTTCCGCTGAGAAACACTGCATCCATCACATTATTCTCGTACAATGTCTTGTCCTTAATATTATGCCCGACAAATGCAACCGGCAGCTCATCGGAGTATCCCTCCACACTCTTGATCTGTGTTATCAGCGTTGTACAGTAGCTCTCAGCCTGCTTATAAGAAAGCTCTATACTCAGATACTGGGCATTTGCAAAATGACAATAGCTTACGATACCTATCATAAGTCCTGCCGCTGTCACATATTCTGCACAGAGATAAACCTTATTCTGTTTCCATTGAGCAGAATGTTCCAGCATACAGAGAGGAAGCAGCATAAGAAATACATAGGAAAAGTACATCAGTGAATAAATACCCTCTGAACACATGATATATATACTGTTGATCGCGATCTCAAACGCTGATATCAGAACAAAAACAGCAGCACATCGAAGATACTCTTTCCTCCTATATGCCCTGATGATGATCCTGGCCACACAGTAGACACTACAGAGAAAAAGTATCAGATACATCAATCTGACTGCATAGTTGTAACTGATCTCCAGATCATTACCACAGAACACACCTGTTATATTCCTGAAGATCGTTTTCACAATCTCAGATATGCGTGACACATCAAACTGCCCCATGGTGTCAATCCCTTTGGTCTGGGTCAGTTCCTCCCCAGTGACCAGCAGCGACAGCTTTGTAAGAATAAAATACAGGCCGACTCCCAATACAATATTGATAAAATAATATACTGCACTCCTTATAACGGGCATAACCTCTTCATCATCAAATAATCTCATGAGCAGGAGCACAACATAAAGTGTCGCCGCAAACGGAAGATAGGCCTGATAGATTCCCATAGAACATGCCATTAATATGATCGAACAGATTCCTCCCCATTTGTAGTTTACACACAAATATACCCCCAGAACGATCATAAACACTGCAACTGCAAAATACGGAACAATATACATAAAAAAAAGCGAACTGACCCAGCTCGGAAACACGATCATTGCCGAGCCGAGCAGAACATTGCCTATATTGCTCTTTATCTTCAGCAGATCTGCCATGAGACCTGCTGACAATGCCACAAACAGGAGCGTAGTCAATCCGTTCACCCACGGCAGACTGAACACAAAATCCAAATGCCATGCTGCCGCTCCCAGAAACCACAAAAACCACCTGCCCGATTTGAAGGTGGTTCCAAAGCCATCTAAAGTTCTCAAATCATCATAGTTGGGGAGTTTATTCGTAAACATATAAAAATGCGCGATCAGCCCCATCACGATCGCTGCCGTAAAAGCAATCTTAACTTCCTTAGGAATCTTCCTGTTCAGCAAACTGACCATTTGATCTACATGATTCATACAATGCCCTTCCTTCTGTGAGAAATACTCTTGTCCATTTATGGCTTCCACGCATTGATCTGCTCAATCACATAATCCTGCTCTGCAAATGTCATACCTGTATATAACGGCAGACTTAATACAGACTCCGCATACGCCTCTGTAACCGGATACGCCCCCCTTTGATATCCTAAGAAGGCATAGCACTTTGCCAGATGCGGTGGTATTGGATAATGAATCTGTGTCTGTACGCCATTCTGTTCCAATGCTCTCTGCAGATCTTCTCTTTCAGCACACCTTACTACATACTGATGATAGATACTCTCTGCCTTCTCTCTCAGACCTGGCAGTTTGATCTCAGGATTGATGATCCCATCACTGTACCTTTTCGCCAGTACCTTTCTCTCGTCATTGAGCTCCTGCAGATGAGTCAGTTTCACACGCAGGAGTGCTGCCTGCATCTCATCCAGCCTCGAATTCACACCCTCAATCTCGTTATGGTACTTCACCTTGCTTCCATAATTGCGCATCATACGGATCTTTTCAGCAAACGCCGCATCATCAGTCACGATCGCTCCCGCATCTCCGAACGCACCGAGGTTTTTGGTGGGATAGAAGCTAAAACAGCCCGATATGCCAAAAGTTCCCGTCATCCTTCCTCCAAAACATGCCCCATGGGACTGCGCACAATCCTCTATGATCTCAAGATGATATCTTTGGGCGATCTCCATGATCGGAGTCATGTTCGACGCCTGACCATACAGATGTGTTACCATGATCGCTTTCGTCCTGTCAGTTATCGCCTGCTCTATCTTGTCCGCATCAATATTAAAGTATTCATCTGGCTCGACAAAGACTGGGATCGCATCGTTTTCAGTAATCCCAAGCACAGTAGCGATATATGTATTTGCCTGCACGATCACTTCATCGCCTTTCCCGATCCCGAGTGCCCGCACCGACATGATCAGCGCATCCAGTCCTGAGTTCAGACCCACACAATATTTCCTGCCTGTAAACTCAGCAAATTCCTGCTCAAACTGTCTGACCTCGTTTCCAAGCACATACCAGCCAGAACGCAGTACGCGCAGTGCTGCCTCCTCATACTCTGTCTGGTACATCTGAAACTGTCTGTCAAGCACATTACATTTTATCTGCATATTGACTTCCTCCTCTTTCAATTCCTTTTTCCAAACTTCCTATAATATCTAAAATATCTGCTGCAGATCTCTCCCACATAAAGTTATCCATAACACGCTTCCTGCCTGCTTCACCTATTTGAAGACTACTGTGCAATGCTATTTTCTCTATGATATTATGGATCATATCCTCTGCTCCATCACAAATATAACCCGAAACATTATTTTCTATAATGAGAGACGGACCTGGAGCCTTCAAGGCAAGCACTATACTTTCATAATACATAGCCTCAAGAATCGCCATACCAAATATCTCATGTGTATTCAGATTAACAGTACACTCCGAAAGCCTGTATAATTCCCACATCTCATCGTTCGGGATCTTATCATAGATCATGACAGATCGCGTGAGATCATACTCCATTATCTTCGCCCTGACATTCCCTGCAAGTTCCCCCTGTCCTACCATGATAAGCCGGAAACGATCATCCCTCTGATAGACCTGATAGAAAATATCAATCATTATCACAGGCTGTTTTTCAGCTGTCATCCGGCCCACAAACAATATCACTTTGTCCGTCTTTGACAGACCGCGCTTTTCTTTGAGGCTGCCTTTGTCATATTTAAGATAATCCTCCTTTAACATGGTCGCATCAAGTCCGACAGGAACCATATATATCTTTTTGGCTCCATGTCCTCTAAGTTCCTCAGCAAGAGCTGGCGTCTTGACGATCGTAGGAATTTTCCTATAATATTTTATATTATTACACAAGATATCCACAATCCTGCGCTTCCACGCTGACGCATTATTGCTGTGTATCACGCCAATATAGGGAAGACACAAAATCTGATTTTTCCTGCACCATCTGATAAACCTGCCAAGAAAGAGATAATTGTCAGAAGCTGTGAGGTAACATGCCATTTCCCGGTCCAGTCTGCCTGTATCTACAAATGCATGCTTACCTACATGGCAGCACTTTAGATAAACTACCTTAACCGCACCCTTTTGAACGATTTCTTCATCCTTGCCCAAATCAGGTATCAAATGATAAACTGACACATCATGCCCCATCGCGGCAAATGCCTTCGCGATCCCCTCTGCCTGCGAATTGTAATATCTACTCAGATCTTTCTGTTCGGTATTGAGTGATATGACTGCCAGTTTCATCCTTATACGGTCTCCTTCCTTCCGGACCCCAGCCATTCGTACAAATGACTTTTGATCACGATAAACCAGTATTTCTTTTTTGACAAATACCCCTGCCGGAACCGCACCTGCGCATTCTCGCGCACACCGGTCTGACTGCTTGACATCCCGCCGAGATGAAAATTAGATAACACCTGATATACAGGTGTAAACACCACTTCCCCGCTCTTAAAGCAGCGCAGCATCAGATCATAATCCGCCGCGGAACGATATCGTGTGTCAAATACACCGAATTTCTCATAAGTATCCTTTGTCACGAAGCAAGTCGGATGCGTAATCATCTGCCAGGGCAGAAACTCATGATGATAGATAACAACTGCTTTTTCCCTGCTATCAAAGTATGTCCTCTGCATACCATAGACAACTTCGTACGGATTCCAGCAAAAATGATCTACCACTTGTTGCACGGTATCCTTCTCATAATTGTCATCGCTGTTTACGATACCGATCAGCCGTCCCTTCGCAAGCCTTATTCCCTTGTTCATGGCATCATAGATCCCCTGATCCTTCTCAGAAATGACCGTCAGCCTGCCGGGCAGTCTGCTCCGATGCCGCTCTATCAACTCCAATGTGTTGTCTGTTGAGCCTCCGTCTATGATAATATACTCAATATTTTTGTATGTCTGATCCTCGATACACTCCAATGTCTTTTCAATCGTCTTCCCGCTGTTAAAGCAGGGGGTGAGGACTGTCACTAGCAATTCTGGCATATTCCTATCTCCTCTATTATAAGTGCCCTGCTCACCAATAGCATCCCTTTTCCACTGTTTTGGCATTCTTAGGGGTCTCCTCGGCGAGAGCTCTCGTCCATGAATCATTGAAAAAAGAGGCGATCTTTGTCGGATAATCATGTTCCCATCGATATCCTTTGATACCAAACAAAAGCTGCGTCGCTCCTCCCAGATGGATCGTCTGTTTTCCCGCATTTTTCAATTTTGAGGCCAATGGCATCCCATATGCGCCGCAGCCTATAATAGCAATGTCAAAATCAATATCCATAGCCTGCCCATACATGTAATCCAGCGCATCGAACCACGTCTCAAAACGGTCGTCTTCCTCACCGCATAACGTCTGAACAGCCTTTAGCGTCCTCAGTTCAAACTCTGGCAAAATCTCAGAATCAGGAAAGATCAGCGCACGCCTCTTATACTGTTCCTGGATCGTCCTTTCGAACGGATGGATCACCAGAACTTTCTTTCCCGCCAGTGCCGCTGACCAGGGTCTGCCTGGTGCAAGCCACGGCTCCAGTCGAAACAGAAATGTCAGATCTGCGTTCGGTGCAAATTCTTCTATAATAAAGTCTTCCATATTCAGGTGCCACATCGCAAGCAGGTCCGCGTTGGCACCCGCATCAAGAATCAGATCCGAAAATTGTTCCAAATATTGGTAATCTACTGGAAAAAATCCGGAATCCTTTCCCAGTCTCGTAAACCATTTGTCCAGATATGCGTCATCTTCCTCGCTGTGGCCTTTATATTTTACCTTTAAGTGTCCCACCACTGTCTGGAGTTCTGTATTTCCAAAACGACATGCCATAAAAGGCTTTCCCTCCACAATTTTCTGATAAAGATAATCATTTGTCTTCGCAGAAGAAAGGATCCACTTTTTTGCATAGTACAACATGACCGGCTCCCTGTGAAAATATTTCACAAAACCATGACGCCGCAAGCACTTGTTGAAATAAAAATCCCTCCATTTCCACCTTTGTTCATATTGTACCCACTTTTGTTCCCTTGTCATTTTACTCCTCCCAGTCTGCGGCTGACGCTTTTCATCAATCCAGAGACTTTGCGTACTGCTCTGATCCTGTGCAGCCTGACCTCCCAAAGGCTTCCAGCATTCAGACGATGCGAATCGACGATCTGCGGATACGTGCTCCGCTGTTCCACCTCTGTCTCATAGTGGTTGGTCTGTCCGAACTGAGACGGATCCCGAAACCTCTTAAACCCATACTTTTTGGACATCAGCGAAATCACCGACTGATCGTGCCTGTGATCCACAAACTCCTTATAATTCGGCAGCCCCATCACATTGGGCTCGTCCGAGATGATTCGGATATCCTGTGCATATCGCAGCACCTCATCGAGATAGGCTTCCACCACAGATGCCTTTTTGCAGACGAAATATCCACCGATAGACTGCGGTGTATCGGTATATTTCGTCTCATCGCAGCCGGTCAGTACAAATGCGTCCCTCTTTGTGTTCCCTTTCTCTATTCTCTCCCGTTCCAGCGAAAATATCATAAGAGGTACCTTCTCATGTTCCATACAATCGATCAGATATTGGATCCGATTTACATAGACTGCTCCCGAGTCGATGTAGACCAGATAATCGTTCTCCCCCAGTTCGTCATAAGCCTTTCTATAAAAATACGGTTTCCAGAGATAGTATCCGCCTCCTCTTGGCGTATCCAGGATCTCCTGATTCCTCCTGCGGAATGTTTCGTCAATATCGCCTGGTCCATATTCAAGCACTCTGTCGGCTCCCCACTGCCTCGCAGTCTTACTGTTGAGCTTTTGAGCCCGCTGAAATTTTTGATCTGCATAATTCACAGCTATAATCATTATTTCTGCCCTCTTACCTCTTTATATATGTGTTCAAGCTGTCCCGCGATCGCCTGCCCGCCAAACTTTTTTTCAACAGTGCTTCGTATTTGTCCTGGATCATACTTATCACGCTGCTGTACGATCCGATCGAATGCCCGTTCAAGCTCCCCTGCATCTGACGAAGATATCAATATGCCATTCTCCCCCGTCACAAAATCGTCTGGTCCCCCATTCGCCACCGCAATGACTGGTTTTCCACACGCCATCGCCTCTACATAAACTACGCCAAAGGTCTCGTACCGGCTTGGCAGCACGAACACATCACACGCCTGCATCTGCTCTACAACCTGCTCCCGGCTCAATGCTCCTGCAAATTCCACTGTTTGTTCTATACCATACTCTCTGCACCACTCCACTGCATCCTGCAAGGCCTGTCCGCCGCCACCTATGATCAGCCTGACCCTGTCACATCTTCGTGAGAATTCCCGCCATGCCTTCAGCAGGACATCTATACCCTTTTTTATCAGTTGATCTCTGGTATTCATATAACATATTGCCAGAAACCGCATTTCACTATGAAATTTATTTACACAGGGCTTGAACTGTTCAAAATCGACAACATTCCCTATGACGTCGATGTCAGCCGCTGGTCTGTATTCAGCTATGACCTTTGCAAACGCACGGCTTACACATAGGATCTTTGCCGCGTTTGCAAATGCTTGTCTGATATATTTCTCATTCGATCTGCTGATCTGATCCTTATGCAGTTCAAACAGCGTTGCATGTTCTGTGATAACATAGGGAATCCCTGTTTTTTCAGACAGTCTCATGGCTGCATAACCAGCCCACACACAGCAATGTGCATGGATCACATCCAGGTGCTCTGCCTCCAGATGATGTTGATCATATAACTGCAAAATTCCCCTCGTAAAGGCTTCACGATACCCTTCCATGCCATGCTTCAAAGGGCAGAATATTTTCATGCGGCATATCTGAATACCCTCGCGCTCTTCCACCGCTTCCTCTGTATAAGATACATAGTCCTGTATATATTTTGCCGAGTAGGTATCACTGTATAAAATGGTTACCTCATGCCCCGCACGTCTCAGCGCCCGTGCCTGATCCCAGAAAAAACTACCAAGCGTCGGCCTGGCCTTCGTTCTAAAGAAAGCAGGTATGATCAATATTTTTTCAGATTTAATGCCACCTTCAGCCAGCTTTTGCACTGCTTCACAGCCTCCCATCCCATCCCATTCTGAACCATATACCAGAACCTCTTTTTGAAAAAAAACTTCATCTCTGTCTTCTTTAATCTTGAGAGACTTGAAGCCGTCACTGATCTGTCGGACATGCGATACCCTACAATCTGCCTGTCCAGCAAGCCAAAGCGGTACCCGGCGTGCATCGCCTTCAGATTCATCGGATAGTCTTCAAACCATCTGTAGCTTTCATCATAACCGCCGACTTTCCTGATAAAATCCATCGTATAAAAAGTAGCCGACGGGGCTACAATTCTGTTTTGGATCAGCAGCAGCCTGTACTGTTCCCTGTAATCCAGCTTTGCAAATTCATAACACCTGTCACAATATGACTGCACATCCCCATACACAGCATTCGGATCATGATCATCAAACAATCGCACCTTTGCGATAGGAAATGTCCCCGGATGTCTCTCGCAAAACGTTACGTAGCTTGCAATAGCGTCCTCTGTCATATAATCATCACCCGCGATGCCCTTATAGTATTCGCCTTCTGCTACTCTAAGCCCTCTGTTAATATTCGCTGGTAGTCCTGTATTTTTATCTGATGTGACCAGCTTTATGGCTGTCAGAGCACCCTTGTTTACCGCGATCCAGTCCTGAACCACCTGTATTGTCCTATCAGGCGAACAGTCATCCGTAATGATCAGTTCAATCCTCGGATACGTTTGATTTTTGATACTGTCCAGTGTTTCAACGATCGTATCCGCCGAACAATATGACATCACAATGACACTTACCAGTTTCATTCCCTACACCTTCCCAAGTAAACTCTTCACCTGCCAAAAATATCCCTCAGATCCATGATCTTGATCCAACGGCTGATACCAGTAGTGTCCCATCAATACCAGCAGATAATTCCTCAGAATATACACAGATATAAAGTGCGCTTCCACCAGATTAAAAACAGAAAAAGTCACGATCATTACCAGCAAAACGTAATCCTTTTCTCTATAGCTCTGATACAGCAGATAAAATGTCATGCCGACATAGATCATTCCAGGAATGATACCATACCAGTAATACAGCCGGACAAACCCTGCATCAAAATAATCTGTGTTTTCCGGAGCCGCAAACCATTTCCAATTCTCAAGTCTTGCCTCTTCGATCGCATAACAGCTCTCGTATCTGCCATTTAACACTTTATCAAGCTTAAACATCAGACTGTCCGGTGCCAGATCCATATTGCCCACATGCGAACCGATCATCGAAAAGACAACGCATCCAAAAACGATCAATGCACACACAACATATACATTCTTATTTTCCCGATATTTTTTATTGTATCGCATAATACATGCCAATGCAACAAACAAAAACCAGACAAGCGCTCCCGTCTTGGATTTCGTAAGGAAAAACAGCGCGAAATCCACTGCCGCAAAGAACGCAAAGTGATACCATTTCAGTGCCTCTGCATAACTGTACACTGCCAGCACCACAACCATCCACAACATACAATGCAGGGCATTCGGATGTCCCATCCCGAGCACATACCGTGTTTCAAAAACCTGCTCGCCCGATCCCCCCCTGCCAAAATCAGCTACCACAGAGACGGCTCCGTATATCCCTGTCACGGACAAAAACATAAGCGCCGCGCAGCCAGCAAACGTTATCCAGAACACAACTTTCATCACCTTTTTGATGTCCATCCCTTTGCATGCCGCAATAAATGCGACCACTCTCACGGTCTCATCCCTTTCGTTCATCCTGTAGGATACGAACATGACGGCTCCGAACAGCAAAATACACAGCCATTCTCTGGCCGAGTACTTTGTCAGCGCGATCTTGACGCAAAACAACAGAAAAGTCAAGCGAAACAGCTGACTTTCCAGTGGATTTATATATGCACTTTTGTCAATGATGACAATGACAAGCTCTATAACCACACCAATCCAGAAACTGACCTCACCAACTGTTTTTGTCCAATTGCGGCTCATTGTATATCCCTCTTTCTCTTAAACCGGTTTCTTACAAAACACTGCACAGTCGCCCTCTGTTCTGCAGCCCACTTGCGCAGCCACATGCACCTGCTGATTCCCAATGCCTTTGCCTCCCTGATTCCCATGTGATACTTAATGATAAACTTTTCTGTAAAATACTCCCTGCATGCTCTGCTCTCCTGTAAATGATACTTCGTATACATATATCTGTAATCTCTGTAAATACGTATATCCCTCTCGGAAAAGCTCTCTGTATACTGATTTTCATGTACTCCGATCGACACGAGCGGCTTCTTCGTATATGCGAAGTCTGACCCTTTCTCCAACAGATCAAAATAGAGAAACATATCTGATGCCCAATTGCTCTGCTCGTCAAAAAGTGCTGGTTCACATCCCTTTCGGTATATGATAGAACTGGGAGCTCCGATCTGATTGCCAAGAAACAAATTTCGATAATCGCTTCCCAGTCTGCATATAAAGTCCTCATCAGCATACCGGTCATAATATCCTCCCTGATGCCCTGCCGTCACATGATGCATCACACTGGGATCCTGTCCGTCAAGCATCACCTGCCTGCTGCCCGAAAACGCGAACACTGCGTCGGGCTTGTCTTCAAGCAGCGCGACATATTCCCCAAGACTCGTGTTGTCCGTAAACCAGTCATCACTGAACATGATCTTGATGTACGACCCATTAGCCATCCTGATCGCCGCATTCCAATTGAAAATATGACCGTACGGTTTGTCGTTATGTCGATAATTTACATTAGGGTACTTTGTTCTTACAAGGTTTTCTGTCTCTCCATTCGTCGAATCATCCGACAGATTGACTTCAAAATCTGTATAGTTCTGACAATATACAGACTTTAACAGGCGCTCTACCTCATCCGCGTTATTATAACAGGGGATACATATTGAAACCTTCGCGCCCATATCTTCACCTCATTTCCCGAAAGTTCTTCTGATCAAACGCTTTATCATGACAGTTGTTTTGTAACAGTTGTTCTTTATTATAACTTTTGTCCTGCGCAGCATTCTTGTCAACCTATTCTCCTTGTGCATGATCAAAAAATCCAATTCCGCCTGATGCTCTCTGATATACTGCGGAAAGCTCTCATCGATCTCGCAGCGGACAAACTGTGCATTTCTGCCAAAAATATCCTTGCCGTCCTTAATCTGGTCAGTTACATTAGATAACACATGTCTCGAATTGTATTCCTGATGTGCCGCTGATACAACTTTTTCCTGTACACGCTTGCGGATATCCCTCTCGCCATGGCCACCCATATAACCAAAATGCCATCCGCCGTCCTCCACACGGATTCCGATCTCCTTGCGTTCAGGAAATCTCAGCTGACCAAGCAGAAGACTTTGTTCTTTCAGCAGCTTATAGCTGAGCATTTTCGTTCCGATCCACTTCTTTTGTTTCACGCCGCTAAATTCACCTGCGTAAGACAACAGGCTTCCGGAGATTTCCTCCATGTTCAGATAACAGTAAAACAGTCTCTGCGCAAAATGATAGATTCTGTCCTCCTGAAAATTCTGCAGAATCTCCCGAATCTTATCAGGATTTGGAATCTCGTCAAGATCACTAAAGATGATGACGTCGTCATCCGTACAGTCTTTTAATCCCCTGGTCACTGCATTTTTCTGGAAAGTATCCCTCTCATGCGTACCCCAGTCAGCGCCCCTGGGTGTATCATCCACCACGACATGAATGATCTTGTCCTGAAATTCAGAGAACATTTCTTTGTTCTCCTCGTAGTACAATGGCTTTTTCAGCCCTGAAAAGGTCTCTGTCGCCTCGCTGATGACAAATCTGTCCACCACAGAGTTTAAGACATTCAATCTTATTCTCAATATATCCAATTCATTAAAAAACTGAAAGCAGTCATAAACCATCCACATCAGCCCCCCCCTCTAGCTTCTTCTCCGCATCCTGGCTTCAATACCTTTCTAATCATTCTCTTCGCCCGTCTCCCCAAAGGCTCCCTGATAAAATTCGGATACTGCGCATTCGTGCCCTCCCATTTGTGGAAGGCAAACGGCGTGATTCCCTGCACTTCCGGTATCATTTTCTCATGACTGTAGTACTTCGCCACCTCCAGCGGGGCGATGCGCATCCCCTCCGCCTCCAGCAGATGACGGATTTTGCAGCAGATGAAACCATCCTCATAATACCACATTTTGCCATACGCATACTCCCCCTCCCACGGAATCCCCGCTTTCTTCGGGAAATCCATCAGGCGCTTGCTCCGGATACCGGCACTGTTCCCCACGCGGCAGATATTCCCATCCCTGTCGCGGTACGTAGTCGTATCCCCCTCCGGCGGAAGCGGCCACGGCGCCCCGATATAATCATAGTCCAGAAATTCGTCGCGCCACATTTCAGGATGCACGACAAATCCGTCCGCATGGACGATCAGCGCGAAATCCGTGTGGATATGCTCCCCCAGTTCATAGACCATCTTATAGTTGAACGCATCGATATCCTTCAGTCTGTCCGTATGGCTGTAGCGTATCCCCGCAGGCAGACAAAACGGCTTCCTGTGCGTGATCAGCACCGCATCGCCGAAATCAATGCCGCGCATGCTGTACTGCATAGCCTTTATGGTCGCCCTGATGTTGACGCTCGTCATCGCCGCCAGTGTCACATTCGTGAGTCTGCGCTTTTCCATTCTATATCTCCCTCTTCCTCCGAAATCCTCCGTCAGACGCTGCTACCGTGTAAACAGTTTCCGCACTTTCCTCTTCGCGGAGTTCCAGTAATGGCGCATCTGAAACCGTTTATAATAGCGCTGCGCTCTCTGATACGCCTTCTCTTTGTCCGCTTCCGCGATCGGCTGGTTGCGCTTTGCGTAGACCGGGGAGCACTCCTTGTACTGCGCAAGCTCCCTTCTGCACTCCTCCGCAGAAAAAAGCCTTCCCTGCCTGTCCTGATAAGTCCAGCCCTCATAGATATTCTGCTCCGACGCCCAGTACCCGTCAGACACATTGTGCCTCGCCCAGTATTTGGGCGCAATGATCTTTCTGACCGTCGTGCTCGTAAACGCCGGGAAATACGTGAAAGAGGAGTTTGCCAGCAGGAGGTACCTTGCGTTCTTGATAATCGAATAATCCTTTGCCAGGTCGAAATTGTACGCCTTCACGCCGGGAATCAGCTTTTCCGCCTCCTTCACGTCGTTGGTGATGATCATGAACCGCATTTTGGGATTGATCCTTCTCATGTTCTTCATGCCGTGGATCCAGTATCGTTTCTCCAGAAATAATTCCGGGGAATCCATATAGTCCGTGCAGCGCAGATGAATGATGCACAGATCATCCTGACTGTACTCACAGCAGTCATATTCCGGTTTTACGCGGAGCCACTGCCGGATCTCTTCCTTATAAGGCAGGTAATAATCCTCTGCCTGCATATTTCCATAGACGAGTACATTTTCCCCCGCACCGCCCCCATTCAGGTTCAGCAGCGTTTCATCCGTGCCCGTGACATACGCCCCGTGTTCGATATCATGCCTGGAGTTTGCCAGATACAGCCTGTCCTCCCTCTCCTGATAGATCCTCGAAAAATCTTCCTTCTTCGCCGGAACACCGAATTCCAGATCCATAAAATACAGGCCGCACCGGCTGTGGATGTTGTTTGCCAGCGTCTCGCTGCCCAATATGCTGTAATCACAGTTGTTGCGCAGCGCGATGCACCGCGTCGTGACATAGCAGAACAGCTGGTTGCCAAGCCCCTGCCCCCTCAATAATTCTGTTGCAATGAGTGGTTTTTTTTCCATGTCATCCTCCAATTCTGCCTACAGCGACGTCCTCGTAATCTTCCCTTCATCCACCTTGTAGATGATATCGCACTTCTCGATCGTGTTGAGCCGGTGCGCGATGATCACCATCGTCTTTCTGCCATGAAAACTGTTGATCGCCTCCATGACTGCCGCCTCCGTCTCGTTGTCGAGCGCGGAGGTCGCCTCGTCAAACACCAGAATCTCAGGATTGTGGTACAGCGCCCTCGCGATGCCGAGGCGCTGCCGCTGTCCGCCGGAGATGCGCACACCCCTGTCGCCGATCGCCGTGTCAAGCCCCTCGGGCAGTCCCCTGATAAAATCCGCCAGCTGCGCCTCCTCCAGGGCGTCCCAGATGCGCGCGTCGTCAATCTCGTCGTCCGCGATGCCAAACGCGATATTATTCCGGACCGGCTCGTCCACCAGATAGATCGACTGCGGGATATACCCAATCTGCGCAAGCCACGCCGGATAATTGTCAAAGATATCCACGCCGTCGCAGAGAATCGCGCCCTCCCGAACCTTCAACAGTCCCAGCAGGATGTCCACGATCGTCGATTTTCCGGCGCCTGACGGTCCCATGATGCCGACAGACTTCCCGCAGGGAACGACCATGTTCGCCCTGTCAAAGATCAGCTTATCCGTGTTGGGATACGCGTACACGATATCCCTCAGCTCAATCCGGTCATGCAGACACATCGTCTTTGACGCATCAACCGGCCGCAATGTCTGATTGTTCCTCCTGCTGATCTCATTGATGTTCATGTTCTCATACACATAATCCAGACACGGCTTGAAGTACGAGATATCCGTCATATACGTATTGATGCGGTTCACACTCGGCATCATGCGGATTGCCGCCACGCCGAAGGCCGTCAGGATCGGTACAAGAGTGGAAGCGTCATTTCCGGCAAGGATATAGAGAATGATATACCCCAGAATGCTTGCGATAAAGATCGTCTCGATCAAAAGCCGCGGCATATTGTTCATCACGGCGTAGCGCTTGCTGTAGCCGGCGCCGATCTTGCCGCTTTCCTCATAGTTGTCCGCAAAGAAGGACTCCCTGTGGAGCACCTTGACATCCTTGATGCCATAGATGGCCTGTATCCTCCACTTCGCGATCCTTGACTGGATCGCCAGATTCTTCTCCCCCAGTCCGGCGAGCCGCGGCTTTAGTATTTTCAGTATCACAACAGAGAGAATCCCGAACACCACGATCAGAAACAGCAGCAGCTTCCACTCCGTCGCGACCATCACGACGCACAGCAGCGCGAACACGACCGCCTCGGAGACAAGCGAGATCATCGCCATCAGGATGTTGAACACATTGGGGATGTCACTGTCTGTCAGACGGAACACCGTCGGGATATCCGCGTCGAGATAAAATTCATAAGGCCTGTTCAGAAACTCCCGCAGTACCTGGCTGATCAGTTTATTCCTGTTGAATGCAATAAACCGGTTCTGCGCATTCGCCAGAAAAAGCAGAAAAATATTTTTCAGTGTATACACCACGATCATCGCAGCCAGAAGCGGCACGATAAATTCCTCTATGCTCCCGGTGTGCAAAACGTCCATGATCAGGCGGACATATTTGTTTTCCTGCGCCTTGACGGGATCTATGATCACCCACACGACCGGAAGCAGACCGGACACGCTCACCGTCTCAAGCAGTCCGCCTATAAAAATCAGTATGCCCAGAAAACAGATCTGTATCTTCTGCCGCCTGTCAAGAATGTACCGCATCTTTTTAATAATATCCATCACCTAACCACGCCTTTCAAACCAATCAACGATATGAAATATGTATCATGTTCCGATCATCATATTTCTTAACACACTGCAAATATACAAAAATACAGGCAGTGCACCTGTCAAATACTGTATGACAAACCTTCCATACAATACCCTTCTGCTGTCAAACACATCATTTTTATACATTATTTCCTTCTTTGGCCTTAATAAAACGATCAGAAAAGCAAGACATAACATGAATAACCCATAGAACAGAAATTCATAATCATCAATGTCAAGAGCACACATAACATCCGCCAGCATCAATGGATTATCTATCCTTTCAAACCTGTACACCAGATCCAGAAGCAGATTTTTAGTATTATCTATTTCAAATACCCAATAAAAATGTGAAAACTGTGCCAGCATAATACTGACTGTCATTCCCGTTTCGATCCAGAAAAATCTTTCTGTCATATCATTTCTCATATAGTACAACAGCGGTATCCATGGTGTGAGATACACGATCCAATACGGAAAAAATGGGAATGACATAAATAACAGGCCTAATGACAAAAACGGCACCCATACCGCATAATATTTTTGTACTTCGGCATCAACATCTTTCAGATAGCACCAGATACACACTGCCCCGGCAAACAGAAACGATAACGGTATCTCTGTCTCAAATATCGCGATCCGATTTCCAAATATCCTGTCTACCATATCTGCATTGATCGCATTTTTCTCCACGATCGCAATGCCGTCATCCATAAACGGAATGCGGAACAATAAAATAGATATAACAGGACCAGCCAGATATAGTATGATCTTTTTTATATTTTTCTCCTTCAGCAGCAATAATGGCAAAAATACAAAGACGGGAAAAAATTTATACTGAACAGCAACAATAAATAACAATCTAAATTTTTTCATGTCCCCTTTTAAATAGTAGTATACACCCACTAAGGAAAAGAAGACACCCATGATATCATACTGCCCTGCGATACAGGTATAAGCGCAGATAAAACCTGATGTCAGGAACATGTACTTTGCCCATTTCGCATTTTGCTCCGATATTCCAAGTTCGCGTGCGATCCTTCGCACCATTTCGGCGCTTAAAACCACAAATAACAGGAGTAACGTTTTTGAGTATATGATCACAAACGCATTTCGCACAAACGAGACATGCAGAACAGTCTCGATCACTGCAACCGGAAGCTCCCAGATCCCGACTGTCAGATAAAAAATAATGTCATACGTCGGTTCGTGCCCCATCAGGCCGGCAAGCTGGGACTCTTTTGCAAATGCATAGAAATCATCAAACCGACCGGCAAAAATCGACCGGAATACATCTGTTCCACATCTTATGATCGAATGTGTATCCATGTAACAAAAAGAAAAAAGTGGTATGATGATGCACATTAAAACAATACACCAATCCCTGCCTCTAAGCTGTTTGTCCGTAATCATATTTTCACTCCTCATTGATTGTCACTTTTTACTGTTATTCTGCAAAAATCCCCTCATAATCATAATTCAGGTAATACTGCCGCTCCTGCTCGTAGCGCTCCATATAGTTTTCTTTCGTCACAAGCCCGTCCCCCGCGGCCATCCACTCCAGTATCATGGAGTTGACATGTGCGGCGTAATGCTCCTTGTCCCTGTAATTGTCCAGATTTGTTATTATATCATATCTGTCATGAAAATTGTAGAGTTTTACGTTCGGACATTCCAAAAGCATCTCTGTCGTGATCAGCTCCGCCTCGAAATAATAGTTGATCATGCCCTCCTGGTTCATAAAATCCCACCAGCAGATGCTGTAGGGCGTATAGAAAATATAAAATGTCGTATCCGGATACCGGTTCACGAGATCCACAAAATTCTGCCGGATATTCCCTGTCACCATCTCTATATCCGCCTCTGTGAGTCCCGGCGCCTCAGGCGCCTTCTCCTCCCAGCGGTCATAGCTGGCCATCACATTCTCATAGCCGGTCTCCTTCTCCCACGAGGAATACTCGTCAAATGTCGTACTCGGCTGCCCTGTGATCGTCATAAGCAGATTGTTCAGCACGCCGTGATACCAGACTTCTTTATTGAACACATAATTCACATCATTCCATGGATTGTCGTCGTAGAGATACACCGGATACTCATCATAAGCCACATAATCTTTGTCCCTGAGAATGGCGTTGGTATCCATGGTCCAGATGATCGTCTTCAGATCCTTGTTTCGGCTCAGCGCCCTCTCGAGATTCTCAGAGATTTCTTTGTACGCAGCTCCGGAAAAGGTCTCCTTTACAGACTTTGCCCCAAACAGGACATCCACCTCACTTGTCTTGAAATTCTGTGCCATCGACGTGCCTGTGATAATCAGATCATAATCAAAATGCCTTGAAATCCCATCATTAATGTACCGCTCATCATACAGACGATACGATACAAACGGAAACGGTTTATGAAAATGAAAGTATGGGTCAAATATCCAAAATACAACCAGCAGTAATGCAGTCACGCTAAACAGCGTGATCATACATGTAATGAACCACTTTTTCGCGTTGAACGCCATATTCCACCTCCTATACTCCGAATCAGCGAAATCAGGATATCAAAAATTAAAATACAAAAACTCACTGACATCCGAAAGTGAAAACACACTCCATAGAAGCAGCCCGACTGTCACTACAATCCGCCTCGCTCCATACCTGCCATCATTTACTTTTTCCTGCGTATTCCGCATGATCATACAAACCAAAATCAGAATCAATACAAATACAACAGGCATAAACCAGGAGCATGCCTGCATCAAACCTCCCATTCCCAGCCGTTCGAGCAGCCGCATCTCGAAAAGTTTGCTAAATGCCTCCGCGATCTGACCATATAATTCCCCATCTCCAGACACAGCCAGATTCCCGATCATCTTCACTCCCTGCTCCACAGATTCTGCCCGAAACATACTCCATGCGATCGTGCAGAAACAAAACGTTACGATCATTCTCACAACACGTGGTATTTTTTCCAAAATACGATCAAAAAAACGATCAAAAAGATTCCCCAGTCCGTTTATGATCCCCCACAGGATAAACGTCCAGTTTGCTCCATGCCAGATTCCACTGACCAGAAACACAAGCATGACATTTATATATGTCCGCACTTTTCCTCTCCTGCTGCCGCCCAGAGGAATATAGATATATTTTGTAAAAAATCTTGTCAGCGTCATATGCCATCTGTCCCAAAACTCTCTGACGGACGCCGCCTTATATGGAGAATTAAAATTGACAGGCAACTCCACATTAAACATGAAACCGATACCGTATGCCATGTCGCAATATCCGCTGAAATCAAAATAAATCTGCAGGGAATAACATACCATAACCAGCATAGTACTGACATTGTTGAGCAAATTTACATCGGCATAGCCTACTGTCACCACTTTTGACAATGTGTCCGCGACCAGCACCTTCTTTGCCATGCCAAGCGCAAAAGCATAGATCCCTTTACACAGATTTTCATACTGAATATGATGATTCTCCTCTGCACGCAGCCGCGGGATCAGCTCATCGTGATACACGATCGGTCCTGCGATCAGCTGAGGAAAAAAGGACACATACGCTGCATATTCCAGCAGACTGTATTTCTCACAGTCACCCCGATACGAATCGACCACATATGATATCTGCTGAAACGTATAAAAACTGATTCCCAGCGGAAGCGCCAGTCTCAGAAAATGATAGTCTGCATGGAGTACTGTATTGAGATTCTCAATGAAAAAGTCATAATATTTGAAACAAAACAAGATCCCCAGATTATAAAGCAGCCCCAACGCCAAAAACAGCTTTCTTAACATCAGCCTGCCCGTCCGGTCCATCAAACAGGCCAACAGATAATTAACCAGAATACTCACAATAAGCATTCCGAGATATTGTATACTATTGTACCCATAAAATACCATGGACATCATAGTCAAGTATCCCAGTGCCATCTTTTCCTGTTTCATATGATGCAGCCAATAATATCCCAGCACCACCAGCGGAAAAAACAAAAAAACAAATATATATGAATTAAAAAGCATAACCGATCCCCAAGCCTTTGTCCAAACAAACAATTGTTATTGAATCAATCAGTCCCTCTGTCTCAACGGAATAACAAGCCTGTCATACAGCCATACGGCCAATGCATAGACGGAAGGGGACACAAAAAAGAGTTTCCTGCGCAACTTGTCTCCCCTTGATACGATCCCACTATCATAGATCCTGTCCATCTCGGCCTTGTCTTTCTTTATTTCCCTGACAAGACCTGCAGCGATATCCCTTTTTTTCGATCTGCTGGCATCAATAAAATAAAATAACAGGCGTCTCTGAAAATGATAGCCAGCCAGATCAGCCATCTGCGGAGATACCAGCTCCCTGATACAGGCAATATGATCACGCCAAAATGGAATCTCATCGCGAAACATCCGCTCTCCCCATGCCCCATTCATAATGCTTCCCTCTCTGTCAAGCACATAATGATAAAAACACTGGTCAACATATACTGCCTGCTCCACCCTGCAGAAAGCACGTGTCGTGTACATGATATCCTCCGAATTTCTACCCTTGGGAAAAAGCATTCCGCTGACTACATCTCGCTTAAAAAGCTTACTCCAGACAGAATTGTAAATGACATATCTGTCATGCCCGCCGATATAGATCTTCAAGAGCTCATCCCTGACAAGCGGTATGACACTACCGTCTCCTCCTGCCACTGTTTTGTCAGCATATTCACAAAAATACCTGCATACCGCAACCTGGGCATTGTGCCCGGCACACGCCTGATGCATCCTCGCATACATCTCCGGCTCGATCCAGTCGTCACTGTCAACATATCCGATATAATCGCCTGTCACTAATGCCAAACCTGCATTTCTCGCATCTGAAAGACCGCCATTCCGCTTGTGAACCACTTTGACACGCTTGTCCCTCTTCGCATATCCATCACATTTTGCAGGCGAGGAATCTGTGGAACCATCATCCACAAGTATAATCTCAAGTCTGCGATATGTCTGGCGCAATATAGACTCCACACATCGATCAAGATACTGTTCAACATTGTACACAGGTACTATGATGGAGATCAAATCCTTTTCTTCCTCACTCTGCATTTTCATCCAACCTCACTAACAGACCCTTCCCGCATCATCGATCAATATCCATCCAGGCCAATTCCTGCGCACTGCCTCCGCGTCCAAAACTTCATAATTATCATGATGAAGCGGCCGTATCATGATCTTACCCGGATTTATGTTCAATCGCGCTCCCCAGATACTGAAAGTACTGTTCGCGCAGATATTGTGCCTGCAATGGCTCATCAATTCCATATCATACAGGCTTTCCCTTCCGGTGTTCCAATCTACGATATGCATATTCTCCTGAACAAAATGTGCACGTGCATATGCCGTATCATCCGAGAAAACATAAAATACAGGTTTTTCCACCCGCTCTGATACATAACGGATGGCACTGGCATAATAATCATCCGTACAAATCCCCATGTACCGCTTCCCGTCCGCAACGGTTAGATAATCCTTGCGGCGAACATGAACACTCACCGCATTCTCAGTCGCCGCCGCCTCGATCATCTCATGATTACGCGGATTTCTGCTCCTGGGAAAACAGATTTTCGCCTGCAGCAGAGAAGTAATGTCTGTATAATACCGATCGCACCCCCAGAAGCCATAGAGATACACATTATCCATCGAAAAGATTTCCGGCATATAATCTGCGCTTTCCCTGACAGTCCGATCCCGCCTGCCTGTCAGTTTTCGCCGCACCCTGTCTGCCAGTTTCATACTGTTGTCCAAAAAAAGCATCCTCTCCTGCGCTGTACAGACTTCATAATGCAACCCATCAAGCCACTCCAACTCCAGGGAGCGCCATTCCCGATCTGCGCCTTCTGCATCCTTATATGCATACAGGTCAAGCTTTGCTTCTTTTCCGAGAAATTTATATTTTTCGTACAATGCATACTGATAAAGCTGATTCCCAAGCCCTCCCATAACATGTATGATAACCATGCAGCCCTCCATTTTTACTTCTTCATATAATAAAGTTTTGCTGTAGTATCCACCACTGGCTCTACCTTATATCCCAATTCCACAAATGTATCCACAAAATCATTCCACCGTCCTGTAACCAAAAACAGCTCATCCGGAATCTGATCATGATATACACTATTCAGATAATCTTTCCACACCTGTGTACCACTTTCCGCATCATATGGCTCTACGGAATCATTATAAACAATATTTTCCCACTGTGCTTCGTCATAATTCTCATCATGCGTAAAATAGTACGTAAATCCATACCGCTGGTGAAAGTCAAGTATTGTTGGAATCTCATACCCTTCATTCACATACCACTCAGCAACAACCGTCCTCAGATCCATTTTCGCCCAATGACAATGAATGCGGTAATCCCCATAAAGACAGTACAATAGTCCCGCAAACACAAGTCCAAACTGTATGACCTTCGCCCCGTTCACCGCGATGATCTGGTTACTGCTCTGCCTCAGTATCATCACAAATTCATATAAAGATACTGCGATCATCACAAACCACAGCGGAAACAGAAACATGTTATAGCGGTTACCATACCATCCGTAAGCATAGATATTCAGCTTTGTCACGACATAATAGATCAGATAGACGGCAATGTTGCAGTAAACATATTTTCGAAAAACATCCCGTTTGCTTTTTACTGCCACGAAAACAATGATACATGCGATCACGATCATCGCTGCAACGATCAGCCACCAGATCTTCTCCCAGTCCCTGTCGATGTCGATCGTGCTCCACTTGAACACCCACATCAGGCTGTACAGAAAATCGTAAACAATATTTCCCTTCTCGATCATGATCTCTTTCTCCGAGAAGAGCGTCGATACATGGTTGGAGGACTGCGGGATCACGAAATAATACAGCAGGATAAAGCCGCCGATCCCGCCCGCCGCGATATCCATCCCCAGCCCCAGCCGAAAACTCCTCCAATCCCTGTTCCGCGCTGCCATCACGAGCACACTGATCCCAAACGGCACCACGACAAACACCGCACCGTAATGCGTATACACCGACAGGACACAGAGCAGCGTGAACAGAAAGATCCGCCTGCCGTCCATCCGCTCACAGATGAGCAGCCAGACATAGACCAGCCAGAACAGCAGCATGATCAGCAGGGAATACTCGGAGGCTTCCTTGATATAATACATCAGGATATAGATACTGGAGTAGATCACAACACAAAAAGCCGCCATACAGCGGTCGCAAAGCTTCCTTATGACAGCATACAGCCCTATGGCAGCGATAAAACCAAACACGGCACTCGAAAAGCGGTACCACCACTCTCCCTCACTGACCTGGAGCCACAGGCACATCACCCAGTTGTACAGCGGGGGCTGCTGCTGGATATAAGCCATCCGCTCATACATGGTGGCGTACTCCGTCACGCCCCTGATCGCCCCCCTGACAGGGATCGAGCAGTAAAACTCCATCGCCTCATCCTGCCAGATCGGCGCCTCAGTGAGCTTATACAATGCCATGACCCAATAGTAGATAAATGCCGCGCCTGCCGTCACCCATTCCGGCAGGCGCAATCTCTGAGTTCTCTTCATACAAAAACATTTCCTAACTGATTCAATACATCGCCGACACGATCAGGCACTGGTACAGCTGCTGCAGCGGCATGGACGGATCCACCTCGAAACCCGGCTTGCTCACGATCACCTGGCCGTTAGGCATGACAAAGTTTCCATCGCTGATCAGCGCGGGCAGCGCCGCAGTCTCGAACACCATGTCGTTGATCTCCGTGTATGCCGGCACGTATGCCGTAAGGTCCTGCATGATAAACTGATAGATCTTGCGCGCGAGCAGGTTGTAGCCCGCATCATTCAGATGACAGCCGTCACACAGATAATTTCCATACTTCTCAAGCGCCTCCCTGTTGTCGACCGTGTTGAGCTCATAATCCATATACAGATCAAGCACCGGAATGCCATAATACTCACATCTGTCCAGCATCGCGATGCGGTACTGGTTCAGCGTGCCCGTACCAAAATTACCGTACGTGCTCCGCTTGTATGGGTGCGTCTCATCAGCGTCCTTGCTCTGCTGATACGGCACCACGAAGACGATATCCGCGTTCGGATGGGCATTCTTCAGATACGGGATCATCGTGTTGAGCGCCCCGTAAAAGGTACTGGCACTCTTGTCCGTGCGCTTTCCGATCGGACAGTCGCCATACCAGAAATCATTGGTACCGCCAAATACCACGACAAGGTCCGCTGTCTTGTCCATCGCGTACATCCTGTCGATGAACGAAGCCGGGTTGTATGATGCCTCCAGCGGAATGTCCGTGATCCTCGAGCACCCCAGCCCGTAATTGTTGACCTTCGCGCCCGTGAGCTTTGACAGGATCACAGGATACGCCTTGTCGGGCGTTCTCGCACCTGTCCCCGCTGTGATCGAATCGCCCAGCACATTGATGTTGTGGTACTTCACGAGTGGCAGCCCCTGCATCACGATCTGTGCCTGCGCCGCCTGGATCAATGCGGTCTCGTGATCAACCGGCTGCGTCATCATGGCCGTCAGCATCGCCATCTCTGCCTCTGACGGCACCGCCGCAGAAACCGCCTCGGCCGGAACAGTTTCCGGCGTCACAGCTTCCACGCCGGCCTCCGGAAGCTCCGCAGCCGACACGGGAACAGAACCCATGAGCATCATCGCCGCACAGACCGCTATCACACTCTTTTTCACAGTATCATGTCTCATCATTCGTCTACATTCCTTTCTTATTATACTTACTTATCATGATTATAAACTTCTAATTTTCACTTTTCGGATAAAACCCATCCCCGACCGAATCACCCCTGAAGAGCACCGGCACCTGCCGCGGGATCGACGGGAAATGATCATATCCAGTACGGTCGCCATCTGCCGGGTAATAAAATGTCACGCCCCCCGCCTCATAACGCTCCAGTGCATACCTTCCATAGTCCTGCTGCCATACGTAAGCTTTTTTCCCTGATTCGCCATACATATAGCGCGCCAGCGATACCAGCTTGACTGCGGAGAACCCCCACAGCACGACCATGCCAAAAACTACTGTCTTTCTTATCATATCCTTTTTTTGCCGTTTGTCAAAGGATTTTATCAAATAATCGCATAAAATACCGGATGTTATCATAACTACAAGCAGTATGTAGGCATATCCATACCGCAGAAGCGGCGCCGAAAACTGCCAGAAGCCATAGGAGGCGAGCACTGTGGCAAGCACCAGAAGCTGCCCTGTCCTCAGCCTTCCGGCAGGCGTCCGGTCCGCCCTGTGAAACTGCCTCACGAGAAGTATGACAAATATCGGCAGGCATACGGCATCCGCCGCGACGAGCGCTTTGCCAACCGCGGGGAGCATTTCCTGAAACCATTCCCCGAACCACGCCGACACGGGCAGATCCACAAGCGCCGCGTTGTTGATCCCCCTGCCCCACGTCCTGATCTCCGCCGCGTCAAGCGCTGCCTCCGCGGCAGGGATCTTCCAGTCCACGTCAAACAGATCCAGTGCCGGAAACGGATAGAGCAGGTACCCCGACAGGATCACTGTCCTCGCAAGCCACGGAACGACTGTCACGATCCCCAGCCCGAGGTAAAAGGCAGTCTCCTTCCAGCGCCGTCTCATGACAAGCATGGAGACCGGCCTGGCCAGCAGGATCAGGATCAGTCCCGCCGTCAGTTTGAGGGTTACGGCATACACCCCCGCCACACACAAAAGCGCGTACGGCGCAGCGGCCTCCTCACCGCGCTCCAACAGCTCCAGCCATTTGATGATGATAAAAAACACCACGCACATGATCGCATAATCGGATGCGGGCGCCACGATATCGCTGTAGATAACAGTCAGATAGTAAAACGCGCCGAGCCGGGCAAGATCCGTCACAACCGTCTTTTTGGAGCGTCCGTGCACATCAAAAACAGAAAGTACCTGCGTCCAGAGCAAAAACGCCATGAACCCATTCACCGCATGGAGCGAGCGCCCTGTCAGAAACTTCATACTGTAAAGCGCCGACAGCGCAAAAAAAGAACTGTTGTAGGCAAACCGCACATGGATATTTCCCAGTCCCTTCACAGCCCTGTACTCCTCGATCCACCGGATACTCTGCGCATGGTACAGGTCGGAATCGTAATGCATATATCCTCTGGAGGTACAGAAGCACCACACCGCGGCACTCAGCACCAGAACGATTTTCCATAACATGCGCTTTCCGCTCCAGGTCTCCCGCAGCAGCTCCGCGATCTGGCGCCTCCCCGCCACCGCGGTCACAAGACACGCGGCCGTGAGCACGAGATTCGCGGCGGCACCGACCCTGTAGAACAGACTGAAGAACTGCGCGTACACCGTCACCGCCACAAGTCCCGTTCCCACGATACAGCTGACATCCGTCATACGGTACCCTGATATCCTGTGCACGGATGCGCGCAGGGCAAAGCCGGTCAGGAAAGCCGTGACTGCGATATAGAACCAATTGAAAAGGACTGAAACCATTTTTTTCCCACCTTGTTCATAAAATATTCTATTATTGGCAAAAATGTGATAGACTGGCTATAAGGCAAACTACAAAACTGATTCAGACAGGAGACAGCCATGGACAAAAAACTGCGATCGATCGACATCATAAAGGGGATCGGCATCATCATGATCATCATCACCCACAACCGGCATTTTATCATGCAGGATATGTCCGTGATCTGGTTCCTCATCAATTTCGGCCAGATGGGCTGCCAGCTCTTCTTTTTCGCGTCGGGATTTTCACTCTGCTACGCATGGGAACATATGGATCCATCCCGACCCAGGGCGCTCCGCTTCATCCTGCGCCGCTATCTCAGACTGGCGCCGGGTTTCCTGATCTTTATGATGGTCAACCTCGCACTCAATATACTGCTCATGGATATTTTGCACTTTCCGCCTGGATTTATCATGAACAGGGAACCGCGCGCCATGCTCACAAACGCATTATTCCTGCATGGCCTGTTCCCGGACTATGTCAACAATGGCTTTCCGGGAGGATGGTACATCGGAACGGCTTTCCTGCTCTACATCACCTTTCCGCTCCTGTACGGGATCCTCCGCAGACTGCACGCCATACATCCGCTGTGCATGACAGCCGTTCCGGCACTGCTGTTTGTATCCAATCTTATCCTCCAGTACCAGATATCAGGTCTGTCAGGCAACAGCCTGCCGGTCGGCAACAGCACCTTTCTGTATTACTTATTTACGAACCAGCTCCCGTGTTTCTGCCTTGGCATCCTGCTGTTTTTCAGGAAAGAGAGAACACAGATGCCTCCCGCGCTGTCCACAGCCCTGTTCATCACATTCACCGGGATCTGTGTCTGCCTGTACGTGTATCCGCCAACGCCTTATATATTCACCGCACTGCCAACCATTGCCGGCCTGGCCGCATACTGGCTTGCCGCAGCGCTCCTGCGCATCGAGCAGAGACGGCCGCCCGATTCCCCCGCAAGCCGCTTTCTGGCAGACTGCGGCAGGAATTCCTATGGCATGTACCTCTGCCATTCGCTCGTCTGCTGGTACGGCATGAAGGCTGTGACACATCTGCTCACGCAGAACGGTATCGCCTACAATGACCTGCTGCTCTACGGGCTGATGTTTCCGCCTTCCGTCTTTGCCGTGTATATCATGGGATCGCGTATCGAAAAGCTGCTCACACGGATCGACCGCAGGCTCCGGCGGATCTGACAGCCTCATCCTGCATCCACGCCTGGAACATCAGGATATACCAGATCTGTATCCGCCAGTTGCCGTTTTCCACAAAGTCTCTCCAGATCCGGTCAACCTCCGCAGCATTTAAGATCCCCTGCCGCCTGATCAGGCGGCTGTCGAGCAGCGACTCTGCCCACTCCCGCAGTCCCGGCTCCCTGAGCCACTGCCTGATCGGGATCGCAAACCCTTTTTTGGGCCTGTCCATCATCTCTTTGGGAACATATCTGTACAGCACATCCTTCAGGATCAGCTTGCCCTCCGTCCCCTGCTTTTTGTACTCCATGGGGATCGTCCATGCAAACTCGACGACATCCCGGTCCAGCATCGGCACCCTCGTCTCCAGCGATACCGCCATCGCAGTGCGGTCAACCTTGACCAGGATGTCATCCGGGTGGTAAACCTCCATATCCATCAGCATGATGCTGTTCTGCGGATCCTTCAGAAGCCCGCAGGGATAGCTGTTATGCTTGTACGGGTACGTTTCTTTTTCCAGGGCGATCTGGAGATTGGACGCCTCCTGCGCATTGGACAGCTCATACAGATGCTCCGGACTTTTCGCCCCCAGCAGATATGCCTTGGTCTGCAGCAGCTGGTTATTCCGGATCAGCGGGTTCCCGATCAGGAGACGGCTGGCAAGCTTGCGCATGCCGTACGGATACTTCCCCATCTTGCCCCAGATCCTACCTATGGAAGAGTAGGAAAGATATCCGCAGAACAGCTCGTCCCCCGCGTCACCGCTCAGGGATACCGTCACATGCTCCCTCGTCATCCTGCTCACGAGATACGTCGGGATCTGCGAGGAGTCCGCAAACGGTTCGCCAAATATCCAGGAGAGCTTCGGGATCACATCCTTCGCGTCGTCCGCCGTGATGTAGAGCTCCGTGTGCTCCGTGCCGAGATGCTGTGCGATCTCCCTGGCATATGCCGCTTCATTGTAGGCAGGATCCTCCATCCCGATGGTAAAGCTCCGGACCCTGCGCTCCGACTGTGCCTGCATGAGCGCCACGATCGTGCTGCTGTCGATCCCCGCCGACAGAAATGCCCCGACCGGGACATCCGCCGCCATCTGCTCCCTGATGGAAGCCTTCAGGAGACGTTCCAGCTCGTCTGCCGCCTCCTGCCTGCTTCCCTGGAACGGATGCGCCTGACCGTATCTCGCCGCCTCACGCACAGACCAGTATGTGCTGATCCCCGGCTCTTTGTAGGGAGCGTCCAGCTCCAGCATACAGCCCGCATCGAGCTTGTAGATGTCTTTATATATGGAATACGGCGCCGGAATATATCCATGGATGAAATACAGCTGAAGCACCTTTGTGTCGATCGGATTGTCAAAACCGTCCAGCACGCGGAGGCAGCCGATATCCGAGGCAAACGCGAAGTGCCCGTTCACAAACCCATAATACAGCGGTTTCTCGCCGATCCTGTCCCGGATGAGCGTCAGCTTCCCTGTCTGCCTGTCAAAGAGCGCGATGGCAAACATTCCCTTGCAGTGCCTGATCGTCTCCGCCACACCGTATGCCTCGACCGCCTCGACCAGCACCTCGGTGTCGGATGTCCCGCGAAAAGCCGTAACCTTCTTCTCTCTCAGCAGCTTGTCCCGGAGTCTGCGGTAATTGTAGATCTCCCCGTTGAACACGCAGACATACCTGCCGGATGCCGAGTGCATCGGCTGTGCGCCGGTCTCCGACAGATCCACGATCGACAGTCTGCGATGCCCGAGCACCACGTTGGCATCTTCATCCGCCCAGACATCCCCGGCATCAGGACCCCTGTGATACATCCGCTGGTTCATCCGCTCTATATTTTCTCTCCAGTTCGCAGGACTGCTGCAAAAACCTGCTATTCCACACATACGTTCAACCCCATTCCTGTACCTGTCTAATCTCGTCCTCAACAAATGATATCATAATTTTTTGCCAATTCCTAGTATATGTAGAAAAAAATAGCGTATTCATGGGGAAACATTGACATCGATTTCCGTGATTGTTACAATAGAAAGAAGGTATGAGTGCTGCAAAATCTGAATCACACAAAATCCATGGGAGGTTTTCACATGTACCATTGTCATATAAATTTCTTTTTTCTTGGCAGTCAGCGCAAACTATTTAAGCAGATCGAGAAGATGACACCACTTGAGCATTTTACGCATGAGTACTTTGAGAGCAGGATCCCTTACGAAACAATGATCTCAAAGGCGGATGTCATCATCGCGGATATGCAGAACATGGATGTATCTGCCACAATACAGATCCTGCTCTCGGAAAAAAGGCAGGACACAGAACTCATCGTACTCGCGGACAAGAAACAGATCGCATGTCTCGCGGATCTGCCCGGCTGCATGCCCGCGATCCATGATATCTGGACACTCCCGCTGTCCGACGCCGAACTGGGTTTTCATTTCGCAAAATGGCAGCAGCATTATAAGATGCGCAAGGACTACTGGCAGACAAACCAGTATCTGGAAACCACGATCAACAGTGTGCCGTCTCTGATCTGGTACAAAACCAAAGACGGCATCCACGAGAAGGTCAATGACAGCTTCTGTATCACCGTCAACAAGACCAAAGCCAATGTGGAAGGGCGTGGACACGCCTACATCTGGGACGTCGAGCACGATGACCCCGCCTGCATCGAATCCGAGCGCGAGGTCATGGAGCAGAGAAAGACCTGCATCTCCGAGGAGACTGTCCAGACCAGGGACGGGACAAAACTGCTCACTACATACAAATCCCCGCTGTATGACCTTGACGGGAGCGTCATGGGCACGGTGGGCGTCGGCATCGATATCACACTGGAAAACGAGTACAAGCAGCAGCTCATCTCCAAGACAAAGGCACTGGAAGCACTGTTCACTACGATGGACTGCGGTATCCTGTGTCACTCTGTCGACGGCTCCAGGATCCTCAGCGTGAACAGCGCCGCACTCAAGATCCTCGGCTATGAGACCCAGGAAGACCTTGTCAATGCCGGTTTTGACATGATCGCTTCGTCCGTTGCCGCAGAGGACCGCGATAACCTCCGCAGGAGCATCCTGTCCCTGCAGAATGTGGGTGACAGCATCAATGTCGCATACCGCGTGCAGCACGACAATGGAGATCTGCTGCACATCATGGGAAATATCAAGCTCATGCAGGAAAACGGGGAACTGTTCTACCAGCGCTTCCTCCTTGACTGTACGACGCAGCGGCTTCACGAGGAAGCCGAGCGGCAGGAAAGTGAAAAGCGCCAGCTGGAGCTGGTTCATGCGCTGAGTATCGATTACAACCTCGTCTGCTTCTTTGACCTGGACACCGGAAGAGGAAACGCCCTGCGGATCAACGAGTGTAAATACAAGATACTTGATGAGCTTTTTGCGGGGGAACTGTCCATGGAAGACAACCTCGCCTGCTACATAGACAGATGTGTCTACGAGGAGGATAAGGATATGATGCGGCAGGCCCTCTCGCGCGAAAACCTGATGCAGCGGCTCGCCGAGAAGAAGACCTACTTCGTCAATTACCGCACCAACTGCAACAATGAGCTCCGCTATTTCCAGATGAAGGCCGTCTGCGCCGGAGACTGGAGCCAGTACTGCGGGATCGTCCTCGGCTTCCACAGCATCGACGAGGAGATCCGCAGCGAGATGGAGAAAAATACCATCCTGGAGGATGCACTGATCCAGGCAAACCGCGCCAACAAGGCCAAGAGCGTCTTCCTCTCCAATATGTCGCACGACATCCGGACACCGATGAACGCGATCATCGGCTTCACGACACTGGCGCTCAGCCGCATCGAGCACACGGACCAGGTGGAGGGTTACCTCAAGAAGATCATGACCTCCGGGAACCATCTGCTGAACCTGATCAACAATGTGCTGGACATGAGCCATATCGAGAGCGGCAAGATGCAGCTGTCGGAACAGCTCTGCAGCCTTCCCGAGATCCTGCACGGACTGCGCAATATCATACAGGCGGACATTCACTCCAAACAGCTCGAGCTGTACATGGATGCCATCGATGTGCAGAACGAAAATATCTACTGCGACAGGCTGCGTCTGAACCAGGTGCTGCTGAACCTGCTGAACAACGCCATCAAATACACGACTGCCGGCGGGATCGTCAGCATCAAGGTCACCGAGCGGGCTGTGGCGCAGGAGGGATACGCCACATACGAATTCCAGATCAAGGATACCGGCATCGGCATGAGTGAAGAATTCGTCGCCCACATCTTTGAACCGTTTGAGCGGGAGCGCAACTCCACGATCAGCGGCATACAGGGCACAGGGCTTGGCATGGCGATCACAAAGAACATCGTGACGATGATGAACGGCACGATCAGCGTCACGAGCAAACAGAATATCGGCTCGGAATTTACCGTGTCCTTCACCTTCCGCGTCAGCTCAGAGGGTAAGATATCCCCCCTGATCCCGAAATTGCAGGGGTGCCGCGCCCTTGTCGTCGACGACGACTTTAACACCTGTGACAGCGTCTCGTACATGCTGCAGCAGATCGGAATGCGCGCGGAATGGACCCTGTCGGGAAAAGAGGCAGTCCTTCGCACCCACCAGGCAGTCACCCGCAAGGACTTCTACTCTGTCTACATCATCGACTGGATGCTTCCTGACATGAACGGCGTCGAAGTCGCACGCCGCATCCAGAAGGAGACTGGCGGCAATGTGCCGATCATCGTGCTGACCGCATACAACTGGGAGGATATCGAGGACGAGGCAAAGGAAGCCGGCGTCACGGCTTTCTGCAGCAAACCGCTGTTTTTGTCCGAACTCCGAGAATGCCTGTACAACATTACAAACGCGGATCAGGAACAGAGATCAGACAGTCTCATAGAATCCGTGTCTTTCCATGCGGAACGTCTTCTGCTGGTGGAGGACAATGAGCTGAATCAGGAGATCGCGGCAGAGATCCTCGAGGAGGCCGGATTCTCGGTGGAGATCGCCGGCAACGGCCAGGTCGCTGTCGATAAGCTGAAATCTTCCAGACCAGGATATTACCAGCTGATCCTGATGGACGTGCAGATGCCTGTCATGAACGGTTACGAGGCGACCCGGGCGATCCGCAGCCTCGATGAGCCAAAGCTCGCATCGATCCCGATCCTCGCAATGACAGCCAACGCATTTGAGGAAGACAAACAGGAGGCATTGAGAAGCGGCATGAACGGCCATATCGCAAAACCGATCAATATCGACAATCTGATGAATACTTTAAAAAGTATTCTTAAATAAAATAAAAGGGCATTGCCCTTTTATTTTATTTATCACCATCCAGTTTGCAGCACATAATCAATAAGATTTTCATCCGTCAATTCGTCATTCTGATAAGCTTCTATAATCGCATCCGACTGCTCCGGCGTGATTGCGTAATAATCTATCTCTTTAAGTTCTCTGATCCACTGGTTAAACCTTTCCTTATTGAAAAACTCATTCCATTTCTGCATTAAGATAGCGCCCCTTCCTTTTCCGGAAAAATTATGATCATAATTGACATAGATCACACCATCAATCGTTTTATCTGTATAGTCAAAGTCTTTCATCGCATATGCATTTAGATACAACTCGTCCCCCCTCATCTCTATCAAACGCTCCAGATCACGGGTTCCGCATACATAATGCCTTGTTTGCTCCCCTGTCGCAATCCACGAATTCCCGTTTGTCTGTGCGTGATTACTGCATATTACCGCACCCGAATAAATCACAAGGAAATTATTATTATCCCGTATTTCCTGGTTCACAGCCATTTCATCCCGGATCTGCAATTGCTGGTAATTACTCTTTTCCCATACCAGATATACATTATTAAAATAAATGATTCCAGACACAATCAAAAGAACCATGACCGTTCTACGCAGTTCTCCTCTCACAAATAAGTGAAGAGAATAATATATGATCATTGCTGTGCCAATTCCTAAAAGCAGGGCATCCCGCCCCGCGCAATATATCACATTAATTGAATCGCCTCTTTTTACAATATAGGGAAATATACCTAAGTAAAAAACCAATACTCCTAAGAGCAAATATAATATATCTGTTTCCAAAGTACTTTTTTCATAAAAATATGGAATTCCCCGCGATTTGCTGACATAATAAATTATCATACACATCATCAGAGTCCCAAACAGAACGATCTGTCCAGGTTTATCCATCACAATATCTTTCCAGTTGGAGAAAATCAACTTAAATGTTTGCCATGTATATTGGGGGGAATTTTTGACTCTATCTGCCAATGAGTCCCATGGAATATAACTGTGCCCACCATATACGCCATAGGCAGGAAAAAATATTTTGGTCAGAATATAGTTAGCGATGGGTAATAGCAAAAAATCCATATAATGCAGCACTGAATAAAATAATTTCCTGATATTGACCCTGACTTCTCTCCAATTCCAATCTGTTTTGAGATCCTCATAGTACATATAAAGCAGCATCAAAACAACCATCAGCATAATAGATTCAGCATTAAAGGCAAGCAAAAGAATCAGAAGGGAAAACGCTCTCATAAAATATCTTCTTTTTCCAGATTGACGAAGCCATTTTGTGATCAGAAAAAAAGATAACAGATAACAAAATAATCCCAGGCTATAGTTAAAACATATATAGAGAATCCTTGCATCATTTATCGGAATGATCAGGAATAGAGCGCTTATCCAAAAAACAGCATCATCCGAAAAAAAATCAATCTGTTGAAGGATCCTGTACAGCAGGATCCCTCCTGCATAAAACATAACAAATACGAACAATTTATATGGAATATACCAAATAATGATATTAACGACTCCTGCCAGTGGCAGGCTGCTCTGCTTAAACGCTTCCATCACATATTCAGCATTATGATCCGCGTATACCCAGTCATCCCACCATCGGCCAGTAGAGATCAATATCATCCAGTGTGCCAATATATAGATAACCGTCAGCCAAAAAACATGTCTGAAATCTGCGCTTTCTCTATATTTCTTTGCCATAACTTTTACTCCATTCGCAATCAACATCTTTTATCCTTTCAGCATCTACCCTATTCCTGTCTATTCTGACAAGATCTTCTGCTTTTTTATCCTTTTTAAATCAAATTTAAACTTACTTTATTATAACACATATTCTTCTTCCTACAAGGCTTTTTAACTAATAAGCATTAGCATTACTGCACAAACCGGTATCATTTACACCTGCATTGTACACCAAAAAGTCAAAAAAGATTGCGAATATACACACAAGATGATATACTATATCTACTTTTCAGATAAAAGCATCATAGCTGATGCACTTTACACAAAAATTGTAGAGAGGATAAGCGTTAAGAAATGCAGTTTAACACGTACATATTTATAATGGTATTTTTACCGGTTCTGGTTACCGGTTATTTTCTTTTTAATAAAATAAATCCACGCGTGGGAAAAATTTTTCTCATAGCAGGAAATGTTCTTTTTTACCTCTACGGAGGTATTGACACTGCTTTGCTCCTGGGCGTAAGTATTCTGTTCAATTTTTCTGTGGCAAAGATTTTGGATAGAAAAAACAAGATGAATAAAATACTGTTTGTTTTGGCAATCTCCACAAATATAGGAATACTTTTTTATTACAAATATTGTAATTTTTTTATAGAAAATGTCAACAGTCTGATAAAGACGGATTTCGAAATGAAAAATGTAATCTTGCCTTTGGGGATCAGTTTTTTTACGTTTCAGCAGATCGCATATATTGCCAGCGTATACAGCAATGAGATAGATCATGTATGCTGCGTGGACTATCTGGCATATATCACATATTTTCCCAAGCTGGTCATGGGACCACTGATCGAACCTGCAGATTTTATAGTCCAGCTAAATGATAAGAGACTGAAATCAATTCATTGGGAAAATGTCGCAAATGGAATAAAAGTATTTAGTTTTGGACTGTTCAAAAAGATGGTACTGGCGGATACCTTTAGCACCGCTGTAAACTGGGGATATACCAATATCGATCTGGCGACCTCAATGGATTGGATACTGATCATGCTGTTCTACACATTCCAGATCTATTTTGACTTCAGCGGTTATACAGACATGGCGATAGGCATCTCGGATATGTTGAATATAGAGCTTCCAATAAACTTCAATTCCCCATATAAAGCCCTGACAATAAGGGATTTCTGGAAAAGATGGCATATGACTCTCACCGGATTTCTGACAAAGTACATCTATATCCCACTGGGCGGAAACCGCAATGGCAGGGTCCGGACTTACCTGAATACATTTATTGTCTTTCTGGCAAGCGGGATATGGCATGGCGCAAACTGGACTTTTATTCTATGGGGAGCGCTTCACGGACTGCTGCATATTCTGGACAGGATCTTTGCAAAACATTTGCAAAAGCTTATTGAGCCTGTGCGTTGGATGGGGACTTTCCTTTCTGTAAATTTATTATGGCTGTTATTCCGGTCCGATTCCATTGCCCAGTATCATGTGATCCTATACAATATTTTGAAGTTTCAGGATACATCCATAAGCGATGGGCTTATTGATTGTTTCCGTTTGCCAGAAACAAATTTTATAAATGACATGCTGCATCTTGATTACGTTGATCTACGCGTCCGGGGAATGTGGATGCTGATCTTTATGTTCGCAGCGCTGGGGTTATGCCTTGTGCCCGAAAACAACTATAAAAACAAGCGTAAAAACAGCTTCTTCTATATGTTTCTGGCGTCGCTTGCTTTTGTATGGGGTTTTATATGCCTTAGCAGTGAATCCATATTTATATATTCCAATTTTTAACAGGTGAGAAGAAATGAAAAGTAGATCAATAATTTATATAATGGAATTCTTATTATGCGTATCGTGTATACTGGGAGCAATGGGTATCTGTGTCTTAAGAGTAGATCCTTTTATCCACTACCACAAACCATTGACGAATGCCTATTTTTATCCTCTTGATAATCAGAGAAGCCAGAATGACGGGATTTTGAAGCACTTTGAATATAATGCTCTGATCACTGGTACATCCATGACAGAAAATTTTAAAACCTCTGAATTAGACGAACTCTTTGGTGTCAATTCGATCAAAATACCCTATTCCGGCGCTTCCTATAAAGAGATAAATGATAGTCTGATCCGGGCTTTGGAAAGCAATCCCAATCTGAATATGATTGTCCGTGGGCTGGATACAAATGGGTTTATGCGCGACAAGGACTGGATGAGCTATGATCTGAAAGATTATCCGTCATATCTGTATGATGATAACTACTTTAATGATGTCAAATATATTTTTAACAGAAACGTATTTTTTGACAGAGTATGGCCTATGATGATTGAAACATATCAAGAGGGTTTCGAGCCTGGTATTACATCATTTGATGTATACTCAAATTGGATGGCGACATGTACTTTTGGGCGTGACATTGTCTTCGAAAAAAATTTTAACGGCTCCGGTTTTAGTTTTCAGGGTGCAGGATCCCCTGTTCACATAACAGAAGCTGAAAAAACTATGGTAGTAGAAAATGTCCGCCAAAATATATCATCATTGACGGATGCATATCCCGATGTCACATTTTATTATTTCTTTACCCCATACAGTATCCTGTGGTGGCAGAGACGTGTTGAAGGAGGAGATATTTACCGGCAGATCGAGGCAGAGCAGCTGGTGATCGAGGAAATACTAAAATGCCCAAATATAAAGCTATACTCATTTAACAATAATTTTGATATCACCACGGACTTAAACAACTACAGAGACAGACTGCATTACGCTGAATGGATCAACAGTGTGATGTTACAATGGATGCATGAAGAAAAATACCTGCTGACAGAGGAAAATTATGAGGACTATCTGGCTCAGGAGCTTTCATACTATGTATCATATGATTATAACAGTATTCCATGTCAGGAAGATTATGAAGACGACTACTGGGCGGCTGTTCTTTGGCGTATGAAAACAGAAAATATGTAACCAATACGATTCTATCCCCTCCAGGGCATTTTATGCACTAAAATTTGATTATCCATTGTGGATACCTCCTGTAAAGATCCATTAGGTTGCCAGACCCGAATATATCTTAACATGGAGGTTCTATTTTTTACCCTAGATATCGCTACGGCTACTCCGTTCCCGCCTGCTCTGCCGAGGCTCAATAACTTTAAGTTAATCTCTTTTTACTCTTCAATTTAGTCAATTATCGCAAAGAAAGATAGAGGTTCTATGGCTTATAATTTCTTTCGAAATATGGGCTCAGATCTTTATTGATAATAACGGCAGTCTTGCATTTTCTCAAAATACATAAATCTTCCGTACACAAATTGATAGAATCAGAGTATTCAGATATAGCCAGCCCTGGATATATATCCAGAACTGGCTATTTTCCCTTAGACAAGAACACATCCAATGATCCTCTTACTTAAACGCCCAAAACTTATTGATCAGAAAATTAAGCGGTACGCTGACAAGTAAATTGATGATTGGTGCAACAAATTCTGATATATGCAGTATTCTCACCCATAATATTAAAAGTGCGCTGTTCAATATTAACCCTGTAAAGGAATACGAAACGAACGTTTTAACAAACGTTTTTAATATTGAACGTTTCTCCCCATCCTGTAAAGTAAAGACTATCCTATTGTTCCAATAAAATGACCACACCACACTCATTACAAAAGCTATCCCCTGTGCGACAAGATACCTGCTCGTCGGAAATATGCCTGATCTCAAAAAAACGAATAAGAAAATAACATAAAGTATATAAGAGACAGCCGTATTGCTCAATCCAACGATTCCGAACCTTAAAAACTGCAGAAATGAAACAAGATATTTATCAGCGAAGTCCTCTCCCGCATGTTCAGATACCTTTCTGAATATTCTGTATACTACTGCTTCAATCACACTCCATATTTTATTTTTCAAACCATCCCCCGATCTATGTCCATGACATAATATAACCCTGCTTCAGATTTTGCCCATATCATATTCACTATTATTCTTTTCTATTCCCCTTATGACGCCCTTAAACTTTTTCACTATATCCGCCGCTATCGCCGGAAGGATAATCATTAAAACAAATGCAAAAATACCCCCCCCCACTACTTTTTTATTCGCCCCATTGACATATGGAAACACTATATCTCTTACCATCAAATGATACATAAAAATGTATATTGTAAATCTTCCGATCCAGGAGAACAGACAGACCAGCCATCTGAAAATCTTAATGCTGCTCTCTTCCAGCAGGGAAAACAAAGCATGTAGCAGAAACATAGTAATAAGTGCAAACACGCCAAACTGTACACTTGGCGGATTAAACCCTTTTCCCCAGTACTGATTCATCCATCTGTCAAACGGCAGCTTCTGCCAATAGCAGCCCAACAGCCATCCCGTCCACAGCAATACTGAAATCATCAATATGATCATTTTACTACGTTTTATTTTCATAAAAATCCCAGAACGCCCCAATAACATGCCTATGTAGTAAAGGATGATATAAGTTCCTCCAAACAAATATTGTCCGCCGCCATGTACCGGAAGTATATATGTGTACTGTATGCATACTGAACTCAAAAAACACAAGATCATGATTGTAACAATATGCAGTAACCATCCATATCTCTGCCTTCCACAATACTTACACCATAACAGAAGTATCGGCGATATGATCACCAGCTGAATAAAGAATACAAAAAAATAGAACGGACCAGTGATCGAAAAATGAATTAAATAATCAAAATATGTCTTTAAGTCGAAAAATCGTTTATAAAAACATACTAAAACAAAAGTCGCCGCTGCATATTGTAAATACAATATGCCCGCTTTCCGCAGGGCTTTCTTCATGTTCAATGGCTTATATGTATCACTGATCCATGCCGTAAGTCCTGATAAAAGCACAAACAGACTTACAGAAAAATACGAAGCCTGTGCTATTATAGGATTGGTATATAACATTCCATTACAGTGATCCACCGCCACTGCCATTATTGCTATTGCCTTTGCACAATCTATCCATGTCTGCCTGTTCATACTATCACATTTCATCAGATTCAAGCTCCTTTTGCGTATTTTCTCCCACTTTCATCGGAACGAAACTACCTCTTTATTTCATTCTCATCCTCTATGATGTACGGCGGTCTATTGCGTGATGCATCAAATGTTCTCCACAGATACTCTCCTAATATTCCCAGCGTCATCATTAATACCCCAAAACTAAACAATTGGAATATAAACAGCGTAGTCCACCCACTCACATCAATCAATCCCATGATCTTAAATGTAAATACACATAGAGCCCATATCAAGGAACCTGCAAAAGAAAATGAACCAACTAAAGTGACTATTTTTATGGGAAGCGTCGAAAAACTGAATAAAGTATCTGTTACCAACCGTATCTTCTTTTTGAATGTCCACCTGCTAGTCCCTACTTCTCTGGCAAGTCTGGTATAGTATACCTTATCCGTCCTGAACCCGCTCCATAAGATCTGCCCTGTAAGAGCACTGTTTCTTTCATCCAAAGCCATTACAACATCAATCACTTTGCGATCCAGCAAATAAACATCAAAACCACCCTTAGGCATTTCAGGCAGAGCAGTTTTTCTTACCATATTATAATACATATTTGCAAACAAAGTCTGTCCCCTGCCCTCCTCACGCCCTTTCCGGACAGCCAATACCACGTTAGAACCATTTTTCCACCTATCGACCATCTCCAGGATCAGCTCTGTGGGTTCTTGCAGATCGGCCGCCTTGACTACCGCACAGTCTCCCGTACATTTTGCTAATCCACACAAAATCGCTGCATGCGATCCAAAATTTCTCGAAAGGCTTATGATCTTGACATGCTCGTCCCTCTCTGCCAGATTTTTCATTACTTCATAACTGTTATCTTTTGATCCATCATTCACTATCACAAGTTCATATTCATAATCGATTACATCTATAATTTTCTTCTTCAAATCATCATATAAAGGTTCTAAATTATCTTCATTATAATATACCGGTATCACTATGGACAATCTCATACCTGTTCACCATCCTTGATTTTGTATCTTTGTCTCTTCTCACATGATTCCATCTATTACAGGGTCTACAAACGGGGCATGGAAACTTCCATGATAAACTCATTGTAGTCCCGAATGTATTCTTCCGAATCGTAATGTTCACTCGCCAAACAGAGCAATACAGAATCCTCACTGAAATCATACATATCCTTCCACATCATTCGCGGCAGATAGATTCCAGTATGTGGTCTATTGAGCAAAAAATCTGCTTCATTGCCTTTCCCATCTTTTACTTTGACCCGACATTGTCCTGACACATTGATCAAGACAAATTCCGACCTGCGGTTGGCATGCTGTCCACGTACAACTGTCGAATCGGAGCCATAAATATAAAATATCCTTTTTATATCAAACGGAATATCTTCCTGTCCTTCGACTACCACCAAATATCCCTTTTCATCGCCATTTTGCGGAAATTCCAGCATCTGCGCCCCCAAATACTTCACATCTTTTTCCTCCATAAGTTTACTAAAATTCTTTCTCAATCGCATCAAGCGGGACCGTTCCTTCGCTGTCTGCAAAAAGATATATCGCAATCTTTCCCGTCTCATCTGCCGGTATACTAAATACCTTATTAGAGTCTAACGGTTCGAGCAGATACAACGTTTCCGTCACCTGTGCCGCATCATCAAGTTGAAACACCGAAATATATCCTCCACCTGCCTCAAATGTATCGGGCGATATCCTGATGTTTTTCTGTCCATCATTCTGTACGGATATGATATCGGAAACAAACTGTACAGAATTTTTTCCAAAATACTGTGCCATCTCCACATTCACCCAGGATGACATATCCTCCGATATATCGATTGTCTGAAACGTATCGATGCTGTCTGGCAGACCATATATAAAAACATCTTTATTGCTGTCACTCTCAATCTTATCATATATCGTTTTCACTTCATTATAATATGATTTGTAAGAACCCTTCCCAATCTCTCTCCACATCCGAAAAGGAACTGAATTTGATATTTTCCACGAAGAATTAAGGTTGCCCATGATGATCAGAAACATTATCATTATCACAGCTGTATATCGACTGCATAAATGAATTGATCCGTTCCATGTATATCCAATAATTCCAGCTATCATTATCGAAGAAACTGCCAAGACGATAACTGCAATAAAAACACATCTGTTCGGAAGAGCTTTGCTGCTATATCCATATCCGAGCACAACAGGGAAACAGGTAACAAACGGAACAAGAATGCAAATAAGGATAATTATCAACGACTCTTTTCTTTTACTTTCTTTTCTGTTTCTACCAATTTGAGCTCCGATGAGTACTGATATAAAAATGATCAGTACTAAAGGAGTGTTGAAAACCATATCTCCAAAAATGCCAATTACCTTCTCTACAGTACCTCGCAAAGCTTCCAATAAATGTATTGCTTTATTGTCTATATGCCCCTGCCTGAGATAGTTCCCCGGCGCAGCTGCATTGATCAGTGCCCCGGCAAATGTCACACCAAACACTGTATAATCCCAGACGTTTATCCCGGAGGTCGCCTTTTTCAAAATACAAATTCCCAGCAGCACAAAACACCCTATTCCCGCAACTTCCAAAGATCCTCCAGAAGCCAGAAACATAAGTACTGCACTTAACACATACCATTTCTTCTTTGCCTGCAGCATACAAGCCATACCCAAAAGCCCAAAAGACATCGGAAACGAATAATTTACTGCACCCGTAAACCAGTAGAAAATCTGTGTCCAGCTCGTAAATCCCAATATAACTATAATGCATAATGAGAAAATAGTCCACACCCATCTGGATAATTCACTTATATTCATACTTTTGCATACAGAACCTATAAACAATCTCAGGGATATTACAAACAATATTGCATTTAAGACCATAATAATGCGCAGCTGTATATCACCAAATCCATTTAGCGGAGACAAAAACGCCTGTAAAAACATACTCGTATAGGTTCCCTGCCAACCCAAATACCTCATTTTTGTGAATTTCAGAGCATTCACAAAGGTTTTCACAATATCTTCTCCAAATATACCGATCACCCTTGCATTAGAAAAATCATCAGCACGATAAAATGAATATGCTGACGCGATGACAATCGGTAATACTGTGAGCGCTGCCAGACAACACGTTATCAGCGTGATCCAATTAAATTTTTTATCCTTGCGTATCATCATCAAACTATCTCCTTCTCGATCTTACTCTCCTCTGGTCACAGATCATACTTAAAATACCCAAATCGCCAATAGAGAATACAATATAAATTGTAATCATTTTAAGCAAATTTAAATCTAACTTATTATAACACACTTTCTTCCATAATCAAGACTCCTGCAGCTTTCTTATCCCTATAAAAAAGCGGCGTGTTACTGTTCACAGGTCAGGAATGCGCTGAACTGCGCATTCCGTGAGAAAACGTACAGCTTGAAATGCAAAAATCCATTTGCGCGACGAACGAAGTTCGTTTTGCAATTTTTGCCTGTTACTGGAACGGAGTGAACAGTAACACTTAGGCTGCAAAG
>Ga0137306_100210_pt1 | contig 94421 bp, 108 predicted proteins | sample Inofroosms_March_FD_97187 | JGI IMG/M metagenome (GOLD analysis project Ga0137306, IMG submission 97187) | Mouse cecal microbial communities from Vienna, Austria - N-Acetylneuraminic and N-Acetylglucosamine D2O microcosms_March | ecosystem: Host-associated > Mammals > Digestive system > Large... | reverse complement strand
TGCAATTCCTTAATGACTGGGGCAAGATAATTAACTGCATCCGCAGTATTTTCATCTTTCTTCGTAGAGCATCCACTTAAAATTAACACAATGCTTGTTATCATTAATATATTTTTCTTCATTTCTGCCCTTTCTTCATATTGAAATTCCAGCTATGAGCTGAAAATCAATCCATTTCATTCATAGCTGTAATTATAAAAGATTCTTGATAAATCCTGAGAAAAATGAAAAAATTCGATTTTCCTAGGATTTACTGTTAACTTACCCTATAGAACTTATAATTGGATGCTGTATTGGTATTGATATTAATAACTGTATTTTTTCGGTCATTAGAATGACCGGAATATTTATGTGTAGTACCATCATAAGATGTAATCATAACAACATGCGAATAGCTTGTATAACTAACTATATCCCCCTTTTTACGGAACTATAACTGAGGCTCGTCCAATATTTGTTATCAGTCATATATTTCGTAAGTGCACTTACTCCAATCCAAGCTGAACTGCCAGCTTTCCATGTATCATCAGTTGAAATTCCTCCCTCATACAATGCTTGAGACACATAATTAGCACAATCTACATGTTTTCCTACAGAAATATAATGTGTATAAGCTGAATTATATTTTGTTGTATCAACTTTGTTGCTACACTTGCCTTTTCCACATATATTACATGAGGAAGCGTTAGATGTATATTTCAGCATATAATCAACAGCATCATCTACTGAATATGAAGCTCTAGCTTGCTGCAATGATGTATCTTCCTCAATTAAATCATCTTCTATACTTGCCATTCTTGCGTAACCATTTTTCTGAAGTTCCTCATGCCCAGATGGCAGCATTACTTCCCAAGAAACATAATCATTCTTTTTCGCAAGAAAGTGCCTTCATACGCAATCTGCTGTCCTCCGAATTGATACGGCTGACATTTTCCTCCGCCATTTCATAATAAGATTCTATTCCCTGAAAATAATCCATTTGCTCTACACTGTCTGCCTTTAACACCACTTCCATCTCCAGAAGATAAATGTTTTCTATATTTCCATTTATTTCATCACTAGAGCACAATGTTGTTTCTGCATCCATAATATCATAATATTCTGAATATCCGGTTTTCAAGTTAGATACTGCTTCAAGGAGTTGAGGAGATTCCTCATCTTTAATTTCTGTTGCGTTTGTTATCGTGCTAGTACCCATCAGCAAAACGGTTGTAAGCATCATTGATAATATTCTTTTTACTTTCATATCATTTCCTCTTTCTTGTATTCTAATTAATATGTTCATGTTGCATTTAATTCTGCTAGACTGCTTCCCTCCTCTCTCTTTTTTGATTTATAATCTTCTCTAACAGAATTTATACTACAATTATAATCCAAAATCTTTCAAATTAATAGTGACAATACTACGACAAAATCACGACAGATATGCGACAAAAAATTAAAAACTCGCCATCATATATAATTCACCAATAACTGCTCCAGCTCGCTGTTCTCAATAACCTCCCGAATCCGTTTCAATGCTTTTCGCTGTATCCGTTCATACGTCCTCTTGCAATACCCATTCTGTTTTCCATGACACTTCTCATATTGTGTCACCACCTGTTCCCATGTAAGTTCATCAATCAAATGCATTTGAAGAACCTCACGTTCGCTTTCATTTAAGATTTCCAAGCTGCTTTCTATCATATAAATAATTTTAGAGAGCTTCTCGTACTCGTCATCTGGCTTTTTTACGCAGTTTAATATCTCTTTCTTGGCTTTTAACTTTTTTATGGATTTGAGCAGTACTTTCACATCACTTTCAGACATTGGTTACTCACATCCTCCCTTATTTATATTTCATCACTGTAGTACTTTTTGTTATAATTAAAAGGCTTTTCAGCCTTCTAATTTATAGATTCACTATCTTTATATATATCGTACATGTTTTGACCATTCTTTAGACTATTAGTATCCCTTTTATTCTATATCTTAATGAGAACATGTTAAAAAAGTTATAACATACATCAACTCTCCCAGTTTTATGTATCCGCATTTACTACATTTCTCCGCTTCATAATATTCTACTTGGCAGCTATTATCTGAATTTTTAATATGATTCGTTGTTTTACCAGCTACATATTTATGTGCACAGGAACTATGCACTTCCAAATCATGATTTAATTCGCCTGCTATTTCAATCACCTCTCCTTCATCATTAAAAAATACCCAGCCGCCACATTCACTTACTGGCAGGCTTACATCGGTATTCCCCCACATGATATCTTCCTCGGAAAAATACATATCAGTCGCTATACTATTTGAATACATAATCATTTTCGGGCTATAGGCAAACACTGTCAATGATGAGGTAAATACAGTAATTCCCATAACACCAGCTCCGATTACTTTCCGAAACAAACTTTCTTTTCCCACTCCGTTTTTTATTTGATAAATCCTCTCTTTCATCATTTTATTTTGTATATTCAGTCCCATAATAGGCTGTTTTGTATCGCCAGCCGAGCGCTCTGCGATCTCTACTATCAAAAATCCATATTGTTTTATTTCCTCCTTCGTCTTACCTGTTATTACTTTTCTGTCGCAAGATAGCTCTGCGACCAGATTCCACTGGTACATAACATACCATGCCAAAGGATTATAAATATTAAATGCCAGTACTACAAAAGACAGCAGTTTGATCAGATTATCGCAGTGGTGAATATGTATTATTTCATGTTCCAATACCATATTCAGCTCTTCTTCATTCCAGTCTCTATTCGGCAATACTATAGCGGGACGGAATATGCCAATCGTAAACGGACTTTTGATATATCTGCATTGATAAACTTTATACCTGCAATGCTTCGCGTTACCGTATACTGGCATTGAAACCAGTTCTGTATTCTGCCGAAGATAACCTTTAATCTTTTTATATTTGATAAGATACCGGTTTACGATTGCTATACCAATCACCGCCAAAACTACTGACAACAGGTACGCTGCACTGTTTGGAATACGTATCTTGTATGGCGCAATTTGTATAACTTGGTCTGTATAGTTTAAAAAAAGCGGGGGCTCAGTCTGCCTTTCTGGAAAGGGCCAGATCCGTAACGCCTTTAATAAACTTTTATATCGAGAGAAGTAATAGGGAAACGGAAAGAGATACTCCACAATATTCAATATCAAATACCCTCTTCTCCATTGTATAGAAAAAGATTTGTTCACAAAAGGAGACAGTACAATATAAAAAAGAGTACCTGCACTGCCAAACAATGACATAGTTCCAAACAAGGACATGCTATTCTTCCTCCAAAATTTTCCGAAGCTCCTCCGCTGTATTTTTGTCCAGCTTCTGACCGCCAGAAAACGTGGACAGAAAAGCATACATAGAGCCGCCATACAATTCATTGATGAAATCTCTTGCTTCCCCCTGCTTATATTCTGTGTACGTCATTGCCGGATAATAGACCTTTTTGTTTCCTGTGTTTTGAGATACGATGATCAATCCCTTATCAATTAACCTTCTGATAAACGTGTTGATTGTCTGCTTTTTCCAATCCTTCTTGCAGGTATCATTCAGATACGCTGTAAGCTCTCTGAATGTCTTGCCGCCCTCCTGTCTCCACAAATATTCCATAATCATACTTTCGGATTCACTGATTAAATATTTGATTTTTGTTTCTGACATTGTTTTTCTCCTTCCGTGCACCAATTTATGACAACATAAGTTTTACTTTTATCCTAACTATAAAATACCACATTTCTGTAATACTGTAAATGTGTATTTTTATTTATTTCATCTCGCCCCATGCGCACAAAAAAAGAGCCGCATATACAGCACGCCGCCCTCTTTTCTCTGGTGATACTCCTCACACCTTTAATTTGTTATTCTTTTATATAGTCAATTTCTGTCAGATTGACGCCCGCTGTATTGAGTAATACTTTTAATAATATATACTCTTCTTTAAGGTCAGCATATGTTTCAGGTGCATTTTCCTTTTTAGCCAACACCATGCGCCTTTGTACCTTTGCAAAATCATCAAGCGCAGTTTTCGTAATTTCAAGACTGCTTGGCATACAATCACCTACTTTCTTTATAATCTCTATTAATTGTTACATCTTTATCATAACAGTTTACGCAAAAGGTGTAAAGACTTTATATACAGCACGCCGCCCTCTTTTTCTATTTCAGTTAATCTATATCATACTCTTATTGATTCGCTCAATCACACAACTATGCGGTTTCTTGATACTATTCTTGTCATAGTTGATTCCAACAAGCAAAATTTCCCCGGCATAGTTTTCCAGCGCTTTTGTATACTGCCTGTCCTTAATCTGCTGTATCGTGGCAGCGGCTGTTTGACAAAAGGAGACACACTTTCGTGTGTCTCCAAAAATATCAAATATAAAATCTTAGCACTGCTCAACGAGTTTCTTCAATGCTGCGAGTGCTTCGTCTGGAAGCTTGTCATAGCCTTCCTTCTTGGTTGCGAAGCCTTCCACTGCATCTACACGGTTCTGCATAGCTGACTTCAATGCTGCCACATACTCTGCATTGTTCATATCCGGCTTGAATGCATCACTTGTCTTTCCTGACCAGTCATACATAATCTCGATATCGTCGAAGTTGCCCCACTTCTCGAAGTTTGCCTTTCCTTCAACGATTGTCTCAAGAATGCCTAATGTGTCTGCCGGTTTTACCTTTGTGCCCATGAAATCGCCTGTGTTCACGATATAGCATGCAACGTCCTTCTCCTCAACCAGCTTCTTGAACTTCTCGTAGTCGTTTACCAACGGATAGGTTCTGAACGGATTTGCATAAGGAACGATTCTCAGTGCATTCAGGTCTGTACCTGCTGCAACACGCTCTGCGGTAGAAGTCTTGGTAGCAAGTGTAGCACCCATAACAGATGCAAGCGCTGCGCCCTTTAATTTTACTACAGGAGGAATTGTCGGGTCCTTCATAATCCAGAAGATTGCATTTACAGGCGCATCAATCTTGTCCACACGGTTTGGCGACCACAGTTTAGACTTGATTGCACGTCCGTTACCATTTCTGATATCCTCTGTTACCAACTGAATCTTGCCATCTTCATCCATCGTAGCGGAGCAGTTCTGTGCAGATAATAAGTACTCATTGTCAGGACATCCTGTAGGATAGTCTGCTGTCTTGTCAAAATAAGTAGGCTCCAGTGCGATAGATGCACAGGTATCTGTATTAATGATGAAAGCGTCATCGTGAAGCACTTTGATGCCGCCAAATGCATCGTACTTGCCGCCATGCTTTGCATGTGTCAGTGTAGATTTGCCTGATCCTGACAGTCCGTATACGGATGCCACAAACTTCTTGCCGCCTTCCAGAGAATACTCTTTCTGTCCGCCGTGGCAGGAAGCATAGCCATTTCTGTTTGCGAGAGCCCATGCCATTGTCAGTGTGCCCTTCTTGTGCTCACCAAAGTACTTCATACCAAGAATTGCCGCGCAGTTCTGGTTTGTATCGAAATAGCAGAGTGTCAGAGGATCACTTAAACAGCTATAATCAACGTCCGGTGCCTCGTGTGGTGCCCACTGAGGATCAGAGAAGATGTAGATATCCGGCTCATTGCCATCGCCAACCGGCTTAGAGGTCTTGTACATTTTTACATACTCGTCAGACATATACTGGAAGTTGATCATCCAGTTGTAAAGAAGGTTCTCTTCTCCTTCTGGAATCAGGAGATGTGCCTTTACCATAAACTCAGGGTCAAGACCTACGAAGCACTCTGCATGATACATTGTTTTCCAGCGTGTCTCATACACAGCATCCATAACCACTTTGTCAAGCTTTGTCTGATCTACGCCCGGCTCGCCTTTGATGCGGCGTGCTGCTGCGTAGCGCCCTGTAACCGCTCCATCATTGAATAACAGAACTCTTGAATCCTTCTCAAGACCGAATGTCTCTCCGTCCTTGATCTTCATATCGGTAACAATTGTTCCCGGTGAATTCTTTGCTAACTCATAGGCTTCCTTTAAAGTGTTTACCTTCACTACGTTGTTTCCGTAAAAAGCAGCCTCAATGATAGAACGTGTCTTAGAAAATCCTACCTTTCCAGCACCAATCTCGGAAATGGGATAATACGCTTTCGTTGACATATAAGATCCTCCTTATATAATAAAATTTTATTTCAAACCGTCGTGACGCGTTGAATTGTCTGAAACGGTTGTGATTGAAATAATTATCTCAAAACCTTAGATAAAAGTCAATAAAATTAACATAAACTTCTCAAACAAATTATAGTGGACGGGTTGCCTTCCTGAGCATTTCAAGCTCATTTCCCTCAAAATAAGGTGAAAGCTTCTCATAAACGCTTCTGTGATATGCATTCAGCCTGCAAAGATCAGAAGGTTCCATATACTGTGTGTCGATGGCATCTAAGTCAACCGGCACATAGGTCAGATGCCGGAAGCCCATAAACTGCCCGTATTCATTTTTCTCCTCATTGACAATCTCAACGATATTCTCCGTGCGGATTCCATGACTGTCCTGCACATACATGCCCGGCTCGTCCGAGACAATCATTCCCTCCTCGAGCTCTGTTTCCGGCAGCTCCGGTCTGTACTGCCATCTCAGGCTATGCGGCCCTTCATGGACATTTAATATATAGCCGATGCCATGCCCCGTGCCATGCTTGTAGTCCAGCCCGCACTGCCAGAGCGGTTCACGCGCCACGATATCAAGGTTCCTGCCCGTGCAGCCGTGTAAAAATTTTGTGTCTGCCAGCCGCAGCATCGAACATGCAACCTTCGTAAAATGCAGCTTCATCTCATCGGTGACAGGTCCCAGCGCGATCGTCCTTGTCACATCTGTCGTGCCGCCCTCGTATTGTCCGCCTGAGTCCACCAGATAAAATCCGTCCGCCTCAATCGTGCTGAAATTCTCCTCGTCCGCGCTGTAGTGCGCCATCGCCGCATTTGCCTTGTAGGCGCTGATTGTCGGAAAAGACAAGTCAAGAAAGCCCGGAAGCTCCGCTCTCAAGCTGTCCAGCTTCGCTGCCACACTCAGCTCATCCATCGGAACTTTTCCTGCATTTTCTTTCATCCAAAAGAGAAACTTTGTCAGGACAGCGCTGTCTTTGATATAACAGTCCCTGATATGTTCCAACTCCACCGGATTCTTGACTGCCTTTAGCACCTCTGTGGGATTGTTCTTGTCCACCAGTTCTGCGCGGCTCTGAACCAGCTTGTATAACATATAGCTGAGATCTGCACTCGAACACCATACTTTTCCACTCATCTCGCAGGATTTGAGATACGTTACAACGCTGTCATAATCCTCACAGCACACGCCGCTCTTCTCAAAATGCTGCTCTGCCTCGTCTGTCAGCGCCTCTTTTTGAATAAATAACACCGCTTTGTCCTTTGAGACATACGTATAAGAAAGCGCTACGGGGTTGCAGTCAACATCATTTGCACGGATATTATAAAGCCACATAATATCATCGAGCTTTGAAATCAGAAGCTGCTCTGCCCCCTCTTCTGCCATTTTTTCACGCACTTTGGCAAGCTTCTCTGCGACGCTCATACCGCAGCTTTCCTCCGGCACTATCCACAGCTTGCTCACAGGTCTTGCCGGTCTGTCCTGCCAGAGCTGTGCCGCAATATCCTGATCATAAACAAATGTTACATTTTTACCGTCAAGTGTTTCCTCCAACTCTTTTCCAAAAAAAGCGTCCACAACCCTGCCGTCAAAACCGATTGTCTGCCCCTCCGTGACATTCTTTTCAAGATACTCTTTGATTTTGGGAACGCCCTCCTCCAGCATTTTGTATAAGACAATGCCGGAGTCCTTCAGTTCATTTTCCGCCTGCACAAAATATCTGCCGTCCGTCCAAAGCCCTGCCTCCTTGGCACTCACAACAAGCGTTCCGGCAGAGCCGGTAAATCCAGACAAAAATTCCCGCAGCTTAAAATGTGCATGGACGTACTCCGAATTGTGGTAATCTGCTGTCGGCACAATATAATAATCAATTCCAGCCTCTTTGAGCAGTTTTTGCAGCGCTGCAATCCGCTGTTTTTCTATTTCTCCCATATACAAAGCTCCTTATCCCACCAAATATTTTTTCTGTGCATACATCAGCACCATACCATACACTACAATCACGGCTGCCAGCGCAACCCGCATTGCAGTCTCCGCAAGCGGATATCCCGCGAGAACCTCAAACGCGCCAAACAGCCCCGACAGCAACAGGGCAATTCCTGTCCCAAACGCATAGGGAGAGATAAACCGTTTAAAGTCCGCCGGCGCTTTTGCTTGGTCAGCCGAAATACCCTCTCCTGCAAACATCTCTGGAATTTTGCTGCCTGTTCTCATCTGGACTGTCCCGTAAATTACATAAACACCACAGATCATAATCACGATGTCCAATACCGTTCCAAAGTTCACCTATACACCCTCTTTCCCTGTGAACAATAAAAACTCCTGTCCCATTGCGGACGAAGAGTTTTTATGTCGGCATTTCTCACTGAATATCAAGGAAACGCATCACAACGGATTTCATGTCCTCTTTGTCACACACTGTCGTGTGGAGAACTGGCGCTGTGCGGATTTCTTCGATTGCCTTTGGCACGGTGACATTGGCAAGCTTGGACAACTCGTCCACAAGCTCGAAATCCCCCATTGCATCGTACTTTGCATCAATCGCATTCATCACGCTTCTGGTGAATTTAAATGGACTTGCTGTCGAGGCTAGCACGGTCTTGGTATTGTCACCTGTCTCTTTTTTGTATTTGTAATTGACGGCGGCAGCGACAGCCGTGTGCGTATCAATCACATAGCCTGTCTTTTCATACAGGTTCTTGATCGTCTCTGCCGTCTCTGCTTCCGACGCATAATTTCCATAAAAATCCTCCATCTGCGCCTTCATACCAGCAGTGATCTCATACTTTCCAGATGTAGATAAATCCTGCATAAACCCTGCATTTTTATCAGCGTCTGCGCCTGCGGTCAGATAGATCAGACGCTCAAGATTGCTGGAGATCAGAATATCCATAGAAGGTGAGCTTGTGAGAACAAACTCGCGGTTCCTGTCATAGACGCCCGTCTCAAAGAAATCATAAAGCACTTTGTTCTCATTGGAGGCACAGATTAATTTTGCGATGGGAACACCCATATTCTTCGCAAAGTACGCCGCAAGGATATTGCCAAAATTTCCGGTGGGAACGACCACATTCATCTTCTCCCCCTTCTCAATTTTGCCCTCCTTCAATAACTGCGCATACGCGTACACATAATAGACCACCTGCGGCACAAGCCTTCCTATATTGATGGAATTTGCTGAGGAAAACTGAAATCCCGCCTGATTCATCGTCTCAGCCAGCTCCTTATCGCCAAATAACTGCTTTACGCCGGTCTGGGCATCGTCGAAATTCCCTGTGATGCCAACGACAAACGTATTGTCCCCCTTCTGTGTAACCATCTGCTTTTCCTGAATCGGGCTGACACCATTTTTCGGATAAAAGACGATAATCCTCGTTCCCTCCACATCTGCAAAGCCTGCCAGCGCCGCCTTGCCTGTATCACCGCTCGTCGCCGTGAGAATCACGATTTCATTCTTTACATGATTTTTCTTGGCCGACGTGATCAGTAAATGCGGCAGAATGGAGAGCGCCATATCCTTAAATGCGATGGTTGCACCGTGAAACAGCTCGAGATAGTAAGTTCCATCTGCCTCCACAATCGGCGCGATCACCTCCGTGTCGAACTTGCTGTCATATGCTTTGCTGATGCACTCCTTGAGCTCTGACTCTGTAAAATCCGTCAAAAACAGCTTCATTACTTCGTATGCGGTCTCCTGATAGCTCATTTGTGCTAATTCTTCAAGACTCTTGTCCAGTCTGGGAAGAGTCTCAGGCACATACAGGCCGCCGTCTTGCGCCAGCCCCTGCAATATCGCCTGCGATGCACTGACTGCCTCACTGTTGCTTCTTGTGCTTTTGTAACGTAACTCCATTTCACTTTCTCCTCTAATAACAATTATCAACGCTTCTAACACTTGTATGCTATATTCTTTTCAATGGAAAGTATATCATAGTGTTTTGCGAACTGCAAGGTGAATTTATGCCAGTTCTCCCTGCTCGTAAAGCGTATTCGCATACCGCACAGACCCCATGGCATCTTTGGAATAAAAATCCGCACCGATCATGTCCGCGTACTCCTGCGTGAGCACTGCGCCGCCCACCATCACTTTGCAGCCCGCATGGTGCTCGCGCAGAAGTTTGATGGTCGCCTCCATATTGACAACTGTAGTGGTCATGAGCGCGCTGAGCCCGACCAGCTTCACCTGATTTTCCTGCACTGTCTTCAGAATGAGCTCAGGGTCCACATCTTTTCCAAGATCGAGCATGTCAAATCCATAATTTTCTAATAAAGTCTTGACAATATTCTTCCCGATATCATGAATGTCTCCCTTCACGGTGGCAATCACAATCTTTCCCTTGCTCTCACTGTTTTTTCCCTGCTTTGACAGCGTCGCCTTGATTGCCTCAAAAGACGCTTTCGCCGCATCGGCGCTCATCAATAACTGCGGAAGGAACATTTTCTTTTCTTCAAATCCCTTTCCGACCACATCGAGCGCTGGAATCAACTTCTCATTGATGATTGCCAAGGCGTCCATGTTTTGCTCTAGCAGCCTGACTGTCGCCTCACCAGCGCTTTCTGACAAGCCCTTTATAATTGCCTCCTCCAGCGTAAGCGCACTGTTTTTTTGAGCAGGCGCCGCGCTGGGTTTGTCCGCCGTCTGCGATGCGTTTGCAATGTATGCCATGCACTGTTCGTCCTCGCCAATCAATGCATTAAAGCTGTAGTAAGAGGACATCATCGGCTCACTGGAGGGATTCACGATGCCCGCGCTCAGACCGTTGTTCATCGCCATCGTAAAAAATGTGGTGTTGATGCGGCTTCGCTCCGGCAGCCCAAAAGAAATATTCGACACACCAAGCACTGTGTGAAGCCCCATCTCATAGCGGATTCTGCGCATGGTTTCCAACGTGACATTCGCATTGTCCTGTCCTGTGCTAATGGTGAGCACGAGCGCATCTATCACCAGATTTTTCTTGGGAATGCCATATTCCGCAGCAGTTTTCACAAGCTTTTCCGCCACGCGAAGCCGCCCTTCAACCGTCTCGGGAATCCCACTCTCGTCAAGGCACAGACACACCAGCACCGCCCCGTATTTCTTGGCAATCGGAAATACGCTCTCCATCGACTCCTTTTTGCCATTTACAGAATTAAGCATTGGTTTTCCATTGTAATATCTTAGCCCGCGCTCCATCGCCGCGGTGTCGGAGGTGTCAATCTGCAAAGGCAAGTCAATGATTGCCTGTATCCCGGTGACAGCCTCCTCCATCAGCCGCGGCTCATCAATCTCAGGCAGTCCCACATTGACATCAAGAATCTGTGCTCCCTTCTCCTCCTGTGCCAGTCCTTCTTTGTAGATGTACTCCATGTCGTGCTCGCGCAGCGCCTGCTTGAATTTCGACTTGCCTGTCGGATTGATCCGCTCTCCTATAATCAGCGGCTTTCTGGAAAAATAAACTGCGTGGTTATAAGATGACACGACTGTCAGATTTTTATCCGTGACAGGTTTGATCTCCATATCCTTGCACAACTCAACGACACGCTGGATATGCGCTGGTGTGGTTCCGCAGCAGCCGCCGACAATGCCTGCCCCCATCTCCACCAGCATCTTTACACTCTGAGCAAACTCCTCCGGCGCCACATGAAATACGGTCTGTCCATTGACCACCACTGGCAGTCCTGCGTTTGCATTGACCACCACTGGCAGAGAACAGCACGCTGTGAGCTGCGGCAGCAGGTTTTTCATCTGCTCCGGGCCCAGACCACAGTTAAAGCCAACCGCATCGACGCCCAGCCCTTCCAGCATCGCTGTCACGCTTGCCACATCACCGCCGGTCAGCAGCTTGCCGCTCTCATCAAAGATCATTGTGACAACGACTGGCAGATTACTGTTTTCTTTCGCCGCAAGAACTGCTGCCTTGATCTCATAGGAATCGCTCACAGTCTCGATTAGAATCAAGTCTGCCCCCGCCCTGTCTCCTGCTACGATAATTTCCTGAAACGTTTTGTATGCCTCGTCAAAAGAAATCTCGCCGAGCGGCTTTAACAGTTTCCCAATCGAACCGATATCCAGTGCAGCGTACATCGGCTGTTTTTCCCCGCCGCCATTACTTGAGCTGCGCACCTCCTGTATCGCTTCCTGTACAAGCTGGATGCCTGCGGTCACAAGCTCGTCCACGGTATACAGCAGATTTTTGCACTTGAACGCATTCACCCCAAAGGTATTAGCAGAAATAATATTGCTTCCCGCCATCAGATACTCTTGATGAATCTGTCTGATACACTCTGGGTGCACAATATTCCATGTCTCAGGCACCTCGCCAGCTTTCAGCCCGCGCTCCTGTAACAAGGTTCCCATTCCGCCGTCAAAAAAAAGTATTTGCCGTCCTAACACTTCTCTAAAATTCATTCTACTCTATTCCTCCCCATATACTACATCGCACGTACTTTATGACAATTCTCGAAACGCGCATTCTTTATTGCCGCACTGCGCACATTTGCCAATATGGCAGCTCTGCGGATTGGCAGTCAGCCCAATCAATGCTGTCACGCTTTTCGTGGGATACATCAGCAGGCTGTCCGTGAGTGTGAGCCCTATGCGCTTGGTGCACTCTAGCGCCTGAAAGATTGTGCGCTGATATTGCAGTGGCAAATCTCCGTATCCGGGACTAAACCGTGGTCTTAGGTACAGCCTCCTGCCGTGTTCTGACTGTGCCTCACAGATCTGCTCCTGTAAAATATTACAGTACGCCTCAATACACGCTGCACCGCACGCCTGCGCAATTGCCGCCTTTGTCATATTTAAAATCTCATATTTTTGCAGCAGCTTGTCCGCTTCAAGTCCCAGCGTCGCGGCCATCAAAACCACCTTTTCGCACTGTGCGAGGTTGTCTGCTAGATTCTGGCTCTCAAAAAGAATTGTTTTGTCTGACGCGCTCAGCATGACCTGATTTCCTGCCACGCGGCTGTCATATAGCTGATACAAATTCTTAGGCTTTACGGCGCACATTAGTTCTTCAAGCACTTCCGTGATCATGACGCCAACGCTGTCATCGGGCGTCTTTGCGCCATATCCCAGATATCTGTTGATTTCCCTGATGTTTACCCTGTTTCTGATATCATTTTGAATGTGATCCATTTATTATACTCCATACTTATATCTATGCCAAACACATCATGAAAGCGTGCAGCGCCACTGCACGCTTTCATGACAGTTCTAGTTTTCTTTCTCTTCACATCCGCAGGTATTGTTGTCTCCAAATCCAGCAAAACCGCGCGGCTGTATCATGTCATTGCCGCAGCCGCAGCCGTTATTTGGAGGGCATGGCGGAACGACAGGTGTCGGCATTACGACAGGATTGCAGTCGCAGTCACAATCGCAGTCACGGTTACGGTCACACATACACATGCAATTGTTCTGGCAGCCGCCTTTTCCGCAGAAACACGACAGTAAAATAATCCAAATCCAACAATTCATAAAAACAACTCCTCATGCATCAAGCGCTTTTTCTAATACTTAATATATGAGGAGTTTCCACATCGGTAACTTGTATCTCTTATTTTTTAGACTTTTGTTTTCCGGCTCTGGGAAGGACTCTTTTGCGGATATACTGCATCGTGTACGCCTCCCCCCGTTCCGCCAGCATATACAGCAGCTTTTCAAGCTTCCTTTTTGTTTCCTTATGCATAAAATTACCGGGATTGCCGCTCAGATAATACTTTAGCGGATCATCGTCTGTATACTTTTCTTTATTGTAATTTTTGGATGCGGCTATCCTGTCGATAAACATCTCCACGATATAGCGGTCTGGCATTTTTGCCGGAATAATCCCATCTCCCGCATGTGCACTGTAATCCATCCAGTACTCATAATGATGCTTATTCCTTCCTTTGTGGTGCAGCCATGCGGAGGAATAGCCTTTGTCCTTCCGCTCCGCATTGTTCGGGCTCTGTGTCCCCTGATAATATTTGGCACCGACCAGAAATTCACTCGGCATATATTTAGAAAGGTCATGTAACAACCCCTGTTTATACAGTCCGACAGAGAAACAGCCCCTCATCACCATAAACTTGTGATGCGTAATTGTCTTAAAATGTTGCCATATATACACTGCTCTTTACCTCTTCAGATTTTTAGACTTTCTCGCTTTTTTAGGCGGCGCTGCGCCCTCCTTTGCCGGCATAGAATTTTTTTGCTTCTGTAGCTTTTCTTCTTCTGTCAGGGTTCTTCCTACCAAAATGGAGATACTGCGCGGTGCAATGTCAATATATTCCATTCTTTTTTCTTCATTGTAGAGCACCACATTCTGTTCCGTGCTAAGCTGGCATACCCACACATGGTTTGCAATCGAAGGCAGCGCAAAAAGATGGGAATTCCAGTGCATGTTATAAGCGATATAGATATAATCGCCCTCTTCGCCGCCGGCACTTTTTCCGCAGTACATCATGCCGACATACCGGTTGTCACTATTCCACTGCACTTTCCATGCTTCCTCACCGTGATAGGAGAGGTCTGGATAACCATATCCATATCTGTCCAGTGTCGTTAAGTTCTCGTCCAGATGAAGTATACTGTGGTTTTTTCGAAAGGCAATCAAGGTTTTGGCAAACTCAAACACCTCATGATTCCGCTCAATACCCCGCCAGTCTACCCAGCCAGTCTCGTTGTCCTGACAATAACAGTTGTTATTTCCATTTTGGCTGTTTCCAAACTCATCCCCTGCAAAGAGAAGCGGCGTCCCCTGTGCTGTATACAGAAAAACCAGCGCATTCTTCATCTGTTTATACCGGAGTTCCTTGACGTATTTCTTGCGCGACGCCCCTTCCGCACCGCAGTTCCAGCTATAGTTGCAGTTCGTGCCGTCCGCGTTGTTCTCGCCGTTTGGCTCATTGTGCTTTCTGTCATAGGATACAAGGTCACGCAGCGTAAATCCATAATAATTTGTCATATAATTAATCACACCGCACTTGGGATGGATATTCCTTATATGATAGCGGAAATTTTTGAGCATATCCTGATCGCCCTTGAGATACCTGCGCATATCGTACATAAACTCATCCCTGTAAAATCCCAGCGTCTTGTTCGCTGGCGTTGTTGTCCCCGGATAAATCTCATGCAGATAAAAATTTTCACCCAGAAGCTTCGTGTTCGCCAGCAGCGGCTCTGTGGCAATCAGTGTCATGGGCAGCCTGCTGCCTTTGAGGTGCACACCGTCAATCTGATATGTCAAAACCCAGTATTTGATAATTTCGAGAATATATCCCTGCTTGATATGGTCTGGAAAATAAAACTGCATAATAAGCTCAATACCGTTCTTATGAAGCATGCGCACCATGCGGCGAAATTCCTCGCAGGGATTGCCGCTTGCTGCGTAAGATGCCTTGGGCGCAAAATAAAATGCCTCTTTATACCCCCAGCAATTGAGACGTTTTGCCTTCTGCGGCGCTGTATTCAGCGCCAAATCCTCATCAATATGGTCTACCTGATATGCAATCTGCGCCCTTGTCTCCGCGGGGGTCTGCTCCCACTCACATTCCTCAAATTCATATGCGGGCATCAGCTCGATCGAATTGACTCCTAGTTCTCTCAGATAGGGAATCTTTTCCATCAGTCCCTCAAAAGTCCCTTTTTTCCTGACCTTCGATGAAGCGTGTCTCGTAAAACTCCTGACATTGAGACAGTACATGATACTCTCATGATATGGTATATGCAGCCGCTCGGCTCCCTGCCAGTCAAACACACAATGATCAAAGCCTCCCCGCAGAAGAGGACGCACATACTCACCAGAACGCCATTTCTCATTGCCGACAATCCTTTTGGCATAAGGATCTACAAATACATTCTCTCCAATGAAAAAATTATATTCACAATCAAAGGCGGAAATTCCCTCGACAAAAACACAGCAGATATTGCCAATCCTATATTTTTGGTCAAAAAGAATACGCCCCTTTTGTTCAACTCCTTTTCGGTAGAAAATAATGCCGCACTCCTCTTCCGAAGCATTTACCATGGAAAAATTAATCCCATTATCTTGAACTGAGGCTCCCAAAGGATAAGGTTGTCCCATATATATTTTTATTTTTTTCATAAAACCTCGCTATTCTTGCTGTAATATTTAATTGATAATTAGAGGTAAAAATTCGCTGATATCATCTCTGATAATAAAGTCAACTTTGCTGTTGCGCTCAAATTCATTTTTGGAAAAAAGCACTTTTAACTGCTCATGCTCAGGCGCCACACTGTACTCAAGCTTGTCATGGTACATATTCTTCCCAAGAATCAGCAGGACATCTGCCTTGTCACATGCAACCGCCGCCTGTGTCATAAGCTCTGCATCGACACGCTCGCCAATCAGACGGATACCGGGCCTTATCGCCATCTTGCATCGGTCACACTGGGGAATTCCTTTTGAGTTGATGATGTACTCTATGTCAAATCCTTTATCGCAGTGCGGGCACTGGTTTATATAGATATTTCCATTCAGGTCTATCACTTTGTCCAGATGGACAGTCTTAGGAATCCCATGAAAATTCTGGCAGATTACCGCTGAAAGTTTTCCCTGCTGCTGAAGCTTCTCAAGCCCCTCATAAGCCGGTGTGGAGTGGAGCTGCATACCGAGTATCTCTTTTTTGTAAAAGCGGTAAAACTTCTCCACCTTGGCATTAAAAAAACTCGTCGAAAGCATGTCCTCAGGACTAAAGCCATACTTTTCCTCCACGCGGTAGTTCTCTTCATTCGTATCAAGATCGTATCCCCCGCCCTCCACAAGCATCTCGATGCCAAGCACTGCCACAATGCTTTTGCAGTTTTTTATTTTTCTTTTTATAAAATTAACGATTCTCTCATCCGTTTTTAATCCCATCGAAGTACCTCGGCCGCCATAAGCAATGAACGTGTTCTTTTCATAATTTACATATTTATGATACTCGCTTTGTATACTCCATGTCAAGTAATTCGCATAGGATTCCTATCAATTTGACGATACACGGCACAAAATCCGGCTATTTTTTCATGAATCTCGACTAATTTTAGAAATTTCTTGATTTGTCTATTTAATTTGGGTAAGATATAAGTATTGGCATCCTGACAAAAGGCTGCATAATATTATAATATGAAAGGTTTGGTACGCAGTTTTATGACAGATCAAAATACAAACGGATACGATGATGAAGAAATGACAGTAGAGCTTGAGCTCGAAGATGGACAGATGGTCAATTGCGCGATCATCACGATTCTGACTGTTGACAAAAAAGATTATATTGCCCTCCTGCCGCTCGACGAGGACGGAAACAACGAGGACGGCGAAGTGTGGTTCTACCAGTATGAGGAGGACGAATACAATCCAGACGCAGAGCCTAAGCTGACATATATTGACAATGATGAGGAATACGAGAATGTCGCCGACGCATTTGACGAATATCTCGATAATGCGGAGTTTGACGAAATCGTTGACAACGATTAAGCAGATCACCCAAAAACATAATCTAATCTGGAGGACTCTAAGATGGACGCAAATGAAAAAAATGATAAAGAGAAAATAGATTTAGAAAAGGCAGCAATCATCGAAAAAACCTACACCTGTCCTGTCTGTGACAAAAATTTCCACACCAAGGCAGTGAAAGCCAGCTCTGCAAAGTTTGTTGCCACAATGGCTGACCTGCGGCCCATTCACAGCAATATCAACGTCACGAAATATGATGCGATCTGCTGCCCGAACTGTGGATTCTCGGCGCTAACCAAAAACTTTACCAGCTCTACCGCTTCGCAGCGCAAACTGATCCGTGAGAAAATACAGACCAATTACAAATCCCATGAGGAGGCAGCATGCGACATCTATACGACAGAAACGGCAATCAGCCGCATGAAAATGGCGCTGCTGTGTACTGTCACCAAGGGCGGCAAGGACAGCGAGGTCGGAAACGTATGTCTCAAGATTAGCTGGCTGTATCAGGATCTGGCAGACGAACTGCCCGAAGATGCACCCGATGCCGCTGCGAAAAAAGAGCTGTATCTAAAAGAGGCTGACAATGCGGCAATGAACGCCTACGAGCGCCTGACTAACGCCCGCATGCGCGAAAGCTTCCCCATCGCAGGCATGAATGAGACCACACTTGACTATCTGCTGGCATACTACGCCTCCAAAAAAGGCGAGTATCAGACGGCGATGCGTCTCTTGTCCGGCGTCGTCACCAGCAGAAGCATCAGCCCGCGCCTAAAGGACAAGGCGCTTGAGCTCAAAGAACAAGTCACCCATCTTCGTGAGCAGGAGGAACAGTAGTCAGCCAAGCTCATCAAGAAAACGCGAGGGCAGGAGATTTCCTGCCTCTTTTTCTTGAATATAAAAGATGAAAAGATGCTGTTTTGCGCGCGTCATCGCCACATAAAACATTCTGCGCTCCTCCTCTAACTCCGCGTCTGTCACTGCCTTTTTGTGCGGAATAACGCCTTCATTCACATCTGGAAGTATCACGACATCCCATTCAAGTCCCTTGGAAGCATGCATCGTCACCATGCTCACGGCATCGGTATTCATTTTTTTCAGCCGTTTTTCCTGCTGTGCGATTTCATATAAAATGGCGTCATAGTTCTCTATATGCTCGAGCCAAAGTTCGATTGTCTCAAACTCCCTCGACAGCCGCATCAGTTCTTCAAGCTCTTCAAACTCCTCTGACACATCTTTGCCCTTCTCCGCCGCCTGCTTTTTTAGATACGCATCATATCCCGTCCCGTTTCCTACGCCTTTTCTAATAAAATTCACTGCCGAAAAAGGATTGAGGCTCTTGATAAAATGAAGCTCATCATAGAATTCAAGAATATTCTGCACTACATAGCCCGTCGCATGATTATTGTCGATTAACTCCCGCATCTTGAATACCCCGCGCGGTACTGTACTTCTCTTGATATACCGCACAGGCTTATTCATGATTCTCAGAAAGTCCTCTTGATTCGCTTCATACAAAGCATATCTCATATAGGCGATGATGTCCTTCGCCACAGGGCTCTCATAGATATTTTTGGGTTTTTCCTTCATGGTGAAGGGAATCCCTTCTCTCATCAGACGGTCCGCAGTGTAAATAGTATGATTGTTTGTGCGGTATAAAATCGCAATATCGCTGTATTTCGTATCCGGCAGCGCGATGTACTGCTTGATTAACAGCGCGATACTCTCCGCCTGCTTTGATTTTGACTGAAAGGAATAAATCTTCACACCATCGTTTTGCCTGTTCTGCGCCCGGACTGCCTTGTCAAAGCGCATCTTATTATGCGCAATCAGACGCGCTGCGGTATCGACAATCCCCTGCCGGCTCCTGTAATTCACATCCAGAAGCACCTGCTCTGCCTTGGGATACTCCTTGGTAAAGTTCAGCATAATTTCAGGCTTCGAGCCGCGAAAACCATAAATCGACTGGTCATCATCGCCCACAATAAAGAGATTATCCTGCGGCTTGGCAAGCATTCTTACCACCTCATACTGCAAAGGGCAAATATCCTGAAATTCATCGACAAGAATATACTGAAAACGCTGCTGCCATAATTTCAGCGTATCGGGTCTCTCTGCTAACAGGTTGCGGCACAAGAGCACCATATCATCAAAGTCAATCAGCTTATTGCGGTTCATCTCCTGCTTGTACATCTGGAAAATCCGCTCGAACACCGCCTGCGGTACCGTCGTGCTTCTGACCTCCTGCGGCGTGACGCCATTATTTTTGACAGTGCTGATTTCCGATAATAGATTCTGTAGTGTCTCTGTGCTGTAATCTAGCTGCGCCTGTCCCAAAATTTCATCTGGAAGCTCACGGATAATCTGTGACAGCAGTCTGTACTTGTCATTTTCCCGAATAATATTCTGCGCTGTAAAACGGTAGGTGTGCCGTAAAATCTGGAAAAAAACGGAATGAAACGTACCAAAACAAACCGGATTGCACTTCTCTGCACTGAGTTTGGCAAAGCGCTCCTGCATCTCCTCCGCAGCCGCTTTGGTAAACGTAATGACAAGAATGTCCTCCGGTTTGACATGGTGTTGTTCAATTAAATATTTGATTCTCTGCGTGACGACAAAGGTCTTGCCGGAGCCGGGACCTGCCAATACCAGCATCGCGCCGGCTCCGTGGGTGATCGCCCTGTACTGGGCTTTATTTACACTGTTCTGATCAAGCATTTTCAAGTAACTCAATACCCTTTCTGATGCGAAGCAGGGTCTCCTCTTTGCCAAGAATTTCCATAATCTCCGTAGCACCCGCAGGCGTCATCTGCAAACCTGACACCGCTGTCCTAATTGGCCACATGACATAACCATTCTTTACTTCCTTCTCTGCCACATAATTTAAAAGCATCTGATAAAGCGCATCATTTGAGTACTCCTCCTGCGCCTCAAGCAGCGGCAAAACATCTTTCAGCACCGCCAGCGCACTCTCTTTGGTCGTTTTCATCTTCTTGTGCGCGTACATCGCTGTATCGTACTCCGGCAGCGTCTCAAAGAATGCGATTAATCCCTGAATATCAGGAAATACCTCGATGCGGGTCTGAACCATAGCCGCGATTTTTTTGAAGTCAAATTCCTTGTGGAGAACTTCTTTCATATAGGGAAGCGCCATGTCATAAAAGCGGCCGGCGTCCATTGCCTTAATGTACTCTCCATTCATCCATTTGAGCTTGTTCATATCAAATACCGAGGGGGACTTATTGATTCTGGTATAGTCAAAATCGCGAATCAGCTCGTCGAGTGTAAAGATTTCGCGGTTGTCCTCCGGGCTCCAGCCAAGCAGTGCGACAAAGTTGATAATCGTCTCTGGCAGAATCCCCTGCTCAACGATATCCTCAAAAGAAGAGTGGCCGCTGCGCTTGCTGAGCTTCTTGTGCTCCTCGTCTGTGATGAGCGGCAGATGCACATAGACTGGAATCTCCCAGCCAAAAGCCTCATACAGACGATTGTATTTGGGTGTGGAAGAAAGGTATTCATTTCCGCGCACCACATGCGTAATTTCCATCAAATGATCATCGACCACATTGGCAAAATTATAGGTAGGATATCCGTCTGATTTGATCAGAATCATGTCGTCCAGCTCTGAATTGTCAATCGTGATATCTCCGTAAAGCTCATCGTGAAAACTCGTCGTGCCCTCTGCGGGGTTGTTCTGGCGGATTACGTAGGGTATGCCGCTCGCAAGCTTCGCCTCCACTTCCTCCTTGGATAAGCCAAGGCAGTGCTTGTCATAGACTGTGATTTCCTTGCCCTCCACAACCTCTGATTTGAGCGTGGCAAGCCTGTCCTTATCACAGAAGCAATAGTATGCCTCCCCTTTATCAATCAGCTCCTTGGCGTACTTCATGTAGATGCCCGCCTGCACGCGCTCACTCTGCACATACGGCCCAAAGCCCTTGTCCTTGTCCGGGCCTTCATCGTAGGTCAGACCTGTCTTTTCCAGCGTATTATAAATAATATCTACTGCGCCCTCCACATAGCGCTCACGGTCTGTATCCTCAAGGCGGAAGATAAAATCTCCCCCTGCATGCTTTGCGATCAAGAACTCATATAATGCCGAACGCAGATTTCCCACATGCATCCGTCCTGTGGGACTCGGTGCAAACCTGCATCTTACTTTCTTAGCCATGTTATTATTCCTCCATCTTATTCTTTTGGTTTTGTCTCAGTCCTAATTCGGTATTCTGTTGATACCCCTTTTTTCCTTACAAGATTATACACTTCGAACACAGTTTTTGTCAATCGAAAAGATGTAAAGCCTTGGCAACATCTGGCTTTACATCTTTTATAAATCCTATTTTATAATACGCTTATTCGTTTTCCTTTGTCTTTGGCTTCCACACCTTCACGCCGATAAATCCGCCAATTCCTGACACGGCAGCAATCACTGCAAATACCATTAGATACGACAAAACCATTCTAAAAAATTCTATGAAATTAGACATCTCTTTACCTCTCATTCCGCTGCCTGCTGATTTTCCTGAAAACCTGACAGCAATTTATATATTTATCATACCACTATCATAATCATGCCGTCAAGCGGTTCATTCTATTAAAATGTATTATCAAAATTAATAATCAACATCAAGCCTACTCAAACTGCGCCCGGTACATCTGGTAATCATTGAAGGCTGCCTCCGCGATACGGTTCGCCGAGGCAACTGCTTTGGAAACGATCACGAACATCTTTGAGATATTGATCATCGCATTCAAAATAATCGTAAAATACGTAAGAAAAGATTCGTCGCTGGATTGACAATTCAGCATTCTTCCGTAATATTGTTTTAGATAAACTGACAGCACCTTTTTCATGACAGCCTCCTCAGATTGCCTTCCACTCGCCAGTTCTCAGAAATGCACCTGCCATATCATCTGCTTTACGAATAATCTCCTTTGAAAATCCGATGATTTCCAGCAGCTTGATCGCATTTCTGGTGTGCGCTCTCCCCTCGAGCAGCCTATATGAGAACAGCACATCTCCATCTCTGACTTCCTCCTCGAAATGACAGTTTTCATAGTCCTGTTCTAATAAATGCGTCAGCTCAATATCATGTGTCGCCGCAAAACAATACATCCCTTTTTGCGAAAGCCTTTTTAAAATCTGTGTCGAGGCTGCTATGCGCTCTACCGTATTTGTCCCGCGCAGCACTTCATCTACAAAGCACAACAGCGGCGCAGCATCTTTTGTATCGGCGGCATCTATAATGCGCTTTAATGCCTTGATCTCCACAATATAATAACTCTCCCCACTGTCGAGATTGTCGCGCAGCGACATAGACGAATAAATTCTGTAATAATTCCCCTTATACATCTTTGCCGCACAGGTGTAGACGGTCTGCGACAGGATCGCATTGATTGCCGTCATTTTCAGAAACGTCGATTTGCCCGACGCGTTAGAGCCTGTGATAATCATTCCCCTGCTCTGTGAGAAACTGTTTGCCACAGGATTTTCAATACAGGGATGAAATCCCTCACTGATCACGAAGCGGCCGTCGCTGCCAGTCTGCAAAAGGGGCGTACAGTAATACGGCAGCGCAGCCCTGAAATACCCAATAGAGATCACGGCGTCGATGTAGCCGATCTCCCCTGCCAGCCCAATGATTGCAGCTTTATTCTGATGCACGATATGGAGCATTGTATTAAAACGAATCAGATCAATATGGGTCAGCATCTTGATATAGTCAAACAATAATTCATCAATATTTCCGGTCGATGCATTCATTTTGAGCACCATTCCTGAATGCTTCTCAAAGTCCTTGAACCCGCTGCGTTTTGCCTTTAAACCAGCAACATAGTTCTCCATCTCTGGCCCTAATGAATGTCCCGCAATCTCGTCTGCACAGTGCAGCAGCCGAATAATATACGCAAAAGTTGTCACATACGGCGCCGCGATGCCCTTCTCTTTCATGTACGTCACAATATTAAAACACGCTGTCCCAATCAGCATCGGCACGCCCAGCGAAGTCCGCACAAACAAAACCGCGGCCGATACCAGAAGCAGCAATATGCACCCATAATGTACTTTGTTGCTGCGCACGCCCAGTTCATCGAGATAGTCCAGATAGTCAGAGAGGGAATATTTGCCTGTATATCCTAGTTCCTTGAGCGACATCATTGTGTCAAGCCGCTCTTTCTCATGTTCCATCATGTACTCAATCTGTGCCGACATCTGCGCCTTGGCACCGTCTCTGTCATCTGTGACCGGCTGCCGCAGCATCGCATACAGATATTCTTCCCCCGACGAGGACTGCGTAAAATTCATGCGCGCAAAGATGCTGTCCATTCCCAGATCATTCCATGTGATTTCATCAATATCATGACTCGATGCCTCGCGCTTATGCCAGTAATACCGCGAAATCTTGTCTAACTCCTCGGCACTGTAGGTCCTGTCTGGAAAGCTGCCATACAACTCCTTTAGCTGTCTGCGGTATTTCTTTTTGCGGCTCTTTTCATCCAATGCACCGCGGATCATCACATACAAGAACACAGCGATCAATATGATTAGTAATACCAACAATTCCATACGCTGTCACGACTCCTTTAAATTTTCGGGACCAAATCCATGCGGAAGCATCGCCGCAAGTGTCTGCTCCATATATTGTTCTCCGGAAACTGCTGTGATAATCCGAAATTCTTCCGGATTGCAAAACTCCATCATCACCTGCCTGCACACGCCGCAGGGATACGCATAGTCTGTTGGATTGTCCTGCGAACCGCCCACGATCGCAATCGCTTCAAATTCACGTTCTCCCTCGCTTACCGCCTTAAAAAACGCCGTCCGTTCTGCACAGTTTGACGGTGTGTATGCGGCGTTTTCGATGTTACATCCTTGATAAACTTTGCCCCGCTTTGTCAAAAGCGCGGCGCCCACCCTGTATTTTGAATAGGGGGCATATGCCATTTGACGTGCTGCCAGCGCTAATCTGATCAGTTCTTTGTCATCCATATCTTTTATCCTCACTTCATTATTTTGCTCTATATGCTACTGTTTTACTATACCATATATTTCAACCCAGAACAACCAAAAACAGGAGACCGCTCTGGTCTCCTGCGTGTTATATGATAATGCAGACCATTCCACCATTGGAGTCATTGACAATCTTCTGCATGGTATCCTGTAATTTAATCTGGCTCTCCTCCCCGATCATAGAAACCTTGCTCGTGATGCCGTCGTTGACAAGCTGTTCGACTGTCTTGCCAAAAATATTCGTCTCCCAAATCCCTTCTTTGGAAGTTTCCGCATCTGAGATGTAGCTGATCAAATCTTGCGCCTGCTGCTGTGTGCCGACGATCGGTGCGATTTCTGTCTCGATATTTGCCTTAATCATATGTATTGACGGACTCTGCGCCTTGATCTTCACGCCATATTTATTGCCGTGTTTGATGAGTGTCGGATTCTCGAGCATAATCTCATCGCGCTCTGGCGTGACGACGCCATAGCCTTTTTGCCGCACACTCTCAAGCGCATTGAGCACCTTTTTATACTCCCGTTTCATATCTGCCAGACTTGACAAGAGCTGCATAAGCTGATATTCTCCCGACACATTTTCTCCGGTCATAGCGCTTAACAGTTCATAATAATATTTCGTGTCACCCTCTAACAAGAACGCTGCCGAACCGTCTGCAATATTCACTTTGTCATACTTGCAGCGTTTGATGTACTCACTGTCCTTCTCTAGTAACTGGCTGAAATCCTTCTCCACCAGATCACGCACAGTTCTGACCTTCTCCATAATGATGTGCAGCTTCTCAATCACTTCTTTTTTCATCGGATTGTCGATTTCCATGATATCCATCCACTTCGGTGTATAAAACTCAATGACAGACACCGGAAACTCATACATCACCTGCTCTAAAATCATCGTGATATCATCTCTTCTGAGCTGTTCGATATTCACAGGAATTGCCTTTACCATATATTTCTTTTCTAGTTCTGCGGCAATCTCCTTTGCCTCCTCAGCGTATGGCTTTGTCGTGTTCACCAGCACGACAAACGGTTTGCCAAGCTCTTTTAACTCTGTGATTGTCTGCTCCTCTGCCGCTTTGTACGAGCTGCGCGGTATCTCGCCAAAGCTGCCGTCCGTCGTAACGACAATTCCAATGGTGGAGTGATCCTGTATCACCTTTCTGGTGCCAATCTCCGCCGCCTGTGTGAATGGGATTTCCTCTTTGGACCACGGCGTTTTGACCATGCGCTCCACATCCTCCTCCATATGTCCGGCGGCGCCCTCCACCATATAGCCCACACAGTCAATCAGACGCACTTTCACATTGATGCCGTCACTAATCTCGATCTGTGCTGCCTCCTTTGGTATAAATTTCGGCTCTGTGGTCGTGATGGTGCGCCCGCCGCTGCTCTGTGGCAGTTCATCCTGCGTGCGCGTCCTCTCATGCTCATTTTCAATCTGCGGCAATACCATCAAATCCATAAATCGTTTAATAAATGTGGATTTTCCCGTTCTGACAGGCCCCACTACGCCAATATAGATTTCCCCGCCGGTGCGCTGGCTGATATCCCTGTATAAATTAAATTCCTGAGTTCCGTCAAGCTGTCCCATTGTTTTCCCCTTTCCCATACGATAATCCTGTTCGTTTCATTAAAATCTTTTCAATTTTCTACTTAAACTTATGCATGCTCCTACAAAAAAAGAACCTAAACTGTCCTTTTTCAGTTCTGGTTCTTTTCGGTGACTACTGATTCATATTTTGATTTATCTTTTTATTAAAATTCTTTTTCTGTTTCTGTGGCTTTGCCTTATATCCTGCCCTGCGCCCAAACGGTTTTCTTTTTCCTTTGGCAGCATGTTTGACAGCATCTGCGGCGCGTTTCTGGTCGCGCGCCTTCACTTCCTCACAGTTGTATATACACAGTCCGCCGGTTTCTGTCAGACGCACATAGTTGGGATACGCTGTGTATTTCATATGACATTTATTGCATTCGTAAGTGTTGAGCGCATCGCCGTTTGGCATGATCACCTTGAGCGTAAGACCATATTTGACTATCCCTTCACAATCTTCCCTGATACACCTATTGATCCGCTTATCATAGACGTAAAAAACGTCACCCTCTTGCAATCGTACCTTTCTCTCAGGCGCCTTCTTTTCCATCTCCTCGTCCTTCTCTCTTACGTACTAATTCCCTTTTTACATCTGTATTGTTATTTATTCGCCATCAGCTTGACCATCGCTTCATTCAGCCCCTTCACTGTCAGCTTATACATGGGAAAAATCTCCTTCACCGCTGTCTCCGCCTCGCGCCACGGCGCTCTGCCCGGCGCCATCTTGGGATTCATCCACACGATCTTTTTGTAATGCCGTCTCATCAGATGAAGCCACTCAAAACCGGACAAGCCGCCGTTTGGTCCCCTGTAATTGCCTGTGTTTGAATAAAGCTCCTCCGGCGCCATCGCCGCGTCCCCCACAATGATGACTTTATAATCGCTGCCAACATTGCGGAACAGCCACTCCGTGTCAATCCAGTCGCCATTCTCACACTCTGGCGTCTTGTACAGCTTAGAATAGATACAGTTATGGAAATAATAGACTTTCACATCCTTAAAATGATTGGATTTATTGACTGACTGAAACAAATCGTTCATCAATCTCGTATACGGAATCATCGTTCCGCCGGAATCCATCAAAAGCAGCAGCTTCACTGCATTTTTGCGCGGCTTCATCATCTCGATCTGTAGATATCCGCCGTTGTTACAGGTTTTGTCGATCGTCTGGTCTATATCGAGCTCTGACTTTGGGATGTCTAATTTTGTAGAAAACTGGCGCAGACGGCGCAGTGCCATCTGGAATTGACGGTTGTCAATCACCTTGTCGTCCCTGAAATCCCGGTACTTGCGTGCCCCGACCACGGAGAATGCCGACTGGTAGCCTGTCTGTCCGCCGACGCGCACGCCGCCGACATTGCCGCCCATATTGCCAAAGGACGTTTTTCCCATGGTGCCAATCCAGAAGCTTCCCCCGTTATGCTCTTCATTCTGGTCTTTGAGGCGCTGCTTGAATTTCTCCTCCACATCGTCTTTATCTACCTGAATCTCTTCGACTTGGTTCAGATGCTTCCTTGCCTCCTCGTGGGCAAGCTCCATCATGTCGGACTTGTCGAGCCAGCGGAGCATATTTTTGCCGACCTCTGTCTCCGTCTTTACCCCCTTAAAGCACTCCTCAAAAGCCATGTCAAACTTGTCAAATTCGGTCTCGCTCTTTACCAGTATCATTCTCGCCACATAGTAAAACTGTGTCAGCGAGCTCTCACAAAGCCCCTTGTCAAGCGCCTCCTGCAAATCAAGCCACTCTCCCAGCGAGACTTCAAGCCCTTTTTCTTTTAATGTATAGAAAAATTTAGAAAACATGCTTTTCCCTCATTCTATCTACTATGAACTGTTAATGAATCTCCTGCCGCACTGTCTCCAAATCCTCATCCTTCTTCACGACCACACCGACAAACGGCAGCTTCGACCGCAGTGTATCCGCTGGGATTCCGCCAATCTGAAGCGCGTTAATCCAGTCGATCAGCTCTGAAGTGCTCGGCTTCTTGCGCACATCACGAAGTGCTCGGATATCATAAAATACCTGCATCGCATGTTTCATCAGATTTTCCTCGACATTGGGATAATGCGTCTTAATGATCTCCTCCATGAGCGCTGCATCTGGGAAATCAATATAATGAAAGATACACCTCCTCAAAAATGCATCTGGCAACTCTTTCTCGGCATTTGATGTAATTATGACAATCGGGCGGTGTTTTGCCTTGACTGTGCGCTTTGTCTCATGAATATAAAACTCCATTTGGTCCAGCTCCCAGAGCAAATCATTCGGAAACTCCAGATCTGCCTTGTCAATCTCGTCGATCAACAAGATCACCTGCTCATCGCTCTCAAAAGCCTCGCCAAGCTTTCCAAGCTTGATGTATCTGGCGATATCATCGACGCCTTCAACCCCAAACTGCCCGTCATAAAGACGCTGAATCGTATCATACATATACAAGCCGTCCTGTGCCTTTGTCGTGGACTTGATATTCCATATGATAAGCTTTTTGCCGAGCGAGTTCGCGACTGCCTGCGCGAGCATGGTCTTGCCTGTGCCCGGCTCCCCCTTGATCAGAAGCGGCTTTTGCAGTGCGATCGCCACATTCACACTCGCGAGAAGCTCTTCGCTCGCCACATAATCCTGCGTACTGTTAAACTGTGTGTTTGTCATTTTGTATGTTTTCCTTTCTGTTCTCTTTTATTTTTTTATATCAGATTTTCACCTGTTTATTACCGCAGCACGTGATCTGCACACCGTGATCTCATCTCAGCGCTCGTCCCAGTCCTCATCATGCGCGATCTCAATCTTTTTATCGCGTATCATTAAGTCCTTCACTGCCGCCGCTGCCGGCTTTCCATGAAACAGCACCTCGTTCACCTGCTCAATGATTGGAAGCTCGACCTGATATTTCTGTGCCAGACGCATTGCCGCCTTTGCCGAATAGACACCCTCGACCACCATTTTGACCTCCGCCATCGCCTCCTCCATCGTCCTGCCCTGACCAATCAGGATGCCAGCACGCCTGTTGCGGCTGTGCATACTCGCACAGGTCACGATCAGATCGCCAATGCCAGACAACCCGCAAAATGTCTCAAACCTGCCGCCCATCTCCATGCCAAGCCGTCCGATCTCTGTGATGCCGCGCGTGATAAGCGCAGCCTTTGTGTTGTCGCCATAGCCAAGACCGTCCGCGATGCCAGCAGCCAGCGCAACCACATTTTTCAATGCCGCGCCAAGCTCAATCCCCAGCACATCCGGGCTGGTATAAACACGGAACACATCGCTCATAAACACCGATTGGATAAATTCCGCTGTCTTTTTTGTCTGTGCACCCACCACGATCGTTGTCGGAATACACTTGCCAACCTCCTCCGCATGGGAAGGACCTGACAAAACTGCCACATCTGCCTGCGGCATCTCCTCCTCGATCACCTGTGAGAGCGTCATAAGCGTGGCTTCCTCAATCCCTTTTGCCACATTCACGATAATCTGCCCCGCCGGCACCATCTCCTTCATGCTGTGCGCTGTAGTCCTCGTGTACGAAGAAGGCACAGCAAGTACCAGAATATCCTTATCTTTAACAGCCTCCGCAAGCACTGTCGTGAACACAATGTCCTGCGCAAGTTTTACCCCCGGAAGCTTATCCTTATGCTCATGCTCCCTGCTTAGCATATCAATTTCATCTTTTAATGCCGACCACACGGTAATGTCATGTCCATTGTTGTGCAGCAGTACCGACAATGCGATGCCCCAGCTTCCTGCTCCAATCATTCCTACCTTTGCCATAACGAACCCCCTTCAATCATTATTCACTCTTTTTACTCAAATAGGTCTTTCTTTCCTCCTTATGTAACAACCGTTTGATATTTGCCCGATGTCCCCAAAAGGCAAGTGCTGCCAAGAGAACCGTGACCAGATACAGCTCATTCAGCGCAGCCTGTTCCATTCCCCATACGCCCATCTGCCCAAAAATGACCATCTCTGCAATCAGCACAATTTCCACGACCAAGGAACCCAGTGACACATAATGCGTCGCAAAAAAGATTCCGAAAAAAGTAATAACCTGTGGAATGAGCATGTACGGGTGAAAGAATATCACAAGCCCTGCTGTGCAGGCAATTCCCTTCCCTCCTTTGAAACCAAGATAAAAAGGAAAATTATGTCCCAATATCGCCCCCGCAGCCGCATAAATTGCAAGCAGATACAAGATCTCACCGTACTGCTCGCGAAACAACAGCCGCACGGCAGTCATTGCAAGCCCTGTCTTAATAATATCACAAAATAAGACAATTGCACCTGCTTTTTTTCCAAGAACGCGGAGAGAATTTGTCGTGCCCGCATTCCCACTTCCATATTTCCTAATATCAATGCCGTGCAGCCTGCCATAAATATATGAAGTCTGGAAGCAGCCAAAGACATAACCAATCAATAAACATACGAAACGAATCATTTTACACAAAGTCCTTTCCTAAAGCATTTATTTATCCTCTTTGCGTTCCCTGATAATAAATTTTAACGGCGTTCCCCGAAAGCCAAACGCCTCTCGGATCTTATTTTCAAGGTATCTGGTATATGAAAAGTGCATCAACTCCTTATCATTGACAAATACCACAAACGTCGGCGGCTTCACACCTGCCTGCGTTGTATAGAAAATTTTGAGCCGCTTTCCCTTGTCTGAAGGCGGCTGCTGGAGTGCCACAGCCTCGGTGACAATCTCGTTGACAACCCCAGTCGATATACGGAGGGACTGGTTTTCAATCACCATGTCGATCGTCTCAAAAAGCTTGTTTAGCCGTTGTCCTGTGACCGCAGATATAAATACGATCTCCGCATAGATCATAAAGGAGAGTGTGTTGCGCACCCGCTCTGTAAAACGGTAAATGGTCTTGTCGTCCTTCTCGATCGCGTCCCATTTGTTGACTGCGATGACAATGCCTTTCCCCCTGTCATGTGCGATTCCGGCAATCTTGGCATCTTGCTCCGTAACGCCCTCCACGGCGTCAATCACAAGCACCACCACATCTGCACGTTCTACAGCACTCACTGTCCGAATTATCATAAAACGCTCAAGCTCTTCTTTAATTTTATTTTTCCGGCGCAGACCAGCCGTGTCAATCAGCACATACTCCCTGTTATTGTATATGATTTCCGTGTCGATGGCATCCCGCGTCGTCCCGGCAATATCAGACACAATCACTCGGTTCTCTCCTGCAATTTTATTAATAATAGAAGACTTCCCCACATTCGGTTTGCCCACAATCGCAATTCTAGGTCTGTCGTCCTCCTCGTCTGTCAGCGCCTCCTTGTCAAACAGCGCTGTCACCGCGTCAAGCATCTCGCCAAACCCAAGCTTGTTCACCGACGATATTGGATAGGGTTCACCGATGCCGAGATTATAAAACTCATAGACATCTGCCTCCATCTTGGCAAAGCTGTCCACCTTGTTCACGACGAGCACGACAGGCTTGCGGCTTCTTCTGAGCAGATCTGCCACTTTGGCATCCGCATCAACCAGTCCCTGCCGCACATCGACAAGAAAAATGATAACATCTGCCGTGTCAATGGCAATCTGCGCCTGCTCACGCATCTGAGACAGGATAATATCCTTGCTGTCCGGCTCGATACCGCCGGTATCAATCATCGTAAAATTCCAGTTCAGCCAGCTCACATCCGCATAGATGCGGTCTCTTGTAATCCCCGGCGTATCCTTTACAATCGAAATCTTATCACCCGCGAGCGCATTAAACAATGTCGATTTCCCTACATTGGGCCTGCCCACGATCGCCACAATCGGTTTCTTGGTTCTATTTTCCATTTTATTTTGTATCTCCATTTCTCGTGTTATAGTATACCCTCCGCAACACGCAGTATCCTATCGTGCGTGTTACAAAAGTATTGCGTCCAGCAAATCCTGCCCGCTTGATTTTACAATATCTATCCGCACTTGTAAAGCCTTTTCGAGTTCTGCGAGCGTCATATCATCCAAAAATACCGGCTCACCGCTCTTTAAAACATTCTGCGGCAGCAGCAGCTTCTCCCCCAGTCTCTGACCCATGAGCTGTGCTGACAAATCCTGCCCTGTCAACAGCCCGGAGACCGTTATCATCTCCCCGAAAAAGTCGTTTCGTATCGCATATACATGCACTGTTATCTGCGGAAACAACGCTGTAACCTGTTCGGCCATCTCTTTTATAAACCGGCAGGCAAGTTTTCCTGTCGCAATCGACAGCTCTCTTGGCGGTATGATCACACCTTCTGTATGTCCGAATGCGTCAAGCGCCTCCTGAAACTCATTCATCAAAAGGCGCAGCATACCGACTCCGTTTTCCAGTTGCAGATAACCGTCGTAGCGCTCCTCCTCCGGCAGTTTTTCGCCCGCAAGGATATACCACTCATCGCTTGCATGAATAAAATGCAAGCCGTATTCAGAAAACACCCTGTCCTGCCATTTGTGTACTGTAGAAAGCACCTGCTTTGCGTCCTCCTTCGTAAAAGGCTCTAGTGGAAACAATCCCTCACGGTATTTGGACAATCCCACCGGAACGACAGATACACTCTCCAGATTGGGCAGATAGTGCGAGAGGTCCTCAATGCTGCGCTCAAGCTCTGCCCCGTCATTGACGCCCTTGCACAGCACAATCTGCCCATTCATGACAATCCCCGCTGCCGCGAGCCGCCATGCCTTTTCCAGTGCCTGCCCTGCAAAGCGGTTGTTGAGCATCTTGCACCGAAGTTCAGGATTGGTTGTCTGAAAGGACACATTGATCGGCGAGAGGTGATATCTGATAATGCGGTCCACATCGTCGTCTGACATATTTGTCAGTGTCACATAATTTCCTTGTAAAAACGAGAGTCTGGAGTCATCATCTTTGAAGTACAGGGTGTCCCGCATTCCCTTTGGCATCTGGTCTATAAAACAGAAAATGCATTTATTATGGCAGGAACGGTACTCGTCCATCAGCCCATTTTCAAAAGTAATTCCTAAATCCTCATCGTATTCCTTATCAATCTCAAGAAGCCATTCCTCCCCTGACGGCTTGCGGATCAGCACTTCAATATATTCATCCTGCGTCAGATACTGATAATCAAAAATATCTTCTATTTTAGTTCCATTAATTTCCATGAGCGTGTCGCCCGCCTCAATCTCAAGCTCCTCGGCAATACTGCCCGCGGTTACGCGCGCTACGGTGTGCAAATGCTGTTTGTTCATATTCTTATTCCTTATTTAATCTCTGTTATTTTATAATTTTCTGCTTTCTTATTTCTAACTTTCCTTATTTCTAACTTTCTTATTTCTAACTTTCTTATTTCTACTCTTTAAAAACTTTTTTACTTTCATATCTTTTAAACTTATTTACGATCACATGACTGCCCTTTTAATAATAATACTAGAAATTCCTTGACGTGTCACTACCTGAATGATATAAAATATAATAGACAATTTACGCTGGCAGCATTCATGGATAAATTGTAACCCCATCGAGAAAGGAATGGAACATCATGTCATATTTGAAGCAGCTAAAAAATGCCATGCCCGTAGCGCCGCTAAAGTTAATGGTCTTAAACGGTGCTGCTGAGCTTGGAAATCAAGTAAATAACTATCTGGTCAACTTTCGCAGCAAAGTGAATAATGTTTATATTAATGACCCTGCATTTCAAGGCTACTCAGAGAAAAACTATCTGTTTCAATTCAGCACACCCCGCTTTTACAGCGGTGAGGGAAAAGCTGTACTAGATGAAACCGTGCGCGGAAAGGACGTGTTCATTCTTGTGGATGTGTGCAACCACAGCCTGACATACACCATGAATGGTTATACCAACCACATGTCTCCCGATGACCACTACCAAGATTTAAAGCGTGTCATCGCTGCGACAAACGGAAAGGCACACCGCATCAACGTCATCATGCCCTTTTTGTATGAGGGCAGGCAGCACAGGAGAACAGGCAGGGAATCCCTTGACTGCGCCTATGCATTCAAAGAGCTCACCAAAATGGGCGTGAGCAATTTTATCACCTTTGACGCCCACGACCCTAGAATCCAGAATGCCTCTCCGCTGAGCGGTTTTGACAATTTTACGGCACATTATCAATTTTTAAGGGCACTTTTGCACTCAGAAAAAGATTTGAAACTGGACAAAGATCATATCATTGTCATCTCACCCGATGAAGGTGCACTAGACAGGGCAATCTACTTCTCGACAGTGATTGGCGCTGACACTGGTATGTTCTACAAAAGACGTGACTACTCTACCATCGTAAACGGCAAGAATCCAATCGTTGCCCACGAATTTCTGGGCAATGATATCGAAGGCAAGGATATTATTATCATTGACGATATGATTTCCTCCGGTGAGAGTATGCTTGACACGGCAAGACAGTTAAAATCCATGAATGCGAAACATGTGTTTATCTGCACAACGTTTGGTCTTTTCACAAACGGCTTTGCCGCCTTTGACAAAGCATTTGCGGAAGGCGTGTTTGACAAGGTTATCACGACCAATCTCTGCTATCGTCCGCCTGAATTGCTGACAAAACCTTATTATCTTGAAGCGGATATGAGCAATTTCCTTGCCTCTATCATTGATTTCCTAAATCATGACCTGTCGATCGAGCCTGTGTCTACGCCGACAGAAAAAATCCGCCATATTATAAAGCTCTATCAAAATGGCGGGGAAATTTTTAAAATATAAAAAATCACAGGGCTGTCCGAGAAAGACAACCCTGTTTTATTATGCCCTGCTTTGTTTTGTAACGTATTACAGACATATCTTTTGGAAGCTCTTTTTTCCTTTTTTCAGTATAAATTCCTCCGCAAAAGCCTCCTTTGTGTAGACTGCCTTTGCGTCTGCCACCTTATCTCCGTTTACAGAGACGCCGCCCTGCTCGACTGCGCGCCTTGCCTCCGACTTCGACGCAGTCATTCCTGACGCCACAAGCAGTGTCAGAATGTCTATTGTTCCATCTGTAAACTGCTCGTCGGAAAGCACGGTCTTTGGCATGTTCTCAGAGTTTGCACCGCCCGCAAACAATGCCGCAGCCGCCTCTTTTGCCTTCTGCGCCTCCTCTGTGCCATGCACAAGCTGTGTCAGCTCATATGCCAGAATTTCTTTAGCCTTATTCAGCTCGCTGCCCTCCCAGCGCTCCATTGCTTCGATTTCCTCCAATGGAAGGAAGGTGAGCATTTTCAGGCACTTGATCACATCTGTATCCGACACATTTCTCCAGTACTGGAAAAACTCGTAGGGTGAGGTTTTCTCTGCATCGAGCCACACAGCGCCGGACTCTGTCTTGCCCATCTTCTTTCCCTCTGAGTTGAGCAGCAGATTGATTGTCATCGCATGTGCATCTTTGCCGAGCTTACGCCGGATTAGCTCTGTGCCGCCTAGCATATTACTCCACTGGTCATCGCCGCCAAACTGCATATTACAGCCGTATTTCTGAAACAGCGTGTAGAAGTCAAAGCTCTGCATAATCATGTAATTGAACTCCAAGAAGGTCAATCCCTTCTCCATGCGCTGCTTGTAGCACTCTGCTGCCAGCATACGGTTCACTGAGAAGTGCGGTCCAATCTCGCGCAGCACCTCCATGTAGTTGAGGTCTAACAGCCAGTCCGCGTTGTTGACCATCATCGCCTTGCCCTCGCCAAATTCGATGAATTTACTCATCTGCTTCTGAAAGCAGTCTACATTGTGCTGGATTATCTCTGTTGTCATCATCTTGCGCATGTCGGTCTTGCCCGAAGGGTCGCCAATCATCGCTGTTCCGCCGCCAATGAGGGCGATGGGTCTGTTCCCTGCCATCTGGAGGCGCTTCATCAGGCAGAGCGCCATAAAGTGCCCTACATGAAGGCTGTCTGCTGTCGGGTCAAAGCCGATGTAAAATACAGCCTTGCCGCCGTTAATCATTTCCCTGATTTCATTTTCATTTGTCACCTGTGCAATCAAGCCTCTTGCCACTAATTCCTCATACAGTTTCATGTTCTTTCTCTCCTTTTCCTGCGACACAGGAGGCAGCTTTTTGAACATCAAAAAACCTCCTCCCCTGAATATGATAAGTTCAAAGGACGAGGTACGTATCTATACCACGTGTTACCACCTTTTTTCACACAGGACTCACATCCTGCGCCTCAGCAAGTACGGGAAAACAGCTTGAAACTCTATTTTCCGATACTCTTCCCGATATAACGTTCGGGGACTCCGTCACAGTCTACTCTCGCGCAGCCTTGTATTTTGCAGTCCTAGATTTCTATTGCGCAGATTTCAATGTGCAGCTCCAAGATGTATTCACTCCCATGTTCCCTTGCGCCTCTCATCAGCCGGCGGCTTTCTGTAAGTTTCCATGAAAGCTACTTATTCTTTTCACAGCCTTTTCGATATTCATGATTATAACTGCTGGAATGCTGTTTGTCAATAAACTTTATCCTATTTTTGATTCTATTCTAATCCAACCCATTCCGCCTCTTCCATCTGGTCTATGGCAAGGGCGTCGATTCCAAGTGCGCTGCATCGTTCCTTGATGGCTGTGTCTATGGCCTCCTGTGTAACCCACTCAATCCCCATCTCATCATGGCATCTGTTGAGATATGTCTCGCAAACGCTGATTTGATCGTCTGTACATTCACTCAGATCATACATATAAAGATTCTTCTCCCCGATAATATAGACCATCACAGAAAATATGATCTCTTCATTGCCGGCAAAGACCTCATTGAAAATTGTCTCATTGCTGACAGAACTTGCCCACCAGCCAGTCAAAATCTCTGCGTTGTAAATATCTGTAAGCTTTCCGCTGCCGAGAAGCGCCATGATGCCTGTATAGTGAGCTCCTGCCCCGGACGAGCCGTCAGACGAAAACAGTCCGTTTTTGCACGCCTTTGTGCCGCTCCGTGCCCAGCACTCATACGAATCTGTCAAATATAACTGTCCCTGATCTTCTGTAATCACATAGACTGCATAACTGTCATCATCTGGCGCATAAATCCCAAGTCCTGAAAATTTCACCAGCAGATTTTTCTTGCTGCTGTCTGGACTATCCAGATACACATACTGCGCGTAGTCATACGAAGTCTTTTGCGAATGTTCCGGGTTCAAATACCGCATATTTACATAGTCTCCCAGCGTTGTAAACGTATAGGACTTGCCCGGTTCTAAATTATAAACAAAACAGTCGTTCTGCGGATAGTCCGACGCGACATTCACTGGGACTTCGTTCTTTAGAAAGCCTGCATATAAATCCATCACTGTCCCGTTTTTTTGTGGATTGTCCTCGGGCGCTTTTGATGAGCTTTCCAAAGGTTCGGCGGCAATCGCATTTTGCGTATTGTCATCATTTTCAGATGTGCTGCTGTTTGTATTGTTCTCCTGCTGCTGGTCTGTTTCGGAGAATCCGCCTTCTTGATTTTGTATTTCTTGATTTTGTATTTCTTGATTCTGTATTTCTTGATTTTGTAAATCATGAAAGTCTATTGTGGCAATTTCCTGTCCGTCTTGATGCTTTTGATTTTCATTGCCTGCACACCCAGCCAGTATGGTTATTGTGCACAACAGTAGAATAATGCGCCCCTTTTTCATAATCTTCTCCATTCCATCTGCAATTTATAGATTTTACTGTCTGCCTGTATCCCCGCCAATATAAACAAATTGTGCATTTAACGCCGTACAGGATTCAAACATCAAATACACTCGCAAAGTGTCCATAAGTTATATCGGCGCGCACAGACAAAAGTTTTATACGCACGATGCCGAAACCACTGCTGCTTTCATCTCACGCACATACTGGCAGACCGGTTCAATGCAGTTTCTTCCATTCTGTGCAATAAGTTTGACGATGGCGCTGCCCACAATCGCGCCGTCCGATACAGCAGCCATTTCCTGTGCCTGCTGCGGTGTGGCAATGCCAAATCCAACGGCACATGGAATATCAGAAACCTTTTTCACATGGTCGATCATCTCTTTGATATTGGTTGTGATGCTGCTTCGAATTCCAGTGACGCCGAGGGACGACACACAATATAGAAATCCCTTTGCCTGACCCGCTATCATTTCAATGCGCTCATTTGACGTGGGGGCAATCATGGAAATCAGTTCGATTCCAGACGCCACGCATGCACCACTAATCTCCTCCTTTTCCTCAAACGGAACATCAGGAACAATAATTCCATCAATACCACACTCGGCGCACCTTTTTACAAACCGGTCTGTGCCGTATGTATAAACGGGGTTCATATAAGTCATAAAAACGAGCGGAACATCCACCGTTCCCCGAACCCGCTTCACCATGTCAAACAGTTTGTCAGTCGTTACTCCCGCTTTCAGTGCACGTTCGTCTGCTGCCTGTATGACAACGCCCTCCGCAATCGGATCTGAAAAAGGAATCCCAATCTCAATTAAATCGGCGCCTGCCGCCGCCATCTGCGGAATCAACGCCTCTGTCGTCTCTATATCAGGATCTCCACCTGTCACAAATGCAATAAATGCTTTCTTATTTTGAAATGCTTTGCTGATTCTGGTCATCTTTCCTTCTCCTTATCAAAATTATAGTTATACTGGCGGTCAAAAAGACTGACCGCTCAGTATAAAGTTATGCAAACAGCCGCAGTGGATTATCAAAATATCCCTCTGTGATATCAAAAATGACATAACTTCTTTAATCAAAAATCTCCACGCCCCTGTATCTTGCAATTGCCGCCACATCCTTATCTCCTCGCCCTGAAATGGTTACAACAAGTATCTGGTTTTTGTCAAACTCCGGCGCTGCCTTTTTGGCATAGGCAACTGCGTGGGCACTCTCAATCGCCGGGATAATGCCCTCTGTCCTTGATAAATATTCAAAGGCTTCCACTGCCTCCGCGTCCGTAACTGGCACATACTGTGCACGGCCAAGCTCGTTCAGCCGCGCATGCTCTGGCCCGATACCGGGGTAATCCAATCCCGCAGATATGGAGTAGACAGGCGCGATCTGCCCGTATTCATCTTGACAAAACAATGATTTCATACCGTGAAAAATGCCAATGCTTCCGTTTGCAATGGTCGCCGCATTCTTGGGATTATCAACGCCGAGTCCTGCCGCCTCGCATCCGATTAATCTGACACTCGTGTCAGGTATAAATTCATAGAAAGATCCCATGGCATTGCTTCCGCCGCCCACGCAGGCAATCACTGCATCGGGAAGCCTTCCTTCCATTTGCATTAACTGTTCCTTAATTTCCTGTCCGATAATCTTCTGAAAATCGCGTACAATCATTGGAAATGGGTGCGGTCCCATGACAGAGCCCAGCACATACAATGTATCCTCCATTCGGGACGCCCACTCGCGCATGGTCTCGTTGACGGCATCCTTGAGGGTCATCGTTCCCGAAGTTACAGGATGCACCTTCGCGCCCAAAAGCTCCATTCGATAGCAGTTAAGCACCTGTCTGTCCGTATCCTCTTTTCCCATAAAAATCTCACATTCCAATCCTATCAGGGCTGCCGCCGTTGCTGTTGCTACCCCATGCTGGCCGGCTCCTGTCTCCGCAATGACGCGCTTCTTGCCCATCTTCTTTGCCAAAAGCACCTGACCGAGTACATTGTTGATTTTATGGGAACCTGTATGATTTAAGTCCTCCCGTTTCAAATAAATTTTCGCCCCGCCCAAATCCTTTGTCATTTTTTCCGCATAATACAAAAGCGAGGGTCTGCCTGCATAGTTTTCCATTAACTGTCTTAATTCTGATTGAAATGCCGGGTCTTTTTTGTACGCATCATATGCCTGCTCGACTTCCTGCACCGCCGGAACCAGTGTTTCCGGTATGTATTGTCCTCCATATAATCCATATTTGCCTTTTTTTGCTTCCATTCTTCATTCCTCCCCTAGACGTGTTTGAAAAATCATTCCTGCCGTTTTAATGGCTGAAAGCATTTTCCCAACACACGCTAATACTTTATTTATATTCCAATTTTCCGTAGCAAAATCTATACATTCATAGTTGTCTGACAATATTCAAAAAGTTTTTAATCTTCTCCCCGTTTTTTATACCATCTGTCTCAACGCCGGTGCTGACATCTACGGCATAACAATTTGTCCGGAGAATTACCTGTGCCACACTGTCACAGTCAAGTCCGCCCGCGAGAAAGTATGGCTTTATTATCCGATTTCTTTCACGCAGTTTTGTGAAGCTTTCTTGCAATACTTCCATCGGAAAACGCTCCCCTGTGCCGCCGGGAATGCCTTTTTTATAGGTGTCAAACAGCATAAAATCAGCATTTTCGGACATATCTTCCACCACCTGATCCGAACACTGAACACGGACTGCTTTTATGACAGTTATGCCGGTTTTATCTTTTATCTGCCGAATATATGATTCCGGTTCATCACCGTGAAGCTGCACTGCATCTATGGCATTCATATCGCATAGCCGAATAACATGTGCTATCGGTTCATTCACAAAAACACCTACAGCCTGAATACGCTGATCCAGCATCTGCCGCATCAAAAGCGCCTGATCGTCTGCAACAAGCCGTCTGGTTTTTGCAAATACAAACCCCACATAGTCTGGCAGATACTGGTTGACAAGCCTGACATCTGCCAAAGTTCTTAACCCACATATCTTAACCTTTGTCATCCCTGCCTCCTACTTACCTCTTAATTTTCTAATCATTCCCGCCTTATCACTGCTGCGCATCAGCGTCTCCCCAATCAGTACGCCGTTCACACCTGCATTCCGCAGCGCTTGTATATCTTCAGGATTACGAATGCCGCTCTCCGCAACAAACAAGATATTTTTAGGTACCAGTTTTCTAAGCCGTATACTGTTCTGAATATTCACTTCAAATGTTTTTAGGTTCCTGTTGTTCACACCAACCAGCCGCGCCCCCGCATCAAGTGCGCTGTATATCTCTCGCTCGTCATGCGCCTCCACAAGTGCCGACAGTCCCAATTCGTCACACATTGCCCTATACTTCAGAATGGTATTCGTATCAAGCAGCGCCGCAATCAGCAAAACACAGGAAGCCCCTAACAGCTTTGCCTCATAAATCAGATATGGGTCAACTGTAAAGTCTTTTCGAAGCGTCGGGACAGAAACAATATCACTGATTTCCTTTAAATATCTGTCATCCCCCTTGAAATAATCAGGCTCAGTCAACACAGAAATACAATCTGCCCCGGCCATCTCATACTCCTGCGAAATATTCCGATAAGAAAAGTCATCTGCGATCACGCCTTTTGACGGCGATGCTTTTTTTATCTCGCATATGAAGCTGGGATCTTTTCCAACAATTGCCTTCTCAAAGGGAAATTCAAATATCCCCTCGTCCGACGCAAGTTTTTCCGCCTGTTTTCTCACCTCCTCAAACGGTATCATTCTCTTTTTTTGCGCTACCCTTGCCTGAGCTGCGGCTGCCAAATCGTCAAGTATCATGATAATTCCTCCTAATTGCTATGCGTTTGTGAGCCTTACAAAATTCTGCAGTGTCTCATATGCCTTTCCACTCCTGATGGTTTCACGTGCGATTTCTACTCCTTGCGTGATATTAGACGCCCCGCCCATCAGATAAATTCCCGCACCCGCATTTAAAATCACTGCGTCCGCCTTTGCGTCCGTGCACTCGCCTTTGAATATACGCTCCGTAATTTTTGCATTTTCAATGCCATCCCCTCCTGTCAGTTCACTCTTCTGGCATCTTTTGAGCCCAAACTGTTCTGGCATAATCACATATCTTTCAAATTTTCCATCTCTGACTTCCACGCAGGTTGTCGGCGCGCTCATAGATATCTCATCGAGTCTGTCCTGCCCATACACTACAAGCGCACGCTTTATACCAAGGTTGTTCAGCACATGTGCCATCGGCTCCACTAATTCCTCACTGTAAACCCCCATAAGCTCCGCATTCGCCTGTGCAGGATTTGAGAGGGGACCGAGAATATTGAACACGGTTCTTAGACCAATTCCCTTTCTTACAGGTCCCACAAAGCGCATTGCCGCATGATATTTCTGTGCGAACATAAAGCAGATATTACCTTTTTCCAACACCCTTTCATTTTGCTCCGGTTCCAGATCCAGCCTGACACCGAGCGCCTCAAGGCAGTCGGCAGCACCGCTTTTGCTTGACACACTCCTGTTTCCATGCTTTGCAACCTTATACCCTGCCGCTGCTGCCACAATGCTCGCTGCAGTGCTGATATTGATGGTGTTTGCCTCATCGCCGCCTGTTCCCACAATTTCAAGCACATCACCACTGACAGGAACCTTCAAGCCATGTTTTCTCATACACTTTGCAAATGCGGTAATTTCCTCGACCGTTTCCCCTTTCATGCGAAGCGCGGTGAGAAATGACGCCATATTTATCTGCTCTGCCTCACCGCTCATCATTTCATCCATTACCTGTGCCGCTTCATCGGCTGTCAAATCAATGTTTTCCACTATTTTTTTCGTTGCTTCTATTATCATTTCCTGCTCCTGCCTTTCCCTAAATACTTGTTATACTATTTTCAAAAAATTATCTATAAGCTTCTTTCCATATGGTGTCATAATTGACTCTGGATGAAACTGCACACCATATACAGGATTCATTTTATGCTGCAGTGCCATCACCACCCCTTTCTCATCGACCGCTGTAACGACAAGTTCCTCAGGAATATTGTTTTTATCGACGGCAAGTGAATGATACCTTGCAACCTTCAGTTCCGCAGGAAGTCCCTGAAAAAGACGAGTCTCATTATCTGCTTTTATTACACACTGTTTTCCATGCATCAGCTCTGGCGCATAGACAATGCTGCCGCCAAAGGCCTCACAAATCGCCTGATGTCCCAGACAGACACCCAGCAGTGGGATTTTCCCATTCGCTTCCCTGATAAGCGACTCGCACACCCCCGCATCAGACGGCTTTCCGGGGCCCGGTGAAAGAACAATGCGAGTCGGTGCCAATGCCATAATCTGCGCGGCTGTGTGTGTATCATTTCGGATTACCAAAAGTTCTTCCGGCTCCGCATCTTCTCCCAGCAATTCTCCAATCATCTGCACTAAATTAAAAGAAAAACTGTCATAATTATCAATTACCACTATCATTTTAATCCCTCCCCAACACATCTTATTGCATCAATCACAGCGCCCGCCTTGTCCGCGCACTCCTGATATTCATTCTCCGGGATGGAATCCGCCACAATTCCGGCGCCTGCCTGAACATATACTTTGCTGCCCTTTTTGACTGCCGTTCGAATCGCAATGCATACGTCCAGATTCCCGCTGAAATCAAGATATCCAATGGCTCCGCCGTACACGCCTCTCGGCACTGGCTCCAGTTCGTCGATAATCTCACATGCCCTGAATTTCGGGGCTCCTGAAAGCGTTCCCGCAGGCAGTAGCGCCTCGACGGTATCGCTGCAGGTTTTATCAGCTGCAAGTGTCCCGGTAACAGTGCTTGCAATGTGCATAACCTTGGAAAACCTATGGACTGCCATGTAATCTGTAACCTTAACGCTGCCATACGCTGCAATTTTTCCAATGTCATTTCTCGCCAAGTCAACCAGCATATTGTGTTCCGCACACTCTTTCTCATCCGCCAAAAGTTCTTTCTCCAGTGCAATGTCCTGTTCCCTGTCCTTTCCCCGCCTCCTTGTACCTGCTACCGGAAATGTCATCAGTTTCCTGTTCGTAAGCTTTACCATTGTCTCCGGCGAAGTCCCTGCAATCTGCATTTCCTTCAGTTTGATAAAATACATGTATGGAGATGGGTTGGTAGTGCGCAGCACCCTGTAAGCATTGAGCAGGCTTCCTTCATAATCGGCTTCAAACCTCCGTGAAATCACTCCCTGAAATATATCGCCCTCTTTAATAAATTGTTTTGTCCTTTCAACCACCGTGCAATATTCCTCCTTAGAAAAATTACAGGTAAATTCCGGTGCAGGCGGCTGTTTTTCATGGGGAATCGGTTCAGTGACCCGTATAGTCTCCACAAACGTTTCCAGATCAGCGGCTGCTTTTCGGTAGCCCGCCTCTCCCTCCTGTGTCTTTGCATTGATGATAAAACACAACTTATGATGCAGATGGTCGAATACAATCAACTTGTCAAACAACATCAGTTCATAATCGTTCATATCACTTTGCTTAATCCTCAGCTTCGGCTCCGCATACTGAATCATTTCATATGCAAAATATCCGACCAGACCTCCAGTAAATGGCGGAAGCCCTTCGATCTGTGGGGAACGGTATGTATTAAGAAGTGTCTGCAACGCCTCTTTTGGCGTTCCGGATAAGACACGTACCATCCCATTTTCTTTCACTTTCACGGTTCCGCCTTTGCAGGCGACAGTGAGCTTTGGACGGAAGCCCAAAAAAGAATATCTTCCGGAACTGCCACCCTCAACACTTTCCAGTAAAAAATATTGTTCATCCAGTGCCGCAAGCTTTCTGAGCATCAGAATCGGCGTAATATCGTCTGCTAAAACCTCCTTGCACACAGGAATATATGTATATTCGTTCTCATACTGTCTCATCTGAACATATGTTGGTTTTATCATTTTTGCATCATCCTTTCTTCTTTTTGTCTCCCCGTGAATATAAAAAAGCTTCTGCCCTAATATCTCTACTAGGGCAAAAGCTTAAATACTTCTGCGGTACCACCTAATTTGGCGTATCAAAAATACACCCACTCTACACACGCACCATCATGCGCTTTCCCTTGATAACGGGCGGAAATCCCGTTGGGCATTACTCGAGCCGTGCTTTGCCGGACTCTTTACTCCCACCTTCCCAAGTCCATTCCATGCCTTATTGAATACTGTAATCTCACCGCCTACAGCTCTCTGTGAATCTCCTAACACATGTACTCCTCTTGGTCATTAGTTTCGTGTCGGTATGAAATTATGTTTATGATAAAACCTATCATAAACGTTCTGAACAAATATGTCAAGAAAAAAATAAGGAAATCTCAATAAATTTAAGATTTCCTCTGTTTAAACTCCCTGCACTCGACGGCGCGAAAGCTGAACCTTCCGCGCCAGAAATAGCGCACTCGACAAGCTGCAAATTAACCTTGCAATGCTCTCCCGAGTAATTCATCACCAAAACGAGGTGATCGTCGTCGTACAGATACACCGAATTGAGGAACGTATCAACGAGCGCGATCCGGTACTCCTCGTCGTGAATATCCCCAGAGCGAAACCTCTCCAAAAAATAAATAATTTGATCCCGCTCAAACTCTGGCTCTGCCAGAAGCTCGCGAGCAATTCCTTTTTCAATGTCCGCACGATCGGCCTCTAACTCCATGAGCCTAGTCTTTGTGCTGGGCGTAATGATACCGGCCTCAATGGCTGCCAGCATATTGCTGAGCGCCTTCTCGTTTTCTTTCTTTCTAATCTCCAGAGCGTGAAGCCCTGAGTCGTCCTTCTCCCGGTTCTGGTACTCCATAACACGATCGGCAATTTCCTCGATCAGCTCGTCGTTGTGCAAGATCCTCACCAGCTCGCCGACAACGAGATCCTCGATCCATTCCTTTGCCACTGTCTCTTTGCAGCAGCTTCGCGTCTTTTTCCGCGTCGTGCACGAGTAATAGGCGTATGCTTTGCCGGTGTGGCTCGTGCCGCCGTCTCCGACCATAGGAGCCCCGCAGAGCCCGCAGAATAATTTTGTTGTGAGAAGGAAATTTTGCGCCTTGCCTCTGGCCGGCGCGTCGTGGTTTATCCTTAACATTTTTTGCACCTTGTCGAAAAGCTCCCGATCGGTAATTATTGCCGGGATCCCGTTCTCGACTCTTATGTCCTCATACTCATATACGCCGATGTATTTATCGTTTGAAAGAATACGCCGCAGGCTATTCTTGTTAAATTTGCCGCCGCGGCTCGTGCGGTACCCTTCATCATTCAGGCGCGTGTAAATATCTTTTGCGCGCTCGCCTGCTGCATACTCCTCGAATATCCGGCGCACGATTGCCGCCTCTGCCTGATCCACCATGTACCGGCCGTCTGGGCCAGTCTTTAACCCGAGACACGTTTTACCCAGTGTTTTGAGCTCGAGAGCACTATCATAATACCCGCGCTTGACGTTCTGGCTCAGGTTCTCGCTGTAATACTCAGCGTATCCTTCCATTACTGACTCGAGGATAATGCCCTCGGGGCCCTCTGGGATCGTCTCTTTTGCGTAGAATATCCGCACGCCGTTCTTTTTGAGCTTATACTTATACATTGCGGAGTCGTAGCGGTTCCGGGCGAAACGGTCCATTTTCCACATGAGAACACAGTTAAAACGGCCCTTTTCTGAGTCTCGGATCATTCTCTGGAAATCTGGCCGCTGATCCACTCGCCCGGTCATAGCCTTGTCGATGTACTCGCCGATCACAATTATGCCGTGCTTTTTTGCGAAGTCGTAGCACTCCCGGAGCTGGCCCTCGATTGACTCCTCACGCTGGCCGCTGCTGGAGTATCTGGCGTATATCACCGCTCGTAATGCTTCTACGCCGTCGGTATTGCTGCCGGCGGCGCGTTTCTTTGCGAGCTTTTTATTTTCGGACATTATACAGATCCCCCAGACTCAACCTTCAGACCGAGCACGGCGCCGCTCTTGTCGGTGAATTTATTACAGCATATCATAATGAGATCATACACCCAGCCAAAAGCCAGACCGCCGACCGTGAAGATCCAGAGAACGCCGGTACCGGTTTTCCCAACATAGAAGCGGTGAGCCCCAAAGAAGCCGAGGAACACACAGAGGCAGAGGGCCACACCCTTGCTTTTCTCTGACCGGACCGGATCCGCAGCGGGAGCCTCTGAGGTGCCGCCGGCAGCAGGCGCCCCGGTCCTTTTTGTTGTGGAATACGAAAGCCCGGTACCCGGGATCCCGACCGTTGTTGTCGTGCGGCCGCTGGTGCTGAAGGTTTTCTTGAAACCCTTCGGCCCGACTGATATGCTCGCACTTTTCGCGCTCAGGTTCAGGCGAACACCCGGCGCGATTTTCTTGCTTTTTCTAAATCTCATTCCCATAAACAAATCACTCCTTCTTAAAAGTCTGTAAAATCTCGCAAATTCGATCAATATCCTCGTTACTCAAATTGTCGAGATCTTCGAGCTGACTCAACACAAGGCTGAGAACCTCGTCTCTATGCGTCGGCTTTTCTGCTTTTAGATTAAGAAAAAATGAGGTGATCGTACTCGTCAAAGTGCCTAATAGACCAATGCCGGTAATCATTAAAACAATAGCGATCGCGCGCCCGGCTCCAGTGCTGGGCGAAATATCTCCATAGCCCACTGTTGTTGTAGTGACGAAAGCCCACCAGAGGCCGTCCGATAGCTCCATGCCCTCGACAAAATGAATTAAGATACCGCCAACGGCCACGAGTACACAGCTCAAAGCGAGAACATACTTGAAACCGTTTGTATCAAAAAATACCTTTGCTCTGTTTACCAACCTAAGACTATAAGCTGCCAACCTCGAAACTTTTGAAATTCTTGCTATTTTCGCCAATCTGGCGAGGCGCGCAATTCTGAAAGCCCTGAAAAACGAGCTAAACGGAATTATTGCAATAAGATCAAAAATATTATGTTTTACAAAGTCTCGTTTGTTACCAGAAGCGAACAGCCTGACAATATAGTCAATAATGAAAACGGCGAGTACTATATTGTCGGCTACGCGCTGCCACTGATTAAGGCCGCGAGTTACATCGAGAACAGCCAGAGACACCGCAAACAAAGCAAGTGCCCCGGTTGCAATCTCATAGCCCGCTTTTAGTCTTTCTTTCATTGTATCACCCCGTTTTGCCTCTCCTTCCTCGCTTTTTATTTTTGAAATGCCCCGGCCGTTATTCTGGGCCGCGACCGGGGCCACTTCCTTTTGTTCCAAAGTCAACAACGATTACATTTCCCTTTTTTATGAAATTTCTGCTATGTTTTCGCCGTCCCTTTTTTCGTCCATTTTCAGAGCTCGTAATACAATTTGCTGATCTATCATATCGCTTTTTCTAAATCTAAGTATAAGCTCACGCTCAAAATCAGTTATATGTATATCGGCCCGCTTTACTACGGCGCCGCCTTCCCCGAACTCATCGAGAATATTATCCACTCCATAAAACCTGCATAGCTTCAAAAATGTAAATGCGTCCGGTTCTGACTTTCCAACTTCCCAAGATCCGAGCGTACTCTTGTTTTTTAATCCTAAGTAATCGGCGACTTGTTGCTGAGTAAAGCCTTTGTTATTCCTTAACTCTCTAAGTCTGGCCCCAAGCTCTTTGCTTGCCATTCGTTGTGCACCCCCTTTCTTATTAACAATATACCATGCCGCTAGTCGCTAGTCAATTAAAAAGTTGAAAAATTCAATCAAAAGTTATTGACAAACGAATATTTCAATTATATAATGGGCTCAAGGTTGAAAAATTCAATCTAAGGAGGTGAGCACATGAACGAATACATTGCCAAATACCTGAAGGGCAAAATCGAAGAAACCGGCGTAACCTACAAAAACATTTCCCGAAAAACCGGTATCGAGTATCAGCGTTTAATGAGAATTTTCAACCAAAACGCGACGATCTCCGCGTCAGAACTCATTGCATTATGTAACACGCTGAGTATCGAGCCGACTGTTTTCTATGCGGCAATGAAGGAGCAGGTTGCTGTATAGGAGGTGAAACAAGTGCATAATAAACAATTTTACCCGTCGTATATCCCGAGCCGGTGGATCCACTACACCCACCACAAGAAAAAGCGGATCCGCAAGAAATACCAGAACCGGATCCGGCGAGAGGCACGGCGTCACAAGGTAGACGCTCAAACGCTCTCTTGTCTGCTGGCAGACGCAGCCACGAAATACTCGGGCCGGATCGGTTACAACCAGCAGGATCTCTCGAGGTTTTCGCAACTGGGCGGGAGCTGGTGCAGTGGATCGGCGGCCGGGCTTTTCGCCCTCACGTTGCCACAAATAGCAATACCGCCACTCCCTCGGCTTGCACTCCCGCAAATTACGGCGCCAGAGCTCGAGATCCCAGCGATTGAGATCCCGGAAATACCAGAGACAACGCGGGACGCTCTGGAGAAGCTCGGGGAAGCTCTCGCAGAACTGGGCGAGCAGCTCGTCGAAGTGTTCCGGCCGGTTGTGGAATATGTCACGAAAGTTATTAAAAAACTTTTCAAATGGGCGGGCGACTTTTGGGATCACCTCTGGTGTGAAAATAAGCACTGGTGGTATATGGCGGAACATCACAAAAAGCGACGGATCCGCAAGAAATACAGAAATAAAATCAGACGCGAGGCCAGACGCCGAGCCGGTGAGCTACTGGAGATTTTAACAGCAGACGACTCAGAGGACGACGAGACAGCCAGCGACGACGAGGAGGGACCGTAACTATGAAATGGCCGTATCAATGCGACAAATGCGGCGCCGCGCTGGACGCCGGCGAGCGTTGCGATTGTGAAAGCTCTCAACGTGACGAGAGGAGGCAGCAGGACGATGAAACGGAGGCGCGAGCCAAACAGAACAGCGGCCTGCCGGCTATGCGGTAAGGAGTGGCAGATCAGCGCTCTCGCCGTGATACCACCGGAAGGCTATATTTGCCCCGTGTGCGAAACATCACAGAGGAAGGAGCGATCACATGACAGACTACAAAAAAGTAGGGACCAGAACCCCGGGAAAAATCAATATCGACCTCGGCGCTATTCCCGAGAATGAAAGCGACGCCCTATGTCGGGCCGTGCTTCACGGAATGGCCGCGCTATTTGAGGATCCGATCGTCCGGGCAGATTATGAGAAATGGAAAAACGAAAGGAAACTCAGAAAGGAGGCAGCAACTACATGAAGTACATGGGGAGTAAGGCGAAAGTTGCCCGCTACATAGTGCCGATTATTCAGGACCACATCGACCGGAGCGGCTTCGAGACATACCTCGATCCGTTTTGTGGCGGTTGCAACATCATCGACAAGATCAGAGCCCCGCAGCGAATAGCCAGCGATTGCAACAAATACCTGATCGCTCTGCTGCAATACATTCAGGACGGCGGCGAGCTGCCGGGCTACATAGAGCGCGAGGAATATGCAGCAGTACGCGCCAACCGGGACGCATACCCCGAGTGGTATGCCGGTTATGTCGGCTTTGTGTGTTCATATAACGGCCGATTTTTCGACGGCGGCTACTCAGGAAAGACACAGACGACCGGAGGGCTCCGGGACTATCAGGACGAGGGCCGGCGAAACATCGAGGCACAGCGCAAGGATCTGGAGGGGGTTATTTTTCTACACAAAGATTACAGAGCATGGCGGCCGAGCCGTTGCGTCATTTATCTGGATCCACCGTATGAGGGCACAAAGCAATATAAAGCGCTCGAGCCCTTTAATCACTCGGAGCTATGGCAGGTGGCAAGGCTCTGGAGCCACGACAATGTTGTGCTCGTGAGTGAGCAGCAGGCGCCAGAGGACTTTGTGCCGGTGTGGATCCATGAAGTAAGCCGGACCATGAACCAAAACAAGACCGTGCCGGCCACCGAAAAGCTATACATTGCGAAGGAGGTGCTGGAGCGTGAAGGAATTACTCAGACGATTTAATAAAATTGTATTTTTCGATACAGAGACGACTGGCCTCGATCCTGAAAAGGATCAGATCATCGAACTGGCCGCGGTGCTGGTGACTGAAAAAGGTATAGAGCTAAAAATTGACGCATTTTGCAAGTTGCCAGAGGGCGAAAAGCTCCCGGAGAAGATCGTCGAGTTGACTCATATCACCGACGACATGCTCAAAGAGAACGGGATCCCCTACTCCGAAGCCTGCCGGGCGTTTTGCAACATGATACACAGCGACAGCGAGGTGCTGCTGGTGGCCCACAATATACAATTTGACCTGCTTTTTACTCTGGAAATGTTCAGGCGTTGCGGCATGGTTCCCAAAGCGCCGAAATTGAGGGCTCTCGACTCTCTGACGGTGTATAAGGACCGCGCAGCATATCCGCACAAGCTGGAGGCAGCTATTGAGCACTACGGGCTCTCTGGGCGCGTACAGAACAGCCACAGAGCGATTGACGACGTGCTGGCGCTTTATGAGGTGACAAAGGCAATGGCCGCGGAGCGCGACGATCTGGAGGAATACATCGACCTAATAGGCTACAACCCGAAGTACGGCATAACCGGCCGGAAACTGAGGCAGCTCACATATTTGCCCCAGTCGTACCGACTCGGCTGTCGGCTCCCAGAACTAAAGGAAGGAGGCACTTGCAATGAGTGACGGCGTAATTATAACCCTGATTATATGCGGGGCGCTGGTTATTATCAGCTACATAAACAAAAACGGCAGCAATAAAGGCGACAAAGACAAGAAATAGGAGGCTCCCGGAATGAATGAGGAATACAGCCGCGAGGCGGTTTTTGAGGAACTGGGCCAGACGGTCCCAGAGGCAGAAATGCAAAGAGCCGAGTCTTATGCTGACTTAAAGCTCCGGCGCGCTGAGGAAATGCAGCCAGAAAACGCCGAGACGTACCGCTCCGGCTGGTATCGCGTTCTTTTGGTTGTGGATCTGGTGAGGCAGCTCGCCTTCTCGGACTTCACGATCGCGCTATGCCAATTATCAAAATATGAGCCAGAAGGAGGCATTAAAGGAAATGCAATTCAAAATTAAAACGGGCCGAGCGCCCAGAACGCCCAGCCCAGTGACCGCGAAGAAGGAGACGCTTCTCTCGCCTGAGTACGTCTCAAAACACGGGGATCACAAAGCAATTATAGCACGGAAACGCAGAAAAAGAAAGCACAAAACGCAGCGGCTCCCGGGAATTAACCCGAAAATTGCCTGCGGCGTTGCTCTCGCTCTCGTACTTCTCGCCGTTATAATTGCGGTTGTTATCTCCCGGAGCGGGAAAAAGAGTATAAACGCAGCACTCGAAACAGAGGCAGCAACACCAACGCCGACGCCGGAGGCGACGGAGCCGGCAAAAGAACAGATTTTCGCATATCTCACCAGCACCGGGGAGCCGCAGCTCATTGATATGGAGGCACTCGCGAGCGCATGGGCGGCAGAGGCCGGGTTTGAGGTGAGGTACACGCTGACAGACGCGGAGCGCTACGAGGTGGCCCAGATAGTCACCGCAGAGGCAGCAGGCGAGCCTCTCGCCGGCAAAATGGCAATATGCCAGTGTATTTTGCAAGCGTGCGAGGACGACGGGATCAGACCTGCAGAGGCCGCGGAGCGCTACCTCTACGCCACCCGGCGGCCTGATCCAACAGACGAGGCTCTGCTGGCCGTTACCTATGTTTTTGACTTCGGGCTCATGGTTACAACCGAGCCGATCAAATATTTTTATAACCCCGACATGGTAGAAAGCGACTTCCACGAGTCGCAGCGCTACATATTAACCATTAACAAACACCGCTTTTACGCGGAAATCAAAAATTGAGGAGGATCACATCATGGCATTATTAACCCAGACAGTAACAACAGAGACGACAATCAACTGGGAGGAACTGGCCCAGAAAATCAGGAAAAACGAGAGCGGCCTCAAAGTCGGCGACATTATCACAGAACAGACGAAGGACGGCGAGGAGCTGGATTTTGTCGTCGTAGATATGGGCCCGGGCTGGGCGCGCTTCGAGAGTAAGGACTGCCTGCCGGCAGAGGTTCCGTACAATCAGAACGGCAGAAACGCCGGCGGCTTCGCTGAGTCTGGCGTAAAGTGGCATTTAGACAATGTTGTTTTCACAAGTCTGCCGGAGGATCTGCAGGCGGTTATTTCAGAGGTTGAGAGGGTTCAGGAGGGCAGCAAGACATACCGCTGCCAGCTTTTCCTTCCTACCGAGTCGGAAATGTTCGGAGATTGCAGCTATTCAGGAGACGACACATACCCGCAGATCGAATATTACAAAGACCGCCGGCACCGTATCAAATGCAATAGAAAGGGCGGGACGCCTGACTGGTACTGGCTGGCTTCGGTGACGGGCGGCTCCTCGACTGATTGCGTGTATGTGAGCATCAGCGGGAGCTCGTACTTCTGGAACTACGCGAGCGACGAGCTTTGTGTGCCGGTCTGCTTCATAATCAAGTAATTTATAAAATCCCGCCGCCTCGTGCGGCGCGGTGAGGAGGAAACATGGCAGACGACAAAAAGAAAGACGCGCCGGCCGGCTCCCCGGTTGCCTCATTCCAGACAAGACGGGATAAGCCGATCGAGGTAATGAGCCTGCAAGAGAAATTTATCGAGCTGAGGCGCCAGATCCCCCGGATTGAAAAAGAACAGCACAGCGAGGAGGTTCCCTATAAATTCGCCAAAATTGACGACGTGTGGCGGGCTATTACTCCGACGATGAACGAGCTCGGCGTAAACTTCGACATTGTGAAAGAAGAAAATGCCAGCATTAAGACCATGAACATGCAGCGCGGCGGGGCTATGTTTTTGTATGAGTCTGATCTGACGATCCAATGGACCAACGCAGACAACGAGGACGACACAGACACGGCCCAGACTCATGCGATCGCATGGAATGACGATCCGGCAAAGGCAAAAGGGAGCGCGTGGACCTATGCTATAAAATATTATCTTTTTGAGAAATTCAGCATTGACATGGGCGAGACAGATCCAGACATGCGCGGAGTGCCTAAGCAGACCGCCGGAAACGCCTCACAGACGCTTGAAACGGGCTCGGGTAATAAACAGCAAGGCCAGAGCCAAAAACCGGCCCAGAACAGCCAGAAAGAGGCCGGGAAACGCCCCACAAGCTCACAGCTCCACCGGTTATACCAGAAAGCTGAGGACGCGGGCTTTACAAAAGAACAGACAGACGGCCGGATCAATTATTTGTATCAAAAAACGCCGGAAACTCTCTCCATGCCGGAGTATGAAGATTTTTGCAAGCGCATGGACGAGACGGCCAAAGAATTGAGAAACGGAGGCAATAAACAGTGAATAAAGTCATACTTATGGGACGCTTAACAAGAGATCCCGAAGTGCGGTACTCTCAGGGCGCCGAGCCTATGGCGGTTGCGCGCTATACTCTGGCCGTGGACCGTAGAGGGCGCCGGGACGAAAACGGGCAAAATGCTGATTTTATTTCTTGCGTAGCTTTTGCCAGAAACGCCGAATTTGCTGAGAAATATTTCAGAAAAGGCACAAAGATCGCAATCACCGGCCGGATCCAGACGGGCAGCTATAACGACAGAGAGGGCCGCAAGGTTTACACCACCGACGTTGTTATCGAGGATCAGGAGTTTGCGGAAAGTAAGAGCAGCCAGAACGGAGGAAACACGCAGGCGCCGCCTGAACAATCAAACGCCGGCGACGGCTTTATGAACATTCCCGACGGCATAGACGAGGAGCTGCCCTTCAATTAGCTGCCCCTCTCTCCGTCTGATGTGCGACCGGTGGACGACCGCCGGACGACCGGAAGGACGACCAGAGGACAACCAAAAAGCGACCACACAAAAAAGCATAGCCAAGAAAAAGGACGACCAAAAAAGGAAGGAGGAAAAGCCGTGGCGTGGTTGAAAATTTATCAATCAATAAGAGAACATAGAAAAATTTTAGACGCCGCCGACGATCTCGAGATAGAACCGCCTCACATGATCGGGCTCCTGACGTCGTTCTGGCTCTGGGCTCTCGATAATGCCCCGGACGGGGACGTCTCAAACATAAGCGCCCGGAATATAGCCCGGGCGTCACAGTGGAAAGGCGACGCTGACAAACTGCTGGAGGCCCTTATTTCCGCGGGATTGCTGGATCGCCGCGACTCCGAAACAGAGCAAAGCACGATCCTGATCCACGACTGGGAGGAATACGCCGGGGGCTTAATTCAGGAGCGGGAAAAGGAAAGAGAACGCTCTCGAGCTCGGCGTGCTGCCGCTAAAAAAACGACCGCCGGACGACCGCCGGACGACCAGCAAACGACCGCCGGCAGAGTAGATAAGAGTAGAGTAGATAAGAGTAGAGATAATAAAGATCCTTTAAGTGCTCCAGAGGAGCAGGCGCCTGCTGCCGTCTCGACAGAAAAAGCAGATCCCACTCCATACACGAGGATCATGCAGCTTTACAACGAGATTTGTCTGAGTTTTCCGAAGATACAGAAAATTGACGGAGCCAGACGCAAGGCCGTGGCTGCCAGATTTAAGACATACCCGGATATACAGATCTTTGAACAGCTTTTCAGGAAAACCGAAGCAAGCGACTTTATGAAAGGCGCAAACGATCGGAACTGGAGCGCAGACTTTGACTGGATAATAAAAGCGACAAACATGTGCAAAGTGCTGGAGGGTAAATACGACAATAAAGGAGGCCCGGACAATGGAGGACCAGAAAACAACGGCGACCGCTATCGCCTCACCGGCTTCACAAGAGCCGGACAATGAGTGGATATACAGCAACGAGGACAGAGAGTGGCCAAAGCCACCGCCGGAGCCGGTAAAATGCCAATATTGCGGAAAGCTCCGGTACCACAAAGGGAAAGAGCTCGGCGCGCTGGGTAATCGTATCTTTTGGATCCCGGCAGCTATCCCATGCAAGTGCCCGGAGGCCGTCAAAGCTGCTGCCAGAGAAAAAGCAGAGGCAGAGGAAAAGGAACGGCGCCAGAAAGAGGAGCAGGCCCGCCTGCTGGTTGAACGTCTGCAAGGAAATTCTGGCATGAGGGGGCGCTTTTTAGAGAGAACCTTCGAAAATTTCCAGACACCAGACAGCCAGACGGCCCGGGCAAAGGAAACAGCCGAAAAGTACGCCGACAGCTTCGGAAATCTGGAGCGAAAGAAAAACGGGCTTTTCATTCTCGGCGACATAGGCGTCGGAAAGACTCACCTCTCCGCTGCTATCGCTAACCGCTTAATACAGAACGGCCGGCCGGTAATGTGCATGACAATGATCGACATGCTGGCCCGGATCAAGGCGACATACGACAAGCGGGAAATCTCAGAGGGCGAGATCCTGAAAGTTTACGAGACGATCCCACTCCTCATTATCGACGACATGGGGAAAGAGCCGGCGACTGAGTGGGGCGTCTCAAAGATATACGCGATTATAAACGCCAGATACGAAGGCTACAAGCCGACGATCGTCACAAGTAACTATACAGACACGGAGCTCGAGAGGCGTCTCACACCGCCGGGAGGCGACGACACAACCGCCCGGGCAACCGTGGACCGCTTGCGCGAAATGTGCGAGGCTCTCGTCATGGAGGGCCAGAGCTGGCGCGGCAGATAGGAGGCACAATGAAAACATGCGAACATTGCCAGACGGCCGGTAAATACATAGCCGTCGAGGGCTTCGGAGATACAAGGCTATTTCTCAGCGTCTCCGGTGAACACCTTCAGATTTTCGACGAAGAATACCCCGGGCGCATTACAAACATAAAGATCAATAACTGCCCTATGTGCGGCCGGCCACTCAGGGCCGAGGAGATCATCATCAAAACAAACAGAGTCCTGCGCGGCCTACTGCTGCCGCCTCTGCCGCCCGGAGAATACCCGGCGGGCTGCAATAAAAACGGGGCCGTACATGTGAAACTACAGGAGGGCAAAACTCTGGGAGTGAAACCGGGAGAATTTGAGTTTATAAAGGCGCCGGCGTGGCTGCTGGAGCTATGGAAGGAGGCAGACAATGAGCGCGACGAATAGAGGAACCAAAAGACGGCCGCACGACTTCTACCCTACGCCGATCCCGTCAATAGAGGCATTTCTCGACGTTTTCCCTCTCAGGGGGGGGGATCGAGGTGCTGGAACCGGGAGCAGGCAGCGGTAATATCATCAAAACATTGCAAAAATATGGCGATTTTTCGATCGACGCGGTGGAAATAAGGCCGGAGGAAACAGAGCACCTGCAGCAGCTCGGCGTCAATGTGATTATAGGTGACTATCTGAGCATGAACATCGGGAAAAAGTACGATCTCATTATCGGAAACCCGCCTTTTAATCAGGCGATCGAGTTTGTGGAGCGGAGCCTCGAGCTATTAAAGCCGGGCGGTATGCTTGTTTTTCTACTCCGTACCGCATTTATGGAGAGTGATCGGCGTTTTTCGTTCTGGCAGAAACCAGAGCACCAGATCTCAGGGCTCTACACATTACACGCCCGGCCGAGCTTCACGGGGCGCGGGACCGACGCCACGAGCTACTCATGGTTTATATGGCAGCCCGGCAGCAGGCGCCAGACAATAAAAGTTATTTGAGGTGATACAGTGATCGGGATTATAGACGCAGATCTCATAACAAGAAAAAAGCACCGTTTCCCAAACCTTGCAAGCATGAAAATATCAGGATATTGCAAGGCACAAGGACACGACACGCGGCTCATAACGTCATACGAGGAGGATCTGGCAGCCTACGAAAAAATATATATTTCAAAAGTTTTCACAAATACAGAGATACCGGAGGACGTTCTGAGGCTGGAGACCGTGACCTGCGGAGGGACCGGCTTTTATTTCAACAAAGCGCCGGCGCTGCCGCCAGAAATTGAGCACACCCGCCCGGACTACTCTCTCTATGACGGTTTTGTGGAAAAGCTGAGGGCAGCAGGCAGCAAGCCGAGCGAATTAAAAAGCTATACAGATTACAGCATAGGCTACTTGACAAGAAAATGCTTTAGAGGCTGCAAATTTTGTGTAAATCAAGATTATAAAGCCGTAGAGGCAGCAAGCCCTCTGGAGGAATTTCTGGAGCAGGACAGAAAAAAGATTTGTTTACTTGACGACAATTTCCTCGGGTTTAGAGGCTGGGAGCCTCTGCTGGATCAACTCATACAAACAGAAAAACCGTTCAAATTTATGCAAGGGCTCGACGAGCGCCTGCTGACACCGAAGAAAATCGAAAAATTATTCTCGGCGAAGTATGACGGAGAAATGACCTTCGCTTTTGATGATATAGCAGACGCGAAACTGATCGAGGAAAAGCTCGACATGATACGGAAATACTCAAACCGGGAAATAAAATTTTACATTCTCTCAGGATATAACCCGAAAAACGACCAGAGTGCAGAATTTTGGAAAAATAACCTTGTATCGGTTTTCGAGAGAATGAACATTCTCGCAAAATATAAAGCTCTGCCCTACATAATGAGGCACGAGGACTACGAGAGATCCCCGTACAAAGGTATATACATCACGATCGGGCGCTGGGCCAATCAACCCGGGTTTTATAGAAATATATCACTCAATCAGTTTATAGACAAGGCGACGGCTGCCGGAGAAAAGGCCCCGGGGAAATACAGAGAGAAAACCCTCGGAGACTTCCCAGAGCTCGAGAAATATTTTTCTAAAGTTTACGAAAAGGAGGTGCAACTCATTGGATAGAGAGGACGCAAAGAAAGTTATAAAAAATTTATCAGAAAAGCCGTTTATATGCGCGGACGACTGGATCGAGGTAGCGGGCGGCTATCTGGTGACAACGAAGGAACACTTCAAAAAGCTGGAAAAGGCAGCGGCTAAAGGAAAGGGGGCAAAACCATGAAAATGACCTATATATGCTCACCGTGCCGCGGTGACTATGAGAAAAACATCATAAAAGCGCAGGAATACTGCCGGGAGGCGCTTCTCGAGGGACTGCTGCCGATCGCGCCGCATGTATATTTTACTCAGTTTGTGGACGACGAGAAAACAGAGGAAAGGGAGCGCGGCCTTCTTTGCGGACTCCAGCTCCTCAGATATTGCCAGCTTATAAGAGTTTACGGCTGCCGCGTGAGCGCTGGCATGTATAACGAGATACAGCTCGCCGGCGTTCTGGGGATTGAGCTCGAAGTCTACGGCCCGCCGGAGTTTGTCGAGCGCGTGAAAGAGATCTACAACAATGCAGCGGTAACACAAAAACAGCCTATTCTCAGGAAGAAAGGACGGCCTGCTGGTGTATCTGCAGGAGCTCCCGCTGCCGCTCCGCTGATTAGAGAGCCGGACATAAACCCAGCAGCAGGCGCCGCGCGTATAAGTATCAACTTTGAGGAGGATCTGGCTCGGGAACTTGAAAAAGAGATCAGCGCCGGCAATGTTCTCTCCGGTATCATGGCGGGAGGTGCTTAAAATTGACAGATAACAGAAAAAACGCGGAAGGCTACGCGGATCCGACGCCATACCTCGCAGAGAGAAACATCGAAACGGAACGCCGGCAGCAAGGCCGCCGCTCCAAGTATGCCGGGGAACGCTTCGAGAACATGATCTCGGCAGCCTGCGACTACTACCGGGGCGAAAATATCGCAGACATTGAAAAGACGCCGGAACCTATGCGGCCGATCAAACCATACGGCGACCGGAGGCGCGGACAGTATATAGCGGTATTTGTGAAAAAAGCCCAGAACGATTATAAGGGCATACTCAACGGGGGCCGGTGCATTGCCTTCGAGGCAAAACACACGGACGCCGAAAAGATTGAGAGCTCTGCCGTGACAGAGAGGCAAGCCGACCTGCTCGAGAATTACGAGAAAATGGGCGCGAGCTGCTTTGTACTGGTGAGCTTCAAATTTGAGCAATTTTTCCGTATTCCATGGAGCGTCTGGCGCGACATGAAGGAAATATACGGGCACAAGCACTTGAAACGCAGCGAGATCTCGGAATATGAGATCGGCCTCAATTATTTAGGAGTGCTCGAGTTTTTGAAAAAGACAAAGGGAGGAAATGCCAATGCTTGAAAGAGCTCTCAATGATTTAAGAAACCCGAAAACAAAAACCGCATATCTCCAGATACTTGCAACATTTACCGGAGCCGACGGCTCTATGGGCTTTACTACCGGCCAGAGGTATGAGCTTATTGTGCGATATATCAGGAGCCGCGGTACCTTTGAGGCGAGGACGAAAGACGGCCGGCTCTACTGCCCTTATCAAAGCGCGGGAGCCTTTGCGAAAAACTGGAGCGCCTCAGCTATTCAGAAGGGGGCATGAACATGAAAGCAATAACAATATGGCAGCCGTGGGGCTCTGCTATCGCAATAGAGGCCAAAGGCTACGAGACAAGAGGCTGGGCCACATCATACCGGGGACCGATTGCGATCCATGCAGCGAAGCGGCCGTATATGAATATTATCAAAACATTGCCGGCAGACACTCAGCGGCTCCTGCAGCAGCTCCTCAACTATGAGGGTGAAGCTCTACCGACCGGCGCCGTAATATGTACGGCTGAGCTCGTGAACGTCTGGCACATAGTCTACAACCCCGGTACCGACGTAGACGTGGCGAAAAATATCCCGATCGGGGCCGAGAGTCTGAGCAAAGATAAACACGCGCCAGATTTTCACGACTATATTGTGCCGACAGCTCAGGAAATGGCTCTCGGAGACTGGACGCCCGGGCGCTATGCGTGGGAGCTGAGAAACATCAAATTATTGCCGGAGCCAATACCGGCCAAAGGGCAGCAGGGCCTCTGGAACTGGGAGCCGCCCGAGGAGGTGCTGGCGTGAATATAAAAATAACACCGTGGAAACCGGGAGACGGCGGCCTCTTGTGTCTGCCTCTCCGTTCCAATATACCGGACGCAAGCAAGCACCCAGACTGGAAACCAGCAAAATGCCCGCTTTGTGGCCGCGATTGCTGGGAGACAGAGCTCGCACGTCTGGCAATGGCAGCGGGAGCCTCTGGAGTTTGTACCGAGTGTGCTGTCCGCGCCGGACTATCTCAACCGGGAGGAGGTGAGCCAAAACAATGACCGCGGAGGCGTTCATCGGAGCGAAAAGCTCCAGACACAAAAAGAAATTCAAGAAGGGAGATCAAAACCATGCCAAAACAAACAGTACAAAGCAACATTAACCTCGAGAGCCTCGCGGGCGGCGCTTTTGCCGAGAAACTCAACGAGGCACTCATGCAGGTGGCTGAGAACATTCAGAACCCCAACACGGAGGCCACCACAAAGAGACAGATCCAGATCCTGCTCAAATTTGCGCCTAATAAGACGAGGCAGCTCGTGAGCACTCAAATCTCAGTCACGACAAAACTCGCCGCTACTGAGGCTATCGACACTCAAATGATTATGGGTGTAAACATGAGGACCGGCCAGATCGAGATCGCGGAATATGACGGCCAGATCAGAGGGCAAATGTCTCTCTCAGACCTTCAGAAACCGGCAGCAGAACAGCCAGAGCCGGTGCAGCAGGCCGCGGCAGAGACAAAAGAAGCCGAGCCGGCAGCAGGCGCCCAGACTGAACAGCAGCCGACCGGCAAGCCGCTGGACCTGAAAAACAGAAACAAGCAGCAGCCGGCAGAAAATCAGGAACCCGGAGAAGCTGAGCCGGCAGCAGGCGCCCTCGTCCCGGGAAAAGACTTTGATCCAGACACCGGCGAAGTGCTGGAGAATGGGCGACCGGTGGGCGACCACCGGACGACCGGCAAACAACCGGAGGACGGAAACGGAAACGGTAAAATTGTAGCGCTCGGCCAGAGAGCCGCGCAAGGATAAAAGGAGGAAAAATCAATGGATAACATCAAAGAAGCGCTTGCTTATTTTGCAAATTTAGCAGTAGAGGCAGAAAAACCAGAAAAGATCGAGATCAACGGAAGGACCTATTGCACGAAAAACCTCACCCGTTATGACAGCCCCGATATGGCCGAACCTATCAAGGCGACAACACTCACCTCTTTAATTGAGTACATCAAAGAGAGCCGTGAGGAGCTTCGGGATCGCATGATAATTCAGGTAGTGAGCCCGACGAAAGTGCTGCTTTATTCTGGATTGCTGGCAGAACGCAACCGCGAGACGCTTTTCGAGGTAAATGCACTACTCCCCCGCTTTAGATATGGCGAAGATTATGAGCAGGAGGCTTTTCTCATTTCTATGCAATCATGTTTTAAGGCGAGCGACGACCGGGAAACCGTGACATTGTTCGCGGGAAACATTGTCAACACTCAGGAGGCGGCTTTTTCTGACAATGGCGTCACGCAGCAGGCAACAATGAAAACGGGGATCACGACAAAGGAAAACGTACTCGTGCCGAACCCGGTGCACCTGATCCCGTACCGCACATTTTTGGAGGTTGAACAGCCCGGCAGCGACTTCGTTTTCAGAGTTAGCGAGGGACGCGGCGGCGCTCCCGTATTCAAGCTCGTGGCGGCCGACGGCGGCGTTTGGGAGTCTCAGGCCCTCGAGAACGTGCGGAGCTATCTCGTCGAGGCGCTCAAAGACATACCGGACCGCGAAAAGATCACAATCATTGCATAAGGCGTAAAACTATAAAATCAGGGAGGGCCGGCCGAGCGCTGAGCTCTCCCACATAAGGAGGCAGACACATGGAATTATTGAAAAGCCCGTTTTTGAACGATCCGAGCGCCCTCGTTGCTCTGGCTTTTGAGACGGAATACCCCGGGAAAGAATACGAGGCAATATTGGTTGAAAAGATAGAGGACGCCGCCGGCGTAGAAATGGTGGGTTGTACTACATACCCGGACGACGGGAGCCTTCCACTCATAGAAGTGGCCGCACATATACCAGCGGGCGCCGTTCCTGAAATTCTGGCGCATGAGCTCGCGCATGTTGTGACACCCGGAGACGACCACGGCCCGGAGTGGAAAGCTGCTTTTGAGAGAATTTACTCAAAATACAACGAGCTGGCCCTTGCACGCTTCGGAAATCAGGAAACGGAGGCACCGGCATGAGGGCGGCTGTAATATGCGCCGGCGTTCTGCTGCTTATCATCATAGCGCTTGTGCTGCTACTGCTGCCGATCGCCGCACTGAGCATGTGGCAAAAGAAAGAGCTCGAGAAGGGAGGCGTCTAAACCGTGGGAAAGAAAAAGCTCGAAATCACCCAAACAAGGACAAAGGCAAGCCGCCAAGAGATACAGATCAATGACATGGACTACACAACCGAAGCGGAGCCGAAGGCACACGCTGACGGCTGCCCGGTTTTTTGCGCGCACGACAAAATTGTGCCAATAAAAGACCTCAGAGAGAACCCTCTGAACCCGAATAAGCACCCAGACGACCAGATCCGGGCCCTCGCTGCTATCATTAAGGCGGCAGGCTGGAGGCAGCCGATCACAGTGAGCAAACGCTCCGGCCTTATAGTAAAAGGCCACGGCCGGCTCATGGCCGCGAAGTATGCAAAGCTCAAAGAGGCGCCCGTTGACTATCAGAACTATGCAAACGAGGAGGAGGAGCTCGCCGACCTCATGGCAGACAACCGGATCGCTGAACTGGCAGAGATTGACAGCGTAAAACTGGCCGAAGCCTTCGAAGCGGTAGACACTGGAGCGATCCCCTTTGAAATGACCGGCTACGAGGAGTCTTTTTATCAGGAACTTGCGACGGCTCTTTGCGAGTCGGACCACAGCGACAAGGAAGAAAACGAGGACGTACTGCCGCCACCACCAGAGGCGCCCTTCTCAAAGCTGGGCGACGTGTGGATCCTCGGCCGGCATAGAGTAATGTGCGGCAATTCAACAAACCCAAAGGATCGGGAGGAGTTGCTGGACGGAGCCGCGCCAGAGGTTATGCTCACAGATCCGCCATATTGCAGCGGAGGACACCAAGAGAGCGGAAAATCTACCGGTAGCATAGGAACCGTGCGAAAAGGACAGCCGGACGCTCCAAAGATTGCCAACGATATATTGAGCACTCGCGGCTATATCAAATTATTAACCGCAGCTTTTGAAGGTATTACTCCTCTATTTGCTTATGTTTTCACAGACTGGCGCATGTGGATCTATTTGTATGACATTATAGAAAAATCGGGCTTCGGTGTGCGCTCTATGCTCGTATGGGATAAAGAGTCGCCCGGAATGGGCGTAGGCTGGAGGAGCCAGCACGAGCTCTGTATTTTCGGGAGCCGAGGAAAAGCAAGTTTTGACGGACACAAAGGCTATGGCAATGTTTTGAGGTGCAGCCGGTCCGGGAATGAATTACACCCGACACAGAAGCCCGTCGAATTGTTTGAGCAAATTCTCGACAATATGGACTTTGTAAAAACCGTCTACGATCCATTCGGGGGCAGCGGGACCACTCTCGCAGCGGCAGAGAAAACCGGTCATACGGCCTACATAATGGAATTAACGCCGGAATATACCGACGTAATTGTAAAAAGGTATTTCAGGATAGCAGGAAAAGACCAGATCAAGCTCATACGCGACGGCGAAGAAATGCCGCCGGAGTATTACACCGAAGTTTTCGAGGATCTGGGAATAAGCCCGGAATATCAGGAAGGAGAATACGAGTAAATGGGAAAGCCAAAAAAGACACAGCTCCCGCCGGACATAAAGGCATATATCGACGCAAGCGTAAAAATGACGGCCGAGGCGGTAAAAGAAGCCTGCGGGCCTCTCCAGAAGCCACAGAACGCCAAAACAGCCTTCAAAAGCACAGAGGCCAGACTGTACGCTCTACCGGTCCTAAAGGTGAAAATAAAGGACGACACCGAGAAGATCGAGCAGCTTCGGACCTATGGAGCGCCGGAGCGCAGCAAGTCAATCACGAGATTTTCAAAAAACAGTGTACGCCTCGATCCAGAGGAGGCTCTGGAGGCTATCATCAAAGACCAAGAGGCAGCTATCGCAGCGGATCAGCACGAAGTTGATATTTTAGAGACGGCTCTCGACTACATACGCGACGATCCGTATTATGAAACAGTCTCCGGCCGGTATTTTGACGGACTCGACAACGAAGCGATCGGTGAAAAAATCGGTTGCGACGGGACGACAGTCTGGAGGAACCGCCAGAGACTTGTCAAGAGTCTGGCCGTGAGATTGTACGGGACGGCCGCTATTGACTAGCCGGAGCCGGCAGCAGGACCGCTCCTCTGCCGTGCAATTTACCGGTGCAAAAAAGATGCAATTTACTTCAAAAAAAGAGTCGTGTTATACTGTTTACAATGCAATAATTAGATGAAAAACCGCGCGAGGCAGATCGGGCGGTTTTTTCATGCAGAAAAGGAGGCGATCGCATGGGTGCAACCAGAGGAACCTCGACTTGTATGCTTGCGAATTATGAGCGCCTCGTCAAGACGCTGGATAATATCGCAGGAGTTGACGCCGAAAAGGTAATAAAAAAGTGCACAGCGGACGCAAAGAGCCGGGCGCAAGCATGGGTGTCGGCTGCCGTGTGCGAGGTTTACGCCATTAAAAAGGCAGACGTAAAGGCAGCGCTCGAAGGCAAGGGCAAAGGAAACGGACAGCTAAAGATCGAGGGCAATCTCGTCGAGAGTGTTGTGCTCACATACAAAGGCCGAGTGCTCACGCCGACTCACTTCAAAATGAAGCCGGCACAAAGAAAGCCAAAGCCCTACCGAGTAAGTCAAGAAGTATTTAAGGGGCAAAGAAAGAACCTGCCGGCCGGCGTGTTCCTTGCCTCGTCTGGAGGCGAGGACTCAACACAAATACCATTCCAGAGAGAGAGCTCAGAGCGCTACCCTATCAAGAGCATTAAAACATTGAGCGTGCCGCAAATGATTGAAAATGAAAAGGTGCAGCCACTCATACAAGAGAAGATAGACGAGGGGCTCAGCAAAAGGCTGGAGAACCACGTCAAGCAAATGTTGGCAAAGGCTATGGCATAGCGCCATAGGACACACAAGGGAACCGGAGGCCACCACTCGACAGAGGCTCGAGGGGCTGGCCCCTTTCTATATCCTCAGCACAACACAAAGCTGAGGCACATCACACAACAAGACGGACCACAAAGCCGGGGCAAACACCACGGCCAGAGGGGAGCCACACAAGAGGCACGGCCCGGCAACAAGACCGGGGCGGGCCGAGGCAAGCCGACAGCTCGAGCGCCAGCTCGGCGCAAATGCACGCAGCGAAAAAATATTAACACGGGCACCCAGCCCGGGGAAAAATAAAATAAAAAATTTTCACGGGTCCTTTCAGTGAAAAAAACGCCTGCGGTGCTTGCGAGCCCAAAAACTTGCTAGACACAAAAAATTTTTTTCAGGCCGTTTCGTTACGCCGGGAAGGAGGGCAAGGCAATGGCGACACCGAAAAAAGAAAAGCCGGCCGAGACTCCGGGCTACTGGCCGACAAGCAAAATGGCCGAATTGTTTGAGCTCAGCGCTCGGAGGATCCAGCAGCTCACGCAAGACGGAATACTCAAAACCCACGACACGCCGGCGGGCCGGCGCTACAATGTGGGCGAGGCAACAAAGGACTACATCAAATACCTGCGCCAGCAGCTCGACAAGAAACAAGGGAGCCAAAACAACAAGCTCGAGACCGACAAGCTGCAGGCAGAGGTTGACATCAAAAACGCAAAGGCTCGAGTTGCTGAGCTCCAGCTCGCAGAGCTCGAGGGAACCATGCACAGAGCCGAGGACGTGGAGGCAATGACGACCGACCTCGTTTTCAGCATACGCAGCGCGCTCATGGCTATGCCCGGGCGCCTCGCGGTTGACACCGCAGAGCTCGAAACTCCGGCAGAAACATCGGCCAGAATACAGGAGGAGGTCAACGAGGTGCTTCTCTCCCTCTCTCAATACCAGTACGATCCCGAGGAGTATAAAAAGCGGGTAAAGGATCGGCAAGGCTGGGCGAGCGTTGAGGAGATCGAGGACGATGTACAAACCGATTGACGCCGCCGCGCATGTCGTAAATCTTAACAACACGATCGCGCGGAGCGTTAAAAATTTCAAACCGCCCGAGCGGCTCACCGTTTCGCAATGGGCTGAGAAAAACCGCCGCTTATCTCCTGAAAGCTCAGCAGAGGCCGGACCGTGGCGAAACACAAGGACGCCTTATCTCGTCGAGATAATGGACGCCTTCACAGATCCAAAAGTCAAAAAGGAAACCGTCGTGGCAGCGTCCCAAGTCGGAAAATCAGAGGTAGAACTCAACATGATCGGCTACATCATAGATCAGGATCCGGGCTCTACTCTTTATGTGCAGCCGACACTCGACGACGCCCGCAAATTCTCGAGGCTGAGGATCGCGCCAATGATTAGAGACTCGAAGCCACTGAGAAAAAAAGTCTCAGACGTAAAAAGCCGGGACTCCGGGAACACGATTTTGCAAAAGTCATTCCCGGGCGGCATGTTGACAATCACCGGCTCAAACAGCCCGAGCGCCCTCGCTTCTACTCCGGCCCGCTACATCATAGGCGACGAGCGGGACCGCTGGGCCAGCAGCGCCGGCACAGAGGGCGATCCGTGGGCTCTGGCAGAGGCGCGTCAAGCGACCTTTTACAATGCAAAATCGGTAGAAGTATCAACGCCGACGATTAAAGGCGCCAGCAACATTGAAAACGGTTTTTATGCTGGAACGCAGGAGCGCTGGTGCCACCAGTGCCCGGATTGCGGCGAGTATCACAATATCGTTTTTGATAATATTCACTTCGACCACGAAGTCAAGAAAATACGCAACAAAAAAGCGTACACCGTCAAAAATATAACATGGTGCTGCCCCGGGTGTGGTTGCATAAGCACAGAGGCGACCATGCGAAAGCAGCCGGCGAAGTGGATCGCAGAGAACCCGGACGCATACCAGAAAAAAGGGCACCGCTCTTTTTGGTTGAACGCCTTTTCCTCTCCGTGGACTCCGTGGGAAAAGATAATCACGAAATTTCTCGAGGCTCAGGGAGACAGTGAGAAATTAAAAGTTGTTTTCAATACGCTGCTGGGTGAATTGTGGGAGGACCGGGGAGACCTCGAGGACGAGGACACCATGCTCGCACGCCGGGAAGAATACGACGCCGAGCTGCCGGAGGGCGTTCTCGTTTTGACCGTCGGAGTTGATACTCAGGACAACCGGCTCGAGTATGAAGTTGTAGGCCACGGCTTCTACGGTGAAACGTGGGGGATAAAAAAGGGCATAATCAACGGCCGGCCAGATACGGCCGAAGTCTGGGAGAAACTCGACGACGTGATCGACCATGTGTACCGGTTCAAAAATGGAAAAGGCTTGAAAGTTTCCTTTACTTGCGTAGACTCCGGCGGCCACTTTACGCAGGAAGTTTATGTAGAGTGCAAAAAGCGCCAGCATAAGCGTGTTTTTGCAATCAAAGGAAAAGGAGGCGACGGCATACCGTACACGGCCCCGCCGTCGAAAGTAAAAATTGTAATTGACGGGAAAGTGATCGGCCAGTGTTGGCTCTACACTCTCGGAGTTGACGCTGGAAAAAGCAAGATAATGAGCTCGATCAAGGTGCAAGAAAAAGGCGCCAAATACTGCCACTTTCCACGGGGCGAGGATCGAGGATATGACTCGCTTTTCTTTTCTGGCTTATTGTCTGAAAAGCTCTCACTCGTAAAAACACGCCGCGGCGACAAGTGGCAATGGGAAAAGCTGCCCGGGCACAATCGAAACGAAGCGCTTGACTGCCGCAATTATGCAATGGCAGCCTTTAGAATTTTAGATCCCGTTCTCGAAGCGGTTGAGAGGAGGCTAAAAGGCCAAGAGCTCAAAGCTCCAGAAAAGAAAGAGAAGAAAAAAAGAACCAGCTCCAAAAAAATGTATGACGACTGGTAAGGAGGCAGACAATGACAAAACAACAGAAAGAGGAAAAAATCGCCCAGTTGAGAAAACGCCTCGAGCTCTATTATAAGCGCGAGGAGGAAATGCTCAACGGCGGCGTGCAATCTTATGGACTAGGTACAAGAAGTGCGACGCGCTACCAGACAGACCTCTCCACAATCCGCAATGCGATCAAGGAGCTGGAGGAGGAGATCGCGTCGCTTGAAAGTAAATCACAGCGCAGGGCCGTCGGAGTTATCCCCCGCGACTGGTAAAGGAGGCGACAAAAATGCAGACAGCTCCACAAAATACACCGCCGGCAATAGAAAAGCCAGCAGATCCGGCCAAAGCGCGGCCAAAGACAACAGCTCCCGGAATGTCAAACTATGGGTATGCAGAGGCCGGCGCGAGTTGGAAAAAGAAAGCTCTAAAAAGTTTCAACGCCGCGAGCTCCTCTCCCCAATGGGATATAGACCACAGCAACGACACACTGAGGCAGCGGGCCCGTATGCTCTACATGGCCGCGCCGATCGCAACCTCGGCAATAAAGACAAACCGCACGAATGTTATCGGGTGCGGGCTCATGTTGAAAAGCAGCATAGACGCCGATCGTCTGGGGCTATCCAAAGAGGCCGCCAAAGAATGGCAAAACAAAACCGAGGCAGAGTTTAAGCTCTGGGCCGAGAAAAAGAACGCCTGCGACGCTACGGGCGTAAATGATTATTACGCAATGCAGCAGCTCGCGCTTATGAGCTGGCTAATGAGCGGCGACGTTTTCGGGCTTGTCAAGCAGGTAGATCCGACGCCTATGTGCCCTTATTCACTCAGGATCCAGCTTGTCGAAGCTGATCGGTGCAGCACTCCACTGATTAACGCCGGGCACTACTGCTTTTCCACTGAGGGAAAGGCTAAGAACGGGAACCGCATTTTTGACGGCGTAGAGATTGACGACGCAGGAATGATAAGGGCGTACTATTTCCGAAATACATATCCGCACATAGTAGCAACCGCCGCGACCGAATGGACCAGAGTCGAAGCCTACGGAGAAAAAACCGGGTTGCCGAATGTGCTTCACGTCATGGAGTCGGAGCGCCCCGAGCAATATCGAGGCGTTACTTATTTAGCGCAGATCATCGAGCCGCTTTTGCAAATGCGGAGATATACAGAGGGCGAGCTCATGGCGGCACTTGTCGAGAGCTTTTTTACCGCATTTATCACAACGAACACCGGAGCCGACCAAATGCCGTACAACGAAGTGAACGGCGACGAGATCGAGCCGTCGGATCCTGACGACTACGAAATGGGGCCCGGCACTATTAACGTAATGAAGCCCGGGGAAGATATAAAGTTTGCGACACCTACGCGACCGGCGAGCGGCTTCTCTGCTTTTGTTCGCGCACTATGCGAGCAATGCGGCGCAGCTTTAGAGATCCCGGCCGACCTACTTCTAAAATCTTTTAATGCTTCATACTCAGCAAGCCGAGCGGCTCTTTTGGAGGCGTGGAAAGCCTTCAAAATGCGGCGAGAATGGTTCGCGAATGATTTTTGCAAGCCAATCTATGAGATATGGCTCGCTGAGGCGGTAGCTCGTGGACGTATTCAGGCCCCCGGCTTTTTCTCTGATCCGTTGATCCGGGCGGCGTGGCTCGGTAGCGAGTGGATCGGCCCGTCTCAGGGACAACTCGATCCTACAAAGGAAATAAGCGCCGAGATACTTGCGAACCAGCACGGGTACAGCACGCACGAACAGAGCACGATCCGACTCAACGGCGGCCAATGGGAGGCAAACATGGGACAGCTAAAGCGCGAGAATGAAATTATAGCAGACGCAAACGGCACCACTCCAGAGGCTCAGGCGGCGGCAATGCAGGCGCTGGCCTCTTTAATTTTTCAAAATTCTATAAAGGAGGACACGAACAATGGAAAAACAAACAATTCCCCGGATAATTAACGGGCCCACAGCTCCACCGGATCCCGCGGTACCTAAGTTCTGGAACATAGTCGAGGTAAACGACGAGGAGGCCGAGATCACCATGTACGGCGAAGTTGTGAGCCAGAGGCCGACAGACTGGTGGACCGGGGAACCGATCGAGGGGCTTTTCATTACACCGGAGGGCTTTTTGGAGGATCTGGCTCAGGTGAAAGACAAAGCAAAAATCACGGTACGCATTAACTCCGTGGGCGGCGACCTATACACGGCGATCGGAATTTGCAACCGACTCAAAGAATTAAACGGCGATACGGTTGCCGTCATTGACGGGATTGCAGCAAGCGCGGCCACTATCATTGCTATGGGTTGCAAAGAGAGAGAGATCCCGGAGGGCGCTCTCTTTATGGTGCACGAGGCCCTTCTGACGTTGATCGGGAATTATAACCACAAGGCCCTTCTCGAAGTCAACAAACGGCTGGAGGCTGCAAACAAGGCAGCGGCCGAGATCTACGACGGAGCGACACACCTCGGCACTGACAAGATCCGCAACATTATGGCCCGGGAGACATGGTACACCGGCCGCGAGGCGGTGGAAAATGGTTTTTGCACGTCGATTCGCGCCGGGTGCGAAACGAGCATGTGCATGAGCTCAGTCAAAGACGAGATTATCGTCAACGGAGTGCGGCACTCAATAAAAGGGTTACGTAATTTCCCCGGGAATATCCCGATCATAAACAGTGTTCAAACGCCAACAGAACCGAAGCCGGCGGCTCCGAGTCAAGGCGTTTCCACAAATACAAAAAAAGAAGGAGGAAACACAACTATGACACCAGAAGAATTAAGAGCCAAATATCCCGAAGTAGTGGCACAGATCGAAGCTGCTGCAAGGGAGGCGGCCAGCGCTGAGGCAACCGCAGCGGAGCGCTCCAGACTGAAGGAGATCGAGGCAATCGAGAAAACCGTCGGAGACGCTGAGCTCATAGCAGCGGCCAAGTACGGAGACAATGCCTGCACAGCTCAGGAGCTTGCTTTTAATGCTATGAAAAAGCAGGCCCAGCTCGGCGAGCAGCATATCCAGAACACCGCGGCAGACTTCAAGGCGTCCAATGCTGCCGGCGTCGGATCGGTTCCTAACTCCGGGGCACCTGCTCCGAAAGATCAGGCACCGGACGAAAACGCTCAGATCGCGCAACTCGCCGCTATGATTGCAAACGGCGGCACAGTACCTGCAACACCCGCAGAAACAGAAAAAAAATAAGGAGGTAACAACCATGAGAGCAGATCGACAGATCGGAACATGTGAAGCTGATAACCTCATTATCAGCGGAAAATTTCAGAGGGACGCCGTGAGCGTGACGATCGCAAGCGGCGAAGGCGTTCTCTCCCGCGGTACCGTCGTTGCAATGAGCAGCAAGTCGGGGAAATGCGTAATTCTCGGCACCGATGCCGGCGAGGGCGAGACACTGACACCGTATGGCATTATTTGTGACGAGGTGGACGCGACAAGCGCCGACGCCGTTACAACGGCATACAGAACGGGGCATTTTAACAAAGAGGCCCTTATCGTAGACGACAACTACACAATGACAGACGCAGACGAGGCGGCGCTCCGCAATGGCGGCATTTACCTCGACGCTGCAATGTAAGGAAAAGGAGGAAAGAGAAAAATGCCTACACCGTTGATTTATAGAACCGTCACCATGCTGGCGGCTATTCAGGCAATGCCTACACACAGAACATTTTTAAGGGATCGCTATTTCCCTACTACCGCTCCGGTGAATGGAGTTTCTGACGATGTTTTCCCGGGCGAGGAGGTACTCGTCGAGTACAGAAACGGCAGCAAAAAGATCGCTCCGTGCGTTATGCCGAGGAAAGGCGGCATAACAATCGAGCGCGAGGGTTACAAAACCTTCACATATAAGCCGCCCTTTATCGCTCCTCAGAGACCGCTCACCATTGACGATTTGAATAAAAAGGGCTTCGGTGAGCAGCTTTTCCAGAATGTAACACCGCAGCAGAGGCAGGCGCAGATCCTCAACAGAGACTTGACAGAGTTCGACCAGATGATCTCCGGCCGTGAGGAATACATGGCGGCTCAGTGTATGATTAACAACGGCTACATTCTGAGACATTACGCCGACAAGTACGGTAGCGGAGAATATGAGGAGTACGAGATCCGTTTTTATGATGAAGCAGCAAACCCGGCCCAGTATGTCCCGGCGAAAAAATGGAATGAAGCCGGCGCGGATATTTACGGCGACATTTCCGAAATGATTTACATGCTCACACAGAACGGCCTGCCGGCGTCTGAGCTTGTAATGGCCCGCGGAGTCTCCAAGATTGTATTGAAAGATAAAACCATTCAGGAATTTCTCGACAATAAAGGGATCTCGATCGGAAACATTGCGCCGATGAATTTGCCGGAGGGGGCTTGCTGCTTTGCTGTCCTGAATGTTGACGGACACACTGTAAAGCTCATTACTTACGACGAGACATACGAGGACGAGAGCGGAAACATCGTGCCGTATATCCCGGCGGGAACCGTTGTATTATCCCACCCGGCAGCAGGCCGCGGCATTTATGGAGCTGTAACTCAGCTCGAGCAGGACGACATGGAGTTTCACACATACACCGGCCGCCGTATTCCTAAGTACACGACAGATGTAAAGGGAGAGACTCGCGAAATTAAGGTAACGAGCCGCCCGCTCCTGATCCCCAGAAGTAAAAACCCGTGGGTAACTGCAAAAGTATTATAATCACGCGAAGAAAGGAGACGCAAAAATGATTAAAATGATCGCCGGAGTTTACGGCTATAAAGAAGGCGGGATCATCATGCCGAAAGACAAAGACTCGGAGCCCTTCTCTCTCGAACCTGAGAGAGAGGCCGAGCTTGTCGAGCGTGGAATTGCCGTATATGCAAATTTAATCATACCGGAGGAGGAACCGGAGCCCGCCGGCCAGAACGGCAGCGACTCTCAGGACGACGAGGACGGCCAGAACGGCGACAGCTCACAGAATGACGAGGACGGTCAGAACGGCGACGACTCTCAGGACGACGAGGACGGCCAGAACGACGACGGCAGCCAGAACGACGAGGACGGCCAGAAACAGAAGCCGGAATACAGCGAAAAAATGAAGCTGCCGGAGCTGCAGGCTCTCGCTGCCTCGTATGGACTTGACGCTCAGAAAATGCGCGCTAAAGCTGAGGTGGTCAAGCTGCTGGACGATTACTTTAAGGACGACAACGAACAGCCGCCGTCCTTCGGGGCAATAGATCCGGTTGAGTAAGACACTGAAAGAGCTCATAGCTTCGGACGTTGATCTGATATTCATGCAACTCGACGACTTCGGGGAAACGCACCGAGTCGAGGGCGAGGAGATCGTGATCGTTATCGACAACGACACCCTTGCAACCATGAAAAACGGCAATATTTTGGACGTTGCCGAGTCCGACATGCTATTTTTTGCCAAAACCGAAGATCTGCCGGTGAAAGAAGCCCCGGGCTCAGCTATCAACATAGACGGCCGGGAGTGCACCGTTGATTTATGGACCGAAAATCTCGGGATCTCACAAGTCACCGTGCACCATGCCCGCATGATTTAAGGAGGGCGCGCGATATGGCAATAACAACAGATCTTGACAATATTGTCGAATGGTTCAAAAAGGAAGTATGCCCGGGCATAACCCTGAAAGTACCGGACGACGAGAAAAACGACGGCGGCTACAGCGTGAAAACAACCACGCCGGCCGCCTTTGCTATGTATATTCCAACTCAGGACAGAAAGCCGCCAGACGTTGCGGCTCCTATACCGTCGGTGTGCGTGCAGCTCCTGAAAGGGAAACACTCTCCCGCTCAACACATGGGGCAAATGACGATACAACTCGCGCTTGCGGCATGGAACCCGGGCGAGCACTCGGGAGAGATACGAACACCGGTAGAAAACCCCGACGCTCTGGGGGGCTATTCATACAAAACAGAGCAAAGCGGAGGTTTTAAGAGAAGCCTCGAGGGCTGGCGTGACGTTTGGACTTTTACGGACAAAGTGCTGGCAGTTTTGGAGAATACCGAGTACATTGCGGGCATGAGACTTGTCAAAGAGAGCAATATCGAGTACGGACCTTTTACAGAGGACGGCGCTCTCGTGAGTTATTACCCGTACTGGTTTTGCTGGGTACAGTTCACCCTCGAGCACGGGCTGGCTCGGAAAATTCCCGCCGAATATGAAAATTTTTTGTAAAGGAGTGATTACAGAATGAGCTATCAACACGGAGCTTACGGCAAGATCGGCGACGACAAAGTAAAAAGCGCTATTCAGGTTGACACCGTTGTCGCGTACATCGGAACCGCCCCGATCAACCTCGTTTTCGGGTACAAAGAAAAGGGGCTTGTCAACACACCGATCAAGCTGGAGAACATGCCAAAGACGCAGGCGACAGTCGGCTACTCGGATAATTGGGATAAATTCACATTATGCGAGGCTTTTGATTGCCACTTTGCGAACACGATCGAAAACGTGGGGCCGATTTATGTTATTAACGTACTGGATCCGGCCACACACCAGAAAGACACAAAAACAACCGTAGAGCTGACCTTCAAAAACGGCCGGGCCGAATATGCCAGCGATACGATCATACTCGACACTTTTGCCCTCTCTGACAAAGTGCTGGGTGCCGACTACTCGATCGACTACAACTACACAAAAGGGACCGTAGTCATTGAGTCATTGAATGACGAGGATCCTCTGACCGGAGCGCTGGAGGCGTCATTCTCAGAAGTGGATCCGGCTCAGGTTACAAAAGGCGACATTATCGGATCCGTAACGGCCGGCGGGAAACGCACGGGCCTTCAGGCGCTTTATAAACTTTACACCATGCACAACGCGGTGCTCAATCTGCTGGCGGCTCCGTTCTGGAGCGAGGATCCTGACGTTTACAAGGCAATGATCGCAATCGTGCAAAAGTTAAACGGGCACTGGGACGGTTTTGTCAATGCAGATCTCCCGCTCTACGACAAAAAGACAAGCAAGGCGATCGACACAATCGCAAAGGCTGAGGAGTGGGCCGAAGCCAATGGCTACACGAGCGGCTTTTCGAAGGTGTACTGGCCGCAGGTGAAATATGGGGATCGCGTGTACCACCTGAGCACGCACGCAACCGCCACCATGCAGCGGGTTGACAACAGTCACGACGGCATACCTATGGAGAGCCCGTCAAATAAAGAAATTATGTGCACCTCTCAATACTTCGGTAAAGACTCAGAAAATGAGGGCTTCGACCAGCAGGACGGAAACGAGCTCAACTCAAAGGGAATTACTACCGCGGTATTTTGGGGCGGGCTCTGGGTGCTCTGGGGACCTCATACTGCATACTTCGAGTACGGCAGCGACGGAGTTGCCCGCTATATTTTCGAGGTAAATATCCGTATGCTTATGTATATTACAAACGGTTTCCAGCGCCGGCACGGCACGCAGATCGACGGCCCTATGGACTTGAACCTGCAGCAGAGCATATTGATCGACGAACAGGAGGAGCTCGACAGCCTGAAAGGCCGCGGCGCCCTTATCGGCGATCCGGTAATTGAATTTTTGGAGACAGCAAACCCAACAAGCAACCTGATGAACGGCGACTTCGTGTGGGACGTGAGCGCGACACCGACGCCGCCCTTCAAGAGTGGCACGGCCAGAGTCTCCTATACTGACGAGGGCTTTGCGGCTTATTTTGGAGGAGGTGAATAATCATGTGGCTGGACTTAAAAGGTGCGGTAGTTGCTGATACAGTGTACGAGACCGGCGTGCTTGTTGCGAAAGATACAAGTTTCACGCTGCCGTCTATTTCTTCAATGACGGCAGACCTCAACGCAATGGGGACAATGACGGTACCTATCGTCGGATTGCTTGAAAATTTAGAGCTTGCAATCACGAAGATCGGAGAAGATAAAGGGCTCGGGAGAATGTCGAAGCTCGAAAAGAGAAATTTTGAGTTTCGGTGGGTGCAGAATGTTGTCAAGGGAGACGGCACAACGAGCGCCGAGGGCTGCAAGGCTTTTGTGCGTACATTCCCACCGACAGCGCTCCCGGGTATCGGCGTAGAAGTCGGGGCCGCCTCAGAGAATGAGCTCACATACTCGGCGAACCGCGTGCAGATTTTTGTCGGAGGTTACGAGTATTTGATCGTTGACAGACTGAGCCAGATCCTCAGAGTTGACAGCGTGGACTATATGAAAGACATTAACAAATTACTGTAAAATACGGCCGCTGGCTTCAATGCTGGCGGCTTTTTCTATGAAGGAGGCAATATCATGGACGAACACGGAAAAATCACTTTAAGCAAGCCCGTACTCATTAACGGAGTCGAGGTAAAGGAAATGACATACGACACGGACGAGATCAGCGGCGCCCTCTATGCTCAGGCAGAAAGCGCGAAAATGAAGGCCAGCGGCTCCAAAGGCGGCAATCTCGCCGGAGCGGTTGAGCTCGATTACTCTTTGCATTTATACATCGGCTTCGCTGCCGTTATCGCAGTAAACCCGGCTTATACATTCGAGGACATGGAGCGGATCAAAGGGAGAAGCCTGCGGGAATTTGCGAGGATCGGCCGTGGTTTTTTTATCGCGTCGGGCGACTCAGAGGCAGACAGCTCAGACGAGCAATCAGAGACTACTCCCGAACCTACCACACAAGCACGGCAGAGCTCGAAAGAAAGCCAGTAATTGACTTTATTGTGGAATATGCAGAGGCGGCCGAGGATCTGGCCGCTGAGCAAAAAAGGCGCCAGAAAAACAAACCGGCGCCGGTAGTCAAGCATAAAAAAGGCCGAAGGAGGTGATACCGTGGCAAGCAGCAAGACACTACAAGCTATTGTGGAAATAGCAGGCTCATTGAGCCCAACACTGGGAAAAGCAGCCGAGGAGGCTCAGAAGTCGCTCGAGGGAATAAACCTAAAAGCTATTGCTATCGGTGCGGGCGTTGCTGCCGCGGGCGCCGCTATCGGGAAAGCAACGATCGAGGCCGGGAAGTATCTCGTTGATCTCGGCGGCGAGTTTGACAAAGTAGTCGATACAATCAGGATCGGAACCGGCGCAACCGGGGACGCTCTCGACGCCTTAACCGATGATTTTAACGAGGTATATAAAAGCGTACCAACTACAATGGAGGACGCAAGTCAAGCGATCGCAGATTATAACACGCGGCTCGGCCTGACCGGTCCAGAGCTCCAGAATATTTCAAAGCAGGCGATCCAAGTCTCCGACATGCTGGGCGACGACCTCGGCAGCGTGATCGAGGAGTCCAGCCAAGCCTTCCAAGCGTGGAACATAGACGCGGCGGACATGAGCGACGCTATGGACTATGTTTTCAAAGCGTCACAATCGACCGGGCTCGGCTTCACTGATTTAATGAGCAGCGTGCAGCAGTTCGGGCCGCAGCTTCAAGAAATGGGCTACTCATTCGAGGAGGCCACAGCATTGATCGGCCAACTCGACAAAGCCGGCGTAAATACCAGCGAAGTGCTAAGCGCAATGAAAAAAGGTGTTGGATCACTTGCAAAGGAGGGAATTTCTGCAAGTGAGGGCCTCGAAATGTATGCCGAAAAAATTAAAAACGCCGGCAGCATGACAGAGGCGACGACAATCGCCTCGGAGATTTTCGGATCAAAAGCTGGCTCCACAATGGCGGCGGCTATACGGGACGGAACTCTCTCGGTTGCCGACCTCACGGCTGAGCTCGAGAAAAGCAACGAAACAATCGGAGGTTGCGCCGAAGATACTTACAGCTTCGGAGAGCGCCTTCAGCTATTCAAGCAGCAGGCTCAGGTGGCACTCGAGCCCCTTGCTATGACGATGTTTGACGCCCTCGACCAGCTCATGCCGGTAGTGGGCGAAGCTATGGAGGGACTGATCCCTATAATCGAGGGAGTGGCCGGCTCAATTATGCCGATAATATCGGAGCTAATGCCGCAACTTATCCCTTTATTTCAGAAATTTGTACCGGTAATTTTACAGACGGCTCAGGCCGTCGGCCAACAACTGATCCCGCCGCTGCTTGAAATGATCCAGCAGGTACTCCCGGTAATTATTGAGCTGGTGAGCAGCGTGTTACCGTTGTTGTCGCAGGTAATCTCGGCTATTTTGCCGGTGCTGGTGCAGCTCATAACCGCTATTTTGCCGCCGATTATGCAAATTATATCGGCCGTTTTGCCGGTTGTGATTGAATTGCTCAATGTTGTGCTACCGATCCTTATGACTTTACTCGACACACTCATGCCGATCCTAAACACAATTATGAGCCTAATCGAGCCGATCGTGAGCCTGATTACAACGGCAATTACGCCGCTGATCTCCGTCCTCGGCTCTCTCATTTCTCAGGTTTTGGAAATTCTGGCGCCCGCGTTGCAATTTATCGCCGGCATTTTTACGAGCGTACTCGGTGCCGCTATCCAAGGGATCGGGCCGATCGTCGAGTCGATAACACAGATTTTTCAGGGCTTGATCGACTTTATAACAAACGTATTTTCGGGTAATTGGAGCGCAGCTTGGGACGGTATCGTGAGCATTTTTTCCGGTATTGTCTCGGGAATAGCCGCAATTTTCAAGGCCCCGATCAATGCTATTATTAGCGGAATTAACACATTTTTGAACGGTCTAAACAGCATAAAGATCCCGGACTGGGTACCGGGCGTCGGAGGTATGGGCTTTAATATTCCAAACATTCCAATGCTTGCAAAGGGCGGCTTTACTGAAGGCATAACAATCGCCGGCGAGGCCGGGACTGAGGCGGTGATCTCATTCGATCACAATGTAAGAGCCGCAAATATAGGGTACTGGGAAAAGGCAGGCGAAATGCTGGGAGTTTATAACGACTCAGAGACGGCACTCGCTGGAAATCTTTTGAATGTTGACGACTTCTCTCTCGCTGAGTTGGCTCAGCCCTCTACTACTGTTATTTATGATTTTAGCGGCTTCACATGGAGCCCGGTTATCGAGGGCGGCAAGGCAACGGGAGACAATGACGACCTGATCCGCAGGCTGAAAGCGCACGAAGCTGAATTTTTCGACTGGCTGGATCGTTGGCTAAGAGCAAGGGAGGTGACCGCTTTTGCGTAGGGTTATATCATACTATGAATACATCACACAAGAGGGCGACACATTCGACCTTCTGGCGCTCGACATGTATAATGACGAGCGTCTGGCTCACTATATAATAGAGTATAACCCAGATTATAGCGACGTGATCGTATTCGAGGGCGGCGTGCTCTTAAAGCTGCCCGTTGTAGAGGCGGCCGAGACTTCGGAAACAATACCACCGTGGAGGCGAACAGAATGAGCGAATTGTTGCTAAACAATACAAATGTATCGGAGAAGGTGACAATATCCTCGTGTATTCACGAAATGCACGCGGGCGGCCGCTCCGACTCCCTAACGATCAGGATCGACGACTCAGAAAGTCAATTTGATAAATGGGGAATACAGACCGGATCCCCGGTTGAGTACAGAGACTCAGGAGCCGCAAGCGGTAAAATGTATTTATACAGCGCGGCGCCTGAATATGGTTATTATATCCTGCGCGCCTATTCCATGCCGGTGAGCGGAACGATCCCAAATACAAAACCGTGGGAGCGCGTTCACTTCGCGCAAATCGGCGAGGAAATAGCAGCGCGTCACGGGCTGGAGTTTGAAAGCTACGGCCTCGACGACATTGCATACCAGTATAGAGCGCAGGAAAAACAAGAAGATTTTAAGTTTTTCGGGCAGCTTTGCACTCTCGAGCGCGCAGCTCTCATAATATTCGACGGCCGGCTCATTGCTGCATACGAGCCGTACCTAGAAAGCGCCGAACCGGCCGCCACTATCGACACGGCCGGTTGTGTGGTTGAGTGTGAAGATCGCAGCCTTTTGGAATATGGCGCCGCGAAAGTATCAAGCGGGCCGTATAGTGGAATTTTCAAAGCTCCAGAGGGTAACGCGAGACTATGGACGCCCGATAGGCCGATAACATGCCAGAGCAACCTCGAGGCGATCCGCTTCGCAGCCAGTGAGTTGCGAGAAAAAAATAAAATGCTTATATCTGGCAGCATTGAAGGATCCCTCATGCCGCAGTATGCACCCGGTATTATGGTAAATATCAAAAACCGGCAGGCGCCCTCATGGAGTGGCGCCTATTTTATTTACAAAGTGCGGCACGATTACGGAAAAAACAAAACAAAGATATTTTTCAGGCGAAAGCTGGAGGGCTACTAATGGACGGAAATATAAAAAAAGGCACGGTGCTGAGCATAGAGGGACAAAAGGCGCGCGTTGCGCCTACGAGCAATATCGAGCTCGTATCTCAAAGTATTCAGATAGCGGAATACATCGACGCCGCGAAGCTGACAAAAGGCTCGGCCGTGGCGTATGTGATATTTGAGGACCAGACGGGGCTCATATTTGCAAAATTAGATTAAGGGAGGCGATCACATGGCAGTCATGGCAAAATGGCGAAACAAAACCTTCGAAGTCTCCACAAAAAAAGTAAACCCGCTCAAAAACTTCTCTACCTCTACCACGATAAAAAGTGACGACTCAAAGAGCAAAAAGAAAACGACCGAGCTCGTGCCGTTTACTTTTGACGTAGACGTACACGCCGGGGCCGGCGTCAATCCACAAAGCGAATACGAAAGCTGGTGCTCTCTTATCAAGAAAACCGGCGTTTTATATTTGCACGGCCGGCGCTTCGGTAGAGAAACAAGGCTAACTGATGTTAGCCTCTCGGGTGTGCAGCTTGACGACTTCGGAAGGATCCGCTTCGCTACAATAGGGCTAACCTTCGAGGAGGTAAACACCAAAGAGACGAAAGGCGAGGCCGGAGCCCGGGCTGCCGCCTCGGAGGCGAAGAAAGCAGAAAAGAAAGCCAAAAAGAAAAAGGGCAAAAAAGTGACAATATCAGTAGGCAGCAGCGTGAAGCTGACCGGAAATTATTACACAGACGGCCAGAAGATACTCGCAGAGGAGAAAAAAAGAGTCTTAAAAGTCGGAAAAATCAAAGGCGACAAGGCGTATCTCCCGCAAGTTGACGCATGGGTATATATAAGCACGCTGTCCCTTGTATCGTAAAGGAGGCGAGCACATGCTGGCAAGTAATAATGGAGATCCGCGGCAATGCGCGGCCAATCTGCTGAAAATAACAAGAGGAGAAAACCCCTTCGACCGTATAAAAGGGCTTGACGCAACTATGACAGACGCCCCGAGCGCGACGGCTCAAAACGACGCGATCGCGGAGGCTGAGTGGGTGCTCGAGACATACGAGCCCCGAGTTGAGATTGAGGCGGCAGAGTTTACAGCTCCAGACGCCCAGCTCGGGGATTTTTCCACATTAACACAAATTAAATTAAGAGAGGAGGAGGACAATGAGTAAAACCAGTGAATTGCAATTTATCGAGACCGACGCCGGGCAAATATATGATTTTATCATGTATGTGCTGGAGAACGGAGTCACCGAGGAACTATACCCCGGGGACGAGCGACGCATTTTCGGAGAAGCTCTCGCAGCGCTGACTCTGGCGCTATATTCAACGATGAACGACTCCGCGAAGCAGGCAACGCTCCGCTATGCTCGCGGAGAAGTGCTCGACGCTCTGGGAGAGTTTGCCGGAGTGTATCGGATCGAGGCAATGCCGGCAATGACAGCGCTCCGCTTCTCTCTGAAAGAAGCAGTAAACCAAAATATAATAATTCCCAAAGGGACCAGAGCAACGTCTGACTATACCCGGTATTTTGCCACAACTGAGACGGCCGCGCTGCAGGCCGGTTCCTTATATGTTGACATTGAGGCAGAAAGCACAGAGGGAGGCAGCAGCTACAACGAAATACCGGAAGGCGAGATCAATGTGCTGGTGGACCTGATACCGTACATTGACGCAGTTTCAAACACGGCAGAAACAAGCGGAGGCGGCGACGTGGAAAGCGACGAGGATCTGAGGCAGAGGATCCGGCTCTCTCCGTCCGGGAAGTCTACCGCCGGCCCTAAAAACGCATACCGGTATTTTGCTATCTCTGCCGACTCCAGCGTGGCCGACGCACATGTGAACTCTCCGAGCCCGGGCGTCGTAGTTATAACGCCGATTTTGTACGGCGGGCAAATACCGGATCAGGATATTCTCAATAAGGTGCTGGAGGCTTGCAACGCTGACGACGTGCGGCCACTCACTGACTTTGTGCAAGTGACGCCGCCGACAACGCAGAGCTATGACATTGAGCTGACATACTACACGACGCCGGCAAATGAGACCGCCGTCGTTGAAAATATCGAAGGATCCGGTGGCTCAATCGACCAGTATATATACTGGCAAGGCAGCAGTTTGGACCGGAATATAAACCCGGACTATTTGAGAAAGCTCATTTTGTGCCCCGAAGATAGTGACGGCAATCACCTGATCGGGGCCGATCGTGTAATAATCACGAGCCCGGTATATACAGAGCTCACCCCTACTACCGTTGCAAAATTCTCGGGAGTGCTGAAAGTATCACATGAAGTGGAGGGCTGAGCATGGCAAGAATGACTATTTTTAACCCGAACATGCTGAAATTGCTGCCTCAATTCATGCGAGGAGACGAGGCAAACGCCGCGCTCTCTCAGGCTATGGACGCCCTTCTGGCAGAACCGGCAAAGCGCTCGCGGATCCTGAGAAAATGGGACCAGATCGACAATATGAACCACGCACAGCTCGACGAAATGGCGTGGGAGTTTAATATTGACTGGTGGGACTCTGCTTTTTCTCTGGAGACAAAGCGCGCCGTTATAAAATCTTGCTACCGGGTACACGAGAAACGCGGTACAAAGTGGGCTGTTGAGGAGCTTATCACGTCGGCCTTCGGAATGGGTAAAGTTACTCCGTGGTTTGAGTATGGCGGGGATCCGTTCTGGTTCAAAATTCAGACGAGCGCAACCCTGACAAAAGACGGAATGGCCTATTTTTTGAACATGATCGACAAAGTGAAAAGCGCCCGCGACCATGTGGAAATGATAGAAGTCACCCGGACGATCGATCAGATAATGCACGCCGGGACCGCGCAGCTCTCACACAGCAAATGCGTGGTTTTAGACCATTTCCACGAAACAAGGCGCGCACATTCAGACCAGCACGCCGGAACGGCAGCAGGCTCATACAGCAGTAAAAACAGTATTCAGGATCATTTTTCGCTTGCTTATACAGCCGGAGCGGTTACAAATGCCGGAACGGCAGCAGGCAGCGCTCAAAGCCGCACGGCAGCGGTTGAGAGCTTCGCAGAGGTGCAGACTCAGCACTCCACAATCGGAGCCGGAGTTTCACAAATATATTACACCAAAAACACAATAAAGGAGGATTGACAACAAAATGGCAGATTTTAACAACGCTATTATGACAACCGGTGGCGCCGCTCTTTTAGCGGCAACTACCGCGGGGACCGCCCGGCTCAAATTCACAAAGCTGGTGACTGGTTCCGGGAGCTACACGGATCAGGAAAAGACCAGAGGGAGCCTTCAGGCGCGCACGAGTCTGAAAGCACAAAAGCAGGAGTTTCCTTTTTCCTCAATCACTATGGCCTCGGAAACGTGCGTAAAACTCGTGGCGCTCGTATCAAATGCGACGCTTGACGCCGGCTATTATGTGAATGAAGTCGGTATTTATGCGGTTGATGAATTGGACGCAGACGCGGAGCCCGTGCTCTACTCTATCGCGATCGCAAACGTGGCCGACTATTTGCCGCCGTACAACGGCTTGACGCCCTCGACGATTACGCAGGAATACTTCGCAACCGTAGACAATGCGCTCGAGGTTACTATCCAGACAAAGACCGGAGCCGTGGCTCTGGCCGAAGATCTCGACGCTCTGGAGGCAGAGCTCGAGGAAATGGCACAGCAGAACGAAAACCGGTTCGCTGCCGTGGACGACGCTCTCGAGCTTATCATGCAGGACAATGACCGCATTTATCCCGGGCGCGACCTGACGAGCGTTTTCGCTCTGGAGATTGCACAATACTCGGACACATGGGCGTGGATCAAGGCCCGGATCAAAGCTCATAATTTTACCGGCATACATGTGGCCGACTATATCCCTATCACGATGAACGGCCAGACGGTGAAAATGCAGGTTGCCGGCATTGATACATATTACCGCACGACCGATCAGCAGCTCAGCCACCACATTGATTTTATTAGTAAGGACTGTTTTAATCAGCCGGTAAAATGGAACACCACAAACACCAACAACGGGACTTCCGCGGAAAATTCCCCGTATATGGTGAGCAACTTGCACACATTCCTCACTACTACACTTTACGGCTACCTGCCGGCAGAAGTTAAGGCAGTAATCAGTAACAAGCGTATGCTCATGGAATACCGGTACAGCGCAAGCGGCGCCCTCTCTGATAGTACATCGTGGGGCTGGAAAGACCTCGGCCCGCTCTGGGTGCCGACAGAATACGAAGTTTTTGACTCGTGTATCTGGGGGACAAAAGGCTGGAGTCAAGGGCAGGCTATCCAGTATCCTATTTTTGCTAACAGTTACCTGCACCGGATCAAGGGGCAAGGCAACGGCGGCGGCCGTTGGAGTTGGTGGCTGGCTTCGGTGGCGGGCGGCTCCTCGACTAATTGCGTGTATGTGAGCGACTACGGGCACTCGAGCAGCTGGAACGACGCGAGCGGCGAGCTTTGTGTGCCGGTCTGCTTCCGTATCGACGAGGCGTAGCCTCGTAATTTTTTTAATCCGGCTACCTCGTGTAGCCGGTAATGTGGAGGCAGATAATGAGTAACGTGTATGTGAGAAACCGGAAAAAGACAAAATTTGACGTTGTGACAAACGCGGAGAAGCTGCAGGACGACATAACCCTCTATGTAATGAATGAGCGGTTAGTCCCGAAAAAATGGCGGTATATGATCGGCACGGATCTCGTTGCAAAAATCGACGAGCTCAACGACAACGTAGTCGCCGCAAATTCCATTTATGCCACAACGGAAAAGGACCTCGAAACGCGGAAAACCTACCAGCAAAAGGCAATAATAAACGGCTACCAGATACAAAGAAAGCTAAAGCGCCTAATCAGGTGCGTGCCCTCTGCTACCGCGAGCAGCCTCGAGGATATTGTCACTCTGCTGGAGGCAGAGATCAAAGATATAAAAGGCTGGAGGAAAAACGACAAAATTGTGGGCCAGTAAGGCCCGCGGGTTATCCGCTGTTTAGTTTTTGTGCGGCGGCCGTTGTAATTGGTGGCTGGCTTCGGTGACGGGCGGCTCCTCGACTAATTGCGTGAATGTGAACAACAACGGGAACTCGAACAACTGGAACAACGCGAGCAACGAGCTTTGTGTGCCGGTCTGATTCCACCTATAGCCCGACTTAGTAGGAAACGAACACAGTGCCAGAGTGGAAGGAAGGAGTGGATAACCCTCGCCGACAAGGCGTAAATAAGAGCCCAGACGCTACCGGGTGGACGCTGCTTGCATGGCGCGGAGTTTGTGCATGTTCTCCGCGTTTCATACCCGTTGTACTATGCGGCTACATAAATGCACAATAGCCGTGCTGGGTAAAAATTTTATAGAAATGAGTAATAAAACCGTGACGAGCGAAGAAAGAAAAGAACGACGGTACCAACGGAGAAAAGCGGCCAGAGAAGCGAAACGCCGGGAGAAAATCGGAAAGTATGATGATTTTGAAAGAGTGGCCTCTCTCAATTCTCTATACGAAGCAGCGACAGAAGCAGCTAAGGGCGTAACATGGAAAGCCAGCGTCCAGCGCTATCATGCGTCGCTGCTTTTTAATATATCTAACACAAGAGCCGACCTGCTCGCCGGAAAAGATATACGGCGCGGGTTTATCTGCTTCACGATATGTGAGCGTGGCAAGCTGAGAAACATCAAAAGCGTGCACTTTTCCGAGCGGGTTGTGCAGAAATCTTTTTGCACAAATGTATTATACCCGACCTTCACGCGCGGGCTGATTTATGACAACGGCGCCAGTCAAGAGGGCAAAGGCACGCACTTCGCTCTCAGGCGCCTAAAAACACACCTTCGGCGGCATTTCCGAAAGTACGGCAGAGAGGGAGGGATTTTGTTGATCGACTTCTCGGACTACTTCGGAAATGCACAGCATGAGGCGCTTTTCTCCCTTTATGACGAAGTATTCACAGATCCGCGGATCATAGCTCTGGGAAAGGCTTTTATTTCTGCTTTTGGAGAGATCGGCCTCGGACTCGGGAGCGAAACAAGCCAACTAAACGCGGTAAGGCTACCCAATAAAGCGGACCACTACGCGAAGGAGGTGCTGAGGCTCCGCGGGTATGCCCGATTTATGGACGATACCTACGCAATACATCAAGATATAAAATACCTCGAGTTTTGTCTCGAGGCTCTCCGGGTGATATATGCCGATCATGGAATTATCGTCAATGAAAAGAAAACAAAAATTGTTGACCTAAAGCATGGGTTTACATATCTAAAAACCCGCTTTTACATTACAGAGACCGGCCGGATCATTGCGAAGCCGTGCCGGGAAAGTATCACGCGCGAGCGCCGCAAGCTGAAAAAGCAGGCGAAGCTCGTCGAGGCCGGAGCGCTCGCTTTTGACGCGGTTCGTTGCTCGTATGCCTCACACATAGGCAGCCTGCAGCACCGCAACGCATACCGGACAATTCAAAGCATGAACCGCCTATTTAATAGGCTGTTTATAGAACAATGGAAAGGAGACCAAGAACATGAGCAAACAGACAACGAGGACCAGAGAACAGATCGAGGCAGAGATCAGGGGCCTGCAGCAACTCCTCACAGCGACGGACTATAAGGCGCTGAAACACGCCGACGGCGTAATAAGTGACGAGGAGTACGAGGAAACGCGCCAGCTCCGCATTGACTACCGCCGGCAGATTAACGACCTCGAGGCAGAGCTCGAAGCTGCTGAAGGGCAGGTGGCAGACAATGAGTAACGCCGAAATTATTGCCATACAAAACACAATAATTTCTAACATGGCCCAGATCAATGCAGATTTACACGAGAGACTCGCGCAGTATTCAGAGGTTGCAAAGTGTGAAGTAGTAGAAAATCGCGCCGCAATTTCTAAACTGGAGAGCGACACGAAAAAGCTGCTTTTCTGCCTCGAAGATTGCGGAGTTTATGAGAAAGGAGGAAACCAGTGACAGAAATCAGCTTTTTAATTACAGTAATCGGGATCTGTCTCTCGATTGCTACCTTTTACGTTGGACGCCAGACGGCCAGCAAGGCAGACGGCCGGGCAGCCGGCGCTCTGGAGACAGACCTGCGATACATCAAAGAGAGCGTCGGGCGTATTGAGGGCCAGCTCAACAGAGACGTGCAACGGCTCGAGGGACGCATTGACGAGATCAGCAACCAGCTCTCAGGGATCAGCAATACGGCAGCCCGAGCGCATGAGTCGTCAAAGAGTGCTCATAACCGTATCAATGAACACCTCGAGCGCGAGCATGATATACAGATTGAGAGGCGAGACCATGAGGAGACGTAGGAAAAAGAAAAAGGAATTTTCAAAAACCATATTGCGAACCGCGGCAGCCGCCACGATCGTGATCGTGGTTTTTTCTTTTGCCCTCATGTGGAAAACCGGAGACACCTCGCCTCTGGCGTACATTATCCCGGGGATATTTGCCGAGCTCTCTGCTGCTACCGGTTTTTATTTCTGGAAAGCAAAGGCTGAAAACGAGATCAAACTCGACGCTCTACGGAGGCAAAAGAAATTAGAGCAACAACAAACCAGAGAAACGCCCGGAGAGAATGATCCGGGCAATTTTATTTAGGAGGCGACGATCTATGACTGAAAAAGAAATCAGACAGAACTATGTAAACACCGCGATTGGTTATCTGGGCTGCAAAGAAAGCAACGGCAGCCACAAAAAAATTATTGATATTTACAACAAACACAAGCCGCTCGCCAGAGGCTACATCGTAAAATATACGGACTCATGGTGCGCGACTTTCGTCTCGGCTATGGCGATCAAATGCGGCTTAACTGATATTATCCCGACAGAGTGCGGGTGCGGCCAAATGATCCAGCTTTTCCAGAAGCTCGGCGCATGGATTGAAAACGACGCACACACCCCCCGGACGGGAGATATTATTTTTTATGACTGGGACGACAGCGGATCCGGGGATTGCACCGGCTGGCCCGAGCATGTGGGAATTGTTGTAAGCGTCACCGGCGGCAATATGAAGATCATCGAGGGCAATAAAAACGACTCGGTGAGCTATCGGAATATGGCCGTAAATTCCCGGTATATTAGAGGCTACGGGGCCCCGAAGTACAGCAAGAAGGCGACAAGCTCCAACTCTGCAGGAAGTGCTGCCGCCTCTGGTAGCTCTGGCGGCTCCGGTGGCTCCTCTGGCGCTCTCAAATACAAAGTCGGTGATATTGTAGACTTTACCGGATCGACACACTACACGAGCAGCTACGCAGCCGGAAAGGCTAAAAGCTGCAAGCCCGGCAAAGCAAAAGTGACGCAGCTCAGCGCCGGCCAGCCTCACCCATACCACCTTCAGGCAGAAAAAGGATCCGGCTCGACCGTTTCCGGCTGGGTAAATGCTGGAGACATTAAAGGCGCCACCGCTGCCAGCTCTGGAGTGATCGCAGTAGGAAAAACCGTAAAAGTAAAAAGCACGGCCACGAAGTACGCCACCGGCCAGACGATCCCGAGCTGGGTAAAAGGCCAAAAGTACACCGTGCAGCAGATCAACGGTTCCCGGGCTCTTTTGAAAGAGATCACAAGCTGGGTAAACCTCGGCGATCTGGAATTATCATAAGGAGGACAACATCATGGATCAGGAAACACTCAACACTTTAATGACTCTCGTCGTGCTGCCGCTTCTCGTGGGCGTCTCCGGTTTTGCCGTTGCATGGCTCCGCAAGAAAACGCAGGAAATAACCGAGAACATCGAGAACACCACCGCAAAGAAATATATAGGCATGGCAAGCGAGGCCGTGACTAAGGCGGTGCAGACTACTTTTCAGACATACGTCGATACATTAAAGGCACAAGGAAAATTTGACAAAGAGGCACAACTCGCAGCGCTGCAAAAGTCGAAAGATACCGCCGCGGCCCTCATTACAGACGAGGCAAAGAAAGCCATATCCGAAGCATACGGAGATTTTGACAAATGGCTGGCGGCCACGATCGAGACTCTCGTGCGCGAGGACAAAAAGACCTCGCCTGCTGCCGCCGAGGAGAAACAGACGCAGATCGCAACAACCGCGGCCACCGCTGCCGCTTCGGTAGCTGCTACCGTGGCACAGACGGCCGCCGCGCAGGTTGCGGCCGAAGCTGAGACAGCGAGACCTCTCGAGAGGGCCACAGAATAGCCCAGATTTAAGCGAGAATTGAGAAAAAGACGCTCACCCGGTATTTTTACCGAGTGGGCGCCTTTTTTGCGTTCTGGGGCATTTTACGCGCTCCTCTCTCACCTGCTGCCGCCCTTTTATATATCTTGTGCAAGATACACAATTTATCGGGCGAATGTTTGTGGAGTGTGTGTATTGTTATCTTGTGCACGATATGATATATTTATATCAGAAACAAGGAAAACACAGAAAAAACGAGGAGGCAATACAATGGCAAACATTTTTTATATGATTAACGGCTTAACATTCAGAGAGGGGCAAGAGCTGACGGCCAACTGGGGCGCTTGCTATCCGGTAGCAAAAGGCAAGATCACCGGCTTCGAGCACCGTCCGGCTAATATGTTTCACCCGGCCGACGTTCTGGCAGTTATCGAGTGGGAGGACGGCACACACAGCAAGGAGGAGCTCAACAGAATACACGAGCCCGGGTGGCGCAGCGCAAACGGCAGCCCGATCGGTATCTTTACAGTATAAAACACAAGGGCGGCGCTGCTGCCGCCCAGAATATCAAAAAGGAGGTTTTTCGCTATGATGTTAGAAGAATTTGAAAAAAGGACCGGATATTTCCCGACGCTCGAAGAATACGAAGCAATCGAGCAGGCATATATGAACTTTGACGGAGACAAGGACGCCTTCTGCAAAGCGTACAAAAAGAACGAGGGCGGGATCGCTGAGAAAATTCAATACAAGGTAAACCTGCAGAGGATCAACGCACAGAGAGAGACAGAGAAAACTCTCGAAGAATACAAAGCCAAGATCGCAAAGCTGGAGAAATCTCTGGAGCAGGAACTGGAGTGGAAAGCATACGAGGACAAGGACAACGTGCAGCAGGCAGAATATGAGAAGCTCGCAAAGGCAGCCGGAACCAAAGAGCTGACAGACGACGAGGCGAAGGATCTCCTCTATGACTGGTACGGCTTCGCAAAGGAAAAAATCAAGATCCTGCGCTCGGTTCCGGTGTACGAAGTGAACCGCCACAGACAGCTCAGGAAAACCGGAGAAATTGAGCGCCCGCCTCTCTACAACGCAACCGACTGGAATTATATCCGCTTTAATTGCGGTTGCATGTGTTACGAGCTGCAAGACGACACGCTCCGGCCGTATATGCACTAGATAGCCCCGTTGCTATCTTGTGCATGACATGATAAAATAGAGCCAGAAGGGAGGTGATACAGTGGGAAGAAAACCGACAAAGACACCAGAGGAAAGAACGGCAGCAGTCACCGCGTACAAGAACACATGGCAGCGGGAAAACAAAGACCGGATCCCGGTCACGGTTCCCCTCGGGGATAAGGACCGGATTGCGGAGTGGGCCAGAAAAAAGGGCTACACCAGCACAAACTCATACATAACGGACCTCATATACAAGGATATGGGGGAAAGATAACACCCGCAGCAATGCGGGGCGCTAATGAAGCCGAGGACGGTCCCAAGCCCGTGCAAATTCAGAGGGGCGCGCGTAATTTACAGATCAAGCCCGGTCTGAGTGATAGCTGACAAGTTTTGCTGGTTTTTAATGTGAAAACCTTAAAACGAGACAGACGGCAGCAGGCGCCGCAGCCAGTCCCGTGCAACCTGTAAACCATGCCAACGCGGCCGAGGAGGCCAGAAGGGAACGGTGATCGCTGCCGAGCTATGCAGGCTCTATCTCTCGAGCCATATCGAGAGGCGACCGGGCATAATAAAAGCGCCAGAGCTCAGCCCTGACGCTTTTATATTATTCTTTTCGCGCAAATTTCACAACTACCGCAAACACTTTTTTGAAAAAATATAGCGGGTTCAAATTTGCGCCATTGAGTGCGGAAGATGGGACTTGAACCCACACGTCGTTACCGACACAAGATCCTTAGTCTTGCCTGTCTGCCAATTCCAGCACTTCCGCATCTGACATATAGAACAAATCCGCACTAAAATCTGTCTTTGCGCATCTGCAAGATATATAATAGCACTGCTCTGAATTTCTGTCAATAACTTTTGCGCAATTATTCATTAATTATTTTTTATTCAATGCTTTAAAAATATTTTAATTTTTTTTGATTTTATTGTTGACATTTGAATTAAAATACGCTAGAATATATATTGTTCGCAGGAGTGGCGGAATTGGCAGACGCGCAGGCTTCAGGTGCCTGTGGTAGCAATATCGTGTGGGTTCAAGTCCCATCTCCTGCATAAAAAATAGCTCGAATCTAAATAAAGGTTCGAGCTATTTTTTATACACACAGACACAGAAAGAAACTATCCGCGTCCAGCGCGCAAGCAGGGAAGGTTTCACTTCCCTACTCGATTTTTTTATATTTTTATCTTCATTGAATACCAAAGTAATAAGTTTACCATACAATACCCATATTATTTTACAGAATAAATACACCCTGCATCATTTTGATATACAATCTCCAGTGTTGACAAATACGCTGCCAATTCCTCATTTATTTCAACACTTTCTGCAATCTGGTTTGTGCCCTCCCTATAGACCAGACACACATATTCGGCCTCGTTTTTCACCCATTCAATATAACGTTCACCTTCTCGGTAATTATATTCCCGAATAACATTTTCCCACTGATATGCCAGCGCAAAATAATGAAATTCTTCCCATATATTATAAGGCCCTATATAGGGAACAGGCTTATTGGGATTTTGATTCAATTCAGCTAATTTGCAAAACAACTCCTGACTCGCCGGGCTAATATGTATATTTTGGGGATGTCCATGCTCTGCATTCCATCGGTAAATTTGAAACATTCTCGAAAACTGTGAATCGCTATTCACGCTATATCCTGTCGCCTCTTTGCTTTGCTTTTCCAAGTAAGCATTGAACCCACTAAATATGAAAATATACAAGGACAATACCGAAAGGCAGTATACAGACACGAACTCCCTTTTTCCTTTATCGCATCCTGCTAGTTCAGCAATCATCATATAAAATGGTAAAACCCAGAACAAATAATAATTTTTATAAAAATAATACGAAGAGATTTCTCCAATGCAGTCAGCATACAAAAATGAGAAAATATATGCCACAAGAAAAAGACACATGGTTAAATCAAAAGACAGTTCCTTCTGTTTATAACATCTATATACGCGGTATACAATAAATGGAAGCAGAAAAACGTAATCACCGATCAGATTTCTATACATAAATCCTTCTGCCTGAATAGGGGCAACTGCTTCCAGCGACATTGTAAAAATACCACATATTGCCAAAAAACAGGCAATACACAAAATTATCAATGTCATCAAGGCTTGCTTTTTGTCCAATATAGATCGGTTCAGTAAAAAATGCAGCGTAAGATGTACCACAACACCAACAAATACTATTGGAAAAAAGAGCGTGTATGCCGTCAGCAGTCCAACGAATGCTACAGCCATTGACGGAATAAAAAAACTACTCCGTATTTCTTTTTCCATAAACTGATTCATCAGAATAAAGATTGCAATCGAAACGGTTACTCCTGCACCACAATAGGAAGTTCCACATACCATATTACTCAGCGGATAGCCCAGAACATAAAAAATCGCAGCAAGCACACCCGCCAGCAACATATAACGTCCCTTCAAATACTTTCTTATAAATGCCCAAAAGATGACTCCAGCCATGAAAAGCATGAAAATATCAACAAAGATAAAAAGCCTGTAGTCCAGATAAGGTGCTGTAAATGGTCTGGCTGCCTCAAACAAAAGTCCTGAATTGATTGCCATGAAGGGCCTGTCTACTATCACCGTATGGTTCACTGCAACTGCTCGTGCATATCCGATATGCCTCGCATAATCAACAGTTTCATAATTAGCCAGCCTCAGTTCGCTTCCAAACTGATATCTGCCCAAACATACTGCAATGATGGCGAAAAGCACTACAACAATCAAATCACTCACATCATACTGATAACGTTGAATTTCTTTTTTCCTCACTATTACTGCAAGGCATATTCCTGCAAATCCCAAATTGGCAATGCCAACTGTAAGATTAGAAACTGCTATTTTGCAAAATGCAATTACCACCCCAGCCAACGACTGATAACACATCAGTAAGATTATAGAGAGGAAAAAGGAACATACTCCATTCATTGCTTCAGTTTTTTTTCTCACAAAATAGTACCCGCCAATTCCTGCTAACACACTGAATAGATAAAAACAGCTACTGATGATTTCCATTATCCCGTTCACTCCTTACAATCCCAAGTATCTCTTCCAAAATTCCAGCCTCCTGAGTTGCATTCCCTTGGTACGATATTGCTGTTGTGCTGTCTTTAAACCAAAAGAAACCTGCAACATCATCGCAATCGTTTTTAATACATATCTCACTGAAGTCCAAACATGCCGTTCTGTAATAAATGCCTTCTTCGCTGCCGCATCATAATGCATGACTCTCTTTTTTCGATAAAACTGTACTGTCTTGGGCGATGCCATCTGAACAATGCCCTCACCCTTCGCCGGCAAAAACAGCCCGTTAAATGTTAGATTCCGCTTGATTTTAGAGCGTTTTGTATGCTGTGTTTCATAAGTTCTGCAATACACTGGATAATGAAACCGCATATCCAGCTCATCAAGGCTCACTGCCTTATATCCCGCTGCCACCACCTGTTGGTGCAGCGCTTCCCCGTTCTGCTGCATCAGCCACTCCGGTCCCTTCAAGAAATCCTTGATGCCCTGAAAATATAAGTCAATATTTTTATACCTGTAAAACATGATTTCCTGTATACAATGTTTAAACAGAGCATGGTTCAGCTTCCTTGCATCATATTCTGGATAGTGAAA